>Ga0181537_10004798_pt1 | contig 11130 bp, 7 predicted proteins | sample PEATcosm2014_Bin_39_FD_119765 | JGI IMG/M metagenome (GOLD analysis project Ga0181537, IMG submission 119765) | Peatland microbial communities from MTU Mesocosm Facility, Houghton, MI, USA - PEATcosm2014_Bin23_10_metaG | ecosystem: Environmental > Terrestrial > Soil > Wetlands > Peat | place... | reverse complement strand
TTCGATGAAAGCGAGCCCAAGAGGGTTGTTAGTCGCCACGAAGGCATCAGGACGCAATAAAAACCGGATGCCACGTCAGCATCCGATGATGTTCATCCGAACGTGTCTCACTTTGCGTGGCTTAGTGCCGCGCGTCCATCCGGCGGACCTGGTAGATGAGAACGCTGGCGTGAGTAAAGTAGAAAACTGCACGCTGCTGCCACCTGCTGATCTAAGGTGTTTTCCGTCTGGATATAGGGTCTTTCCCTGAGCACCAGAAAATTCCTGCCATTTTTCATAAAGTTGTTACGTCACACTCCCAGGATTTCGCATCAGAGCTGTGCACGTTCGTATTGAGCGTTCGCCGCAGTGCAAGTGCACATATGCCAACGGATGAACAAATACCCGCCCGACCCTTCGCTCGGATCCCATCGTTTCCTGGAACTGCTCGTGCCGCAAATGGCAAGCCCGAGATGACCCGCAAACACAGACCGCTGCTCAGCCTGGCCCGTAAGCTGCGCGACAATGAGACGGTTCTCGGCCTTATGCGGGATGCGTTCCGCATGTTCCAGCGCATCGGGATAACCGTGAGTCCAAACCACTACTACTGGCCTGTACCCGACTACCGCGAACTGGAGTCCCGCAAATGGCCTGCCGAGGAAGAGCCTCAGGGGCTGGACCTTGCCTTTGACCGGCAGTTGAATTTTCTGCAAACGGTGGTTCCGCAATACCAAGCCGAATGGGAATCGGACTCAGCGCCGTTTTTCAGCGTGAGCTACAGCTATAGCAATGGCTTCTTCGAAACCGTGGATGCCGAGATCGCCTACTGTATGGTGCGCCATTACAAGCCGCGACGCATCGTCGAAGTGGGAGGAGGCTACAGCAGCCGCGTTATGGCTGCCGCTCTCGATCTAAATCTCAAACGAGACGGGGTGCGCGGCGAGCTGATCACAATTGACCCATACCCAGACCGGTTTCCCAAGAAGGCGCTAAGCGATCGCGTCCATCTCATTCCACACACCGTGCAAGAGGTGGATCTCGATGTATTCCTCAGCCTGCAAAGTGGTGATTTTCTGTTTCTGGATTCAAGTCACGTCGTGGGAATCGGCAGCGATTGCGTGCGCGAGTATCTTGAAATCATTCCGCGCGTCGCCGGCGGTGTGCTGATCCACGCCCATGACATTTTCATCCCCGCCGATTATCCACGCGAGGCGGTCTTGCACAATCTCGCTTTCTGGTCCGAGCAATATCTGTTGCAGGCGTTGCTGATGAGCAATCCCCAATTCGAAGTGCTGTGGGGAAGCAGCTACATGCAGAGCCGAGCCAGCAGTAGACTCGAAAATGCTTTCCCGCACTGGCAGCACAGCTATCGCAACATGCCCCCGGAAAAGCGCCGCTTCCTCCCTACGCGCGACCGCGACCACGTCTGGCCCTCCAGCTTCTGGATGCGGAAGCTGGCTTGATTTGAGTGAGTGAACCTCATCAGGGGACGACTGCACTCGAACACCCAGTGCAGCTTTCATTCCACGAGGCACGATAACCAACGAAGCAATGGAGCGCGGTGCTCTGCGGAGTGAATCTACCAAATCCCTTTGTCGTCTCCAGTAATCTGCAGATTCACAAATGCAGCGGCGGCTAGCGCCGGCAAGAGGGTCAAGCGGGCCGCAGAGCGAAAGTGCCGCGCCGCTCCTGTTCCGATGAGTTGCTGCAGAAACAATTGCGAACCCTGCGGCAGCATGGGCACGCGTAAGAACTGTTCCCCGACGTAGGTGACCTCGGCTCCGAAACGCGCCGAGCGCACCACAAACTCCGGCAGCGGGAGCAGGCCAGCTCCCGTGCGCTCGTTGTAGTCGGAGGTAATCTTCAGCAGCGTCGCAATCCCGGGCCAGATCGACCAGCGCTGGGCAGTGGTGCGCAGCCGCGTAAAATCCAGACGGCCGGCCCGCACCAGCCCCGTAAGGTTCACCAGGTCGGTGAGGCGAATGTAGAAGTGGCGATACATCCTCTGCAGGGTCGCGAGCGTGACTTGTCCTTCCGGGGCCGGAACGCGAAAGCGAAAAGAACCCGCATCGCGCATTACACTGGCTTGTTCCAGGTGGGCCGGTAGCGCATCCTGCTCTCCGGTTTGTCCGAGGCAGCCCACATGGATCTCCACGAATCGGGACAATCCCGGAATCCGGAAGTTCCACTTGTGAGCCAGTCGATCCCCCCAACTCTGCGCCTGTGGCTCGGCATTCATTTCGCTCTGCATCACGCGCACCGTATCCTGTTCGGTTGCGGCGATAAAGAGATCAAGATCGCTGCCGATGTCGGGCCAGTGATCGAGAGTTTTGATCACGATCGGGGAGTGCCCGGTCAGTTCAAGCGCGCGCACGACCTTATCTAAGACTGTTAACGCGTGGCTGATCTGCTGTTGCTCCACCTGCGCGAGATTCTCCAGACCGCCAAACCGCTGCGCGACCGCACCAGCCCCATTCCATTTCTCTAATAGTTGCAAGGTACGCAGGCGGACGCGTTGCAATTCGGCAAAGTTCAGAAACTCGGACCACTCCTGCTTCGACTTGTGTTGCAATCCCGAAAGCACGCCTTCGACCTGCGGGTTAGTTTCGCCCCGCTCCCCCTGCGACGTGAGGGAATGGAGATGTAATACCGCCAGTGTCCGGAACATCGCAGCCGCGCGTTCTTTCCTTTTCGTCATGGACGTCCTCCGTGCGTGCTCTCTGCTTTCGATTCGCCACAGTGCGGCAAGCCGGGCTCAATGGCCGTTCCTTCTTCGTAATCGTTCCACGTAGCGATCATGACAAACGGGATGGGGTGTGAGGAGTCGTTGTTCTCCTGGAACGAGCGCAAGGTGTCTTCGAATGTTTTCCCGCACCGTGTATCGATGTGCCGGTTCAAGCTCCACGAAGCCCGGGCATCATTGAAGCCCGGCCACACGCCGCCCACTGTAATCTCGTCGGGATGTTTAGTCCGCATCCTCAAATAGAAGTCGCTCAGGTAATCTTCGCCCCACGCTTGGCCGTCCGGGTTCCAACCTTTGCGCCCGGGATTGACCCACGCGTACTCACCATCGAATGCTTTTCCAAACTGCGGGGGCGGCTCGTCCCCATAAATCAGTAGGGGCGGTGATTCCCACTGATTCACCTGCTGACGCACCTGGTCCCAATCCGTGTGTCCGCGCTTGGGAAATACAAAAATGACGGGCCGCCCGCGATACAGCAGGTAAGCATCGCGTCCCGCAGCACCGGGACCAATATATTTCTGGTAAGCCAGTTCCATGGCCTCCATGGCGTCTTCCGTGGCATGTCCATTGTCATCCTGGGTTTCGTCGTACATCAGGGCAATGTGAAAGTGCTGCTCGCTGGCAATTCGTTGCAACAGCGCAGTACTTCGATCGAGGAAGGGACGCCGCGAACCATACCAATCCACCGCGAACGCATAGATACCCATCTTCCGAGCATTCTCAATTTGCTTGCGCAGAACATTTGGGTCCTGGCTGCTATAGCCGACGTCGATGTGCTCCGGATCTCCGAACCACGGCTGGTAGTCCGCGAGAATCTTGGGATTGCCCGGCGACTCAGGGATGTCTTTGAGCGTGAGAGCTTTGGAATTCGCGTGCGTGCACGCCCCCGGAATGGAGTTCATGAACACGAGATAGCCCAACAGGGCATATTGGTAGAGTTTCATCGACGATTTCCTGCTTTGGTTACGATGAGCGGGGGAGGCCAACAGTTGGCACGAAATTACGCGTTCGTGGAGAGCGCTCAGAAGGTTTTGGCGGAGACTTCCTCCAGATCGCGAACGTACCAGCGATCAGCGCCGGGGGTCATCAGAACCATGTATTCCAGCGACGCATTCTGAGTATCGATTAGCTTGTTTCCGTCAAAGATCTGGATCTCCAGTTGGGCCTGGTCGACAAGCTGCATCGCAGATCCATCCGTTGAATAAAAGACCGCCTTCAGCTGGTGGCCGTGATCCACGATCCGAACATGTACGCCCGCCTGATTCTGCTCACTGATCCTTCGCACAAGTCGATCCTTGGCAACTCCTGTGAACTCTTCGCTGAGGACTTCAGATCGACCGGATTCCAAGGCTCCCGCCATATCACGCCATGCCAATGCATAGTGGCGCGCGATCGTCGTGCCCGTAAGTTCTTCGATGGGGCGTGGGGCGAGTCCGGAAGCGTCCAGATGGACTTGCGGCAATGACTGGGCGGCTGCCAGAGTGCAAATAGCCACAGCGAAGCTTGCCACTTTGAGACCCCTGGGCGAGAATTTCTTGAGCTCCAGCGCGAAATGGGCAATGCTCGTCATAGTTTTCCGTTGAGAGCCACTTCGTTGCCCAGCACCACCCCGCAGGCGACGCCAATCTGGGCGGGCCCGTGAAGGCTGAACTCGACTCGCGCGATACCTTTCTTAATCGGCGTGTCCACGGTGCTTTTGCCCTCTCGATCAACCTTCGTGAATGAAACGACCGTGCCATCGGGGAGGGCATTGCCACTGCAATCGCGTACTGGATCAGTTTCGAGGGTTACGGCATTTCCGCTGGGGATAGCTTTCATCCGCAATCCGCAGGCCTCGGCCGCAACCTGTTGAATCACCCGCGCTTCTTCCGTGTTATCGGAAACTGCCGTTACCTGAACCCGGCCCTCATGTGGCGTCGAATCCAGGCGCATCCACGCCACCCCGCGCCGCGCAGAACTTTGACGCGAGAAACCGGCGCCGCTCGCCGGAGTGATCCGGAAATCCACTACGGCTGGAGTCAAAACCAGATTGAAGTACTGGTCAAACACGAACGCAGTGGCATCAATCGATTGAGGAGTCGAAACCGGCACGCGCGAAGGATGCAGAAAAAAGCTCAGATGCGCCGGCTTCGCGGCTTCTACCTGGAACCCTGCGGAAGTGCATGACGAGCTGCATAGGATTGCCCGATAGCGGCCCGCAGCGCGCACATCGCTCGACTGAATCACGAGATCACTGCCGAGTGCCACGCTACGCTTCACAACGTGGTCGGGACCCACGAGATAGAAAGTGGCTTGCCCAGACCCTTCAGCGGCAATCGAAAAGCTTTTTCCCGCTTCCACGGTGGCGGGTACGCGCAATTCAGCAGCCCTTGCCCAACCTGACAATAGCCCCAGCAAGGCCAATCCCGCCAGGCGGTTGCGCAAAGGGAAATTGATATGGGAAGTGCGCTGCATGCTAGTCGCTCAACCGCGAGTAGTGATTAACGATGACGCGATAGTTCTTTAGCCGTCCCGCAATGTCATCTGGAATGTCTACGGCGAACGGTACCGGCACCTGAGGCATGAGAGCCTGATCCACATAGCCATCCGACACCCAGATCACTTTTCCGGAGTTGTCGTAATAGGCTGCTAAAACCTGTGCGATGTTGACGGGGCGGCCGCTTTCATTCACCAATGAACCCTTCAACACGTTCCGGTCCAGTCCGTCTTTGCTGACTGCCTGGTCGCTGACCGCAATCACCGGATCAGCGCTGGCCGGGACTAGAAGAGCACGCGCATCCATGCGTACGCTCTTTACCGCGTCCATGCGTACGCCCGGAAAGTCAATGCGATAAGGCGAAACCTGCTTCGGGAGCAGCACATGCGAGATCAGATCGAAGCTGCCTTCTTCCTCAATGGGAGAGCCGTCCGCTTTCAGCAGCGTCGCATTCACATTCAAATATGCGGGGACGGTATCTTCGTTCTCGACTTCCCCGAGAATCACTACCCGACCGGGGCGCGAGATCGCATTCATGGACGTTATGCGGACTTTCGGCGAGTCGACATCTTGCGCTCCCCAGTTCTGCGAGGTGTTGCGGCCGATGACTTCCCAACGCAGGTAATTTACTGACACCACCTGCGGCGGCACTGCGGACGGCGCCGGTTTTGGCCATACCACACGCCAAACCGAGCCATCGCGGCGCACGTGCAAATCCCGGACGTCATCGAGGGAACCGAGCGCGCTCGACCAATTCAAGCGGACGCGCACCAAAGCTTGGTCAGCATCGGAGTGCAGCGGGGAAACCTCCGCGGTCTGCAGCGAAGAGTACGTGCGCAAACTGCCGTCGCTTCCCGCCAGCTCGCGAGTGAAGGAGGCCAGATCCGTATCGCTGCTGTGATCAAGCGATGCATATGCCTGCTCGAAGTTGTGCGCCTGAACCTGGCTCATCAGAGCCTGTACGGCTTCTTCGGGCGTTCCCGCAGAGAGCATGGCATGCTGCTTGAGCCCTCCGGACTGCAGCCAGGCAAACGCCACGAGCACGGCGGTAGCGATGGCAAGAAAAAAAACCAGTCCCCACTTCATGAGCGCACTCCGTTCGCATAGACCCCTTCCGGCGTTTCCCGGGGAAGCGTGACCAGTTCCTGCACGCGGCGCGGCTCGACCAGCAGCCACGCAAACAAGATGGCGAGAACGCTGCTGCCGATGGGCAGAATGCCCCAAATCAGCCCTTCCCATGGAGCCGGCATCGCGTCTGAAGGGATGGTTCGCGCCGGAACCGCGTCGTCCTTGGACCACACGGTGATGGTGCCGGAATCATAACTCTCGACCTGACGCCATCCCCCGAACACCAAGAGAGGCTCATAGAAGGGATCGTGCACGAAAATGAATTTCAGGCCGTAATGGTTGGCGTGCTGGAGCATGGCGCGGAGCGAATCCATGCCCGCCGCCCCGAAGAACTTTGCGCTGGTCAATTGTGCTGCGCCGTAGCGCGTCATTTCCGGAAGCAAGCGAGCCGAGTTGTACTCGCCATCCACGCTGTTCGCGTTGGCATAGGTTCCGACTTTGGAAAGAGCGTTCCCGAATCCAAGCGTGAGATAGCGGTACTGATCGTGGCCGTCGCGGTTCAAGAAGGAGACGACTGAATCTACATTGAGGGAGCTGAACGTGCGAAATGGGCTCCAGGTCAGCCAACCCAGCGCCAAGGCCAGGCTGGCAACAGCGGCCGTACTCACGCTGATTGCACCCCAGCGCGGGGAGCGGTCGATCACTTGCTCCACCAGCAATCCCACAATCGGCAATGCCATCACCGTTGCCCAAAGCGTAAAGCGTTCGAAGGTGAGAATTTCAAAGGCTCGGCCGAATATCCAGCGCGGAACGGGGGTTGTACCACCCAGCGCAATCAGGAAGGTCACCCAGAAGGCCAGCAGCAGCACTCGCAAACGCGGATTCGCTGCGCCCTTCATGGCAATGAAGGGCAACGCCAGGATCAAAGCCCCATAAGGCACAACGAAGAAATTCATGCCGTAGGTCCAATTCATCAACAAGTTCGAACGGCTCGCGTGGGGAATGGGCAACTGCTCAATGGGGTGGCGGATGATCGCAATCCAGTAAGGCAACAGAACCACCCCAACCCCTACGGCAGCAATCGCGGCGAAGACGAGACCGCGCCCAATGACTGGGGCGCCCGGCTGCTCGTTCTCGCGACCGTCGTGCCAGGCCAGCCACAGGACTGGCAAAGCAAACAGGACCGAGCCGAAGATGAGTGTGACGTGATGCGCCGATGCGGCGGCCAACGTCAGAGCAATCCCCTTCACCAGTGATCGCCAACTGGCCGATCTGCACCACGAATAGAAATAAGGAAGAGCCAGCAGATACAACGGTGCCGACAAGGTTGTGGGCAGCTGCCCCGCCGAGTAGACAAGAAATGCGATGCTACCGGCGAATACGGCCAGCACTCCCGCATAGCTGGCGGCGCGGTCATTCACCCAAAGCTGCGCGAACCGGTATGCCCCCACCGCAAGCAGGACCACAGCAGCCAGCTGCACCAGCATGAAGGCCTCGGTGAGGCCGACGATATAGGAGAGCAGCGCAATCCATTGGTGAGTGAGAGGAGGATAGGTGGTTTGGGAAAAGCCCGCAAACCACTTTTCGTTCCAGGGATCGAACCAGTGATGCGCATAATGCGACGCAAAAAAGATGTGCAAGTTCGCGTCATACGACGTGGTTGCGGGCAACTCCATAACGAGCAAAGGCCCGTGGATAGCGAGCGCCAACAAAATGATGGCAGCAACTGGAATCGGACGTTGCCAAATGCTGGCCTTCATCGGGAGCACAGACGTTTCTTCGCGGTCTCTCATTTGAGCGACAGTTTGATTGTCGTAAGCCAGAGAAAGGTTGGCAGGTACTTTTGGCGAGGCTCGGTTGACGCCATGCAAAAGTCCGCAACCGCTTTGCGAGGTTCCTGCATCTCAGCGACGACGGAAGGGCAGGCGTGTACCCTCCGCCATCAGTGGGGCCACAAGCCAAGAGTTTGGAAAGCAGGAGGTCCGGGAGGAGGAATGGTGCATTCAACGTTCAAGGCAGGCGTGTGGCTTTCGGTCTTGGTTGTGGCCAGCATCAGCGCTGCCCAAACCTTCGATGTGAATGGCCAAACCTCCTCGACTTCATCCGCCCCCACGAAAAAGCACGCCACTCCCTCCTCAAGTAGTGCTTCCGGCAATGGTAATAACGACACGGGGATGGGTTGGGGCGCGAGCATCGAGGTTGCGCGCGAGGCACGAGCCGCGCAGACGGCGTTGCAACAAGGAGACGCGGCAGGCGCCACTGCGCATGCCCAGCGCGCGGTGAACGCCGCACCGCAGAATCCTGATCTTTGGTTCACGCTGGCTTACGCTGCCCGACTGAACGGACAGTATTCCCTATCTGTCGACGCTTATCGTCGCGGTCTCGCTTTGAAGCCATCTTCGATAGAGGGGCTATCTGGTCTGGCGCAAACCTATGCTCGAATGGGGCGTAGTGCGGACGCGCAACAGGCAGTGGAACAGGTTTTGGCCGCGAATCCCAGAAGCGAGTTGGACCTTCAGCTCGCGGGCGAACTGTTGCTTCCGAGCGATCCGAAAGGAGCGCTCGAATATCTAAAACGCTCCGAGGCGGTGAAGGCGTCGCCGCGAACCGAACTTCTACTGGCGCGCGCCTATGAGCGAATCGGAGATGGCGAGTCGGCGCACAAAATGCTGGAGAACGCACGTCGCTCGGCTCCCACCAATCCCGAGGTGGTGCGGGCAGTTGCGTCCTACTACCGCGATACCGGCCATTACGAAGAGGCGATCCACGCTCTTGAGGACTTGCGCACAAAAGACGCTGGCACGCTTGCGGAACTGGGATACTCCTACGCACTGGCCGGAAATGCGAAGGCGTCGGCGCGTAATTATGGTGCAGCAGCAAGCCGTGCACCGCGAGACATTGAGATCCAACTCAACGCCGCCCAGGCCATGCTCAATGCCGGCGAGTTCGACAAAGCAACGGCACTTCTCGATCATGCCGCAACGCTGAATCCCCAACACTATCGCGTGTTTGCCCTGCGCGCACGCCTCGATGCGACCCAGCATAAGAACGCCGATGCGATCCGCGAATATGAGGCGGCGCTGCAGCACCTGCCCGAAGGCGTGCCGGAGGGTGTCCTCTACCCCATCTCGCTGCGCGTGGATCTGGCCGAGATTTATCGCGATGCCGGAGACACGGCCAACGCCGAGCGCGTTAACAAAGACGCGACCGCTGCAATCAATGCTATCAACGTGACCGACGCTGGTCGGCCGGAATTCTTGCGACTGCGGGCTGCCACCGAAATTGCTGCGGGAAACACTGACTCGGCCGAAAAGGATTTCAAAGAAGCTCTGCAAATCGAGCCGCGCAACCCTGTTCTGCTTCTTAACTACGCCAATCTACTCTGGAAGACGGATAGAAAAGAAGAGGCTCAAAAGACCTACCGCGAGGCGCTGGCCATCGATGCATCGAATGCGGGCGCGTTGGGGTCACTCGGATTCCTTTCTCGCGAGATGGGCGACTCCGCGGCCGCCCGCGGCTATTTCCTGGAATTGGCCAAAAAACATTCCGACGACTATGTGCCTTTCCTGGCCCTGGGCGATCTGTACAGCGCGGACCGACAATTCCCGGAAGCGCAACAGAGCTACCAGCAGGCGTTTCAGAGGTCGTCGAGCAATCCGTTGATTATCTCCGGCGCAATGAATGCGGCCCTCGAAGCTCACCACCTCGACCAGGCCAAGGAGTGGCTCGGGCGTGCCTCGGACGCCATGCGGCAAAATCCGCAAGTCATGCGGGAGCACGAGCGCTACTTGACGATGACCGGCAACTACGCGGAGTCGGCAGACCTGGGGTATCAGGTGATCGAGAAACTGCCGCAGGACCGCGAGGCGGTCGACTACCTTGCCTATGATCTCCTATTTCTGAAGCGTCTCGATGAAGCGATGAAGATTGCACACCGCTACGAACCTGTGCTTAGCGGTGATCGCGACCTGCCGCTGATTGCGGGATACGTGCATGCCGACCACAACGAGCATGAGGCTGCGGTTCGCGACTTCACACGCGCGCTCGAGATCGATCCCAACATAGCGGTGGGTTACATGAACCGGGGCTATGTGTATAACGACATGCGCCTGGCTACCAAAGCCGAACAGGACTTCCGCAAAGCATTGTCGTTGAACCCACAGTATGGCGAAGCCCACCTGGGACTGGCCTATGCACTGCTCCAACTGCGGCGTTCCACGGCAGCGCTGAAAGAAGCTGAAATCGCAACCCATTTGCTTCCCGACTCGGAGAGCCTGCATCTCGTCAAAGCGGAAGGCTACCGCCAGCGAGCCATGCTGGTTTCCGCCGAAGGCGAATACCGGAAGGCTCTGAAGCTGAATCCGAATGCCGTGAATTCCTACATCGCACTGGCGGACGTCGAGTACCGGTCCCACAAATATGCGGCCTCCGCCGACACTTTGCACAATGCTCTCGCGGTTGCGCCCGACGACCCGATGATTTCGGCGCAGCTGGGAAGATCCTATGCGCAGCTCAAGCGGTCCTCCGACGCCCTGCAGGCGATTGATTCCGCGGAGCGTGCTGGTGGAGCGAAGGACTACAAAGTGCTCCTCGTCATCGCGGATACGCTGCGCATCATGGGCCATCGCAACGAGGCCATGGCCAGGTATGCACGGGCGCTCGAAAGTTCTGACGAAGATCGACTTCAGGTTCGGCTTGCCTTGGGGCGGCTGTTTGCCGATGAAGGCAAAACCTCCGACGCTCAACAACAGGTGGCCCTGGGCTTTGCCGAAGCGAGAGTCGCGCCCACCGACGTGACCTCCGCAGACGATTACCTGAACGCCGCAGAAATCCTGATGGGGATCCACGAGTATCCGCTGGCGCA
>Ga0181537_10004796_pt1 | contig 11132 bp, 10 predicted proteins | sample PEATcosm2014_Bin_39_FD_119765 | JGI IMG/M metagenome (GOLD analysis project Ga0181537, IMG submission 119765) | Peatland microbial communities from MTU Mesocosm Facility, Houghton, MI, USA - PEATcosm2014_Bin23_10_metaG | ecosystem: Environmental > Terrestrial > Soil > Wetlands > Peat | place... | reverse complement strand
GCCGTAGTTGAGCACCCTGGACCAGAACGCCACCCCGGCATTGGCGAAGGAGGCCCAGCGCGAGTCCGAGCCGGTCTCAAGACCGGAGATATTGGTGCCCACGATCTGCACCGTGCTGCCGTCCGCGGCGCTGACGAACTTATCGCCCTTCACCTGGATGCCAAACGCACCGGTCGGCGTTACGCTGGACGTTGTCGCACTCGAGCCCGAGCTGCTACCGGTGGTGGAAGCCGCCGCGGCGCCGCAGGCCGGCGTAATGCCCGGGTCGGGATTGCTGCTGTCGACCCAGGCGCTGCCACTCCATGACCACCACAGGCAGGATGTGCTTTCCTGGTAGATGATCCCGCCGTAGTACACCAGCAGTGCGACGTTGGCTGAGTAGCCGGCCGCGGCACCGTTCTCGTAGACCACGCCGCCGACGACTGTCCAGACGTTCAGCGCGCTGTCGACGATCTTCGTGGCCGACGGGATCATCGCGACGCTGCCGGAGCTGAGCGCGACCAGCGGGGTGCTGCTGCCCGATGCGCTGCTGGTCGATGAGCTGGCGTTGCTGGCGTCGTTCGAGCCGCCGCATGCCGACAGCATGCCTAGCAACGCGCCCAACGCGCCTCCCCGTATCACCTGCCTGATCATCAGGTCCCCGTCGAAATCACAACGCTCTGAACGCAGTCTCATTGCGTCGTCCATCGGCGGCAATCTGTCTGCGCACTGCGACGTGTCGCAAATTCGTGACAGCGGGCTCCCACATGAGGCGCGCGCAGCTGACCGCGAGGCTCGCGCGGATGCGCGGGGAATGCCTGTTTTTATAGGCTCAAGTGCATAGATGCGCGCCACAGCGACGCGGCGCTGCAAGCGGCTTCAGGAACGCTTGCGTTCGGTGCGCACCCACTCGGTGGAGCGCTGGCGACTGAGCATCAGCAGCAATTTCCAGATCACGAACACCGGCGCGCCAAGCAGATCCAGGAGCCCGCGCGCGCCGGTGCCACTGAGTTGCCAGCCGCGTAAGACATAAGCTGCCAGCACCAGCACGCAGCCGAGTGCCACCCAGATCCAGGGAGTGAACGCGGCACTCCAGCAGGTTGCCAGCAGCGCCGTCAGCAGCAGCGCGCCGACACCCAGTGCCACGTAGCTGATCGGCAGCACCAGCAGGTCGAGCGCCAGATCCAGGCACACGGCGCTGCGCCGGCGCCATGCCGCCTGCAGCAGCGGCCAGGTGCTCGAGCGGATCAGTTGAAAACGCCCGCGCTCCCAGCGCTGCCGCTGCTTGCCTGCGGCCTCCGGACTGGTGGTCATGTCCTGGCTCGCGTCCGCTTCCCCTGCGTAGTACACGCGGTAGCCGGCCACGCCGAGCGCGATGCCGTATTCGACGTCTTCTGCCAGCGAGAAGGCGCCATACGGTACCTCGTTCAGCAGCTGATGCGTAACGCACCAGCCATTGCCGCGCACGCCGCTGGAGACCTGCCAGCGCTCGCGCGCGCGCGAGCGCACCACGTGATAGGCCGCCATTGCCACCGTCAGCAGGCGGGTGCGCCACGATCCCTGGGGATTGAGAATGCCGTAGTGCACCTGCACCGCATGCGCGCCCTGTTCCAGCCGCGCGGCAAAGGCTTCCAGCAGATTTGGTGACACCTCGGCGTCTGCATCGACCACCGCGACCGCATCGGCGCGCGCGTCATCGCGGCTGCGCTGAAAACCGGCCAGCAGCGCATAGCCCTTGCCGCGCAGCGTGGCATCGAAACGTTCGAGCACGGTGGCGCCGGCGGCCGCGGCCAGCGCTGCGGTGGCATCGCTACAGTTGTCGGCGATGACCAGGATGCGATAGCGATCCGCCGGCCAGTCGATGCGGCGCAGGTTGGCGACGGTGCCGGTGATGCCAGCCGCCTCGTTGTGAGCCGGTACGATTATGTCGAATCGAAGTTGCCGTGCCGAGCGCGCCACGGCCGGCAGCGCTGCCGACATCAGCGTCTGCACTAATAGATAGAGACAGGCGATAACCGCGGGCAGGCCCAGCGCCAGCAGCAGCAGCAGGATCGGTATATTGAGCAAGCTCATTGACAGGCCGGTCAGGCGTACGCCCGATAGCGCCAGCCCCAGAACACCGACAGCTTGCCGAGGTTGGCGTAGGCGGTGATCAGCCAGTGCGCCGCCCGGTGCCGGCCGCCGGGCCATGACAGCAGCGCCAGGCCGGCCGCCACCAGCAGTTGCAGCAGCGCGCGGCAGAAAAACGTCGCGCGCCCGATCCAGCTGATCGGGCCATATTTGCCGTTGACGGTCTGGCGCGCGAATTCCTGTCCGCCACTCAGCGCCCGCATCAGCAGCCAGCGCAACGACAGGCGCCGGGTTTCGATCGGTTCGCGCACGATGGCTTCATCGCACCACAGGATCCGGTAACCCTTGTGCGCCAGCCGCACCAGCAGGTCGCCATCCTCCCCGGTGCTCAGGCCATAGCTGATATCGAACGGGCCGGGCTCGGCGCGCAGCGCGTCGCCACGCAGCAGCACATTGCCAAAGCGCATGCGATTCAGCGGCACCTGCTCGCCGCTGCGCAGCCGCGGAAAATCGTAGAAGCGGCCGCGTTGGATCCAGGGCGGTGCATCGTCCGGCAGTTGCGGCTCGACCGGCGCGAGGATGCCGTCGGCGCCGTGCGCAGCGGCCGCGTCGAGCAGCTGCTGCAGCCAGCCGCCGGGCGCGCGTTCGTCATCGTCGATGAACGCGAGCCAGTCGCCGTCGGCCAGTCGCACGGTCAGGTTGCGGGTCGCCGCGATGTTGCGTTCGGGCTGGATGTCATAGGCGATCGGCCAGGGTGCTACGCCCGCGCGCAGCTGTTCGACCAGCGCGCGCGCGCTGCCGGCGATATCGTTGTCGACCACTACCACCTGGTCGGGCAGGCGGCTCTGCAACGCCAGATCACCAAGCACGGCCCGCAGCTGCTCGGTGCGGCGATAGGTGGCGATGCAGACGCTGACCTTCATATGAAGCCTGCAGCTGAAGTCGGCCGCGCCTTGAGCAGTCAAAACTTGTTGATGACAGCGCCCAGGATTTTCGATTCGGTCACCGCCAGCCGGCGCAGCGTGTCTTTCATGGCCGGGAAAGAGGTGGCTTCGGTGCGGGTCACCATCAGCACACGCTGGGCGACGGTGGCGATTTGCAGCGCGTCGGCATACAGCGATACCGCCGGTGTGTCGATGACGATGAAATCGTACTGGCGCCGCAATTCACCGATCAGCCGCTCAAAGCGCTGGTGCGCCACCAGCTCGAGTGGATTGGGCGGTATCGCGCCGGAGGTCAGCACTGCCAGCTCCGGCAGCCCTTCCACCGCGTGCAGATACGGCGACTCGCCCAGCGCCAGCGTCTGCGCCAGGCCCCATTGGTTATCGGCTGTGAACAGCACGTGCTGGCGCGGATGACGCAGGTCCGCGTCCACCAGCAGGGTGCGGCGCCCCAGCTGTGCAAACGCCATCGCCAGCTCGGCGCACAACTGCGAGCGCCCTTCGCCGCGCCCGGGGCCGACCAGCGCAATCACGTTGCCGCGCTGTGCCGAGTCGTTCAGCAGCATCAAATCGGTGCGCAGCGCGCGGATCTTCTCGGCGCGCACATGATCGCCATCGCGCGCGTGCAGCAGCTCGCTGCTGAGCCGGGCGACACCCTGGCGCACGGTCAGGGCAGTGCTCCGGCTCTGCGCGCTGCCGCCCTGGCCGACGCCCTGGGCGCCGCGAATGGCGTTCTCGATCACCCCGCCCTGGACGCCGCGCGAGTGTTCGCGCACGAAGTGCGAAACATCGTCGATGTCCGCGCGCGTCGCCAGCTGCAACTGGAAGGCGGCCTCGGAGAAGCTCTGGCGCCGCGTGCGCATGGTCTCGGTGATGCGGTCGATGTCCTGGCCCGACAGATTGCAATGCGCGATCAGCGCGTCGCTGAGCTCAGCGTCGAGCGGCCGCACGATACCTTCAGCTCGTTCTGCACTCATGTGAATCTCGGTAGGGCAGGTATAGTGTCGAATACAGCGAGCACCGGCAGCCCGAGCTCGCGCTCGATGTCGTCGCGGCAATGCAGGCGCCGATTGAACATCAGCTCGTACAGCAGCGGTCCGGCGACTCCCGCCAGCAGCGCCACCAGGGCGCCGATCGCCAGCAGCAGGATCTTGTTCGGCTTGGACGGCTCGAGCGGCACCGCCGCCCGGCTCACGATGCTGGAGGATGCAAACATCACCGGATCGGTGCTGTCGAGCGCGCGCTTGTACACGGTCTGCGCCGACTCGAGTTCGATCTGCAGCTTCTGACCCTCATCCTGCAGCGCGCGTATCTTCACCAGTTTGGCGCGCTGGTCGCTCACCGCACGCTGCAACTTCGCCTCCAGCTGCGAGGAACTGGCGACAGTGCCGCTGCTGTTCTGCGAGAAGTTCTGGATTTCGTGCTCGAGCGAGTGGCGCGTCGCCGCGATCTGCGATTGCAGCTCCAGCACCTTGGGATGCCTGGGCCCGAGGGTGGCGGTGGACTGTGCCAGCTCGGCCTGCAGCGTCGACAGCTGGTTCTTGAGGTTCTGCACCAGCTGCGATGCCATCACCGGGTCGCTCGAACCCTCGTTCTCGCCGGTCTTGGATTCCGCAGTGCGTCGTGTGTTCTGCGTGGCCAGCAATTGCGCCTCGAGCTGGGCCAGTACCTGGGTCTCGCCATCGTTGGCCGCCATGATGTCGGTGATGCCGGTGCGCTGGCGAAAATCCGCCATCTGCTGTTCGGCGGCGGTGACCTTGCCCTTCAGGTCCGCCAGCTGTGCGCTGTACTCCTGTGAGCGGCCGCTGCTCGACTCATTGCCACGGTTCGACTCGCGCGCCTGGTAGACCTCGACGATGGTGTTGGCAATCTGTGCCGCCATGTTGCGGTCCTTGGAGGTCGCGGACACGTACAGCAGCTGGATGCCCTTGCCCTGTTCGATCAGAAGGTTGCCGCGCAACTGCTTCTCTACCCAGTCGCGCAGCGTATTGACGCCGTCGTTCCTGAAGCCGGCGGTGAACTCGGGGTCCTGGGTGAGGTTCAGCCGATCGATCACGGCCAGCAGCACTTCCCGGTTCTGCAGCAGTTCCACCTGGGTCAGCAGGTAGCTGGTGAACAGGTCCGGCGGCGCCTGGCGTGTGCCGTCGTTGGATTCGAAATTCACCAGCACCGTGGCCTGCGCGGTGTAGCTCTTGGGCAAAAGCTTCACGATGACCACGGTCACCGCCAGCAATGCCAGGGCGATGATGATCGCGTGGTTCCTGTGGGCGCGCAGGATGGCCAGCATCTGCGTGATCGAGAGCGTGCCCTGGGCAAACTGCGCCGGCACCATCGGTATCGGTTGCGGTGGCGGCGGCGAGTTGCCGGCCAGCACCGGAAGATTTCTGGACATTCTCAAAAGATGCTCTCCTTCACGCGGATCACGTCGTCCGGCTGTACCAGGTCGTTGGACTTGGCCTTGACGACCACCTGCTCGCCGTTCTTGCCAACGCGCTTGATCTCCACCCGCCGGTCGCTGCCCTTGGCTGTGACGCCGCCGGCAACGGAAATGGCCTGGATCACCGTCAGGTTGGGTTCAAGCTTGTACATCGCCGGCTTCTGCACTTCGCCCAGGATGAAGAACTGCTCGGCGCGCGGCACGTAGACCGAATCCCCGGCACGCAGCATCTGGGTCGGAGTCGAGGGACCGGAACCGACCAGTCCCTTCACGTTCACCGGATAGCGCTTGCTGGCGCCGCTCGCATCGGTGCGCAGCACGTAGACGGTATCGGACGCGAACTCGGTTTCACCACCGGCCTGCGCCAGCAGATCGAGGATCGTGGTCTTGGCATCCACCGGGTAGCGTCCCGGCGTCCTGACCTCGCCCAGCACCGAGACGCGCTGGCTAAGCGATTGGGTGACGGTGAGCGTGACATGCGGATCGATGAAGAAGCCGCCGTCCTTGAACGCCTTCTCGACCTTACGGGCGGCGCTCTCCGGCGACAGGCCGCCCACCGGTATGGCGCCGGCCAGCGGCACGCGGATGGTGCCGTCGTCGGCAACTCCGAGCACGGTATCCATGTCCGGCTGGCCGAACACATGCATCGTGACCGAGTCGCCCGGCCCGAGCGGCGTCAACGGGCCGACCGCGTTGGCAGCCACCGGAACGCCCGCCTGCGCCGGTACCGCCAGCGCCGGGGCGGGCGCCTGCTGCGCGGCCAAGGCTGTCATGACCCGCAGCGTCAATAACAGCAGGATGGACAGAACGCCGTAATTTGGTCTTGCGAACACTTTTGACCTCGTTTCGTGGCCGGGCGTATAGGGCCAGAACACTCGGTTATCTTACTTCAGCTCGCCGGTGGCAAGAGAATCCGGTTGCACGACTGTGGACGGCTTCACGCGATCTTCCGCTGCGGCGCGAAATCCGTGCCGCCGGGCCTGCCCGTAAGTCCTACGCGGAGCGCTGACGCGCCTACGCGGAGCGTTGGCGCGCGTATCCGCAGACCAGCAGCAGTGGCACCACGACCGCCAGGTAGTCGAGGGCAAATCCCCAATTCATATCCGCCAGCCCGCGGGTGGCTCCGCCGTACGCTGCGACCCCGATGAACAGCAGCAACGCCGCCACGCTCCACCACCACCCGATCCGCACCAGCCACGCCCAGGCGCCCCAGAGCGCGCCGCGCGGGCCGCCGATCGCGCGCGCTCCGAGCCACAGCAGCAGCAGCAGCACCGCAATCACGATCAGCCATGGCAGCTTGCGCTCGGTCACCGGCACCATGCTGTCCAGCATCGCGGTGTTGTGGCCTGGCTTGCGCAGCAGTTGCTCGAGTGCGACGTAAAGCAGCACGCAGGCGACTCCTGAGACCACCAGATCCATGATCGCCTGGCCGATTATCCGCACAGGGCGCATAGCCGGGCCTCCGTGCGCGCAAGGATCCAGCCCCGCAACTGGACGGTGTCCCCGGCGCCAAACTCGGCTCGCACACGGCGGTCGAATGCCGGCAGCAGCAGCTCGCGCTGCAGTGGCTGCCGGCCGCTGTCGTGCAGCGCCAGTGCGTCCAGGATCAGTCGCGTCAGCACCGCAGGGTTGCTCTCGGCCGGACAGTGCGCGCGGTAGCTGCCACCGAGCGCGCGCGCGTGCGTGCGATCGTCCAGCAGCGAGCGCAGCGCCGCGGCGGCATCGGCCGGCACGCTCACCGCAGCCGCCAGCGTTGCCGAACGCAGCCCGAGGCCCAGGCCGGAGGCATATCCCAGGCAAGTCAGCAGGTAGCGCCGCGTGTAGCTCATGGGGTACAGGTGCGCTCAGCTGGTCAGGGACTTCAGGTGATCCGACAGGCGCAGCGCCAGCGCAACGATCGTCATGGTCGGATCATCGCAGGCATAGCTTGGGAACACCGAACTGCCGGCGACGAACAGGTTGCCGATGCCGTGGATCCGGCAGTCGCGATCCACCACGCCGTAGCGCGGGTCGTCGTGCATCCGGGTGGTACCCATGTGATGGTGGGCGTTGCTGACATCCTGCATCGGGTCATAGCCGGTTTCGCTCGACTCGATGCGCAGCCGGCCGACGCCGCTGCGGCCGAGCAGCTGCGCCAGCTGTTGATGGGCGCGATGCATATCCTGTTCAAAGTCCGATGGCAGCCGCCAGTCGAGCTGTGTCTGGCGCAGGCCAAGCACATCCACGGTATCCGACAGCGTCACGCGGCTTTGCGGATCCGGGTTCGGTCCGGTGCAGTAGCAGGTGACGAAGGTACCGGGCGGCGTGCGCCACATTTTTTCGTACAGCCACTTGGCCGGCAGCTGCATGCTGCTGGCGGTGCGCGAATAATAATATTCGATACTGTGTGCAAGGCCTTCCCCCAGCAGGCCGCGCAGCGGCGCGGGCAGCCGCTCCACGCCCAGCTCGGCGATCGCGGGCGTCGGCACCCGAAAGCCGATGTAGAACGGCGGCATTTGCTTGGCGCGCCGCAATTCATCGGAAGCCGTGAAGATGCCTTCGATCGCGTGCCCGCGCACCACGTGGTGATCGTAGAAGCGCACCTCGGGGCTTGATACGTCGGCCAGCACGGTGGCCGCCTTCGGTACGTAAACGTGATCCATGAAGTAGCGACCCACCAGGTCGTTGCCGTTGCCCAGGCCGGACTTCTGCACCCGGGTGCTGTTCAACAGCAGGCGCACATTCTCGATGCCGCCGGTCGCCAATACGTAATGTCTTGCGCGCGCGCGAAAGCGCCTGCCGTTAAGGCACGCAATCTCGACGCCGGTGACGCTGCTGGCCGCCTCGTTGGTGTTGATGGCCACCAGGTTGGCGTGCAGGTACACGGTCAGGTTGCCGGCCGCCGCCAGCTCGTCGCGGTAGACGGTGCCAAACCGGGTCGGCGGACTGTACTGGAACATGCTGCTCTTGAGGCTGTCGGCGCTGCTGGCGGTGATTGGCCGCGCCTCGGGATCGACCCATGCCTGCGGATCGTACTCGTACGGGCCGAGCTGGCAGATCTGCTGCGCCTGGCGGTAGTACGGCGCCAGCGCATCCGGTCCGATCGGCCAGTCGTCCAGATCGAAGGCGTCAAACGGACGGCAGGAGCCCTGCCAGTGGTTGGTGCTGCCGCCGAGGAAGCGCAGGCGGTCGCGATCTATCGGTGTGTAGCTGTAGCCGATAACGTCGCCGGCGTACAGGTTCTGGGTGTCGACATCGAATTCGAAACCACCGCTCTCGAACACCGCGATGCTGCGATTGCCGCCGCTGAGTGCCCGGGCCATCGTTATACCGGCGGCGCCCGCTCCGAAAATGCAGATATCCGCGTCAACCTCCATGTCCTGCGGTAGCTGCCTGGCGTCTACGAACATGAATTCTGAAATTCGGACATGGTGAAGGGCATCAACCGTGAAGAGGTGGCGCCTGCAGCGCTCGATCAAGGCCAGCAATCTTAGTGCAAAGTACCGCGAAATCAACTTCTTCGCGCGTGCCAGCAGGAACCACTTCGCAGAATTGAGCAGCGCCTTCGGCGCATGGCCGCGATGGCCGTTGCGACGGCGGCGGCGGATGTGAGCTGTTCCCTACTTTCAGCTTTCAAATGCCCATACACTACGATCCTGCAACATCCACGGGCTGCACGCAAGCAGACCTGCATCACAGTGCAGCGACAGTCGCGGCGCCTTTAGATCTATGGACAGGTGTATATCCGCATGAAGGTACTGGTCACGGGAACGGAAGGCTATATCGGTTCGCGTCTCGCGCCGCTGTTGATGGCGCGCGGGCACGAGATCGTGGGCCTGGACGCAGGGTTTTATCGCGATGGCTGGCTCTACAGCGACCCACGCCAGCTCGGGCTGACGCCACGCACGATCATCAAGGACCTGCGCCGCGTCGAGCAGAAGGATTTCGAAGGCTTTGATGCCGTGGTGCACCTGGCTGAGCTGTCGAACGACCCGCTGGGCGAGAATCGGCCGGAGATCACCTATCAGATCAACCACCAGGGTTCGGTCGACCTGGCGGTGAAGGCGAAAGCCGCCGGGGTGCGGCGCTTTGTCTATGCGTCCTCATGCAGCGTCTACGGCATAGGCAGCGGCGAGTTCCTGGACGAGACCAGTGCGGTCAATCCCCAGACCGCCTACGCCAAGTGCAAGGTCCTGGTCGAGCGGGACGTCAAACCGCTGGCGGATGCGAATTTCTGCGTCACGTTCATGCGCAACGCGACCGCCTATGGCGCGTCGCCGCGCATGCGCTTCGATATCGTGCTCAACGACCTGTGTGCCCTTGCCTGGACCACCAAGCGCATCGCCATGAACAGCGATGGCAGCCCGTGGCGGCCGATCGTGCACATCGAGGATATCGCCACCTCGGTCCGCTGCGTGCTCGAGGCACCGGTCGACGCCGTCAGCGGCGAGACATTCAACGTTGGCCAGAACTCGGAGAATTACCGGGTACGCGAGATCGCCCAGATCGTGGCCGATGTGTTTCCGGGCTGCGAACTGTCCACCGGCAAGTCGACCAGCGCCGATAATCGAAGCTATCGCGTGAATTTCGACAAGATAGCGAGTCGCCTGCCCGGCTTCAGCTGCGCCTGGACTGCGCGCCGCGGCGCCGAAGAGCTGCGCGCGCGCTTCGAGCAGATCGAGTTCAATAAGGAAACCTACGAATACCGGGCGTTCACGCGCCTGAAGCAGATCCGCTACCTGTCGCGCACCGGACAGATCGACGACGATTTCTACTGGCGGTGATATGCGCTTCGAGCCATTGGCGATTGCTGGAGCCGCACTGGTAATCATCGAACGGCGCCAGGATTCGCGCGGCTTCTTTGCACGCACGTTCTGTGTCGATGAATTTGCCGCCGCCGGGCTGCCGGCGCGGGCGCTGCAGTCGAGTGTGTCCTACAACGAGCATCCCGGAACGGTGCGCGGCATGCATTTCCAGTGGCCGCCTTCGCACGAGGGAAAACTGGTGCGCTGCGTGCGCGGCCGGCTGCGCGACGTGCTGCTTGATCTGCGGCCGGCATCGCCGAGCTATCTGCAGCATGTTGCGATCATGCTGGATGAGGACAATCGCGACGCGGTGTACATTCCGCCCGGTATCGCGCATGGCTTCCAGACGCTGCTACCCGGTACCGAAGTGCTGTATCAGATGACCGACCGCTTTGCGCCGGAACTGGCCGCCGGCGTGCGCTGGGACGACCCGGCGTTTGCGATTCGCTGGGAGCATATGCCGCAGCTGACGATCTCCGAGCGCGATGCCGGCTATCCGGATTTCGACCGGCAGGCATTTGAAGCCGAGTTGACGCGCCGCTCGGGATTGCCGCAGCTGGAACAGGCGTCGTGAGCACCGCAGCCGCCACGATCGGCAGGCCGGCGGCGCAGCGCAAGCCGCCGCAGCCGAAGCCGAAGCCGCCGCAGGCGAAGCCGCCAGCCGGCGAACCTGCGGACGGCGCCGACGGCGCCGACGGCGCGGACGTCGGCCATGCGCTGCATGCCTTTGCCTCGCAGCTCTACCCGATCTGCCGCAGCATCACCGGCAACGGCGTGCGCCAGACGCTCGATCTGATCGGCCGGCGCATCGAGCTCAAGCGCCATGAGGTCGCGAGCGGTACGCGGGTGTTCGACTGGGAAGTGCCGCTGGAGTGGAACATCGACGACGCCTGCGTGCTCGGGCCCGATGGCGAGCGCGTG
>Ga0181537_10004795_pt1 | contig 11134 bp, 10 predicted proteins | sample PEATcosm2014_Bin_39_FD_119765 | JGI IMG/M metagenome (GOLD analysis project Ga0181537, IMG submission 119765) | Peatland microbial communities from MTU Mesocosm Facility, Houghton, MI, USA - PEATcosm2014_Bin23_10_metaG | ecosystem: Environmental > Terrestrial > Soil > Wetlands > Peat | place... | reverse complement strand
GCACTCGATGATTTCGGCGCGCGTGCGCCGTCGTACGGATATCTCAGGTCCGTCTCGGCGGACTATTTCAAGATCGATAGCTCGTTGATCGAGGCCGCGCCCACCGATCGCGTGGCGCGGGCGGTGATCTCCTCGATCGTGCGCATGGCGGGCGAACTCGGCGTGCAAACCGTGGCCGAATCCGTCGAATCGGACTCGGAGCTCGAGGCGGTGCGCTCGCTGGGCGTCGACTTCGCGCAAGGGTACTTGCTGGGTCGGCCGAGATCGTTGGCGGGTTATGACTTTGCCGGGAGCGAACCCGCTTAGATCTACCAATCGGGGTTGGGCAGCTCGGCGAAGACTTCCTGCAGCGCATAGCCCCAGCGCGTGCGAATCATGGTGAAGTATTCGTTGTCCATGTCGATGCTGATGTGGGTGTCGAGCTTGAACTCGTCGCGGCGGATGATGGCGAGATCGAGCGGCGGCCCCACCGAGAGATTCGAGCGGATCGTGGAATCCATGGAAACCAGTGCGCACTTGGCCGCTTGCGCGAGGCTGCTGCTTCGCGAGATGACGCGGTCGATGATGGGTTTGCCGTACTTTGATTCGCCGATCTGAAAATAGGGGGTGTCGATCGAGGATTCGATGAAATTTCCCGCGGAATAAATATGAAACAGCCGCGGCTCTTCGCCCTTGATTTGCCCGCCCAGGATGAAGGTCCCGTTGAATTCGTGGCCGTGGTCGTCGAGGGCCTTGGCGTCACGAGTGTGCACTTCGCGCAGCGCATCGCCCACCACGCGCGCGGCATTGAACATGTTGGCGGCACGAAAGATGCGGGTGGGCTGATCCGGATCCTCCGGCGGCTCGTGGAGAAGATTCACGACTGCCTGAGTGATGGCGAGATTGCCGGCGGACATGAGCACGAGTACCCGATCGTTGGTCCTTTGGAATGTCGCCATCTTGCGGAAGGTGTTGATTTGATCGACGCCGGCGTTGGTCCGGGAATCGGACAGCATGACGAGCCCGGTGTCGACGAGAAGGCCGACGCAGTATGTCATGGCGCGAAATGTCTCATGACTGTTGGCGAGTGACGAATCATTGCTCTTTGCCGTTACGGTGACTTGCTTCGCGCGGCTGCTACTACCGCTACTGCTGTTGCTGCTGTTGCTGCTGCTTTTGTTGCTGCTGCAGCGCCGACTCGGCCACCAGCACGTTGGCTTCCATTTTCTCGCCGCCGCCGCCTTGGCGCACGCCGCGCACCGGCGCGGCGTCCAGGTAGTCGCGGCCGACGGCGAGGCGGCAGTAGGTGCGAACGGCGGGTCGTTTGTGGGTGACGTCCATGCTCTGCCAGCCGATTTCGGGGCCCAGCCAGACATCGACCCAGGCGTGGCTCGCGGCATCATTGGTGTCGCCGGTGAACAAATAGCCGCTGACGTAGCGTGCAGGCATGCCGATGGCGCGGGCGGAAGCCAAGTACACGTGGGCGTGATCCTGGCACACGCCTTCCCCGCTCTTGAACGCCACCGCGGCGCTGTCCTGCACGTCGCTCGTGCCGGGCTTGTAACGCACCGCGCCGAACACCGCATCGGCCAGGGCTTGGGCGCGGGCGCGCGGCTCGGAGATCTTGTTCAAGGCGCTTTGGGCGAAGGCTTTGAGATCGTCGTTGGGCGCGGTGAGCTGGGTCGGCGCAAGGTACGCGAGCGGCGACAGGGGCCCGTCGTCCTGGCGACCCTCGGAGTCGGCGGTTTCGACGACGCCGTGCACCACGATCTGGATTTCGCGGTGCGGCTCCTCGATGGTGAGCAGGTGCGAAATATTACCATAGGCATCCACCTGCTCGAGCCTTCGCCCGGGAGCGTTGATCGTCCAGGTGAGCGCGCGCTGGCTCGGGTCACGGCGCGGGGTCAGGTGCAGGCTTTGCACGCTGTATTTGACGGGCCGCTCGTAGCGGTACCGGGTCTCGTGCCGAATGTGCATCTGCATGGGCTCACGCCTCCGCGGGGGGTAACAAAAAGTCGGACGCGACACGGTCGCCGAGATCGCGCACTCGCGCCAGGAACTGTTCGAGAAATCGCGGCAATCCCTGCGCGGTGATTTCCTCCATCCGGGCGAAATGCAGCATGGCATGCATTTCGCCCGCGCGGCGTTCGGTTTCGGCGGATTGATCGTTCGAAACCGACTTTAAATTGCTGTAGACTTCCTTGCAGCAGCGCAGCAGCGAGCGCGGCATGTCGTCCCGCAGGATCAGCAGCTGGGCAACCTTGATGGGGGTGATCACGTCGCGGTAGACGCGCCGGTAGACCTCGAAGGCGGAGAGCGCGCGCAGCAGCACGCTCCATTCGGACGGGTCGGGCACGTAGCCGGCGTCGGCGCCGGGCACGAGGTCTCGCTGGTGCGCGGTGAGAATGCGCGCGGTGCTGTCGGCGCGCTCGAGGAAGGTGCCGATGCGAGTGAAGTGAAAAGCTTCGTCGCGCATCATGGTGCCGATGGTGACGCCGCGGGTGAGGTGGGAGCGCTCCTTGACCCACTCGACGAATTCGCCGATGTCCGGCTGCTTGGTGCGGCGGGTGGCGAGCGCACGCGCGTCGAGCCAGGTGGAGTTGAGTGTCTCCCAGAGTTCGGAAGTCAAAGAGCCCCGCACGGCGCGCGCGTTTTCGCGGGCCGAGCGCAGACAGCTGAAGATACTGCCGCCGTAATCGCGATCGAGGCTCACGAACTCGAACACGGCGCGCGGTTCGATCGTCTCGTGCCGCTCCTTGTAGGCGTCTTCCATGTGCAGCGCGGTCATGGTCGAACGCAGCGATTGTGCCAGCGTTTCGCCCGAGTGCGGCAGCAGCGACATTCGGTAGTGCGCATCGACGAGGCGCGCAAGACTCTCGGCGCGCTCTATGTAACGCGACATCCAATATAAATGATCGGCGGTCCGGCTAAGCATCAGCTTTCCAACACCCACGTATCCTTCGTGCCGCCGCCTTGCGAGGAGTTGACCACGAGCGAGCCTTCACGCAGAGCGACGCGGGTCAGGCCGCCGGGCACGATGGTGACGTCGCGGCCGGAGAGGACGAAGGGGCGGAGGTCAATGTGGCGCGGCGCGAGGGAGTGGTCGGAGAAGGTCGGACAAGTCGAGAGCGCGAGCGTCGGCTGGGCGATGTAGCGCTCCGGCGTAGCGATGATTTGCTTGCGGAAGGCTGCTATCTCGGCTTTGGTGGCGGCGGGGCCGATGAGCATGCCGTAGCCGCCGGCGCCGTGGACTTCCTTGACCACAAGGTCGGGCAAGTGTGCGAGCACGTAATCCTTGTCCGCCGGACGGCGCAGGATCCAGGTGTGGACGTTGCCGATGATGGGGGACTGACCCAGGTAGAACTTGATCATTTCGGGCACGTAGGGGTAGATCGACTTGTCGTCGGCGACGCCGGTGCCGATGGCATTCGCGATGGTGATGCGGCCGGCGCGATAAGCTGTCAGCAGGCCGGGGACGCCGAGCATGGAGTCGGGGCGGAAGACCAACGGGTCCAGGAAATCGTCGTCGATGCGGCGGTAGATGACATCGACGCGCTGGGGGCCTTGGGTGGTGCGCATGAAGACGGCTTCGTCGCGGACGAAGAGGTCCTGGCCTTCGACCAGTTCGATGCCCATTTGTTGGGCCAGAAAGGCGTGTTCGAAGTAGGCACTGTTGTGGGCGCCGGCGGTCAGGAGCACGACGGTGGGGTCGGCGACACCAGTCGGGGCGACGCTGCGCAGGTTGTCGAGCAGCACGTCGGGGTAATGGTCGACCGGGGCGACGCGGTGTTCGGAGAAGAGTTCGGGGAAGAGGCGCATCATCATCTTGCGGTTCTCGAGCATGTAGGAGACGCCGGAGGGGACGCGCAGGTTGTCTTCGAGGACGCGAAATTCGCCTGCGTCGTCGCGGATGATATCGATGCCGGCGATGTGGGCGTAGATGCCGCCGGGGACGTCGACGCCTTGCATCTCAGGGCGGTACTGAGAGTTGCAGAGGACCTGCTCCGCCGGGATGACGCCCGCTTTGAGAATTTGCTGGTCGTGGTAAATGTCGTGGATGAACGCGTTGAGCGCGCGCACGCGCTGCTTGAGGCCGCCTTCGAGGCGGATCCATTCTTCGAGCGGCAGGACGCGGGGCACGATGTCGAACGGAATCAGGCGCTCGGCGCCTTCTTCCTGGCCGTACACGGCGAAGGTGATGCCGACACGGTGAAACAGGGCGTCGGCCTCTGCGCGCTTTTGCGCGAGCCGCTCGGGCGGCTGGTCGGCGAGCCACTGGGCGTAGCGCAGGTAGTGCGGCCGGGACGCACCGTCTGTCAGGTGCATTTCGTTATACGGTTTGCTGGCCAAAAAGCCCTCGTTGATGGGAATGGATGCCAAGGTTAGCGCCATTGCTCGGTGCGTCCTTAATCATGTACTTCCCTCTATTGCGCCGCAATGATGCAGGCGCTCAAAAGCGCAGGCTATGGGTCCAAATGTGCGGCGAGTTCGGCAGCGGCGGGGACGCTGGGGTCGCCGGGGTAGCGGGTGGGGAAGTCTATGAGCAGGGTGCGGGCCACCCGCTTCACCCCGCCGCCGGCCGCGGCGATGCGGGCGATCTGCAGGGTGGCGGCTGCGGTCTTGGGGCGAAAACCAGGGTCGAGATCGAGGCGCCGGGCGACCACGTCGAGGGCTTCGCCGGTGCGCTTGGCTGCGAGTAAACGCTCGACGTGCCCTTCGGTCAGGCGTGTGACGTATCGCGGATCGCCCCAGGAAGCGACGCGCCGGCAGAGCCAGCGGTAATCTTCGGGAGCATGGCCGCGGGAGGCCAACCAATTTTGTAATGAGTCCCAGGCTTGCGTGTGCGCGCCGGCGCGGACTTGTCCGTGGGCGGGCGCCGCCCAGGACGCTGAAAACTGACAGAACGCAATCCTTGAATATGGCGATTTCCACCGCTAACCAGAGTTCCCATTTAGCGGCGATCCACATAAAAAGCGCGTAGCCGGCGATGATGGCGAGGACTAGGAGATACATCGGGCCGAGGCCTATCGCCATCCGGACCCACGCGACGGGATAGGATGCTTTTGTCCGAGGGTGTGCTCGACGAAATTCAAGGCGGCGTAGATGAGCCCGAAGATCGCCACCTGAGCGAGGGGACGCTGCTCATCGACGGGGTTCACCATTCGGATGTCGAGCGTGGGCGGTTCGTCGAAGCCGCGGACGGTATGGTCAAAGAGGATATAAGCGTACTTGAGGAACCAGGAGATCACGATCAAGGCTAAGGGGATGCCGACGAATCCGGCTCTGGCGGCCAGGGAGAGGAGGGCGGCGAAGACGATGAGGACTGTGGCGGCTCCGCCGCGGGTGGGGCGGAGGAGGTGGGCGAGGATTCTTCGTCGGGGGGTTATCACGCAAACACGTTGATCTGCAGACCCAAAAAAGTATTTTTAAAATCATCTCCATTTGATCAACCGATATTGTGTGTCGTTTTGACATATAGTTGAATCAATGGACTCATGTCGAATTTAATCATTCGCGCTTGAAAATTGTCGAGCCTCAGTTGAATAACCTCAGTGTATATTTGGTTCCCGCGCCTGCGAGCGACGTCAGACGTATCTGTGCAGACGGCTAGACTAATTCGCAACGACGTACGGCTCGTTGCTCGAAAAGCACTTATGCAAATGTTGGAGCCCTTGGTCGGGTTCGTGCTCGATTCTGGTCTGAACACCCATGAGTTGCATTCCATTCTGCGCGAGGCCGCCGTAAGAAGTGTTGCCGCCAGGCAGATGGAGACTGCAAGGAGAATCAATATTTCCGGCATCGCAGCGTCTACCGGGATACCCCGGGCAGAAATCTCACGAATACTGAAGACACCCACGGAATCTAACCGACAAATCATTGATCGACAGCAACAATCGACGAACCGGGTACTCGCTGTATGGCATCAGGATCCCAGATTCACAACGCCAGCCGGAAAGCCTGCAGATCTCAAAATCTATGGCCGTGGCGCAACCTTTGAGACGCTGGTCAAAAACCACGGACGAGGAATCCCGACAAGAGCAGTGCTGGATGAATTGATTTCGGCGGGTGCCGCGGAGGTGCAGTCAACCGGATTGCTTCGCGTCAAGACGTCCATTGCTGTGGATCGCGGCTTGACTCCGCGGGTTATTCGGTCTTTCGGCGAGCGGGCGACGGAACTCTTGTCGACGATGCTGCAAAACATGAGGGATCCCGAAACACCCAAATTTATTGCCAGCATTTCGAACGCCAACCTCTCGCCAGCCGTCGTTCCACTTTTTCGCAAAGAGCTTGCCAATAAAGGTGCGGATTTCCTTGCGGATATAAACGACTCGCTTTCTCGAGAGCACGCCAGCGCCGTCGCCACAAGGAAATCGCGACGCTCAACTCGGGTCAGCGTGACGATTTTCTATCACGAATCACAACGCACGGCGAAATCTAAAAAAGGAGTTGCGAGAAAGAGGCGAAATTTTCGACGGGAGAGCTAGTGCCCTAAGGTAACTAGTTGAGAGGACTCGTTTCGTCAGCCTCTATCGACCGCAAGATATACCCCAATAAATACTTGCACCGACTTTCTTCGAATTCGCGAGTTGACCGCGGAGGACTTCGCACACCGAGTCATCCAGTTATCGCACGACTCCAGAAAATTTTGTCCATGTCGTTTGACTCTGATCTTGAGCGTTTGCATTTGCCGCGAGTCAATTGCTCCGTTCCAAGCAACCCGGTGAAATAGTTGATCGGAATTGGAAGTCGAGCTGTTGAGGTTGTGTCTCAACGTCCTGATAAAACTATCAAGAGATACCAGTGTGTGTTGAATTGCGAGGTGTTTGTCCTCATAGACAGGCAAGGACCGCATATGAACGCGTATGAGTTCGTTTTCGTCAATCGAGATGGCACCGATTCGTTCGAGCTCCGACAAAAGAGCATTGGTATCCATATTGGGCACTGTGCGCGCCGCGAGACGGCGAAAGGATCGGCGACCTGTGCGCAATTTGATTGGCGAAGGATTACCGAGGTTATCGAGGTATTCGGGATCTTGATGCCATGCCGTGAGCAGTTCACCCACGGCAGATGCGTGTGGATATAGCCTACGGGCGGCAACCTTTGCGGGCTCCAAATTGACAACGCGATCTGCAAGATGTCCTGCGTCCAGACCGAGGTGTTCGAATAAATCGAGTAGACCCTTGATGACGTCATCAACAGTTACTTCGCGGAGCGCAGGGCGTGATCTAGCCTTTGCTTTAGCAGCCCGTGCTGAGCGCTTAATGAGAGACTTTTGCATATCGTATCACTCCCCAATTTTGATCAATGATCCGCAATCTCCAGATGCTTCGAGTAAAGCCTGTTTAACGGGTTGGCCTGTGCGCCCTTTACATAGGGCTTTATGAGCCTCTTTGAGCTATAGAAATAAATGGGCAGAATTGGATAGTCAGACAGCATCAGTCTCTCTGCATCCTCCAGCAGATGACGCCGGTCCGATGGGTCGACAGTAGAGGCGGCGCGGTCCAGTAATGTGTCATATTCGCGCCGTTCGTATTTCGAGTCGTTGTTCGGCGACCCAGTACGAAGCGTATCCAGAAAATTGCCGGCGTCGTTGTAGTCCGCCGTCCATCCCAGTCTGGCAATTTCCCATCGCGCGGTGTCTTTGCGCGATTCTAGGAAAACTCGGTACTCCTCCTCTAGGAATTCCGTCTCCACTCCAAGAGTTTGCTTCCACATTGAAGCGATCGCGATGGCGACCTGTTTAATGGAATTGCCTGAGTTAAACAACACCCTCAAGTGCAAGGGCCTGTTCGTTGAGTAGCCGGCTAGCGCGTATAACCTGCGCGCCTCTTCGATTCTTTTGGGGCCGGGAAGATCCTGCCAATCCCAAGACTGGGGTTCGTAATTCCATGTACCCGGGGGCACAAAACCATAGGCGGGTTTCTGACCGAACGGCAGGATCTTGTCCTCAAGCGCCACCCTGTCGATTGCCAATGCCAATGATTTTCGCAAATTCAAATTCTTCGCGAAGTCCGGTGAACGCAGGTTGATGGCGTAGTAGGCAGTTGCGAGGAAAGGCGCTACGAGCAGTTCAGTCGGTCGGTTCGATCGTACGTCTTGAAGCGCACCAATTGGTACGCTCTGAGTGATGTCCAATTGGCCGGCGCGATACTGGCGAAACTCCGCGTTTTCGTCGGGAATCGGGACGTACTCGACGTTGGCGATGCGTACGTCCAGTCGGTTCCAATACCAGATATTCTTGGTTAATTGAAGATTGGATCCCGGCGTCCACCTGGAAAGCACGTATGGTCCGTTCGAGACCCAGTTGCTCGGGTCATGAGACTTGGCTGTTTCCTCTGAATAGACGGGAAATGTAGCCGAGTGGGTGAGCAGCTGCGGGAAGTACGGCGCAGGTTGGCACAAACGGACCAGCAGTAAATCGTCGCGCAATGCCGTTACGCCTAGTGACGACGGAGGCGATCGTCCGGCGATGATTTCTGCCGCACCCGCTAATGGTCGAAGTGTGTCCGCGACGGGCGATGCACGGCTTGGATCAACAATGCGTCTCCATGCCTCAACAAAGTCTTGAGCCCGAATTTGCTTGCCGTTTGACCACTTGGCGTCCGAGCGAAGTTGGAAGGTGTATTGAGTGCCACCAGGGTCGACCGTCCAAGATGCGGCCACGCCCGGCATGACCGCACCATCGGGCGACTCGCTGGTTAAGCCTTCGTAAAGATCCCGGATAACGTCGAAGGAAAAGGTATCACTGGCCTCCGCTGGATCCAAAGATGACGGCTCGCCACCTATTCCACGCCTAAGGACTGGGCCATTGGGCGCCGGCGTCAACTCCGCGGACGCGCCTCTGTTCGAATCGCATGCTTGAAGCGAAAATAAGCAGAGCACCACGATTCCACATCCAAGGGCCCTGCCCCAACTCAAGGCGCGCTCAACGTAATGAGAGCGCTGCCCGAGCACGTGTTCATGCCCGCAACTCAGTACGGATGCCTCGGATGCCGACCTAGCAAGTGCAAGTCGTCGATAGTGGGTAGTCACAGATGATCCTGGACCGAAGTTTGGCCTGGAAATTTGGTGGCGCGCATCGAGTTCTATTCGCGCCACGCCATCCCGCGCTAGGTGCAAGAAAAATGGTAATGGGATTCAGACCGTTTCGCTAAATGCGCTCGTTGCTTTTGCGCATTGCTGCGCCGCAGCATTCGGGCAATACCTGAATCTGTGAAGTCAATCACCGAATGAGTTGTATTATGTTGATCTGTGGGGCAATCTGTTAAACACAATTTATTGGCGGCTTTTAGATATTTACTAAGGCCGTTGGTGCGTATCGCGATCAGAAATGGGGTCGCGTACCCAGACTTTGCCGGGATGGTTCAGGACGCGTACGTAAACGTTGCCGCGTCGCAGCTTAGAGTTGCGGGTCGACAAGTAACGCCGGATGCGGTCGCGATCATGACCGAGGTTAGTACGGAAGATGTAAGGGATTTATTGCTCTCGCCTGACGACGCGAAAATTAGCGAGGCAGAGCAAAAGATTAATGCCGCCGCACGTGTTTTGGTCGGTTGGCATACGGACCGGGAATACATAGGCCCATACGGCCTTGTGAGGGATCTCCCGTTCGCCAAGTCTGACTTCCCTGGAAAGAGGGAAGTCAGGGGGTTTGTGGAACTCGCCGAGCGGTACTGCGAGGGGTATCCGCCGAACGTGCTTTTGGACGAGTTGGTTCGAACGGGCTGTGTACAGGATTTAGGGAACGGATTTTATAGGGCGCTGACAAGGTCTTATGTTCCCGAACAGTTGAGCGCGGAGAGTATTCGCCGGTTTGCTCAGGTCGTACACAACGTGATCGAGACTCTCGAAGTGAATCTTCGGAGATCTGAAAACGGGATGAGACGTGTTGAAAGAACTGTATTTGCTGACTATGGATTGCCGCGCGATGCACTGGGAGCGTTCGACAAATACATTCGAGACAGGGGCCAAATCTTTGCTGATGACATTGATAACTGGCTGTCTGCTAGATCGGAAGAAGGGCAAGCGGATACCGTGCAAACTGGTATCGGTTTCTATCACTACGTAGTGAACGAAGAAGATGAGCGGGATTTCGGAAAGACATTAAGGGTTGAAAAAGACTTAAAGGGTTGAAGGGGTCACGGATGAAAAATAGCGCTTTAATTGCCGCGTGCGCGCGCGCGGTCTCGGCTGTTTCGATTATCGTTGCAATCGAGAGTTCGGCGAATGCCGCGGATGTGGTGGGAGCCTCAAAGGACCAGGTGGATTTTGAGGTCATAGCCAGAAGCGATTTATTGGTGCTTGGCCCTGTGGATCTCGTCGAGCCGTCAAAAGCTCGCGTACAAGTATTGGGTCAATCAATTCCAGTCTTGGGCAGCGAAGTATCGCAGCATCTCGAAGGGCTCGTCGGACATGTACTTGCCGTCTATGGATCGGTAGCCGCGGACGGCTCGTTCGATGTTGCGGAAGTCCGCGAGCAGGCTTCGATTGATTACGTGCCTGGCGCGACCCATGTTTATCTCAAGGGATCGGTGTCGTCGGTTGACGCCTTAGTTGGTACGGCACGAATTGGATCCCTGTCCATAAGTTACACGAACGCGTTGCATACTCTCAAGGCTGATGATTTAGCTGCTGGAGTGGTCGCGTCGTTCAGCGGAGTAGAATTTGTCGGCACTAACAAGCTGTATGCGGATAATGGTCTGGTCCAACGATCAGTCAGTGTCATCGAGAAGCTAGGGCAGACCGGCAGTGGACATTCCAGCGTTACAGAGTTGGGACAAACCGGCAGCGGACATTCGAGTGTGACTGAGCTAGGGCAGACCGGCAGCGGACATTCCAACGTTACCTCGCTCGGCCAAACCGGCAGCGGACATTCCAGCGTCACTGAGCTCGGCCAAACCGGCAGCGGACATTCGAGCGTCACTGAGCTCGGGCAGACCGGCAGCGGACATTCGAGCGTCACTGAGCTCGGGCAGACCGGCAGTGGACATTCGAGCGTCACTGAGCTTGGGCAGACCGGCAGCGGACATTCCAGCGTCACTGAGCTCGGCCAAACCGGCAGTGGACATTCCAGCGTCACGGAGTTGGGGCAGACCGGCAGTGGACATTCCAGCGTTACCTCGCTCGGCCAAACCGGCAGCGGACATTCGAGCGT
>Ga0181537_10004794_pt1 | contig 11135 bp, 4 predicted proteins | sample PEATcosm2014_Bin_39_FD_119765 | JGI IMG/M metagenome (GOLD analysis project Ga0181537, IMG submission 119765) | Peatland microbial communities from MTU Mesocosm Facility, Houghton, MI, USA - PEATcosm2014_Bin23_10_metaG | ecosystem: Environmental > Terrestrial > Soil > Wetlands > Peat | place... | reverse complement strand
ATGTGCTTTCAGTGGCGCCTTTGTGCGTGATTGAGATTTTGTCCCCGGACGACACGTATTCGAAGACCTGGGAGAAGGCGCGGGACTACAGAAAGATGGGCATCGAAAACATCTGGCTCATCGATCCCGGGACTCGGAGTGGCCAAGCTTCGACTGCACACGGATGGCAAGACACAATGGACTTCGAGATTTCGGGGACTCCTGTCAAGTTGAGCCTTGCTGACATTTTTTCCGGGCTTGATCAATCGCGGATGGCGTAAGCGGGCCTAATCCAGAAGCTTCTCGATCTCGTCGATGTCGAAGCGGGCGGAGCAACCGGGAATGTCGAAGGCGCGTTCTTCAAGCTCCGTGAGCCCGCCGGCGGCATACCTGTATTTTGGCCCGTCTGGATCGATGACGAGAATGGTTTGAATGCCCATACGCTCGTACCGCACGCATTTGGCCATGACGCGCTTTAGTGTGTCGGTTGGGGAGAGAATCTCGAACACTGCGACAGGTGGATGCGTGATAATCTGCTCGGTCGGGAGGTTGCGGTCAATCAGTGTCACGTCGGGAACCAGGAAGCACGTGGGTGAAACCTGAACCCTTAACTCTGGGCGAACGCGAATCTGGCCTTTCTTTGCCTGCTGCTGAAACCACGTACAAATTGCCTGCTGCCACGCAGAATGATCGTTCTCTCCCACAGCGCGCTCCTCGATTTGGCCATCGACGTATTCGGCGTCGGGCTCGAAGGAACTGCGCAGATATTCTTCCACGGGCACAAAGGTTGTCGCAGCTGCCATGGCTCCTCCTTGAGAAACATCTTACTCCCAACTTGATTGCTACTTCTTTTCGAGCGCGTATTCCATGGACCAGATGGCGCCGGGGCGCATGTACATGCTGGCGCGGAAGAGGCCGTGGATATCGAAGGCTTCGGGAGTGCGGAAGAAGTAGCCACGGTCGCGCCAGACGACGTTGTAGATGCCTTTGGCGGTACTGAAGCCTTCATTGGAGAGTCCTTCGGCGATCATGTGGCTGGCGATGGCGAAGGTTGTTCCGGTCCAGACTTCCTCGATCTGGTCGTTGGTGTGCAAGAGCGTGCCGTCGGGGCCGATGCCGTTGACTGCGCCCATTTCTCCTTTGGCGAATTTACGCACGTTGGTGTCATAGACCTTGTGCAGCGCGGAGAGTCGCATTGGCTTGGGAACCAGGTCGCCAAGACCGGTGAGATCGGCATACCACTGGCCGGCTAACTGATCGGCCATGACGGCTTCAGTGTCCTGGCCTTTGACGGCATAGCGGAAGTAGGTTCCGGTCCAGAGTTTCTTTACGTACGCCGCGGAGGCTTTGTCGGCCAGAGCGTCGTATTGTTTGGAGGTGTCCGGTTCGGCGAGCTTGTCTGCCATGCGCGCAGTGGCTCTTAGAGCGGCGATGTAGAGGCCGCCCGAATAGGCGCTCTCGCCGGTGGCGATCCATTCGTCGTAGGTCTGGTCAGGGAATCCACCGTTTTCGATGAGGCCGTCGCCGTTGGTGTCGTATTGCTTCAGTTGCTCCATTGCCTGCTTGACGGCGCTCCAGCTATAGCGCAGGAAGGGTTCGTCGGTGGCGCCGGTGAGGGCGTAGTCGCGCCAGATCATGAGCACATATTTTGAATTCAGGTCGCGCCAGTTGGAGACATCCTGATAGTTGTGCTGATTGGAATTGACGATGGGATCTTCCTGCGGGGAGCCCAAATCATGTGGCGCAGCGCCGGGCACCTTGCGCGTGTATTCGACGAGCTTGCCTTCGCGCGCGCTTTTCCAACCCCACACATAGCGCTGCGGGTTCGACTCGGGAACGGTATCGGTGTACTCGCGCATCTCCTGCTTTTCGATTTCGGGCCAGAAGCGGAGCAGCGAGAACGATCCGTAGAAGCGGACATCGAGGGAGCCATAGTAGGAGTAGTCGAAACACTCCATGTAAGTGAAGCTGTCGTCATTTTTTGCGGAGGGGTGGGCGGGGTTGCCGAGGCCGTCTCGTTCGTGTCCCCAGATGGTGCCGCCGTCGGCCAGGTAATAGAGCTCGTTGAAAAGCTCTCCGCGATACCAAGCGGGCTTTTGTTGGTCAGTGACGGTGGGCTTCTGCCACGCGTCGATTGCCTGACTCCATTCCTCATGATGTTCGAGGGCGGTGCGGGCGATCTCCCAGGCATGGGTGCCTTCGGCACCGTAGAAGCGGGTGTAATGACGAAGCCACTTTCGCCCGCCGCCATACTGCACGATGGGGAGGTCCCAACTGAGAGCCATGGGAACTGTGCGCTTTTCATGCGGGGCCAGGGTGAAGCGCACGGCGAAGGCGCCGGCGAGCGCATCGCCGCTGGAAGCGATGGGTTGAGCTACATTGGGCAGGCGGCCATCCTTTGAGAAAGGCTTCCATACTTCGGCCCCATCGCCGGTGGCGGCGTAGGTGGAGAGATAAGTGACCTCGGCGCCGTCGCCGGGGAGGGTTGCGATGGCGAATTGACCGTCCCACTCGTCCTGGACGGGACCTTGGCGGAGGCGATCGAAGACGATGCCGCTTATCTTTCCGGGAGCGCCCTGTTGGCCCTGCGCGCCTGGTCCCTGAGCGCTCTGTTCGCTTACGAAGCGGTTGAAATTCTGGTTGTTGAGAGCGCCATCGAAGTTGTGCAGGTTATCGCGAAACCATCCCACCATGTTGGTCCACGAAAAGAGAATGGAGACGGTGACTGGCTTGGAGGAAGGATTCTCCGCAGTCCATTGGTAAACGGCAACCGGATAGCTGGTTTCCTTGTAGTTATTGGGCAGGATGGGTGAGAACTGCTCGACTGTGAGCTTGACGGGAAGCGCTTTTGTCCCGTAGGCGAACCAGCTTTTCGGATAGAGAGCGGCGTACTGGCCGTCGCCTGCGGGGTAGCTCCAGTTCCAACTGCTCAGCTCTCCGCGTTTGGGCTTGCCGACGGCCAGGGCCATGGCGACGGGTGTTCCGCCTTCGGGCTGGGCGAAGACGGCGAACTGATTGGCGGGCACGTTCTGGTATTTGTGGACGCCGGCTTTGAGATGCCAGCGCTCGAAGTGGCCGCGATAGCTGCGCGAGAAGGTGCCGGCGCCAAATCCGCCGACAGGTGCGCCCTGCCAGTAGCCGTCGTCGATATTGGAGCCATGGTTCTCAGCCCGTTGGCTGCCGGGGTTCGCTGGGGGTGTACCGATGGGAATACGCCAGGCCGCGGCGGGGATTTGATTCTGGCAGAGGGTAACGGACGCGCAGGCAGCGATGAGCGCGAAGGTGCAGATTGATCGATTGATAACGAACTCCCCGGGGGACTTGGTGGTGACGGACATAACCATGATACAGACGGCATTCAGAGATGGACAAAGAGGAGCGCCGGAGGCTCGCGGAAAGAAAAACGCGGCAGCCGAAGCCGCCGCGTTGTGGATGGGATGTTTGATTTAGAAGGTAAGGCGAGCGGCGATTTCGAGCTCACGCGGGGTGTAGAGGAAACCGCTGCTGTTGGAACTGGTGAACTGGCCGTAGTTTGACTGCCAGGTCGCGGTGCCGCTTGTGGAAGTGGAACCGGACGAAAGGATGTATCCGGTGCTGTTGATGCCGTCGAAGTTCTGGTGGTTGGCAAGGTTGAAGACGTTGGCCATGAGCTGCAGATGGTATTTTTCCCCAAAGGGAACTTCTTTCTGTAAACGAATATCGTCGACCATCTTGCGGCGAATGCGCTTGTTGTAGATGCCGATCGCAGGCACGAACGCCGATCCGCCCGAGCCGTTCCAGCCTGTATTTTGGGCGGCGGAGGAGTTATAGCTGCTGGTGCCCAACGTGAACGGCAGGCCATCCTGGATCTGGAAGCTGTCGTCAAAACTCCAGTTGTTGCTGATGTATTTGACGAAGCTCTGCGTGTGGACATTGGGCAGGTTCCACAACGTATAGCCCACCAGACGGTTGGGGATGTCCCACTGCGAGTTGGCGTAGTTTTGGCGCGCGTCGCTGAAGGGATCGTACCAATTCTCGGTGGCGGTGGTGGTGGTGGCGGCCTGCGCGAAATCCAGCGAATGCGACCAGGTGTAGTTGAAGTCGAACTGCACGCTTTTGAGCGAGCGGTTAGTAACTTCAAAGGCCATTGCATTGTAACTGGAGTTGATGTTGCTAACCAGCTCGGTAATGGAGGAATAGCTGGTAGCGGCCGATCCGAAGATTGCCGTGTTGCCATAACCGGTGTAGGTGGGAACCACAAACTGCGTGCCGCTGGGGATGGGACCCGCGCCGGTTGAGTCGGAGACGGTGATGGTCACGTTCTGCACGGTGTTCGGGTTCAGATTGAGGTCAAGGAAGTTAGGCAGTTCGCGGCCCAATCCACTGAGGTAGCTGAGCTGGAGGACCGTGCCGTGGGTCAACTGGTGCGAGACGGAAAGGTTAAATTCCTGCACCTCGGGATTGCGAAGGTTCGACGCGAGGAAGTAGGACGAAGGCGCACCCGCAATGCCGCTGCCTCCAACGATGTTCGGGAACTGGGGGCCGGCCGGGATGGTGCCCTGAGGATTTGCCGCAGTGACACCCTGCGCGGCTGGCTTGAAGGTGGTGGTGAACTGGCCGTTCGGGCTCCCGGTGCTGTACCGCACATTGAGCAGATTTCCGTTGGTGATGCGGCCATAGTAGATACCGTAGCCGCCGCGGATGACGGTGTTGCCGGCGCCGAAAGGATCGTAGGCGAACCCTACGCGGGGGCCGAAGTTCGCTTTGTCGCTGGGGGTGTTTGACAACTGCGAGTAAGGAACGAAATTGCCGGTTGCGGTGATGAGATTGGAGAACGGGGGAGGCAGCGACTCGTAATCCCAGCGCAGGCCGAGTTCCAGGGAGAGGCGCGGAGTGATGCGCCAGTTGTCCTGGCCGAAGAAGCCGTAATCCATGGTGTTGATGTCGAACGCCGGAGGACCGAATCCTTCAGCCAGGCTTGAGTAGCAGGGATAGGCGCCGGTAACGGTGGCTGTGGCACTGCTTGGGTCGGCGGAAGCGGAACTGTTGCAGGTTGAGTGGGACTTGCCCTCATTCAGAACGTCGTTGATGTAGTTGCCGAGGTAGGTATAGCTGATGTAGCCGTTGCCCTCGTAGGTGTTGTCGAGCAAGTCGTTGTTGTGCACATTGTCGGTGCCGAACTTGAAGCTGTGATTGCCCTTGTTCCAGTAGAGGATGTCACCGATTTGCCACTTCCGCTCATCGGGGAGAGCGTAGCGGTAAGAGTAATACGGGGACCCGATGTAGAAGCCGCTGGTCGACGCTGCCACGCTGACTTCCGGGACATTGGGCGAGAAGCCGCCGCCCGCGGCAACAGCACTGTTGTTGCCTTGCAGGTACTGCTTGGTGTAGGCACTGAAAGGCTGCTGGCCTTCATCGTTGAGCTCGCGGCCATATTGGAAGAGAAGCTCATTGCTGATGTTGGAGGAGATGAGGCTGGTGAGCTTGGCTACGCCGTAGTCGAGCTTGACGAAGTCGTTGCCGTCGGTATCGAACGCGTAGTGATCGGTGGACGTTGTCTGAACGCCGCCGGGCGAATCCCAGCGCAGGCGGTGAAAAAGGAAGCTGGCGTGCTGTTTCTGGTTGATCTGCCAATCCAGCTTGGGGGTGTTGATTTCCTGGTAGCCCGCGTGCGGAGTGGTTCCGATGTCGGTGTTGAGGGCAGCGATGCCGGCCGAGTAGAGACTTGCGCCCTGGACATAACCGACCCCCTGCCGGGCGGCCAGCGTGCAGGCATAGAGGTCTTGTGTGGCCGTCGAGGTGGTATCGCCTGTTACATAGCCGTTCGCATCGCAGACGGCGCCGGTGGGCAGTGTTGCCGCGGGCAGCGCGTAGAAGACGGACGGTGAGTCGGGAACGCCCACGATGGGATTGATGTGGGTGTGCTGATCGTAGGTATAGATCCAGAAGAGCTTGTCCTTGATCAGGGGTCCGCCCACGGTGAAGCCGTAGATTTTGCGCAGGTCTTCAGGCTTGATCGGCGTCGGAAGGTAAGTGTTGGTGGTGGAACTCAGGACTGATATCTTGGCAAAGTCGTTATAGGCATTCCAGTTGCTTTCTCGGTCCCAGAAATATGCCTGACCGTGAATCTGGTTGGCGCCGCTCTTGGTGACTGACGTGACGACGCCACCGGCGGCGCGGCCGTACTCGGCGGAATAGACGCCGGTATTGACGGCGAACTCGCGGACAGCGCTGCCTGAAGTTGAATAGGCTTCGCGCGTGCGGCCGCGTTCTTCAGCGTAGTAGGCCTGGTTGTCGTCTGCGCCGTCGATTTCAACGTTGTTGAGAATGGTGCTGATGCCGCGGACGCTGATCAAGCCGAAGCCGCTGGTATCGGCGACGATGCCTGGAGTCGTCATTGCCAGGCTGGACCACCGGCGGTTGTTGATGGGGATGTTGGCTAATGCGGTCTGGTTCAGTTCGGAAGAAACGTCAGGCGAATCCATGTTCAGAATCGGAGCCTGCTCAGTGACCTCGACGGTGGATGTAGCGGACGCGAGGGCAAGCCGCGGCTCGATGGTGGAGACCTGACCCACCTGAACCAGTACGCCGTCGGCCTTATAGGAGGCGAAACCGGACGCGGACAGTGATACGGTATAGGTGCCTGGCTCCAGCAGCGGAGCCTTGAAATAACCGCTGCTGTCGGCGGTCAGCGATACTTCGGCATTGGTTGCCACATTGTGAATGGTGACCTTGGCGCCGCCGATGATTGCCCCGGACGGGTCCTCGACTGTGCCTGCGATTGCGCCTTCCGTGGTGGTCTGCGCGTGCAAAGCGACGGGTGCAAGGCCCATGGCCAGACTCAGTAACGCCAGGCAGAAAATGCCCATGGCTATTCGGTTGAATGTCATTATGGCTCTCCTCAGTAAGAATGATTGGTTCGAAATAGAGTACTTTTTTTCAAAAGGCCACACTGTGTTGTATTTCATTTCTGTCAGCGCGCCCAACTGGGGGGTCTTCGCAAATGCTGCCCGATAAATTCCGGACAAAAACCAGCCTCGGACTTGGCAAAAGCCCCGGCTCCCCTAGATGAAAGCATACAGTTTCGACATGAAAATGCTGTTAACTCTGGAATGTTCTTCGCGGGCAGGTGAGGCGTGAAGACGGACTGGAACCGGGCGGGGAAAGAGGCTGATGCGAAGGGGTATAATCGGGCAAAACCGTTCTGGGCGTTTTTTGTTTTAAGTTCCGCAGAATTCTCGGGCTCATGAAATGACCGCGGGACCATCTCATTCTGAATCTGCAATTCGGAGAATTGGCCATTGAGGATTCCGTCCCAACGGTGGCTTTATACAATCTGGCTGGTGGCGATCATCGGATTTGCGGTTCTGCATGGGCTGCATCTGCGTGCCGATTTTCCGAACCATTCCGAGTGGTATTGTGACTGGGCCAAATATACCGACGAAGGCTGGTATGGGAATGCGGCGATTCGGGCGCACCTGTTCGGCAACTGGTACTTGCCAGGGGACTTCAACCCGGCGCTGGCAGTTCCGGTTTGGCCGGCCCTGGAGTGGGTGGTGTTCTGCTTTACCGGGGTTACGATAGAGGCCGCGCGTGGGCTGGCTGTCGCTTTTTTCTTCGCCAACCTGGTGTTGAGCTACCTGCTGCTGAGAGTGAGCGGACCGCGCTGGATGGCGCTTTTAGCGGTGACACTGCTGGTTACCAATCCTTTCTTATACTGCTTCAGCCGGTTAGCGATTCTGGAGCCAATGCTGGTCGCATTTACTCTTGGGGCGCTGAACCTTGCTGTGCGTCTGCCCCGGTTGCGAAGGCCAGTTTGGACTTCAGCGGGTATCGGACTGCTTCTTACGCTGATGATGCTCACCAAGACCACCGCACTCTTTTTGCTGCCGGCCCTTGGTTGGGCTCTGCTGCTGCCTCTTTGGAGACAGCGAAAACTTGCGGCGCAGTGCGCGATGACCGCGGCGGGCACGTTCGCGGCTTCGTTTGGACTGTGGATGGCGGTGGTGATGAGCCTCGGCCTGACAGCGGACTACAAATATCTCTTTGTTGTGAACAAGTACATTAAGCCGCCGGAGTTCTACTGGCCGCTGGTGAGCTTGTGGTGGTCGTTTCACGGCGGTCTGTGGATTGACCAAATTCTCATTCCGCTGGCGGGGTTGATCGTGGTGGGTGCAGCGCTGGGGTGGCGATTCGGGGGCCGGAGGCTGCTGCTGGACCCGGTTTTCGGAGCTTCAATACTTGCCGTGGCAGGCTATATTTTTTTCATGACCTACCAGAATCATCCACAGCCTCGCTACTTTGCGATTGTGGCCTTTTTCAGCTTCTTTGTGATTGCACAGGGAGCGGGAGCGCTTTTGGATGGGGCGAGACTCGGGGGCACAACGGCCGCGGCGCGATTGACCAGATTGTCCGGGGGGCCTGAAGAGAGAAGCTGGTTTGCTACGCAACACGCCGGCTGGGCAGTGGTCGCGCTGGCGGTGGTTGCCGCGGGCATGAACGGCGTTAAGACACTGAGCTATGCGGCTCATCCGGAATACACGTTTGTGAATGCAGTGGAGCAGCTAACCCGATATATAGATACTCATCCCAACGGCAAGCGGATGCTGGTTTCGATCAGCGGCGACGAGATTACCCTGGTGAGCCAACTGCAGGCGATGTGCGACGATTTCGGTACGGAACATCTGGATTCCAGGCTCTCCGAGTACCAACCGGGATGGTATGCAACCTGGAACGACATCGACCCCTTCATACTGGAAGCGATTCACGAAGGCTACTCGATGGAGCAGGTAGCAAGCTTTCCGGCGCTCGACGACCCTCAGCGTAACATGCTGGTTTTATTCAAGTTGCATCCGCTTCCGGAAGGCAGATTCCGCGATCCATCCGTCGTGGATCTGACGGTCGTGCTCCCCGACGACAAGATCGATATTCCGCTGGAGTAGGGGTGCTGCTCACAGCTCAAATATGGTTGTGACTGCAATCACTCGACAGAGGCATATACGGATGTTACGCTTCCCGTGGCTTTTCCCCAGTGGAGAAAGAGGTCGCGTTTCCTTGGGGTCGTCCGTGATACGGCTTCAAACCATCTATCCGGGAGGACATGTGACTGCTGTTCAGGGTTGGGTCTATTTTTTTCTTGCCGTCAGCGTTTTAACGCCTTTGGCGGCATGGCTATTCACGCGTGAAGTGATCAACTCAGACAAAGGAACCGCCGCGCTGTTTCAAATTGCAGCGGCGATCAAGGGAGGCGTGGAAGGGTTTCTGAAGCGCCAGTACAGAACCGTGGCGACAGGGCTGTGCCTGAGCCTGCTGCTTCCCGCGTTTGCCAGCGCGCAGGAACACGCGGGCGGGGGCGAAGCAAACCTGACGCTGCCGGATTTGTCGAGCGTGAGTTTTCTCGGCATTGACGGACATACCCTGCTGATGATTGGCTCGCTTTTCTGTTTCGCCGGCCTGTTGTTTGGGCTGACTATTTTTGTGCAGTTGAAGAACCTGCCGGTTCATCGCACGATGCGCGAAGTTTCCGAACTGATTTATGAAACCTGCAAGACATATCTGGTAACGCAGGGCAAGTTCATCCTTCAGCTCTGGGCCTTCATCGCGGTGATTATCGCGCTGTACTTCGGCTGGCTGGCTCCTGTGCCAAATAAACCGATCTGGGTTACGCTGCCGATCATCCTGGGGTTCAGTCTGGTCGGCATCGCGGGCAGTTATGGCGTGGCCTGGTTTGGAATTCGTGTGAACACATTTGCGAATTCGCGAACCGCATTTGCAGGACTGCGCGGCAAACCCTACCCCTGCTTTGCAATTCCGCTGAAGGCCGGCATGAGCGTTGGCATGATGCTGATCTCTGTCGAGCTGTTGATCATGCTGTTCATTTTGTTGTTCATCCCGGCCGATTACGCCGGCCCCTGTTTTATTGGCTTCGCGATTGGCGAATCGCTGGGCGCGGCGGCTCTGCGTATTGCCGGCGGCATCTTCACCAAGATTGCCGACATTGGCTCGGACCTGATGAAGATCGTCTTCAAGATCAAGGAAGACGATGCGCGTAATCCGGGCGTGATTGCGGACTGCACGGGTGACAACGCGGGCGACTCGGTTGGCCCCAGCGCCGATGGCTTTGAAACGTATGGCGTCACCGGCGTGGCGTTGATCACGTTCATTCTGCTGGCGGTCAAGGATCCTACGACGCAGGTGCAATTGCTGGTCTGGATTTTCGTGATGCGCGTGGCCATGCTGATATCGAGTTCGGCTGCCTACTTCCTCAATGGCGCACTGGCTAAAGCGAAATATGCAAATGCCGATGAGATGGACTTCGAGGCTCCGTTGACCTCGCTGGTATGGCTCACCTCCATCGTATCCATCATCCTGACCTACATCGTCACGTACCTGATGATCCCCACACTCGGAGATGGAACGCTTTGGTGGAAGCTGGCCTCCATCATCTCGTGTGGAACGCTGGCTGGCGCGCTGATACCCGAATTGGTCAAGGTTTTCACTTCAACCAAGTCGGCCCATGTGCAGGAAATCGTGACATCGGCGAAGGAAGGCGGAGCTTCCCTGGGGATCCTGTCGGGAATCGTGGCCGGCAATATGTCGGCCTACTGGCTGGGATTGAGCATGGTCGCGCTGATGGGACTGGGCTATTACTTCAGCACGGGCCCGTCCATGGAAACCCTGATGCTTGCTCCAGCCGTGTTCGCGTTTGGCCTGGTTGCATTTGGCTTCCTGGGCATGGGCCCGGTCACGATCGCAGTGGATTCCTATGGTCCCGTCACCGACAATGCTCAATCCGTTTACGAGTTGTCGCTGATTGAAGAAGTTCCGAACATCGAAGCCGAGTTGAAGAAGGACTTCGGCATCGAAGTGAAGTTCGAAAAGGCGAAACACTGGCTGGAAGCGAACGACGGGGCCGGCAACACCTTCAAAGCAACGGCAAAACCGGTGCTGATCGGCACAGCCGTGGTGGGCGCAACCACCATGACTTTCTCGATCATCATGGCGCTGACGCATGGACTCACGATTAACGTAGAGAAGCTCTCTCTGCTGCACGCCCCGTTCATGCTGGGATTGATCTGCGGGGGCGCGGTGATCTTCTGGTTCGCGGGCGCATCCATGCAGGCGGTCACCACGGGCGCTTACCGCGCTGTGGAGTTCATCAAGGCGAACATCAAACT
>Ga0181537_10004793_pt1 | contig 11139 bp, 7 predicted proteins | sample PEATcosm2014_Bin_39_FD_119765 | JGI IMG/M metagenome (GOLD analysis project Ga0181537, IMG submission 119765) | Peatland microbial communities from MTU Mesocosm Facility, Houghton, MI, USA - PEATcosm2014_Bin23_10_metaG | ecosystem: Environmental > Terrestrial > Soil > Wetlands > Peat | place... | reverse complement strand
TCGAGCTCTGTCTTCCATGTAAACTTTTCGGCTCCGGGGAGCCAATCTCCAGCACGTGCTATTCCGGAGGCAAATGCTGACAACGCAATCACGGCCGTACGCAATCCAGCCGAGCTAGGGTTTAGTATTCTACGGGAGGAGGTCATACTGTCCAATTCTCAGAGCGTGCATGGCGTTATTGAGCTCATTCATTAAGAAAAGGACGCGGCAGCAAATCGTTGCCGCCGCGATCCCGTCAAGGAGACTATCAATACTAGAACCTTAGCTCAGTATTGAAGAATATTTCGCGCGGCGGGGCTTGGACAATACCTCCCTGGAAATAAGTCACGTTTGTCAAATTCTTACCGTTAACTCTGAAAGTGACGTCGTGGCCGTGGATTGGCAGATGGTAGGACACCATGCCCTCGAGTGTCACGAAGCTGGGATTTTCAAGGTACCATAGATAATTTTCCTGGTCCATCACCTCGCTGGAATAGTGGACGCCGGCACCGATGCTCAAATTCTTCAGGGTTCCGGACTTGAAGTCATATTTGGCCCAGAGTGAGGCCATCCGTTCCGGTGCATTTTGAATCCGGCGTTTCCCCAAGATCTCAATGTCGTAGTCGTAGGTGCCCGGACTCGTGCCGGGATCAGTGATGGTGCGAGCCACGGGCATGTAGCTTCCTGAAGCCAAGAGCAGTAAATTACCTGTCACCTTGTAAATAAAATCTGCTTCAACGCCTTGTGTCCGCTCTAGACCGCCCGCCACAAAGTAGTCTACGGATTCCGGACCCGAAAAACCGCCGTTAGCGGCTGAATTTCGTGGATCGGCGACACGGGCAGCGAGATCCTCGCTTGCGATACCGGAGCGTTCATCCTGAAAGACGGTAAACGTACCGGAAAGCCGCCCCTGCAATGCATCCACTTTAAGACCTATGTCGTATCCGGAGCCGGTCTCGGCCGGGAGGACATGAGGATTATCGGCAGCCGTAACGCCATTACCGGTAATTGAGAGCTGACCGGTCGGCGTGTAGGTCTTGCTGTAGCTAGCGAAGAATGAGACGTCCTTCGCTATCCGGTAGGTTGCACCTACCATTGGAAGATTCGCCTTCGTATTAATCGTGTTCAAGACGGGTAGACCCAGGGGAGCGCTCTGGTTCTTATCAAACCTCACACCCGCCAAAATATTGAGTCGATCATTGAACCATGAGCTTGCCCAGCTTACCGTGTATCCGGACTCGATAACATTACTGCTTCCAAGCGAACCGTTCGGATTCGGTGTGAGAGGTATCAGGCTCAAACGGACAGGGGGCATCGTGTACGGATTGTAAAATAAAAGGGCGTTCGCACCACCGTAGGGATAAGCCGCCAAATCGAGGAGATCATTCGTGGTCTGCTCGGTATTCCTCGCGTACTGATAGGAAACGACGAGCTTGTTCTTGAGGAACGAAAAATCCTTCTTAAACAGGAAGTCGACCTGGTGGGTGATTATTTCCTGATTGTCGAAACCCGCGTTGGCGTTGATCGCAATGGTGCCGTCTCCGTTGTTGAGTCCGAGGCCCGGCAGCAGATGCGAGGAGTTTATGTTGGACGCGAGAAAGCCATACCTAAGGCTGATATAGTCATTCAGGCTGTAGGCCATCTCCACCGTAAGCGTGTTGTTGACATCCTGTTCGTAGGCATCCGGACCTCCCGGATTGAATCTCGCCCCCTGCGGCGCGAGGAACGGTTGATAGTTAGCTAGCCAGTACGGAACCTCACCAGTCGCGGCCTGAACATCGCCAGCCCATGTCACTTCGTTATTCTTCCAGCGCGCCTGCACCTGTGCCGCAGTCAATCCAAGATAATTGAGTATTGCCTGAGGAGGATTCGCGTAATCGTTGAGAAATTCATTGCTGCCGAAGGTCGTAAACCCGAGCTCATTGTAATGTTCATAGTCGTAGTTATACTGCACATTTATCGACAGGTTCTTCAGCGGCTTCCACGTGAATGAAGGAGTTACGATTTTGCTGCGGGCATAAGTGTAGTCGATCCAGCCGCCGCTATCTTGATATTCCGCGAAGATCCTAAAATCTACGTTGGAAACCTGCGTAAGAGGACCCGTGACGTCCAACCGCACCTTGCTATATCCATAGCTGCCATAGGTGTAATCAATGGATCCCGACGGTGTGTGCTCTGGCTTTTTGGAAATTACGTTGATGATGCCACCGGGTGACGCGGCGCCAAAGAACACCGTATCAGGGCCCTTGATGATTTCTATCCTGTCCGCGTTTTCCGAATTGAGATTCACCGGATCAATGAATCCGTCCCGCAAGACGAGCATACTAAATCCGCGCTCTGTCATATGGGCGTCTCCGCCGCCGGAAATACCCTCGAAGGAACTCGCATCGCCGCTTATGTTACTCGTGTACGTGAACGCATCCATAAAACTGAGAACACCTTGGTCCTTGAGCTGCTGCGACGTGACTACCTCGATGCTGAGAGGGGTGTCGATTATCGGAAGACCCACCCTGGTCGCCGTATATGAATTTGTTTCGCCGTAACCCGTCGTCGCCGACGAGGTCACGACGAAATCGCTCAGCTTGACTGTTTCATTTTCTTCTTGTGAGGCGGATCCCGACGTATCCTGAGCGCGAGCTTCGGATGTACCTGCAATCGCAATGGCGACGATCGCAGCAAATTTGCCGGCGAGCACTCGATATGAATTGAGAACGCTAACCTTTGGGGTGTTGTTTTTAGGGCTCATCGTGGGGTAGTTCGGAGGTTTGCTCTTATCTACTTTTCTCGTGTCGACGGCGGTCTTTCATCGGAAATGAAAGCTGCCGGGTTTGGGGTGATCGAAAGGCGAAGGAAGGGTAACAGGAAATGTCGCTAGTCACTGCGCTTCAGGTCGCAAAACATGCGCCGATTGTGCCAAAGGAGCCGACGAGTTATTCGGAGCCTTCGTCGCGAGGCGCACGAATCGCCTGCGCAACCGACGGGGGGGTTTACTTTCTGGAGGAAGCAGGGGCAGCAACCTTCTCACGCCGGAGACTCAACGTATTTTGGTGACAGCGTGGCAATGGCTGCGTATCTGTAACGTTCAGACGATGAAACCCCGCCGTATCTCGCTCGTGGATGTGGCACGACGTGCCGGGGTATCGGTGTCAGCAGCGTCCTATGCGATGCGCAATGACCGGAACAGCGCGCACAAGACTCGTCTGCGGGTTCAGAGGATCGCACGCGAAATGGGCTACCGACCTGACCCTGTGATTGCGCAGCTGATGACGAAGCTTCGTGATTCAAGGGCAGTAAGGAGCTCGGGCAGAATTGCGTTTGTAAACCCCCACGCGGACCCTCAATTCGCCGAACGCGGCGCGGTCCGCGATTTTTTCACAAGCGCTATCAATTACGCCAGCGATCTCGGGTATGACTGCGAGAAATTCTGGCTAAACGATCCCAATTTTTCGCGCAAACGGCTTCCAAGCATCCTGCTTGCTCGCGGCTTTCGAGGCGTCGTCTTCGGCTCCACGGCAAAGCATGACACGCGGCTCGACTTTTCGATAGATGAGTTCGCGGCCATAACCGTCGGTCTCTCCATCTTCTATCCACCCATGCATCGCGTGGTCACACATCACTACCAGAACGCCAGACTCGCGCTATCAAAGGTCGAGGAAGCAGGTTTCAGGAGAATCGGATTTATTTCTGGTGCGCGCATTGAGGCCGCGATGGACGACCATCACTTAGCAGCATTCTTAGTGTATCAGAGAACCAAGCCTGCCGGGGACAGGATTCCACCTCTGGTCGCCGACGACCTAACGGTCTCGCGGGTTGCCTCCTGGATAAATCGCTACAAGCCCGAGGTCGTTCTAGGACCAGGCGAGTTGCCGCACTGCCAGCTGCTGACGTCCGCGGGCTTCCGGATACCACGGGACATAAGTTACGTGCATTTGACGCTGAGTGACAACCACGACCATTCTGTGGCTGGAGTCTCGCATGGTTACGACCGCCTTGGTGAGGCAGCCATCGACCTTCTTGATGGCGCCATGAGACGCACCGAGTTTGGACCCCCGAACGATCCAAAGATTGTACAGGTAGACGGCAGGTGGAACGACGGGCCTACGATGCGGACGAGCCGCAAGTCGTAGAGCCTGTCAGATCGCGCGCACCTGTGGCTTGCTCCTGATGAGCGTCCACAACACTGCAACCGCCATCGGCTGCAGGGTCGCCATTACCCAGAAGACATGCATCGCACCAAGGCTTGCGATCACCTTGCCGACAAAGGCATTGAAGAACATGGCCCCGATTGCCCCAGCAGCCCCAGCGATTCCTGTCACGCTGCCAACGTTGCCCAGAGGAAAAACCTCGGCAATGATGACACCTATTCCGAAGAGCCATGTAAGCGAGACTGCCCCAATGACGCAAAACAAGATGATGACAAGCGTGGCACTGTGGGCCAGAGGCACAATTAAGGAGACCGGCGCAAGGAAGGCAGCCGCCGTGAGCACAAGCTTCCTGGCCCGCAGGGGAGCAATACCCTTCTTGACGAGCCAATCTGAGACAATGGAGCTCCCGACGCCTCCAAGATCCGCAATAAGGAAGGGAATCCACCCAAATCTTGCGACCTGGGCAAGCGTCAGGCCGGATTGTTCCTGAAGGTATCCTGGAAGCCAAAAAAGGCAGAAGTACCAAACCGGATCTCCTATGAATCGACATAGAAGGACTCCCCACAGTCCGCGCTGTCGCCACAGGCCCGACCAACGGACCGAATTATGAGCGGGACCCGTGGCCGGCGGGGCATTCTCCTGAGGCGGGTCTGAGTAGATTAGACGCCAGAGAACGGCGATGAACATGCCAGCTACGCCTGGTACCAAGAATGCGGCGCGCCAACCGAACCGGATCGCGAGCAAGCCGATTATCGGGGGCGCAACGATCGCACCCACCGTTCCTCCTGCCGCACAGATACTGTAAGCAGTTGCACGAATCGAAGGTGGAAACCAGGCCGCGACAATGCGCAGCTGAGCGGGAAACGTCGTGGGTTCGGACAATCCCAAGACTGCCCTGAATAGGGTGAATCCTCGAAGCGTGCGGCTAAACGCCGAACCGATGCAGGCGGTCGACCATACTACAATTCCGGCAAGCATCACCCGTCCGGAACCCAGCCTGTCAACCAGCCAGCCCGATACCGGATACGAGACAGCGTAACACACCGTGAACACATTTATGATTACCGCATAACCCTGGTCATCAGTGCCGAATACCGTCTTTAGCGTCGGTTTTATGATCGAGACGATCTGGCGGTCGAGGTAGCTCAACACCGTGACGACAAATATGAGACCCAATATCGTCCAACGCCGGTGGTTGGGAAACGGAACGTACATGGGCCGCGCGTATTTGCCTAAGGGTTCTTGCGGGCAACCGCAGATTCCCCGGTGAAGTCGGAAATAAAGCCGCTATTCCTCAATCGGAGCGGGCGTCGCCTTGTTCACGAATGCTCCATTTCTTTTCAATATGGCGCGGACCTCGTCGACCGGCACCTCCGTATTGTCCAATCCCTTCTTGGCCATTATGGCGGCGGCTATGCCGGCCGATTCGCCGAGCGCCATCGTGGTTCCCATTACCCGAATTGCTGAGAAAGCGATCTCATCGGCGCTTACGCAGCGGCCTGAGATAAGGAGATTCGGCGTGTTCTGCGGGATCATCACCCTGAAGGGAATTGAATAGTATCCAGGCAATCTAGCTTCCTCCTCTCGAAAGTCCGTTGTGCCCTGCGCGGAGGAATGACGATCAATAGGATAGGAACTCCAAGCCACCGCGTCGGGAAATTCTTCCTGGCTGCGGATAGGGCGCTCTGTGAGCACAAAGTGGCCACGAATTCTTCTGGACTCGCGGATGCCACTCACGAAATGAGTGCCGGTAAGGAAGGCATTCCGGAATGCCGGAACGTGGACTTTCAGAAACTTGTAGAAAAACTCGTCCACCTGTTCTCGTTGTTCAATCTCCATGCGCACGAGGTCGGCAGTTCGTGTAGCATCGATTCCGAGGCTGCGAGTGACATTGAATCCGTGGAAACCCTTCTTTCCCGGGTAGCAGAACGGTGGCGAAAGGGCCCTGCCCACCCTGGGATTTATCCAGTGCTTCACGGGACGGAGCTCATCCCACAAGTTCTGAACCCAGGACCAATCCAATTCCTCTGTCTCAATGTTGGCTACAAAGAAAAGGAGGGTCGGTGGTTGGGGCTTTCCGTCAATTTCGTTCTCCATCATCGGTTCTCCGCAAAGGGCGGCAATGTCCGCGTCTCCCGTGCAATCGATGAAGACACGGGCGCCATACCCCGCAAATCCCTCCTTCTGGTGAACCAAGAGATTCGTGAGACGAGGGCCCTCCCTCTGGATGCCGACGATTGATGTAAATGTTATGATTTTGACCCCCGCATCCAAAAGCTTTCGCGTCACGATTAGTCGGTATTTGTCGACGTCATAACAAAAGTAGAATCCCGTTGTCAGATTCCCATCGAAAGCCGATTCCTTTCTGAGGGCCTCCATGATCTCCTCCAATATTCCTCCCGAAAGCTGCTTTCCGTTGTAGTCGTTCGTCGTCAAGAGAGGCAATCCAGACCCGGACGTGCCCCCGATATTCGGGAAAGCGTCAATGATGGCGACCGTTGCGCCCATCCTTGCGGCGGCTAGCGCCGCACAGATCCCTGAGCTTCCCGAACCTCCCACGATGACGTCGAAATTGCCAAGGATTGGAGCGCCGTCGGTCGGCATTGGAACCGTCAGTTGGGGTTTCATAGTCGAGTCGTGATCAAATTGGACGTCACTTTAACGAACGTGCTCCGTCAAGGAACAGTCCCGCGAAATCGCCCCGGCTCATCTGTGCGATATCGCTTCGTGCTGGAACGCCGAATTCAACGGACCATTTCTTTGCTTCCGTCAGAGTTATCGGAGTTTCAAAGTTTGCGGACCAGCCTGTGATTAGGCCGTCCAATGCGAGAATTTCGGCGGTCTTGAAATGTGGGGAGCCAGGATGGATGTCGGCCAAATAGATGAGGATTGCCCCGTTCTCCAGCAGTTCGTTTTGAAGTATCCGAACTTCAACGTCTCGAGGGCGAAGGTTTGAGGCAAGTGCTAGGTGTGCGGCTACCCCGGCCGCCTCTCCGAGAGCCATCCAACAGGGTTCCATTCGAAGGGTGCTGAAGCCGACATGCGTAGCCGAAGCCGCCACGGGAACGAGTAGGTTGTCGACTTTCTCAGGTACAATCACGCCGTAGGGCACGGTATACGGCGCTGTCGGCATGCTGAAGAATCCGTCGAGATTGGCCCGGTTTGGCTCTCTCTTGCGGACCGCGTGGGAATCTAGGCTATAGTGACTTGAGGTGACGCTGTCCGCGTGAATTGGAGGACGCAGCCCAGGGCCCGTCGGCAGAGCATCGAAAGCGGAAAAGATATATGCTCCATGAATTCGGCGACCTTCCCTCACATAAACCTGACGGGGGAAATGTCCGTTATCGGCGTATTCATCCCTTGCAAGGCCCCAATTGAGACAGCGTGCCCTGAATTCCGCCGGAAGCTCAGGGTCATTCTGGCAAAACCACAGAAGCCCCAGCGTGTAGTCCTTCAATCTCAGGGCGAAGGCGTCACGCCACGCCCAGGAAGACGTGGGCCAGGGCCAATTCTCCTCCGGAAGATCGGTGGAGAGGAAGGAAATATGTTGGTTGTTCGCGTCGAATTTGTTGTTGGGAAGCCTAACCATGTTCACCACGCGGCCTATTCCGTCCTGTTCGAGCACCATTGCGTTAGATCCCGCAACTCGCGTCGTTCTTCCGACCCGGATATCGTCCACCAGAGACGAGTAATCCTCCCGACGATATCCGGCCGGTCTCTCTACGGAAACGCGGTTGGCCGGGTCCGAGGTGAGTGCGATCCTGTAATTGTATGACTGCACTGCGTTGTCCCCTCGCCCGGTCGAGTCGGCTGTTTCCTGGCCGCCCCATGGTGCATAAAGCTGACCGGACCGCGGCTCGTTCGTTTCTCGGCGGTCCTCGCGACCGAGCGTGTAGGGAACGCCCGCAGCCGCCGCAAGATCACCCTCGTAAGTGGCATCAACGAAAATGGAACCTCGGATCTCTTCCCGGAGCCCAGATTCTCGATTGTTAACGGAGAGTCCAAGAATCTTTCCGCCTTGAAGCGTCACATTTCTCGGGTTGGCGTCAAATTCGCGGTCCGTCAGTACCAGGATGTTCGGGTGCTCTTTGACCATAGCCGCTATGACCTGCTCTCCGACAGAGGGCTCGAAATGATAGCCCTCGCTGCAATCGCGAACCTGCTGGGACCCTGCCCCGTAAGTCTCAACATAATGCCTTAGCACCCTATTGACGAAATCGAGGAAGAGTCCCCCCGTCGCTCCGCGAGTGGCTATGTCCGTAGCCCCGAGGCCGTTGGCGACAAGTCCGCCGAGATGTCTACTCCTATCCACCAGCAGGACCGATTCCCGACACCTCGCGGCTGCAATTGCAGCCATGACTCCACCCGGGGTGCCACCGATTACCACAACGTTAGCGTCGAACGAGGATTGTGCTCCCAAGGCAAGCGCTGCGGAGTAGGAAAAGACGAGAATTGCAACAACTCCGACACTACGGAGGGATGTCCGGGGTTCGAGACGCATCGCTTGCCCATACAAGCAATAATGGGCGTCGGGACAAGCGCACCGGCAGCTAGTTTTCTGTATCGTGCAGAAGAGTTTCAATGAAAAGACTGCCGGATCGCCGCTGGAATTATTCACGTGTATTACGAGACAAAGCACGTGGTGCCATCGGGCCCAATCTGCTATTGTAAATTGGCAGATGGTCCGGCCGCATGAAGAAAAAAAACCTCATAGGAATTGAGATCGGGGGCACAAAGCTTCAGATAGTTCGAGCAGACGAAAACCTGCAAATCGCCGAAAAAATCACGCTGGCCGTAAGAAGGTCCCAAGGGGCGTCCGGAATTCGCCTTCAGATTGAGGACGCATTGGCAAGTCTCAGGCGACAGGGACAAATTGACGCCGTCGGAATCGGATTTGGCGGACCCGTGGATCGGCGCAATGGCAAGGTGCTCAATTCATTTCAAGTTGAAGGCTGGGCTGACTTTCCGATCTGCGAGTGGATCGCGGAGATCACGGAAGCGGTTTCGCTGCTGGAGAATGACTCGAACCTGGCCGCACTTGCCGAGGGGCTGCTCGGTGCAGGCAGGGGATCAAATCCTGTTTTCTACACAAACCTCGGCACAGGCGTCGGGGGAGGCTTGATCGTTGACGGAGAGATCTTTCACGGAAGGACTACCGAGGCGGAAATCGGGCACATTCTAGTCGATGACGGAGGCAGGACCGTCGAAGACGTATGCTCAGGCATAGCGATTGATGAAAGGGTAAGGCTCAGTGCGGCGGCGAATCCCGAGGGCTTCTTGGCCGGACAGTGCCGCCACGCAACCGGAGGAGAAGCTCGGTTTCTGAAGAATGGAATCGAGCGTGGAGACCCCGCGTCCATCGCGATAGTCGATGAGGCTGCAGGCCGTTTGGCCTTTGCGCTTTCCCATGCTTCGCGTCTTTTTGATCCCGAACTCATAGTGCTTGGCGGCGGCCTTTCACTGATAGGCGAGACGTGGCGCGGCAAAGTTGAGAAGGCTCTGAAAAGGTTGCATCGCGATATGCCATTGAACCCTCCTGGCGTCGCGCTTTCCACGTTAGGCGAACTTGTCGTACCGACGGGCGCCCTGCTCCTGGCCTCTTCGAGTTAGGCCGCCGCTCGGGACTCAGGTGTCCGTCGATGGAGCGGGTCTTCCGCGGCCCTGGTGCCTCCTGCGATATTCCAACGGGCTGCAAGCGAAGCTTCTCCTGAAGACCCTGTTAAAAAAGGAAATTTGCGTAAACCCGCATGCTAGGGCGATTTTTGTCACGGGCTCATCCGTCTCCTTCAGATCTCGGCATACCTGTTGCAGCCGCACGTGCTGGAGAAATTCCGAAAAGGTCTTACCCGAATGCCGCTTGAAATGGCGGGAAAACGTCGGCTTTGTCATGCCAAGCTCGCGCAGTAGGTTGGGCAGATGCACCTCCTCGGTATAATTCTTGAAGAGGAAATGCACCGCATCCCGCATCGAAGTCTGGTGCCTGGACCCAGAAGCCAGCGCGAATTGTCGTCTTGAAACGTATTTCCAGTCGCTTCCGGGAGCCTTGGCCAACATGGACAAAAGGCGCACAAACATGGCAAATCTTTCGGCCCCGTCATACGCGCTCAGCTCGCTCAACATGGAGCTCGCGGCCTTTCCTGTGCGTCCAAAATACCTGATTCCCCGCTGCGTTCTTCTAAATAGCCCCTCGAGGGTCGACAACTCGGGAAGCATCCAGAAAACATGATTTGGCGGAAAGCGCCATTGTATGGAGCAGCCCCTGCACGTCTCCGCAACCTGCCAAAGGTGGGGGAGATTCTCCCCAAGAAGAACGAGATCCCCCGCATGGAATCCCTCGATACTGTCGCCAACGTAACGCGTGCCCTCTCCCGACTCGAAGAAGGCCAATTCCATTTCGGGATGGTAATGCCAGTGCGTCCCCTCGCCATGTATCATCGCCGCCTTTCCTGGTGCGAGAACGAGTTCCACGTCCCTGCAGTTCTCGTCCCACCGGAGAAACCGGAACGACTGACCCGCGGGAAATCGAATCTGCTCCCGAGTTCCGACCATGAGCGTTTTGGACCACATTTTGATCCTGAAAGTCAATGCCCATGAATCGATGAGTACTCTTGCGAGGCTGTCACCTCCGGGAAAAGTGCAAGTCCCGGGAGAGGCCCCGGCCACAAATCGGCGGGATATCGCCATCCATGATATTTATGGCGCGTGTTACGAGACGTTCGACGTAGTCTCCAAATGAGACGACTTGATATCGTCCCTTTCCCCGCTAGCTGCCACCTTTGAAAAAGTTCCCAAAATTAGGAGCGTTGGGCGCGACGACTGCTCTGCTCGTAGCGCCGATGACTCGCGCTATGGATGTCAGGACGTACGACATAGTCGTAGTCGGCGCCTCCTCGGGTGGAACCGCCGCAGCTATCGAGGCGGCCAGGCATGGCATGCGTGTCGCGCTCGTGGAGGAGACCCCGGTCCTGGGCGGGATCATGTCAAACGGTCTGTCAAGGACCGACGGAGCCCCCGC
>Ga0181537_10004792_pt1 | contig 11141 bp, 8 predicted proteins | sample PEATcosm2014_Bin_39_FD_119765 | JGI IMG/M metagenome (GOLD analysis project Ga0181537, IMG submission 119765) | Peatland microbial communities from MTU Mesocosm Facility, Houghton, MI, USA - PEATcosm2014_Bin23_10_metaG | ecosystem: Environmental > Terrestrial > Soil > Wetlands > Peat | place... | reverse complement strand
ATTCGAAAACGGTAGCGAACGGTTCATCTGAATTACGCCGCTCGTTGCTGACAATCGATCCATGCCTCGAAGATCCTCGGGGTAACTCTTAAGTCCGTTTCTGTACCCAATGTGCCCCGGCAAACTCTTCCTAAACCGTCTGTCGGAGTTTCCTGGACCCGGATGGCCAATAACTCCACTCACAAGTGATTCTGTGATCCCGCGTGATTAAGTAAGAGGCGGAATTCGCTATTAGGATGAGCTTCGAGCGTATCTGAAAGTTTTGGGCAGTCCCGAATCGGGCACATGGCCAAACATCTCCTGCCCCGGCAGACCTTCTCGAATAATGGCGCGCGCTGCAATCAGTTTCTCGAGGTCAATCCCCGTGCGCAGCCCCATCGATTCAAGTAAAAAGACCAAATCTTCTGTAACGATGTTTCCAGTGGCTCCAGGTGCCGCTGGACAGCCGCCGATTCCTCCTTGCGAAGCATCAAACGTGGTCACTCCAGCTTCCAACGCCGCAACCACATTCGCTAATCCCTGTCCGCGCGTATTGTGGAAGTGCGCAGCCCCGGCACTTTCCCCGATCTCTTCCTGAAGTCTCTTGAACATCCTGCGAACCTGAACGGGATTGGCATAACCGACTGAATCCGATAGCCCGATCGAATCAATGCCTGCTTCCGCCAGCGCTCCGGCAATCTGAATGACGTAATCTTCACTTACCTCACCCTGAATCGAGCACCCAAATGCAGTGGCAATGCCCACTTCCAATTCGGTGCTGGCGCCTTCTGCATCCAACCACTTGCGCACGCGCTTCACCTCATCAACCGCCTCCTCTGGCGTCATGCGAACATTTGCCAAACTGTGCTCCCGGGACGCCGATAGCGGCATGGTGACCACATGCACGCCCGCAGCAACAGCCCTCTCTGCTCCCTTGAGATTCGGCGCCAGCGCAAGCACCTTCAGCCCGGGAAGAGTTCTCGCTGCGGCAGCGACCTCGCCAGTGTCACTAAGTTGCGGGAACAGCTTGGGTGAAACAAAGGAACCGACTTCGATCTCAGGCACACCGGCACCGGCGAGCGCATTGATCCACTTGACCTTCAGCTCCGTCGACATCGTTTGCTTGATACTCTGCAAGCCATCGCGAGGCGCCACCTCGCTTACCGTGATATCAATGTTGCTATTGATTTCTTTCAAGACAACCTCTGTCGACCGGGAAGACTCTCGTTACGGTTCGCAGCGATAAATGTCGTTGATGTTCCAATGCCCCGGTGTTGGTGTAGGGACATTCACCATCGGAATGTGGATGAGAGTTGGCTCGTCCGAGTTCAATGCCGCTTCGATGGCCGGGCGTAATTCATCGGCAGCGCTAATTTTCACGCCATTGGCGCCATGGGCCTGGGCCAGCGCCGCATAGTCGATCCGATACGGCCTGCCGTCGCGAAGAAACGTGCAACCGAAGGTTGTATCGTACGTAGACTGCTCGAGGCCGGCAATCACCCCAAATCCGCCGTTGTCCATCACCATCCAAATTGCTGGAATCTTGGCCTCCATTGCTGTGGCAATCACGGTGGGATTGGCCGCGCAGAAGCCACCATCGCCGATCAGAGCTACGGCCGGGCGATCCGGCCGCGCGAGTTTGACGCCCAGAACCGCCGCCGCGCCAAAGCCCATCGTCGCCATTCCACTGGGCGTTATAAAGGTCCCTGGCTGCTTGAAGGGGAACTGCTGCGCGACTCCGTTTTTGTTCCACCCCACATCGGTGACTACATATCCATCATCCGGCAGCGCCGCACGCAGGTCGCTGAGGATCCTTTCCGGACGCATTGGAAATGCGTCGGACGTATAGTGTTCCGCAAAATTAGCGCGGAATTTGTTATGGCTGTCGGCAATTCGTTTCCGAAGGCTTGCGCGCTCACGCGGCTTGATGCTCTTTGCCGCCGTCACCAGTTGTTGCAATGCGAGCTTCGAGTCGGATATAGCGCCAATGAACGTCGGATAATTGCGCCCAATTTCCATCGGATCGATGTCGATGTGAATGAGTCGGGTAGGAGGGATGTTGAAGGTGAATCGCGGATCCCATGAACTTGAATTTGCTTCCGCCAACCGAGTCCCGACGGCAAGAATGTAGTCTGCTTGCCGGCAGAGCTCGTTCGCAATGGGCGTTCCCCAAAATCCAGTCTGACCAGCCAGGAGCGGATGCCCATCCGCCATGCTGCCCTTCCCCATCAGCGAATGCGCTACGGGAACTTCGAGGAGTTCCGCCAACTCGGTAATCAGTGCGGGCGCACCCGCCGCCAGTGACGAAGTTACTCCGCCACCGGCATATAGAACCGGGTTCTCGGCTGTGGCCAGAATCTCGACAATCCTCTCCGCCAGCGCCGGCTCGATGCACGGCCTGGAAACGTACGGCGGCTCCTTGCTGAATGCATCGAAGAACAGATTCGACGAAAAATGGTCCATCGGCACATCAACGAGCACGGGACCGGGACGTCCGGTGACTGCCAGGTGAAATGCACGCTCCACGGCGCGAGGTAAATCTTCGGGACGATCCACGCGGTAGACGCGTTTACAGAATGGACGGCACAGTTCAAACTGCCCGCCGTCCAATGTCATGTTGAATTCCTGATGCGGATGGCGTCCGAAGTAGTAAGAGGGGACGTCTCCAGCAATCACTACCATCGGGATCGAATCGAGTGCCGCATTGGCGATACCAGTAATCGCATTTGTCAACCCTGGGCCAAGGTGGGTCATCAACACGCCCGGTTTTCCGGTGACGCGCGCATAGCCCTCTGCCATATGAGCGGCTACCTGCTCATGGCGCGTCGTAATGTAGCGAATCCTGCTCTTGCCAAGCGCATTCAGCAACCCAATGATGGAGTGCCCGCATAATCCGAAAACAAATTCCACGCCAAGGCGTTCCAAGTACTCGGTGAGCAAATTAGCAGAGATGCGGACTGCAGTCCCTGCGGGACGCCCATAGGCAGCCAGTTCGCCGGCCCGGCCGCCAGCCATAACCAGATCCCCTCGATTGGCGATCTCGACATCGGAGTATGCGCCTGACTTATGAATCAGATTCGACATGCGCATATCCTATTGCAGCGAGTGCACAAACGGGTAGGGTGAAACGGTGCCGAACAGTGCGAGCGTTCAATTGCAGACCGTTCTACCTTTGCAGAAAATCTCACCTGGCGCGATAACCGCTGCTCGCTTTAATTGACAAGTCTTGCAGTCTCATGAGCATAAGCCGACCCGAACTCAAACTGCTACCGTATCGTAACTGTTTGATCGCAGCCCTTTGACGCGCTCACGTTTAAGCTGGTGGAGCGGAGAACTGCGCGCAAGAGGATATATGGTCCGAGAAATCGCCCCAGAAGAAAAAACCTTTGCTCAAACGCACTTGAAGAATGCGCGTATAGCCATGAAGCAAGTGGAGAATTACACGCAGGAACAGGTCGATCGTGCCTGCCGGGCTTTGGCCTGGGCTTCCGGTAATGAGACCATCGCCATCAAGCTAGCGAACATGAGCGTAGACGAGAGCGGCATGGGCAGCCGTGAACCATTGCGACGGGCCAAGATACTTGGCGTCCTTCGCGACGCGCTCCGTCAGAAAAGTATAGGCGTCATTGAGGAGATTCCTGAGAGAGGAATCGTGAAGTATGCCAAGCCTGCCGGCGTCATCGCCTCGCTAATTCCGGTTACCAGCGCATACGTTACGCCCGCCACGGTGGCTATCTACGCAATCAAGTGCAGGGATGCAGTGATCTTTTCACCGCATCCAGCAAGCAAGAAGACAACCAATGAAGTCGTTCGGGCAATGCGCTGTGCCCTGAAAAAGATCGACTTTCCTGAGGACCTTCTGCAATCGATTGAAAAGCCAAGCATACCACTGGCGCAGGAACTTATGGCGATCTGCGATCTGACAATCGCTACAGGCGGCCCGCAGATGGTTCGCGCTGCTTACAGCTCGGGCAAGCCTGCTTATGGCGTGGGTGCCGGCAATGCCACCATGGTCATTGACGAAACTGCAGACATTCAAGAAGCTGCGCGCAATACAAGAATCAGCAAGACCAACGATTACGGTTCGGGCTGTTCAGCAGACGGCAATTTACTGATTGACTCAACGATTTATGAAGCCATGCTGCGTCAATTGCAGGAGGAAGGCGGCTATTTGGTTTCGGCGGAAGCCAAGACTCGCCTTCGCGAGGCGTACTGGGACGCTGAGGGACACAGAACCGCAGATACAATTGCACGACCTGCCGAAGTCGTCGCAAAAAAAGCGGGTATCAACCTTCCGGATGGCAAGACTTTTATCATCGTCGAAGAAGACAGCATCGGAAAGCAGCACCTTTTTTCTACCGAAAAACTTGGAATCGTCCTTGCCGTCTTCAGGTACCGTGGCTTTGACGATGCCCTCGATAAGGTGGGTCAGATCTTTGAAACAGCTGGCAAGGGCCACTCATGTGGCATTTATTCATTCAATGACGACCATATTCATCGCCTTGCCCTAGTAGCTCCAGTTAGCCGCATTATGGTGCGGCAACCTCAGTCGCGAGCCAACGCGGGCTATTTCACAAACGGCATGCCCATGACCTCCAGCATGGGATGCGGCATCTGGGGCGGGAACATCACGAACGAGAATATCCACCTGAAGCACTATATGAACGTAACCTGGGTCAGCCGGCCCATTCCCGAAGACAGACCGTCAGACCAAGAGCTCCTGGGAGAGTTTTACAATTCCGAGGTCTTTTAAGACCAACCACCGTGGGGATCGCCCTATCTATATGTAGTGCGTTAGAAGACGGCGCGCGACAGCTGTTATCTCAAGCTCAGGCCCGCGAAAGCCCCAGACCTGCGATTCATCCTCACAAACGGTTTTCCCCAGTTGCGGGCCAATTGCAGGTGCATGATATTCCAGTTCGCTGAACGATCCCAGCGCATTGTTTACGTTGCAGGCCTGGAATACGACTCCAGGTTTTTCCGGTTCCTGCCAATGCACATCGACATATTCCCCAGAGGGATTGACATTGAAGTTCCGAATGACCAATGCAGTTTGCTCGCCGACACGGTAGATGTATCCGGCCCGTCCTGTAGTCACTGTGGCGCCAATACCGATTTTCTGCTCGCCCGGCGCTCGCATTTTGTATCGCACAAGCTTGTCGGTAACAATCAGATCTTCCCGAGCAACATTCCCCAGGTAAATTTTCGGTTCGGCGCGCGCGTATGTGGGTATGATCATTTCTCCGCCATGAGGCATCTGGAGCAGATTCCAGAGTCCAACGCTTGCGCGCGTGCCATTTGTGTCGTCTAGTTCCAGCCTGGCGCGAAGCGAATAACCTGCGTATTCAATTTCACTCAAACCTTCGGCTTCATTTCGAAGTGGGTTTAAAGCAGGACCAATCGATTTTGAGATAGTCAACCGGACCGGTCGCTCATGTCGAGAAAGTTTTAGCGTTGCGCTGTTTTCCAAGGTGACTCTCCCGTTGTCCGTGACTACCGTGTAATGTCCGGGATCGAGGTCAGCGGGCACGCAATAACGTTCGCATTTGGGGTAATCCGGGAGATTAAAATCCACTTCCGGCGCGAGCCATGTGCGGTCGCCTCCCGGATTTTGCCACTCGTCACTTTCAAAGAGTCTGAGAGCTGATCCGATGCTGTCCAAACCCGGGTTGGTCCACAGGAGATTTGCGGGGCCAGCCGGCGTGAAAAGGCCAAGCACTCGTCCGCCATGCGGGAGAATCAGGACGCGCGAACCGTCCGAGCTCTCCCACGATTCAGTCGTCTTACCGGCCGCCGCAAGGTTGGCAATGATCAGTTCGTAGTCCATGGACTTTCGTTCTTCGGGTCGCCACTTTTCGATGGATCCCCAGCCGTTTGATTCGCCTTTGAACTGGGGCTTTCTTTATGGCTTTCCTTCGATGACGACTTCATTCGAATTCGCGTGACTGACCTTCACGACATAGTCATTCCCCGCTAACGCACTTACGGTGTAGCCTTCACCATCCAGATCGTCGCGTTTCGCCAGCGCGGCAGAACCTGCGGTAACCTTAACCGGTACGAAGCTCAGCCGCAAAATCTCGCGGCCAGAATGGTCGAAGGTTGTGTACTCCACGCGCCGAGCACTGTATTTCACTTTCTGAACCGTCGAGGAAGAGTTCAGAAGGTGATCCTGTCCCTTGGGCGCAAAGGCAGGCACTGCGGCCAAAGCCCACATGAAACTTCGCCCGGCATCGGAATAGCCGTCTTCAAACCAATTCTTGTCTCCTCCAGCATCCTTCCATTGCCCGCAACAGGAAATCTTCCCGTCCGACCCGGCGAAATAGGTTGCATAATTGAGCGAGCGGAAGGCGTTCTCGCGGGCTTGGCCGTCGTTTGTTTTTTCATAGAACATGGCGTTGATTGCGCCCCATTGAGATGTTCTGCAGACCAGGCCGGCTCGAGAGCAGCAAACGCGACTGACCGGCCCCAGCAAGGCACCTCCTGCGGGCACATATTTCGGCTCAGCCTCTCCTGCAATTCCACCGTCGGGGCGAACTTGTTCGTCAATCGCCCATGCGCCAAAAAACGGCCCCCTCCCCAGGAGTGCACGACTCCGGTCGAGCAGAAACCCGACATCGCTTCTCCACGCTGGATCGACCTTTGATGGATCATCCTGGGAAAGAATGTAATAAGCAGTCATCATCGAAGTCATGTCGTTGACATTGACGAGGTCTTTAGGAATGTCTTCGTAGTATCCGCTCCACTTGTCGTATGCTTCGCTCATCTTGTTAAGCGGATTGTCCAAGATCCATTTCCATGCCATGTCACGAGCCTTCTTGTAGCTCGCAGCGTCGCCTTCGCCAATTCTCATTAACTCGTCAAAGAGTCGCACTGGTGCGACGATCATGCCGCCGTATTGCTCGGTCGCAATCACATCGCCCGTGTGAGCATCAACCCTGAAGGGCCACGGAGTGTGCGTGGCGTCTCCTGAACGCACATGCTTGGCAAGAGCGTCTGCACATTTCACGCCGGCATCAAGATACTTGCGGTCTCCCGTCATCTCATAGAAGAGTACGTATGCCATCCCAAGCTCGCCGATTTTGTCGGTTTCAATGCCTCCATAGAATTCCTTGGGCATATCTTTCAGGCAATGGCCGTATTCCTTGTCGCCGCCGCATGCTGTTGCGAAGGGAACGTTTGCCCATTCCCAATCAGATGGAGTGGTGCCGTGAGCCAGGTGATAATCGAGCATCCCGCGAACCACGGCGATGGACTCTTCGTCTCCCGAATACGGATACCACCTGACGAGAGCATCGACCAGATGAGCATAGGTCGAGGCTGGATTGTGTTGCCAATACGTCCAGCCCTGAAGCGTCTTGCCGTCAAAGATCGGATAGGTTAGATAGACCTTCAATCCAGTTTTGTCAGAGATGGGGACCTTATGCTCGAGGAAATCCCAGTCAAGCCGCATGAACTGGTCGTAGCCCATATTCTGCTCAGGGTGATACCAAGCGAGCAGGCGGCCCTGAGAATCGAGCACAGCATTGTGCCAGGGCAAATCTGAATTCACATAGAAATCTTCCTGAGAATACAGATAACTACCCGCGAACGCTGCAAATGAGATCACAACGAGTAGCAGTAATTGCAGTGCACGTCCTGCTCGCTTCATATTTTTACAATCCTCTCAAGTCATTCTGGACTGGCGCGTATGGTTGCACACGGACGACTTCTGCGGGCTAACTCGATGTAACCGGCAATCCGAGAAGGTCATTTTTCATGCGCCCCACACTGGAAGGTCATTCCAACCCAATCGCACCAGAGTTCGTGAGGCGGAGCGAATAAGGTGGGAAGACCGATCCATTTCACTTCAGGCTGCTTTAGAAGGGGCATGCCCGCATCGAAGTTTGCCGCGTCATCGATGCTACCGCTTCCCTTGTAATGAGCGACCTGGGGGTACGGGTAGACAGGACGACTCCGAACCGCCTTCGAAATGTCGAGTGCGTCCCCGTACGGCCCATATTTGCCGCCTTTTTGTGAGACGAACGGCAGGTAATAGCTTATTAGACGGTTTGGGGGAACATCTTTTTCAACCCAACCGATGAGCGCGGTCAGCACGTCACATACGACCGGGCCGGGATTTCCGTTTCCGTGATATCCGCCCGGGAAAAGATAGAGTCTCGCAAACTTCTGGACCCGATCTTTCCCCATATAATTCTGCAGCGCATTGTAGTAGGCGATCAGATTGGGCGGTGGAATCGAGCTGTCTGCCAGCCCAGTCCAGAAAATGATCTTGTCCCCAGCACCATCAAACTTGGAAAGATCCGGATCCAGGGCATCGTATAGGGCATGCATCGGAGCCAGTTCTTTGAACGTCGCCTCGTCATAATGGGCATCAGCGACTGTGTAAGTGAGCGGGCGATTCTGCGGGAATGCAAGAAATTTGTCGGCATATGTAGAAAGCTGCGCGCTGATTGTCCTTGAGCTGTCGGGGTTGCTTGAAACCCAACCGCCGCCGACCCATTGCAGTTCGGACCCTGGCAATGGGCCACTGATCACTAACGGATTGCCGCTGGTGTCGCGCGCACCCTGATAAATCAGTTGCGCAGCACGCACCTGGGCCGGCGTGAGGCACTTCGAAGGGTCATCTCCCGCCTTGCATTGCGTGACTGCGGGGTCAAAATGGCAGCTCCACGGCTCACTGATCAGGTCATCCTTCAATCCATCCTGTGCATCGCATGCGGCCAAAGCAGCAGCGTGAAGAATGGGCAGTTTGTCGGGCGTAAGAATCAGTTGGCCATTTTCGTCAGAATTCGAGCGGACATTCCACGAATGATAGAACGTAATTTGCGTGAGCATGTTGACGGCCGGGGACCCTGCGGAAATGCCGTTGAAGTCTTCAGGGAAGCGCTGCGATTCCACTGCCGCTTCGCGCCCTCCTTCAGATATCCCCACAAAGTACGAGTATTTTGGTCCCTGGCCGTAATACGCGCGCATAAGGGCCTTGGCCGCAATTGCCGTTACGTGCACGCCACGATATGCAAAATCGACTCGCAGCTGCGGGTCGTTAGCGGCCCATGCTCCATCCGTGCCAACTCCAGTGGGATGCCCATCGTCGGTTGAAGCCAGGACCATTTCGCCACGCTGAATTTGGACATTACCGACCATCGCGGTGGTAGGGACTTGTACGGCAAGAGTGCCGCAGAACGCGCCGCAGCCGATTTGCAGAAAGCGCTGAGTCCATTTCGTGGTGGGCAATCGCACTTCATAATCAACCATCGGCGACACATAGCCTTTGACGTCGCAATATGGCGCAGGAGCCTCCTGCACTACTACTGCTGACTGGACCTGCATCGAGACGCCCGCCATAACCGAGAGTTTCAGCCCCATCGACGCAAGGTCCGCGCAATCCATTACGGGCCGTACCACCGAAAGATCTGCGTAGGCAGGACCTGCTTCCTGCGCATGGGCCACAGTTCCACATGTGTTCGTGAATCCGCATAGCAAGACAATCACACAACCGAGCAGAAGCTTCGGGTATTGTGGCGTGTTCAATCTCATCACGAAACTCCAACTCATAACCGGCCAGTGAAACAGGTAGAATGCGCAATCAATCTCGCAAGCATTGCCTGCTGGGGCTTGGACTCCACAAGGCGAGATAAACGAAAGCAAAAACAAGCGATCGCATACCGGCTGCCCACGGCGAGCATTTGCAGGTCGTTACGGGGTATCAAAAGTACCTAAACAAAATGAGAATGGATCAGACTCTCTGAACGTCTTTAGATACAACTTGTAGATGTCTCTTGCATCAGGTGTCAAGAGCTTTTTTCGAATAGGGATTAACATTCTTCTATTGAAATATCGTTGCGAACGGGCACACGGCACCGAATTCTCAGTTCAGACTCGATTTCTATGCGTTCGCCGGCGGTCTCCACGATGCTTCGTTCATCTGGTCCGAGGGGCGCGTCAGCTGGAAACACGTTTCCCCAAGAGACCATCGCTAGAATCCTCATCACAACCAGAGAGCTATCTTCTCAGAACATCTCTTAAGCTCGGCGATGATTTGTTCTTTGTTCGCAATGATCCGGGGGGACGGTCCAGAAATGCTGATGGCGCCTACAGCCATTTTTTGCCCGTCGAGAATGGGCGTGGCGATGCAGGAGGCACCGAGTTCCGTTTCTTCTTTGTCCAGAGCATATCCCCGCTTTCGGATCCGTGGAAGACTGGCGCGCCATTCTCTCTGATCCGTGATCGTACGAGGAGTGAAACGGACCCATGAGCAGCGGCTCAACATGGCCTCCAGTATCTCCGGAGAAGTGAATGCCGCGACAGCCTTCCCAAGGGCCGCCGCATGCATAGCAAGTCCGGTTCCGACTGAAGCACCCATACGGAAGGAACGGCTGCTCTCCCTGATATCCACGTAGAAGATTTCGTGTCCCTCCAATGCGCCTAGATTCACGGTCTCATTGAACTGCTGGAGCAGAAAATCCATAAAAGGTGAAGCAATCTCGGCCAACTTCTTTTTTCCCATTGGGCGCCATGCGGTCTGCATCATCTTGGCGCCAAGGCGATACCTACCCGAAACCGGGTTCTTGAAGAGGTAGTCAAGCTCGGTCAGAGTGTACAGAATCCGGAACGTGGAGGTAGAGCCAACTTTGGCTCGCGAGCTCACCTCAGTGAGCGACAATTCATCCTCCGTACCAGCAAAGCATTCGATAATCCTGAACGTATGCTCAATCATCGGCACCCTGTACTTCGACATAATTCCCTGCTCTCCTTGAACAGCAAAGGCGAAAAGAGCTTTTTGCGGCTGAAAACAGATCAGTGACCCAGGACGTTCATAGCATCCATCGGCAATCCTAGCAAATCGGTCCGTTGTAAGAGCCAGACAGGGGAGAATTAGAAGCCTTAAATCTTGTTTTCATTAGAAGAAATATATTCTTCTGCTGCAAATTATGATTGACTTGGGCGTCGCCGGTGGGCTACAAACAGGAACAAACGATCCCACGCTTGGGCATGGCAGGTCTTCAGCACGAGGCAAGAGGACGAGCGGCTCGCTGGTATGAGAGTAGCTGCCGTTCCTTTAACGTTTCCGCCATATGAACGAAGCGACCGCATCGGAGCTGCAAAACCCTACTTTAGATTTGAGATCAAGGAACGGAGATAAGCATCGATGACCACTGCCT
>Ga0181537_10004791_pt1 | contig 11143 bp, 6 predicted proteins | sample PEATcosm2014_Bin_39_FD_119765 | JGI IMG/M metagenome (GOLD analysis project Ga0181537, IMG submission 119765) | Peatland microbial communities from MTU Mesocosm Facility, Houghton, MI, USA - PEATcosm2014_Bin23_10_metaG | ecosystem: Environmental > Terrestrial > Soil > Wetlands > Peat | place... | reverse complement strand
GAAGCCGAAATCGCGGTAGATGCTCAAGATCAACTCCGTGACCTTCACCGTCTCAGTCGTGATCTGCTCCGGGGTGCAGAAAATGTGCGCGTCGTCCTGCGTGAAGGCGCGGACCCGCATGAGGCCGTGCAGCGCACCGGAAGGTTCATAGCGGTGCACCTTGCCGAACTCGGCGAAACGCAACGGCAACTCGCGATAGCTGCGCAGACCCTGCCTGAACACCTGGATGTGCCCCGGACAGTTCATCGGCTTGAGCGCATAGATGCGCTCGTCCGGCGTCTGCGTCATGTACATGTTTTCGCCGAAGGTCTCGATGTGACCGGACTTCACCCATAATTCTCGATCCATGACCTCCGGCGTGTTGACCTCCTGGAAACCTGCCGCCGTCTGCCGCTCGCGCATATACGCGATCAGCTGTTGAAACAGCGCCCACCCTTTCGGATGCCAGAACACCGCACCGGGCGCCTCTTCCTGCAGGTGAAACAGATCGAGTTCCTTGCCGATGCGGCGATGATCGCGCTTTTCGGCCTCCTCCAGCCGCGTCAGGTACTCCTTGAGCTGCCTCTCATTCGCCCACGCGGTCCCGTAGATCCGCTGCAACATTTCATTGCGCGAATCGCCGCGCCAATACGCGCCCGCCACCTTCATCAGCTTGAACGCCTTGAGCTTGCCGGTGCTTGGCACGTGAGGGCCGCGGCACAAGTCTTCCCAATCGCCCTGCCCGTACAGGCTGATCGACTCGCCCGCGGGGATCGCGCCGATGATCTCCGCCTTGTAGTGCTCGCCGATCTGCTTGAAGTGCGCCACCGCAGCATCGCGCGGCAACACGCGGCGGTGCACCTGCAAATCCTTGGCGGCGATCTCCGCCATGCGCTTCTCGATCGCCGTCAAATCGTCGGTGGAAAACGGGCGCTTATAGGCAAAATCGTAGTAGAAGCCGTCCTCGATGACCGGGCCGATGGTGACCTGGGCGTCGGGAAACAACTCCTGCACCGCATTCGCCAGGAGGTGCGCGGTGGAGTGGCGGATGATTTCCAGGCCGTCGGAATCCTTGTCGGTCACGATGCTCAAACGGGCGTCGTGGTCGATGATCTTCGAAGTATCCACCAGTACGCCGTCGAGCTTGCCGGCGAGCGCGGCCTTGGCAAGACCGGGCCCGATGCTCGCGGCGACGTCGGCGACGGAAACCGCGTGATCAAAGCGTTTCTGGCTTCCGTCCGGAAGGGTAATTACAGGCATAACGGCATCTTACCAAGGCACACGCAAGGATGGTGCGCGCTAGTGGGATCGAACCACTGACCCCCACCATGTCAAGGTGATGCTCTACCGCTGAGCTAAGCGCGCTCGGAGGGCGCGAAAGATACCGGATTTCGCCCGAAAAATCACCCCTTAGCCGTTTGACTCCACCGCATTCGCCGCAACCGCGCGCGGCAACACCCGGGCGAGATAGCGGAATTGGATGTCGCCGATCGCCACCGCGTCGCCATCGCTCAGGAGGTGACGCGACACCTTGCGGCCGTTTACCACCACGCCGTTGGTGCTATTGAGATCCTCGATGATGGCCTCGCGCGGTCCCACCAATACCATGGCGTGGTGGCGGCTCACCGAATTGGATTCGATCTGCAACTCGCATCCCGCAGCCCGGCCGATTCGCGTACGGCGCGACAACACGTGCGTCACAGGCCGGTCGCCATCGACCCGGATCAACTCGGCCGAGAACTCGGGGGTGGCGCCGCTGATCGGGCTTGCGCCCATCGGCACGGCTCCCAGTCTCTCGATGCTGGTTTGAATGCGGCCGAGTACGTTCGCATTGTTGCTTTCGCTGCGCTCCAGGCGGCGAATGAGGAATTCGCGCTCTTCGAGGGCACCGCGCGTGCGTTCCAAGGTTGCAGTCAGTTTGCGATTCTCTTCTTCGGCGTGTGAGTGCGCGGCACTCTTCGCCGCCAACTCCTCGGTGAGTCGCCGGACATCGGCTTCGATCAATTCGATCGGCCGGCGCGCTTCCTTCAAGTGCACCATGAGCACCGCCATCTCCTGCTCGGACGTCTCGGCCTCGGCCTTCAGGCGTTCGATCTGCGCCGCCTGCTCGTTTTTCAGCTGTGTGAGCTGCGCCATTTGCTCGGTCTGCCGGCGCTTCTGATCCTCCAGCAATTCCGCCACGCGCGCCGCCTCGCCGCCGGCATGCTCGCGCGCTGCTTTCAGGGCCTCTGCATTTGCAGCCAATTCCGCCGTCAGCCGCTCTTTCTGGGCCTCCATTTCAGCGGTCAAACTCGCTTTCTGGGCTTCCATTTCAGCGGTCAAGCGCGCCTTCTCGGCTTCCAATTCTGAACTCAGGCGCGTCGTCTCGCTCTTCATCGCCTCGCTCAGGCGGGTTGTCTCGGCCAGCATGGCGGCGGTTTTCTCGGCCAGCTGCGATTCCAATTCAGCCACCTGGGCCTTCAGGCGATCCCGGTCCGCCTCGAGCGCATTCAATCCCACGTGCGCCGCGCCGACCTTGGCATCCATCTCGCGGAACATGTTGAGGTCGAAGCCGCGGCGCCAATCGCGCGAGCGCAACAATTCGAGGAACGACGTCGCCTTGCTTTTCTCCGCGCCCAAATCGGCTCGAGTCGCCTTGATCAGAGTCTCGCCGCGCTTGAGCTGCGCCGTGAGCGCAGTGACCGTGCCGCGGGTCGAGTCAAGTTCCGCGGCGAGCGAATTCGCCTGCTCGCGCGTCGCGCGCAAGTCCGCATCCAATTGCTTCGAGGTCTTCGAGGTGGACTCGAGCACCGGCACGATCTTCGCATGCTCGGCCTGCAGGGCCGACAATTGCGCATCGCGCTCGCCGAGCGAATGGGCCGTCTCTTTGATGGTGGCGTCGCGTGCCGCCAGAGAATCGCGCAATGTAAGTGACTCGCTTTGATAGCGATTGACCTCGCGCAATGCCTCCTCGACGCGCGTGCGCGCAGCCTCCACGGCATTGGCCTTCTCGGACACCGCACGATCCAAATCTTTGGTGCGGCCGGCCTCCAACTCGAGCGCCGCCTTCATCGCCGCCAAATCCGCCGACAGTGCGTTGGCGCGCGCCACCGCAGCCGATTCAGCTTCGCGCGCGCGCTCATAGGCGCGCGTCAGGGCCTCGTATTCCGCATTCTGCCGGGCGATGCGCTCCTCGACCGAGCGCACGCTTTCGGCGAGCGAGGGTAGATCGACGCCCGAGACGCGCATGAATTCCGGCGGCGTGCTCGGCGCGGCGATGAGCCCTCCGACGAGTTCGGCCGTATGGTCGAGCGACGATGAGGACAAGCCCAGGGTTTCGTCTTCCTCCTCGGGGGCGAGCAGACTGGCATCGATTATCGGCAATCGATCCGTCCTGTCGAGGTCAAGATCCATGTCGAGAGAAGAATTAAGTTCCTTTGCCATATATGCCTCTTTCTAGCCCACTCGCGAATTGGGAACGCCAAACGCCGCTTGACGCAGTTGTTGAATCTGATCGCGCACACGCGCGGCCTGCTCGAACTCGAGGTTGCGAGCCAATTTCATCATCTCAGCTTCCAGTTTCTTGATGCGCTTGACCGCCTGTTCGGGCGCCAGCGCCGCAGTGTCGTCCTGCGATCCGTAACGCTCACGCTCGTGAACCGAGCGCGCGCCTTCCATCACGTCCGCCACCGCTTTGACGATGCTGCGCGGCGTGATGCCGTGCTCCACATTGAACTCGATCTGCTTGTTGCGGCGCCGGTCGGTCTCGGCAACGGCGCGCTCGATCGAGCCCGTCCTGACATCCGCGTACAGGATCGCTTTGCCTTGCAGATTGCGTGCGGCGCGGCCGATGGTCTGTATCAAAGAGCCTTCGGAGCGCAGAAATCCTTCCTTGTCGGCATCCAGGATGGCCACCAAGGACACCTCCGGCATGTCCAGGCCTTCGCGCAACAGATTGATGCCGACGATCACGTCGAATTTACCCAGGCGCAAATCGCGGATGATTTCCGAGCGCTCGACGGTCTCGATATCCGAATGCAGGTAACGAACCTTGACCCCATGTTCGCTCAAGTACTCGGTCAAATCCTCCGCCATGCGTTTGGTGAGCGTCGTGACCAGCACGCGTTCATTGGCCTGCGCGCGCAGTCTGATCTCCGACAGCAAGTCGTCGACTTGCGCGCGCACCGGGCGGATCTCGACCGCCGGATCGGTGAGCCCCGTCGGCCGCACCACCTGCTCGATCACCTGCGCCGACACGCGTTTCTCGTAGTGCGACGGCGTCGCCGACACATAGATGGATTGCGGCGCCAGATGCTCGAATTCCTCGAAGCGCAACGGCCGGTTGTCGAGCGCCGAGGGCAGACGGAAACCGTACTCCACCAACGTTTCCTTGCGCGAGCGATCGCCTTTGTACATCGCGCCCAACTGCGGAATGGTTTGATGGCTCTCGTCGATCACCAGCAATGCGTCTTTCGGCAGGTAGTCGAACAAACACGGCGGCGGCTCGCCTGCCATGCGCCCCGACAAGTAACGCGAGTAGTTCTCGATGCCGGCGCAATAACCGACCTCGTTCATCATCTCGAGGTCGAACAATGTGCGCTGCTGCAGCCGCTGAGCTTCGACCAGCTTGCCGGCGGCGTGCAATTCCTGGAGCCGCGCGCGCAGTTCGTCGCGGATCTCATCCACGGCCTGGTGTATCCGCTCTCGCGGCGTGACGTAGTGCGTCGACGGATAAATCGTGAGCCGCGGCACCTTGCGCATCACCTCGCCGGTGAGCGGATCGAAATAACTCAAGTTGTCGATCTGATCGTCGAACAGCTCGACCCGCACCGCTTCGCGTTCCGATTCTGCGGGAAAGATGTCGATGACGTCGCCGCGAACGCGATAGGTGCCCTGCTGCAGATCGATTTCATTGCGCGTGTACTGCATGTCGGCGAGACGTCGCAGGAGCTTGCGCTGTTCGAGCTTGTCGCCGCGCGACATGTGCAACACCATGCTCAAGTAAGCCTCGGGATCGCCCAGGCCGTAGATGGCCGACACCGTCGCGACGATGATGGAATCGGGCCGCTCGAGCAGCGCCTTCGTTGCCGACAGACGCATTTGCTCGATGTGTTCGTTGATCGAGGCGTCCTTCTCGATGAAGGTATCGGAGGCCGGGACGTAGGCTTCCGGCTGATAGTAGTCGTAATAGGAAACGAAGTACTCGACCGAATTCTTCGGGAAAAATACCTTGAATTCACCGTATAGCTGCGCGGCGAGGGTCTTGTTGTGCGCCAGTACCAGCGTCGGCCGCTGCACCTTTTGGATGACGTTCGCGATCGTAAAGGTCTTGCCTGAGCCGGTCACTCCGAGGAGCGTCTGATGTGCCAATCCGCTCGTCAGGCCATCCACAAGCTTTTCAATCGCTTGCGGTTGATCGCCTGCGGGAAGGTAATCGGAGTACAGCTCAAAACTCATGAACCGATTCTCGCACGTTGATTTGGGACCGGCACAAGGGGGTGCGAGACCCGTGCACCTGTCCGCGGTTCAAAATTAAATATGTCAAGTGGCAGCCCCGGGTTATTTTCCGTACACTCGCTCGCGGTTTTAAACATAGGTAAATCCCCTTGGCCGTGTCACTTTCCAAGCGCGTTCAAAAGGTTAAGCCCTCCCCCACGTTGGCTGTCACGGCTCGTGCGGCCCAACTCAAGGCGGAAGGCAAAGACATCATCGGTTTGGGTGCCGGCGAACCGGACTTCGACACGCCCCTACATATAGCAGATGCGGGCGTGGAGGCAATCCGCAAGGGCATCACGCGCTATACATCGGTGGACGGCACCGCGGAATTGAAGGACGCGATCATCGCCAAATTCAAGCGCGACAATGGGCTGCACTACGAACGCAATCAGATCTTGGTCTCCTCGGGCGCCAAGCAGACCTGCTTCAATGTCTGCGCGGCGCTCTTGGATCCGGGCGACGAGTGCTTAATCCCGGCGCCCTATTGGGTGTCCTACCCCGACATGGCGCTGCTCGCGGATGGCGTTCCGGTCACGGTCTACGCTGGTCCCGAGCAAGGCTACAAGATCACTCCCGCGCAACTCGCCGCGGCAATCACGACGCGCAGCAAACTGATCTTCATCAACAGTCCGAGCAACCCCACCGGCGCCGCTTATACCAAGGCTGAGCTGCAGGCACTCGGCGCGGTCCTCGACAAACACCCGCAGATCATCATCGCCTCGGATGAAATGTACGAGCACATCTACTGGGCGGCCGAACCGTTCACGAGCTTCGTGCAGGCGAACCCGCAGCTCTACGATCGCACCATCACCATCAACGGCGTTTCCAAAGCCTATGCGATGACCGGCTGGCGTATCGGCTACTGCGGCGGACCGAAGGCAATTGTCGCCGCCATGGGTACCATCCAGGGGCAGTCCACATCGAACGCCTCGAGCATTTCGCAGCGCGCGTCCACCGTGGCCCTCAACAGCGATCAGAGCGCCGTCGCGCAAATGAACAAGGCATTCAAGGAACGGCACGACTTCGTGGTGGCCGGACTCAACGCCATTCCCGGAATTTCCTGCCGGCCCGGCGCGGGGACTTTCTACGCGTTCGCCGATGTCGGCGATGCCATGCGGGCGCACGGTATGAAGGACGACAACGAGTTCGCCGAGTATTTGCTGGTCAAGGCCGGTGTCGCGGTGGTCCCCGGTTCCGGGTTCGGAGCGCCCGGGCACATGCGGATCTCCTTTGCGTGCAGCATGGAGACTTTGGCCGACGCGCTCGGTCGAATCAAACGAGTCTTGGCGGTCGCCGAAGCGAAACGCGCTTAAGGCCCAAACGGCCCACTCAGCCGGAAACAATCGCGCACGCGCGCACGTTCCATGTTCCATGTTCCATGTTCCATGTTCCGCGTTGCCTTTCGGAGTGGGCATCGATGGAGCGTTCGGACCGGGAATAATACCCGGATAATATTGACATCGAATTGTATCCGGGTATATTGCGCTTCACGAACATGTGTGGCGCCGTTTATGAATGATCGACAAACTATTGAATTTACAGCGTTCGTAGGGTCGCGCCGTTTGACCACCGGCGCTCTTGCCCAGGTTGCACTCGCGGCCAAGAAGGCAGTCGATCGCGGCACGAAGCAACCCGTTCTCATCTACAACGACAGCACCGGCCGCGCCATCGATATCGACGGCCGCGGCAGTGACAGTGAAATTCTCGCGCGGCTCGCCCAGACCGCCCCGCCACCCTCGCGCCGCGGCCGTGGACGCCCAAGATTGGGCGTGGTGTCCCGCGAGGTCACCTTGCTTCCCCGGCATTGGCAATGGCTCGGATCCCAGCCTGGCGGTGCGTCGGTCGCGCTTCGTAAATTGGTCGAGGCCGCACGCCGCGCGAACCAAGAGATGGATCATCGCCGGCAGAAGCAGGATGCGGCTTATCACTTCATGTCGGCCATGGCCGCCAACCTGGCGAACTTCGAGGAAGCATCCCGAGCCTTGTTTGCAGCGGAGCAGTCCCGGTTCAGGGAACTCGTCTCGATCTGGCCCGAAGACGTCCGCGATCACGCGCTGAAGCTCGCCTTCGGCTGAACGACCGCCGTTGCCTGTGAGCGGTTAGGCTGAGCAATGAAGTATAAGAATTTAGGCAATACGGGACTGAAGGTCTCCGAACTCTGCCTCGGATGCATGACCTTTGGCGCACCTGACCGTGGCGATCACCCCTGGACTTTACCGGAGGAGCAGGCCCGGCCACTGATCCGCCAGGCCGTGGCGGCCGGCATCAACTACTTTGACACCGCCGATGCCTACTCGGACGGCACGTCTGAGGAGATCCTTGGCCGGGCGCTCAAGGACTTTTCGCGACGCGAGGAGGTCGTGGTCGCGACCAAGGTATTCTTTCCGATGCGCAAGGGCCCCAATGGCGGCGGTCTGTCCCGAAAGGCGATTTTCACGGCGATCGATGCCAGCCTGCGACGTCTCGGGACGGATTACATCGACCTCTATCAGATCCATCGATGGGACTACTCGACGCCGATCGAAGAGACATTGGAGGCGCTGCACGACGTCGTGAAGAGCGGCAAGTCTCGCTATCTCGGCGCATCTTCCATGTTTGCATGGCAATTCAGCAAAGCCCTGCACCTTGCCCGCCAACACCGCTGGACGCCCTTCGTCAGCATGCAAAATCACTACAACCTGCTCTACCGTGAAGAAGAGCGCGAGATGATGCCGTTATGCACCCATGAGCAAATCGCAGTGGTGCCGTGGAGTCCCCTCGCCCGCGGCCGGTTGACCCGCGCATGGGATACCGAGACACCGCGATCCCGAACCGATGAATACGGCAACAAACTCTACGAATCAACGATCGAAGCCGACCGCAGGGTCGTCGAGCAGGTTGCAACCATCGCCGCCGCGCGCGGCGTCTCCAAGGCGCAGGTCGCTTTGGCGTGGGTCATCCAGAAACCTTTCGTCACCGCCCCGATCATTGGCGCCTCAAAATCGCAGCATCTCGATGACGCCGTGGCTGCTCTCAGCCTGCGGCTTGAAGGCGCGGAAATCGCGCAGCTGGAAGCACCGTATGTCCCTCACAGCATCCTCGGACACACCTAAATCCTTGACTTAACGGCACGGCTTCCCGACAATCCGGCGCTCTTCGAATTCCCCGGTAGCTCAGTGGTAGAGCGACGGACTGTTAATCCGTTGGTCGGCGGTTCGAATCCGTCCCGGGGAGCCAGAAAATCAACTAGTTACGATTCTTTCCTAAGGAACTTACTACGCTATTCTCGCGTAGGCAATTGAGACCCCAACCGGACAGCTGTGAACGTCCGGTTCCGAGCAGCCAACTTAATTATGGCGGGAAATGCAGCCGGGCTTCGATCGCCTTGAACGGGGGCTCGTTGCGGATCGGATCGAGCGTCCAATCCACTTTCATGGATAGCAGGTCAAAATTGTGGACGCGCTCAGCCTGGGTCAGCCACTGCAGCGCGGCCGCCTTGTCTCCCCACTGCGCGTATAGGCCGGCAAGATCGTATTCCTCATCGTAGCGTCCCGGAACGGCCTTGAATTTTTCCAATTCACGCTCAGCGTCGGCTTGGCGTCCGAGCGTATGGTATACGAGCGCCAAGCAGTAGTGACGGTCGTCCTCGTCGAGGGGCATCGAGGGCGACTCGCAAGTCATCCGTGCCTTTTCAATCTGCCCTGAAGCAATCAGCGTGGGCGGTATTAGCGACTCCAGGGAGTGCGATCTAGGAAACAGCACCATGGCCTCGTCCAAGACCTTCAGCGCCTCGCCGTAGCGGCGCCCAAAGATCAAAACCTCTGCCAGAACCTGACGCGTTCGGGCGGTCTGGGGGTCCAGGCTTACGGCGCGGCGCGCAGCGGTCACGGCGGGATCGAAATGGCCCAACACGGAAGCGAACCAGGCAAAGCCCCTTTGCACCCAGGCGCTGCCCGGCGCGAGCGCCAAAGCCAGGCCGTACTCGCGAGCCGCTTCCGCGAGATCGGGCACTCCTCGATAATCGGCATAGGCGAGTACGAGATGCGCCTCTCCGAGTTGGGGCGCGAGCGCCACGGCACGCTTGGCGGCCGCGCGTGCTTGGCGAATGAGGTCCGGCCGAATCCTTGGATCATCCGGATACTTGTAAATGTAATCGAGCGCAGCAGCCCGCCGCGCATAAGCCATGGCGAACTTCGGATCGAGAGAGATCGCCCGATCGAAGGCGGCCAGTGCCTCTCGATAATTGTGCTCCGTGTCATGAGCCTTCTCATACAGTTGCAAGCCGTGCAAATAGGCATCGTAGGCATCGGCGTTCTTCGTGCCGCCCAGCTCGATTTTGGCGGCCTCATCGCCCGCGAGCTTGACTTCGAGCTGTTCCGCAACGGAGGACGCGACCTCGGTCTGTACCTTCAAGGTGTCCTTGAAGACCTCGTCATAGGTGTGGGCCCAGACCCGGTAGCCGGTCACGGCATTGACCAGCTGAACCGTAATTCTCACCGTGTCGCCCGAACGGCGCACGCTGCCTTCCAAAACCGCACCGACATTCAATTTGTGGGCGATGGTCGCAACATCGACGTCTTTACCCTTGAACGAGAACGAGGAGGTTCGGGCGACCACTTGTATGTTGTCGAAGCGCGAAAGCGCATCCAACAGTTCTTCACTGATGCCGTCAGAGAAATATTCCTGATTGGGATCCCCGCTCATATTCACGAAGGGCAAGACGGCGATTGAGTGTGACGGAGGGGCAAAGGCGGCAGGCGGGGGTGGCTGAGCCGGGAGGGTCGGGTTCGAACTTGCGGGTCGCGGATGCGCTCGCTCGTTCCAGTGCCAGGGCTTCTCGACGACAACGTAGGCAATCCCCGTCACGACGATGAGAGCAAGTGCCCCGACGATCGCTCTTCGGATCGGGTAAGTCGGTGCTTCGGTCGACTTTGTGGTTTTAGCGATCTGTGGCGCGTCACCTCGCACGCCACGGAGAGCTTCGATGAGCTTCGGAAACTGCCGCTCGAAATGACCGCCGCTGGCGTCGAGCCATTGGGAGGTATTGAGGAAATATTCGAACGCCGCCGGCAGTGGCTCAGTGTCAATCTTGAGGGAAATCACGGGACGGCGCTTCGAGGCGGCGCGCTCGAGCTCTCGCAAGACATGGTGAGAGTGGGCGCCGTCCTTCGAGAGAATCAGCACAAGCGATGAAGCCGAATCGATGGCATGGACGATGGCATCCGCGTAAAACGTGCCCGCCATCACGTCGCGGGGTGCGATCCAGCAGCTGATGCCGGCATACTCGAGGGCTGCGACGAGGGCGTCGGCGACTGCCTTGTCCTGCGAGGCGTAGCTGATAAAGACTTTGGCTTCGGCACTGGAGGGCGGGCCGGTTGCCGGCTGTAACTGAGCGTTCTCCTCCGCTCGCTCTGGCATGCCGTTTTCCTTCTAGTTCTTCCAGCTATATTCGGGGATGGGACCGGGAGTTGGCAAATAAGGCCTGGTTAACGGAGAGGAGCGGAAGGCGGACGCTGGGGTGCAAGTACGATCGAGCGTGACGCGATGGGTTGGACAATTAGGGCGCCGCAGTTTGCTAGTCCGCCAGGCCCATGACGAATGCCAAAGCGATATTCAGTCGCGATATGTCTTTGTCGTCCAGGTGGCCGACCTGTCGCCCGACTCGCTCCCGCCGAACCGTGACGGGCTTGTCGGCCATCACCTGCGATCT
>Ga0181537_10004790_pt1 | contig 11143 bp, 8 predicted proteins | sample PEATcosm2014_Bin_39_FD_119765 | JGI IMG/M metagenome (GOLD analysis project Ga0181537, IMG submission 119765) | Peatland microbial communities from MTU Mesocosm Facility, Houghton, MI, USA - PEATcosm2014_Bin23_10_metaG | ecosystem: Environmental > Terrestrial > Soil > Wetlands > Peat | place... | reverse complement strand
CTCATGGCCCAGGCACGTAAGGCCTCATTGATCGCACGGCTCCGCTCGCCGGCCGGAACCCTCCCAAGAAACCCCCAGGTATCCTCGTCAATCATTACGTTGATGCGCTTGCTCATCGCGGCGATGCTCCTTGTTAAACTAGCAAGTGTGTATATGATTACACACTGGATAATTTGGTGCAAATCCACCGACACGCCGGCCCTCGGTTTCATCGAGTCAACGATTATCCCGGATGTTGGGCGCAACAAGGCTTGCCGAAGATCCCCGATCGAGACCGAATGGTGTTGCGCGACCGCCGATCACAAAGCGCAACAATCAGCGCAATTTACTATCGCAACACCTGCGCGACAGAAAAGCACTCCTCCACGAGAAGATCAGCCTACGAATCAGCAGAACTTTTCACGCACCGCTGACGCAACACTGAACCGTACCTGCCAAGACTGCGCTGTGGTCGCCGACCAATTACGCGATGGCTGATAGTTTGGCCAGCTGGGCCCCGCGGTGCCGGCGGATTTTGTCCACAACTACGAAGTAGTGGACTAGATCGCAAGCCGGTCGAAGTAGTCGAGTACCCAGTTGAAATGAGATTCAGCCCCCAGGAGAAACGGCGCGCAGCCTCTTCGGCCGAGATCTCTTCCCGGAGGAGTCGATCGCGCAGTGCAATGAAACGATCGCCCGTATTCACCTGATCACCTTAAGACTTTAGCGATGGGCTGGGCGCGACAGAAGATCAATCAAACAACTTTCGTGCAATGAGGTCCTTCATGATCTCCGTTGTCCCGCCATAAATGCGCTGCACCCGGGCGTCTGCGTATAACCGCGCGATAGGATATTCAACCATGTAGCCGTAGCCGCCGAATAGCTGCAGGCACTCATCGGTGACCTTGCACTGTTGCTCCGAGCACCACCACTTGGCCATGTACGCGGCTTCATCGTCCAAGGTTCCGTCGAGAAGGCGCTGAATGCAGTCGTTGACGAAACTGCGCACGACGTGAGCCAGCGTGGCACACTCGGCCAGTTTGAAACGGGTGTTCTGAAACTCGGATATTGTCTGACCGAACGCTTGGCGTTGTTTGCAGTACTCCACCGTGACTTCGACTGCGCGTTCAATCACGGCCGCCGCCGGAACGGTCAGCATGAGCCGTTCATACGGCAGCTGGCTCATCAGCTGGTGGAAGCCCTGTCCTTCCGTTTCCCCGAGAAGTTGGTTTTCCGGGATATCTACGCCATCAAAGAACAACTCCGCGGTATCGGAGGCATGCTGACCGAGTTTTTCCAGACGCCGCCCGATCCTGAATCCTGGAGAGTTTTCGGTCTCCAACACCACCAGCGAGACCCCTCTACCTCCAGACTCACCGGTGCGAACGGCGACAATCAGCAGATTCGCGCTGTAGCCGTTGGTAATGAAGGTCTTGGCGCCGTTGATCACGAAACGACCGCCGTCGCGGCGCGCGCTGGTTCGCAGCGCTTTCAGATCCGACCCACAGCCGGGTTCAGTCAGGGCGATGCCCGCTAGCATCTCTCCGCTGGCAAGTTTTGGAAGCCAGCGCCGCTTCTGTGAATCAGTGCCGTAATCAAGAATGTAATGGGCGGCAATCGAATGGACTGCTGTATTGGCCGGTAACTCGGCTTTGGCTAATTCATCCTGCACGACGAGTTGATACGCCAACGAGGCGCCGCCGCCGCCGTACTCTTCGCTCAATTCGGGCAACATGAATCCCAGTTCGCCAAAAGGTCGCCAGACGTCGCGCGGAATAAAGCCCTGGCGTCGCCAGCCCTCGAGATTCGGCGAGAGCACGGCGGCGATGTAGCGTCTGACCTGCTCGCGAAAGGCCTCGATGTCCTCGTCCATCCACCGATGACGGTAAAGTTGCGGTAACATGGCCCTAGATTCCGGTCAAACCACCGCTGCACATCAGCGTTTGACCACTCACGTAGTCCGATTCCGGGATGCACATAAGGTACACCGCTCCGGCGGCCTCGTCGGTCGTCCCGCCTCGGCCGAGCGGAATGCTGCGTTCCAGCATCATGAGCAAGTCCGGGTTCATCCCGACTTTGATGTCACGGCCATCGATTGTCGCGGTCGACTCGCCGGCCACCGTGGAGGTCAAGCGGGTCTTGATGAAGCCGTAGGCTATGCAGTTGACGGTCACGTTCATACGGCCCCATTCCTTGGCTAGCGTCTGGGTCAGCCCGACGATCCCGGCCTTGGCCGTCGAGTAGTTGCTCTGTCCGGCGTTGCCAAAGAGACCGGCAGCGGAGGAAATGTTCACGACCTTGCGCACGATGCGCCGGCCAGCCTCGCCGTCGGCCTTGCTCAATGCCCGGATGACCGGCTGCGCCGCGCGCAAGATACGAAACGGCGCTGTCAGGTGGCAATCGATGATGGCGTACCATTGCTCGTCAGTCATCTTCTGAATCACGCCGTCCCAGGTGTAGCCCGCGTTGTTGATGATGATGTCGATGCCCTGGTATTCGCTGACGGCCGTGTGGATGAAACGCTCCGCAAAGTCCGGTGCCGTGACGTTGCCCACACAGGCTACGGCTGTTCCGCCCGCCTGACGAACCGAGTCCACTGTTTCCTGCGCCGGTTCGGCGTCCAAATCATTGACTACGATACGCGCGCCCTCGGCGGCCAGCTTGAGCGCAATGGAACGGCCGATGCCGCGCCCCGACCCCGTGATGAGTGCCACCTTGCCTTCGAGTTTGCGTGTCATGTACGGGCGGCTTTAAGGCAATGCGACCAGCGCTTCGCCGACAATTTTTGTTTGGCCGAATTGATTGGCACTGTGCAGCTCGATGCGCAGGCAGGGTTCCCCCCCGTATTCAAGCTTTTCGACCACGCGCCCGGCACAGCACATCGCGTTCCCCAAATGCGTGATACCCAAGAAGCGTACGTCGAAGCGGCGAAGCGTGCTCTGCGGGGCCCAGTCGGTAATCAAGCGCGCGATCCAGGCCATGCCCAACATGCCTTGCGCGAACACATCCGCAAAACCCGCACGTCTCGCGGCGTCGATGTCGATGTGCATCGGGTTGTGATCGCCCGAAGCGCCGGCAAATAGCGCCAGCATCGCGCGATTCACCGGCGGCAGTTGCAACGCAGGCAATTGGTCGCCGATCTGCACGCTATCGAATGACGGCGGATTGATGGCGTTCGTCAGTGACGGCATACCAACACTGATCGCAGCTCGGCCACCAGCTCATCGTGTTGATTGTGTGCTCGGGATGTCTTGACCACAAACTCGAGCGCGCCGTTTTTCTTCTCGTAAATATCACTGATGATCGAGCGTACGGTCACCGTATCGCCCGCGCATGCGGTGCGGTGGTAGGTAAAGCCTTGTTCCCCGTGCAGCAGTTTGGTGATGGGGATATTGAGGGCGGCGAGGAGTTGATCATTGGCGCCCGAGTCGAGTTCCGCGGCAAACAGAAAAGTCGGCGGCGCGGGCAGATCGGAAAAACCCGCCTCGCGCGCAGTCGCCGGATCGGTGTACAGGGCCCGGGTATCGCCGGTTGCCTTGGCAAAGAATCTCAGGCGACTGCGCTCGATCTGTATCACCGAGACGGGGAGTTCATGGCCGATCCATTTCTTATCGATCATCGAGCGACCCTTTTTATGCGCGTTCGTAAAGCGTCACGACGCAGGCACCGCCCAGACCCAGGTTGTGTTGCAGCGCCAATCGCGCGCCGTCGACCTGACGTTTATCGGCGGTGCCTCGCAACTGATGGACCAGTTCTGTGCATTGCGCCAAGCCGGTGGCGCCCAAGGGATGGCCTTTGCTCAACAAGCCGCCGGAGGGGTTGGTGACCACCTTGCCGCCAAACGTGTTGTCACCGTCACACACAAACTTCTCGGCGCCGCCGAGCGGACAAAGCCCCAGCGCCTCATAGCTGATGAGCTCGTTTTGAGCAAAGCAGTCGTGCAACTCCACGACATCGATATCTTGTGGACCGATGCCAGCCGCTTCGTAGACCTGGCGCGCGGCCTCTTGGGCCATGCCGAAGCCGACCACCTCGCGCATGTCGCGCGCCTCGAAGGTGACGGCTCGATCCGTGGTCATGGCCTGCCCCTTAATGCGCACGAGATGCTCGAGGCCATGACGCTGCGCGAACTCGGGCGAACAGACGATGGCCGCCGCCGCGCCGCAGGTGGGCGGACATGCCATCAGTCGGGTCATCACGCCGGGCCACATCATCGGTGAGGCGAGTACTTCCTCCTCGGTGACCACTTTGCGGAACAACGCCATGGGATTGTGCGCGGCGTGCCGGCTCGCCTTGGCGCGAATCTTGGCGAAGGTTGACAGCTCGGTGCCGAACTGCTGCATATGGGCGAGTCCCGCGCCGCCGAAGTAGCGCAGGGCGAGCGGTATCTCCTCGTGACCCACCAATTCTGCGGTGGCCTCCTCGAAACGGTCGAAGGGACTGGGTCGATCCTTGAACACGGCCCCGATCGCACCGGGACTCATGTGCTCAAAGCCGAGCGCCAGCACGCAATCGGCCGCGCCGCTCTCGACGGTCTGACGGGCCAGGAACAGCGCGGTCGATCCGGTGGAACAGTTGTTGTTGACATTGATGATCGGGATGCCGGTCATGCCGACTTCGTACAGGGCTCGTTGGCCGGCGGTGGAGTCGCCGTAGACATAGCCTACGTAAGCCTGTTCCACCGATTCGAAGCCGATGCGGGCGTCGCGCAAGGCCGCCCACGTCGCGTTGGCGGCCATCTTCGGATATGGCTCGTTGCTACCCGGTTTGACGAACGGGATCATGCCGACCCCAGCGATGCACACTTCACGCTTCATAGATTTCCCCCAGCCCTCTTCTTATGCCAAAGAGACCACAGAGGTCTACTCGGAAGCAAATGCATTGAAGGGCTGAGGTATTACTGGTAGTAATGGCTCATGCCTGATCGTCGCCTCCATAACGTCGTTGCGGTCGCGCGAGCGGGGTCCTTTACCAAAGCCGCGCAGACGGTTGGAATTACGCAGTCCGGGCTGACCAAGAGCATTGCGGACCTCGAGCGTGAGCTCGGCTACGCGCTGTTTCACCGCGTCGCGCGCGGTGCCCTGCTGACGGAGCAGGGGCGGGACTTCGTCGAGCGCGCGAGCCGGCTCCTCGAAGATACTCGGATACTTCTCAAAGGCGATGGCGAAAAAGACCCGTTCGCCAAGGTATTGCGGATCGGCGTCTGTCCGGCCTCGCTCGAATGGCTGCTGGCCGATCCGTTGGCCGCGTTACGGCGCCGTCATCCGAAAATCATATTTGACCTGGCGGGATCGAGTTTTGAGCGTGTGGTCCAGCTGTTGCGCAATGGCGGAGTGGATGTCGCCATCGGCTTTGAAGAGGCTTTCGTTGAATGGAGTGACTTCAAACGTACCGCCATTGCTCACCTGCTCACGCAGCCATTCGTACGCAAAGGCCATCCCATCCTCAAATGCAATCCGGTATCCACTGCCGACTTCGCGAAATATGACTTCATCGCGCCGTCTGATTCACGACCCTATGATGCGCTGATCCGCAGCCTCTACGAGAATGAAGGGATTCCGTGGCAAAGACATGTCCACATGATCGATAATTTTGCGATCGTGAAACTATTGGTCTCCACTTCCGATGCCATCGGCGTCACCACGAGTCGATATGCCGCCTCCAAGGGATTCGCAGCGAGCTTTGCGCGAGTTCCAGGCCCGAGCTTGTTTACTCCTGCCAAGCTTTGTTGCGCGATCCGCTCGCGGTGGGAACCCACGGCTCCCGTAAAAGCCTTCTTACGGGTGATACAGGAAAGACTCCCTCGGAAAGAGATCTAGCTCGATCAGAGCCGACTGCCGTTATGTACGTTTCCGTACAGAACGCAGCACTCAGGCCGTCCTAACCCTAAGTACTGGTATGACTGCACGGAATATCTCACCCTAATAATGAATTTGAAGTGAACGGTCACCCGGTTCTATAACGGTACGACCAGAGTCGAGCCAGAACGAGCGAAGACTCACGATGCCGACGGAGCATCAGAATCACTTGGGGGGAAATTGCATGAGTCATAAGATTTGGATATTCGCGGTGGTCGCCTGCGTCGGACCCTTCGGTGCCTGGCAAGTCCGAGCGCAGAGCGTCGCGGCGAGCGGCGCGGCCGACGATAACGGGATCGAGGAGATTGTGGTCACGGCGCGGCGCCACGCAGAGCCCGCGCAATCGGTGCCGGAATCCATTACCGCCTACAGTGCGCAGGACTTGAAGGCGCATAACATCACCGATCAACTCTCCTTGGCCAATAGCACACCGTCGATGGTCTCGATTAACAGTGGCCAGCCCCCAGAAACGGGCGGCTTTGCAATTCGTGGCCAGGGTCCGGCGTTTGGCGCCACCCCCGGAACCATCGGCTATTTTTCAGACGTTCCAGACGGTTTGCTCACCTTTGACGGTCGCCCGGGAATGTATTACGACCTCGCGAGCGTTCAAGTATTGAAGGGCCCGCAAGGCACCTTGTTCGGCAAGAACGCGACCGGCGGCAACGTGCTCTTCGAGCCGCAGAGACCGACTGACCAATTCGGCGGTTATGTGCAAGCCCAGGCAGGCAACTTCAACGACCACGAATTTGAGGGTGCGCTCAATCTGCCGATTTTCGAAGACAAGGTGATGTTACGCGTATCAGGCACGTACGCACGCCGTGATGGATATACCAGGGATGTCGGGCCCCTGTATCCCGGCAAGGAGTACGACAATCTGGGCTATGAGAGTTTCCGGGCTGAATTACTCGTGCGACCGTTCGATGCCGTGGAGAACTATACGATTTATCGCTATTACCACTCGAGCGACAACGGCCCCGGAACATCGTTGATTGCGTTTAATCCGAATGCGGGGCAGGCGCCCTTTACCATCGCCGAGTTCTTTCCGAATGTACTCACGTATCTTAGCCAGCAATTGGCGCGCGGTCCGCGCGAGGTTGCCTACAACATCGATGAGTACGACAACTCCAATTATGACCAGCTCATCAATACCACGACTTTCACCGTGTCCGATTCGTTCAAGATAAAAAACATCATCAGCTATTCACAAGCGGAATATTCCTACGGATACGACTACGACGCGACCATTGCTCCAATCGCGGGTCAGAACAGCCCCGGGGCGCAGACCGAGGCCGAGACCTACACGACGGAGGAGCTGCAATTACAAGGTCGAGCGCTCAACGATGGTCTTCAATACGTGGTCGGCGGTTTTTTTGATCGGCAGTGGCCTAAAGAGCTGAGCGGCGGGGAATTCGACTACTTCCCACTCAGTGTATTGTTGGGGAAGCAGTTGTTTGTCGAACAGTACACAGGCACCAAAAGTCGTGCCGGCTTCGCGCAATTTACCTATGACTTGGGAAAGCTTTCACCGACGGTTGAAGGCCTCAGCGTGACGGCCGGCTATCGCTATACGCACGACGAATTGTACCAAGGCACTTTGACCCTCGCGCCGCCGTTCGTCACCGGCGCGGGTAGCTGGAACTATGGCAGCTACACCTTCGGCCTGGACTACAAGATCACCCCGACTGTCCTGACGTATGTGACTGCGCGCAGCGCGTTCAAGGCGGGCGGAGTCAACAGCGAACTACCCGCATCTTCGCCATTCGCGAGCTTCAAGCCGGAGGAATTGAAGGACGTTGAAGTGGGTTTGAAGGCGGACTTTCATGTGGGTGATATGGCGGCTCGGACCAACATCGACCTATTCCGCGGCGACTATACGGACATCCAACGAACGACTCCCGTCGTGTCGGACGGCATTCTCGTCAACCTGACCAATAACGCCGCCAAAGGACTGATCGAGGGTGTGGAATGGGAAGGTACTCTGGTGCCCATTCCCAGCGTCGAATTATCCACCCTCTATGCGTACACCGAGTCAAAATATACCGAAGTCACCAGCGCCGAAGCGGCGGTGATACTGCAAGGGGCGCCGTTCCCGTACGTGTCGAAGAATAAAGGATCCTTCAGCGCACGCTACCGGTTGCCATTCGCGGCATCCGTTGGCGATCTCGGGATCATGGGGATCTATACCTATCAGAGTCCGCAGTCCATCGCGCAGACCAACGCAACGGTCTTCCCCTACATGCCCGGCTATGGTCTCGTGAATGCACGACTCGACTGGGTCGGGGTCTTTCAAAGTTCGGTCGACCTGTCCGCTTTTGTCACGAACCTCACCAACAAGATCTATCCGATCGGACAGTTTGACGCCTACGACACCTTTGGCTTCGTGACCCGGACTTACGGGCCGCCGCGGATGTATGGCGTGCAAGTCAAGTACTCCTTCGGACACTAGCGATGGCGATTCAACGACACGGCCGTCAGGCCTCGAAGAAGTTCTGGCTGGCGTTTGGTTGCGGGGCCGTGTGGACCGTTCCTGCGTGGCCGCAAGCCGCGGCGCCGCCGCCGCTACCCCCGCTCCCGGAGGCCTTGAGCGAGCAAGCGCGTGCGCAGCTCTCTGCCGTTCCGCCCGCGGCAGACGGGCCTCCGCTCACCATTGCGCAGATGCGATCCTTTGCCGATCAGTTCCAGCTCATGTGGTCCGCGAAGCAACGGCAGCGCTATCCCGTGACCATCGTTGATGACACGTGGGACGGCGTGGCGGTACGAATCATCTCGCCAGAGTCTGGTTCGCCCGACAAAAAAAGAGTGCTGCTCGATCTTCACGGCGGCGGCTTTCAAGTCGACTCGGGCTCGTTGACCGAGAGCATCCCGATCGCGGCGCTCACCGGCATTCCGGTGGTCGCGGCGCGTTATCGGCTGGCGCCCGAAAATCCCTTCCCCGCCGCCGTGAATGACGCTCTCGCCGTCTACCGCGTGCTGCTCAAATCTCATGCACCGAAAGACATCGCCGTGTACGGCACGTCGGCGGGTGCCGTGCTTGGCCCCGAGCTCATCGCGCGCATCCTGGCCGAGCACCTTCCCGTTCCGGCCGCTCTCGGGGTGTTCTCGGGCAGCGCGGATCTCGCACGGTTGGGCGATTCAGCGCAGCTATTCCCATTCAAAATGGGAAGCATGGATCTGGCGGCCGTGATGGCGGCGTACGCGGGCACGACAAGCCTGAAAGATCCCGCCTTATCTCCTCTTTACGGGAGCCTGAAGGGATTTCCGCCGACCCTGTGTTTCGCGAGCGGGAGAGATTTCTTACTCAGTGGCACCACGAACTTCTGTAGAAAACTGGAGGTCGAGGGAGTGCCCGCGCACCTGGTCGTCTTCGACGGACTGCCGCATGCCTTTTGGACGTATGTGGATGCGCCGGAGACGGACGAGGCGTTGAGGATCATGGCGAATTTCCTCATGGCGCAGTTGGGCATCAAGGATAGGAATGCGAGAGCCGAGGATGCGTTGGGTGGTTCCGCGGCTCGCTGCGAAGCGCTCAAAGGCGAGAAGCTGCTCGATACCACCATTACCGTTGCACAAGTCGAGGAGGGACCCTTCAAGGGGGCCTTCATGCCAATCGAAGCACAGGTACCGGCGCACTGCCGCGTGGAGGGCCGGATCTCGCCAGAACCCGGCTCTCACATTGTATTTGAAGTGTGGATGCCGATGTCCGGTTGGAACGGGCGCCTGTACGGGGCCGGCAATGGCGGGTTCGGCGGCGCTGTTTCGTATTCTCCTGGGCTCATCGAAGCCGTACAGCATGGTGCGGCCGGCGTCTCGACGGACACCGGACACCCGGCCAGTTCCCCGGCCGCCGCCGAGGATGCCAGCTGGGCGCAAGGACATCCGGAACTCCTCAAAGACTACGGATACCGTGCAGTGCATCTGTCGACGACCAACGCGCAGGCGCTCATTGCCGCCTTTTACGGCAAGCGCGCCGAGCACAGTTACTTTGCGTCCTGCTCCAACGGCGGCCGCGAAGGACTCATGGAAGCCGAACGCTACCCGGAAGACTACGATGGCATCGTGGCGGGTGCGCCCGCGTACGACTGGACCGGGGTGGCGGCGGATTTTATTTGGAATGCCCGAGCCCTGCACGAACCCGGTGCGGCGATACCGATCTCCAAGCTGCCGGCCATACAGACGGCCGTACGTGATGCGTGTAGCGCGACGCACGGCTTCGTCCACGACCCGCCCTCGTGCAAATTTGATCCCGACGTACTGCTGTGTAAGTCAGCCGACTCGGATTCTTGCCTGACCGCTCCGCAAGTCGGCGCGCTCAAGAAAATCTACGCCGGACCTCGCGATTCGAAAGGCAGGTCCATCTATCCCGGCTTCTCCGCGTCGGGCGCCGAGGTCGGCGTGCCGCCGGGAAATGGTTGGGACGGCTGGATGATGGCCGCGCCCGGCGGGGATAGTCATCAGGAGCGCTATCCGCGAGAGATGCTCAAATATTTCGTGACCGAACTCAAGACCGACGTCGAGCACTTCGATTTTGATCACGACTATGCCGCACTGAAATCCGAACTCGCTCCGATCATCGATGCCACCGATCCCGACCTCACGGCGTTCGCCGCGCGAGGGGGGAAGCTCATCCTATGGCACGGCTGGGCGGATCAGGGGTTGCCGCCGCAGCACACGATCGACTAATTCAAGAAAGTTCGCGCAAAGATCGGGGCTAAGAAAGCCGATGCGATGCTGCGGCTCTTCATGGTGCCCGGCGTCCAGCATTGCTTCGGAGGCCCTGGACCAAATGACTTCGGTCAATTCGTCGCACCGTCTGAAGCCGCGAATCCGCACAACGACATGCCCGCGGCGCTCGAACGGTGGGTCGAGGCTGGGATTGCGCCTGAATCCATCATCGCGACCCACACGCCCAACCCGATCGAATTAAATCCAGTGCCAGCGACTCCTGACAATGCGGAACTGCTTTGCGCCTATCCCAAGATTGCAGTGTCCACCCAAGGCGATTTCGCGGCCCCGAGTAGCTTCCGTTGCCAGGCGCCGGCGGCAGGCGGTCACCATTAGATGGCGAGTCGATCGATGATGCGGTTCGGGGTCGGCTTAGGCACGCTCCTGACAGGTCTGTCGACGTTCACCGCGGCGACGGCGGCGGTCGACCCGACCGGGGCGGTTTCGCTCCAGGGTGGGAACGTTCCATTTTCTACCTTCGCGTCCGAGGAGGCCCGACAGCAATTTGTTGAATCGATGATGCATCCGTCGACCCCGCCCCCCGGCAGCTCCATCGACGCGACGAGGCGATTCTACGAGGAGTT
>Ga0181537_10004787_pt1 | contig 11144 bp, 8 predicted proteins | sample PEATcosm2014_Bin_39_FD_119765 | JGI IMG/M metagenome (GOLD analysis project Ga0181537, IMG submission 119765) | Peatland microbial communities from MTU Mesocosm Facility, Houghton, MI, USA - PEATcosm2014_Bin23_10_metaG | ecosystem: Environmental > Terrestrial > Soil > Wetlands > Peat | place... | reverse complement strand
ACAGCGGCTTCGTCCTTCGCCGTGGCGAGAAACCAGTCGCGCGCCGAGTGGGCGTTGGTCAGCGTCTCCTGCGTGGTGAAGGTTTTCGAGGCGACGATGAAGAGCGTGGTCTCGGGCGAAAGCTTTTTCAGCGTCTCGACGATATGCGTGCCGTCGACGTTGGAAACAAAGTGGGCGTTGAGTCCCTTTTGCGCGTAGGGCTTGAGCGCCTCCGTGACCATGACCGGACCGAGGTCGGAACCGCCGATGCCGATGTTGACGAAATCGGTGATCGGCTTGCCGGTGTAGCCTTTCCACTCGCCCGAGCGGACCGCCTTCGAGAATTCTTCCATGTGCGCGAGGACGGCGTTGACCTCCGGCATGACGTCCTTGCCATCGACGAGGATGGGGCGGTTGGAACGATTGCGCAGCGCGATGTGGAGAACGGCTCGGTTCTCGGTGATGTTGATTTTCTCGCCGGTAAACATTTTCTTGGCCCAGCCGGCCACGTCGCGCTCGACCGCCAGCGCGCGGAGCAGGCTCATCGTCTCTTCGGTGATCCGGTTCTTGGAGAAATCAAACAGCAGGCCATCAAATTCGAGCGAGAATTTCTTGAACCGGTCGGGGTCCTGCGCAAAGAGATCGCGCATGGCGACGCGCTTGGTCTCGTCAAAGTGTTTCTCGAGGTTCTTCCAGGCGGGGAGGGAGGTGACGGCGCTCATGAGAATAGAGTTTGGCCAAGTTTAGTCGTCGTGCAACGGCTTTTTCTTGGGAGAAATGGGACGTAGAGGACAGATGGGACTTATGTGACAGTCTTGGTCCCTTCAAGTCGCATAAGTCCTATTCGTCCTATGAGTTCTATCGACCACACGCGAGCGCGGCTACGGCTTGGCTTCGCCTTCCGGCTTCCCTGGCTTCAACAGGGCGAGGATTTGCGGCAGGATAAAGATGGCGGTGACGAGGCCGATGGCGATGCCGAGCGACATCAACTGGCCGATGTCGAACATGCCGCGGAATTCGGAGATGAGCAGCGAGCTGAACCCGAAGAGCGAGGTCAGCGAGGACATGATGATCGCCTTGCCCGTGCTGCCCGCGAAAATGCTGAGCTTCCCGTCCTCCCGATAGCGGTCGATGATGTAGACCCCGAAAGCGACGTCGATGCCGATGATGAGCGGCAGCGTGACGATATTGGCCGGGTTGAATTCGATGCCGAACCAGACCATCGCGCCGGTGCGCCACAGGACTGCCAGCACCAGCGGCGTGAGGGTGAGCAGAAGGTACTTGAAGCTCTGGAAGTGAAGCAGGATGAGCACGACGATGGCGGCGAAGGCCCAGACCGCCGCCCAGAGATAGCTCACGCGGAGCAATTCCGTCGCGTAGTAATTCAGGATGGGGGTGCCGGTGGCTTTGCCCGCTACGCCCAGCACGGCGTTGGTGAATCTCTCATCGGGACCGCGTTCCCAGAGGTCCTCCTTGCCGTAGACCTGAAGCAGGATTTTTCCGTCCGGGGCGAGAAAGAGCTTTTGAATTTGCGGCGGGATGTCGGCGAGTATCAGGCCCCGGTCGGCCTTTTGGGTCTTGAGCAGCGCCATGTTCGCCTGCATGCGGCTGAACGCGCCGGTGGAAGAGGCGCTGAAGCGTTTCTGGATCACGTCGACGGAGGCGGAGTTGAGCGCCTTGTTCGCGCGGTCGAGGGCGGGAATCATCGTGCCAAAGGCGCCAACGGCGTCTTTCGCGATCGTAGAACCCGTTGCCGCCCAAGGCGTGGCCTCCTTGAGGCCTTCCTTGGCCTGGCTGAGCAGGCTGGCGATATCACTCCGGGCGCGCGGAATGTCGACGCTTTTACCAGACGAGGGTTTGACATTCAGCGCGGCGGCGGCGGTGACGATGCGCTGGATGATCGGCATCTTCTTGTCCTGCTCCTCGGGCACCAGCTCCAGAATCGAATCGACCTTCGCGACCTGCGGGAGCGCCAGCAGCTTTGCGGAAAGCTCGCGCGCCTCCTTGATATTATTTGCCACAACGGAAGCATAGATGGTCGAAACCTGGGTGCCCTCGTCATTCCTGGAGGCGTCCATCACCTCGTAAAGCGCCTTGACCGAGTCGGCATTCGCGTTGTCCAGATGGAGCAGGTTGTAATCGAACTTGAGCTGCGGAAGACTGAGCGCGGCGGCGATGGAGATCACGACGGAAACGCCGATCCAGAGCCACGGATTGCGGACCATGTCCCGGTCCCAGGTGCGGATGAAATTCCAGGCCGAATTGCCCGACTGGACCTTGAGCTGCTCCGGCCCGCACCGGCGGTCGCGAAGAATGAAGACGGCGGGCAGGACAATCAGGTTGCCCGCGATGCAGAAGATCATGCTGCATCCGGCGATGATGCCGAGTTCCGACAGGCCGACGAAATCGTTGAAGCAAAGGGTGAAAAACGCGGCGGCGGTGGTGCTGCCGCCCGTGATGATCGCCACGCCGGTATGTTGCAGGGCGGTGGTGACGGCTTCGTCGATGGTGCGTCCGTGGCCCAATTCCTCCTCGTAGCGCCCGAGAATCTGGATGCCGAAGTCGATGCCGATGCCCAGCACCATCGGAATCACCGCGATCGAGAGAATATTGAAATGTCCGACGGTGACGAGGGCGAAGCCGAGCGACCAGAGCACCGCCATGATCAGCACGAGTATCGCAAAAGTGGGCCGCAGGAAGGTGCGGTAACTGACGAAAAAGAGGCCGATGATCAGCCCCATGGTGATCAGGAGGGCTTTGGTGGTGTCGGAGTTGGCCTCGGCCATCTGATCGGTGTCCAGGGCGGGCTCGCCGGTCAGCTTGATTTCCACGCCGGGATATTTTGCCTCCAGTACCTTAAGCTCATCGCGGATCGTTTTAGTCGTGGTGCTGAAAGGCGAAGCGGAATCTTTCTCCTCCTGTCCGGTGTAGGCGAAGACCAGCACCGCCTGGCCGCCCTGCAGGCTGAAGTATTCGTGCTCGGCGAGCATCTCATCGGCGTCGAAGTCGTCGAGGGCGTTCGAGTCGGGAGAGTACTTCGACACGACGGGCGTCCCTTTCTTGCCTTCGGCTTGCGAGGCCACTTTGTTGAGAATCGAGACGAACTGGGTGACGAATTTTTTGAACTCAGGCCAATTCTCCTTTTTGCGCAGGTACTTGTCGTCGAATTTCTGGTTCGCTTCCGAGAGGATGGAATTGAGATCAAGGGCCATCTGCTGGATCTTCTGGTTCTTGTCCTCGGTCTGTTTTTGCAGGTTGACCTCGTCCTCGATCTGGTCGGCGATTTTCCCCAGATCATCGGTGCTGCGAGTAAAGAGAAGGCGCGGCTTGATCGCGGAAAAATCGATCTTGTAAAGCACCGTGGTGATTTGGGGCTTGAGCGTTTGCAGATAGGCCCCGACGTCATCCGCCGCCAGCCGGTTTTGGGCCGGGTCAGTCGACTTGATCAGGACGATGAAGCGGTAGTCGCTGCCGAAGTCCTGCTTCAGTTCGTCGTAATATTTTTTGGCCGGCATCTTTTCGCTCAGGAGATCGCTCGTGTTGTTGACCACGTTGAAGCGCGCGACCACGATCCAAATGCTGGCGGCGGCAAAAAGAACGCCCAGGGTGACGATGACACCGGGGCGGGCGCAGACCAGACGGGCCGCAAAACCCATGATATGCTGGAGAATCCGGTGAATAATCGACATGAAGAGTTGAAATTTGGGCAAGTCTTCCCAATAAGGCAAGGATGCGTTGCGGCTCCGGCGCAGGGCGAAAAATCTTCACCGGAAAAAATAGTGCCGAGCGCGGTGCCGAAAAAACCTTGAGTAACTGCCCCCACGATTTACGTTTCATGTTCATGGGATGCGGAAGCTTCACTCGTCGCTTGGCCGTAGCGGATGATATTGCCATTTTTTAACCAAGATGCTGCATCAGGCCCTCATTCTCAGCTCGCATCGCGAGTATGCCCAGACCATGCGCCTGGGGTTGCTCGAGCTGGGGCATGACCAGACCCGGGTTGATGTCGAAGTCGATGCCTTGCGCGCGATGCAGCTCGCGCCCCAGCAATATGAGCTGATTCTGCTCGATACGGTCCTGGACGCGATGGACGGCCTGCAACTTTTGCAGCTTCTGAAAAACCAGTCGCCGGCCAGCAAATTCATCATTGTCAGCGACTCGTCGGACGAGACATCTCGGGCCATGGCCTACCAGAGCGGCGCCGACTTTTTCCTGGAGCGTCCGCGTACCCCCGAGGCGCTGGCGCTGGCGCTCGAGGCGATCAAGGGCTTTTTCAAGCCGGGCCGTCCCGATGAACCGCAGCAAGAGGAAGAAGAAAACCCGGTCGTCAACCTTGCCGACATTGTGCAAATGCGCTGCCTTTCGGGCGATTCCGTTCTTCTCCTGGTGCGCAGCGGCCAGCAAAGCGGCGATATTTTTATTTTTCGCGGCGAGGTCTTCCATGCGCAATATCCCGGCAAGGGCGGCGAGGCGGCTTTCCGCGACATGATCGGTTGGGATGGCGGCCGCGTCCGGATCAGGTCGATCAAATTGACGCATGTCCCGCCCCGGACGATCGAGGTTCCCTACCGCCAACTACTCGATAAGGTCGAGCATGCGGGCACCCAGGGGCCGGACATCAGCCAGACCGGCGGAGAGCTTTTTGTCGTCTCGACGGAGACGCCTTCCAACACCGCTTCGTTGAGCGTCGTACAGGAAGCTCCGCCCCTGGATCAAGCCGCTCCGCCCGTTTTCCCGGCCCCCAACCTTTCGCAACAGGGCGAGACCCCTCTTCCCCAGGTCAATTCTCATTGGAAGGTCAATCTGACCGGGGAACTGATTGAAGGCTCCCAGGTGGCCGAACCGGATCGCTGCGCGTTTATCACGACCTTTATTTACCGCAAGATGGCCGATGTCGCCGTCGCCCTGGAGGTCGATTATTTCAACCACATGACTTTGCTGGGGCCGCATCTGCAACAGGTGCTGGTGGCCGATAACCTGGGAGTCCGACATGCGGTCTTCGATACGGTGTGGACGACCGAAGAGCAGCGGATCCAATACGTGAAATGGTGCTGTGAACAAAGCTTTTGAGAAAATCGCCCTCATCGAGGGCATGATCGCCGCGGCTTTTGTTTCGGACGAGGGCAAGCTTGTCGGCTGGTGCGCCAATAGCGTGATTTCGCCCGACAACCTCTGCTTCATCGCCGAGACCTGCCGGGTCATCCTCTCGGCCAATCGCGCCGAGCAGCGCCTGGCCCACACCGGGGTGGTCGCGTTTGGCGAACGGACGCTGGTTTTTCGCGAGGGGGCTTCGGGTATATTCGTGGCCTATCTCGATTCGCCCACCAACGATGCGGTCCTGGAATGGCTTTTTTCCCAGGTCAACCCGCGTCTGGCCGCTGAAGGCATTCAGTTGGAGTAAGGCAGTTGCTCAATATGATGGAACGCGTGACAGTGCTTTATTCCGGCCGGGTGCATGGAGTCGGTTTTCGCGCCACTGTGCGGCACCTCGCGTGCGGGTATGACGTGACCGGCACGGTGCGCAACCTCGCCGACGGGCGCGTGGAACTGATCGCCGAAGGCGCGCGCGCCGAATTGAAGGATTTTCTCAAGGGCATCGCGGAAAGCGAGTTATCCGGCTTCATCGCCAAACAGCACGAAACCTGGCAACCCGCTCAAGGCAACCTGCGGGGTTTTGTGATTGGGCTTTAGGGCCAATTACGGCTGCACCGGCGCGGTGAATTGCAGGTAAAAATAGAGCACCGGCGCGGTGAAGAGAATGCTGTCGATCAGGTCGAGCGCGCCGCCAATGCCGGGGATGGATCGGCCCGAATCCTTGATCGAGGCATCGCGCTTGACGACCGACTCAGCCAGGTCGCCCACCACGCTGACCAGCGGCAGGAGCAGCCCCAGAATAATGCTGTCGCTCAAGGAAATCGCCTGCACGCGCTGGCCCATGAGATGCGTCAAGGCCATGCTGATCGCGAGCGAAGTGAGCATGGCTCCCGCAAAGCCTTCCCACGTCTTGCCGGGACTGATGCGTGGAATCATCTTGTGCCGGCCGAAAAGCGAACCGATGACATAAGCGCCCACATCGGAAAATTTGGTCACGGCCAGGAGATAGATCAGGAGAAAGCGGTTTTCCTCCGGTGTGCCCGGCCTGAAGGCCAGCAGCGCCACGAAGTTGAAGAGAAACGGCACATAGAGCAACCCGAGGAGAGTCAGCGCCGCCGTGGTGATCGGTTCGCGATGCGTCTCCGGCACGACCACGAGCCGGATGAACGCGCCAAGCAGGGAAAAGACGAGAACGAGTTCCTCGCCAAAATGGACAAAGCCCGCGTGGCCCGGGTTGACGATGAGAAAATACCAGGAATTGGCGAAAATGAGCGCGCCGCAGAAAAGGCCGCTTTGCTTGAAGACCTTGTGCCCTTTTTCCTCCTGGGCGCGATAAAATTCCCATTGCCCGGCCAGCCCGAAAAAGGCGATGAGCAGCAGGCAGCCGGCGTCCCATCCGCAAAAAACAAACCAGAGCGCCACGATCCAGAGCGCGATCCACGAAAAGAGCCGCTTCAAAAAAGTACGCGGCTTGATGGCAGGCCGGGCGGGCGGAGAGGACTTCTCCGCTGAAACCGCCGTGGCGATTGTGCCGGAAGATGTCGGGCTTTCAGGGGGCACGCTTGAGGCTGTCCGAAAAATAGGCGTGGGTCAAAAAATATCGGTGGCGCAACGATTTTTTTACGAGAGCTTAGTTGGCAGCCGCCAAAAGACCAGTACGCTAAAGACATGAAGCGGCTCGCCGGCTTGGAAACCGAATATGGCTGTATGGCTCCCGAATCGTTCGGGCTGCCCGCCGTCCCGACCCGGGTCCGCGATTATATCTTCAAAAAAAAGAAGCTCGGGCTGATCGATCTGCACGACCGCGACTACGACGAACCGGCGGGCAACGGCGGATTTCTTTTCAACGGCGGACGCCTTTATCTCGACATGGGCCACGTCGAATATTGCACGCCCGAATGTTTATCGCTGGCCGATGTCGTCGCCTACGATCAGGTTGGCGAGGTGCTGCTCCAGCAGGCGTTGCAGGAACTCCATCTCGTCCCGGATGTTTCCTTCATCAAGAACAACATCGACCACTACACGAGCGCCACGTTCGGCTGCCACGAGAATTATCTTCTCAATCGCGACGCGCCGCTGACCAAGCGCAACATCGACACGCTGCTCACCTTCCTGGCCGTGCGCATCCTGCTGGTCGGTGCGGGCCGCGTGGGAATGACCCAGGCGCCGCGCCGCTACGGGAAAATGGACGCCGGCGAATTCGTCCCGTACCAGATTTCGCAGCGCGCCGATTTCATTCAGACCGATATTTACGAATGGGTGCAGTTCAACCGCGCGCTCATCAACGCCCGCGATGAGCCGCTGGCCGATTACCGCCGTTTTCGCCGTCTCCACTTGCTCCTGGGCGACTCGAACCTGCTCCCTTTCGCCAACGCGCTGAAAGTGGGCACGACCGCGCTCATGCTCGATTTGCTTGAAGCCGATGCGCTGCCCGACATCGCGCTTTACGAGCCGGTCTGCGCCATGCGCAAGCTTTCGCATCAGCCGAACGGACCGTGGAAAGTCGAGATGGCCGACCGCACCGAACGTCCCGCTCTCGACCTGCTCGAGGAATTTCTCGCCGCGGCCTGCTCGGGCAAGATCGAGCTCGATGCCGATGGCAAATGGACCGTCGAGGCGTGGCGCTTCGCGCTCAACAAGCTGCGCCACGATCCGCAGGGGCTCATCGGCAAGCTCGACTGGATCACCAAGCACTACCTGCTCGACAGCTTTGTCAAATCCGAAGGCATCACCTGGCGCGACACGTGGCTCGAAAGCCTCGACCTCGAATACCACCAGGTCGATCCATCGAAGTCGCTCCTCGCCGGACTGCCCGGCACCTCGTTGCTGGAGCTAAAGCTGCCCGGCCTCGCCAAGCGCGATTTCTTCATCCAGCCGCCGCCGAACACCCGCGCCAATCTCCGCAGCGAGGCCATGCGCACCATCCTCCACAAAAAGCTCTCCTACGTCATCGACTGGGACCTCATCTACATCGGCGAAGGCAAGCAAATCCACCTCGACGATCCCTTCGTCCACGACCTCCGCACGCTCAACACCTTCCGCACGCCCGAGCATCGGTAAAATCCCCCGTCATCCTGAGCTAGCCGAGCTTGTCTCGGCGCTGTCGAAGGAACTCTAACTATTACTGCCTTGTCTGGGCAGTGAATCTTTACGAACAGGTGTTGCGTATCACGATTGGAGCTTGGAAGAAGTTATTGCGCTGTTAGATTAGCGGTCGCCTGTGCGAGCGCTTGTACCGTTATTTACGCGCATCGTTTTTTCCTTGCTGCCATTGGCCGCTCAGGAGAAAAAGTTAAGTCACGCCACCCGCGATCCGTCAGTCGCTCTCCCTCTTCTAAAATCATTTCCTTATCACGGCGCTCCTTCGCTCATGGCCGCGATTTTAGGAAAAGAAGACAGACACTCGGACAATGATAGTTTTTACGCCATGGACGACCACTCTTGGGTCAGGGTGCGGATGTTCGATGGAATGGTTTGGTCTATCGCTCGCCGAAAGCCTCATGAGCGCGAATACGAATTTATCGCTTTCTTCGATATGGTGGACTAACGCGATTCAAACTGTACCACTACCGACTCGCACCTTGCCTTGCCATCAATTCGAGCAACGGCTATCGTCACAGCTTCACGTTTGAAGCGATCAAAATAGCTAGAGGTCCTTCGACTGCGCGGCGACAAGCGCCGCTGGCTCAGGATGACAGTTTAAAAATAAATTTATGTTACGCGCCGGAATCGTCGGACTCCCCAACGTCGGGAAAAGCACACTCTTCAACGCCGTCACCCGCACCCGCAAGGCGCAGGCGGCGAATTATCCTTTCTGCACCATCGAGCCGAACAACGGCATCGTCACCGTGCCCGATGATCGCCTGGGGAAACTCTCCGCCATCTCGAAATCGCAGAAAATCATCCCCGCCGTCTTCGAGTTCGTCGACATCGCCGGGCTGGTCAAGGGCGCGAGCACGGGCGAGGGCCTCGGCAACAAATTTCTCACCCACATCCGCGAAGTCGATGCCGTCATCCAGGTCGTCCGCTGTTTCGAGGACGACGACATTCACCACGTCTCCGGCACGGTCGACCCGGTGCGCGACATCGAGGTCATCACGACCGAGCTTGTCCTGGCCGATCTCGAAGCCGTCCAAAAGCGGAAGGACAAAAACACCAAGGCCGCGCGCGGCGGCGACAAACAGGCCAAGGCCGAGCTTGATCTCATCGCCAAGCTCGAACCGCATCTTGATGCGGGCAAGCCCGCGATCATGCTCGACGTGACCGCCGACGAAAAAGCCGTGCTGAAGAATTTCTTCCTTCTCACCGGCAAGCCGACCCTCTTCGCCTGCAACGTCGCCGAGAAGGAGCTGGCCAATCCCGACGCGAACCCCCACGTCAAGGCGGTGCGCGATTACGTGAAGACGCATCTCAACACCGAGGCCGTGATCATCTCCGCGCAGATCGAGTCGGACCTGGTCGATCTCAGCGAGGACGAGCAGAAGGAATATCTCGAAAGCCTCGGTGTGAAGGAATCGGGCGTCGGCGCGTTGATCCGCGCGGCCTATCATCTGCTCGGCCTGCGCACCTATTTCACCACCGGCGAAAAGGAGACGCGCGCCTGGACGATCCACGCGGGCGACAAGGCCCCGGCGGCGGCGGGCGTCATCCATTCCGATTTCGAGCGCGGCTTCATCGCGGCGGAATGCACGGCCTACGAGGAACTCGTCAAGCTCGGCTCCTTCGCCAAGGCGCGCGAGGCCGGCCGGCTCCGCATCGAGGGCAAGGAATACACCGTCCAGGACGGCGACGTGCTCGAGTTCCGGTTTAATGTGTAGCTTGTTTTCGACCCAATGGCCGTAGCGTTGCTTGATGCGTGGAATTAATTTCATAATTGATGAGCGAGAACGGAGGAATACCATCATCCTTGATCTGAAGAAGCACCGCCGGCTTTGGGAGAATTTCTGCGATGCATGCGTTTGCGAAACACGAAAGAAAGATCCCGGCGAGTCGCTGGAGTCCGTACGCCGTCGATAAAAGCGTACGGCTCGACGCTGAGATACCCTGTTGAAATCATCATTCTTCAACAGAACAAAGCTGAGATAAATTGGCGACGGTCATAGATGGATGCTATCCCGCCATCTCCTTACCTAAGTTTCTATAGGGTAGCTACTTCCTACTAACGAGCCAAGTCTCTTTCTATAAATTTCGGCTGGAAAAGGTAAGCACTTGTTATGCGCGTCAGAGGGGTGCTGGTATGCCGCAATTCTAAAAGGGCGTAGATTGCTATGCTTAGATTCACGTATTATGATGGCACGAATGAATGTCCTAATCATCGACGATGATCTCGGTATTCGTGAGACGTTGGGCGCGGCTTTGGAGAACCTGGGGCATAAGGTTGAAAAGGCGACCAACCAGGCTTCGGCGGAAAAGAAACTTCGGAGTGAGAGTTTTGAAGTCGCTTTCCTCGATATCAGGCTGGGATCAGAGAATGGGCTGGATGTACTGCCCGATCTCTTAAGGATTTCACCCCGGCTGGCCATCGTTATGATCACTGCTTATGCGTCGATTGAGACGGCCGTACTCGCGATTCAGCGGGGGGCATTCGATTACCTGGCGAAGCCTTTTAAGCCGGCCCAAATCGCTCAGATGTTGGAGCGTATCAGCAAAACGCGCCAACTTGAAACGCGAATTACAGAGCTGGAAGGCCAGATTTCAAGGCCCGGTCCCGAAGTCGACTTGACTGCAACGGCTGATCCCGCCATGCAACGTCTTGTTGAAGTGGCGAAAAAGAGCGCATCAAGCAACGCCACAATTCTGATGCTCGGGGAAAGTGGCACGGGGAAAAGCGCACTGGCCCGTCAAATTCATCGCTGGAGTTCTCGATCTGGGGAGCCCTTCGTTACCGTAAGTTGTCCAAGCCTTTCTCGCGATTTGCTGGAGAGCGAATTGTTTGGGCACGTCAAGGGAGTGTTTACCGGAGCGATTGCGGCGACTTGGGGAAAAGTTGCTGCGGCAGACCGTGGAACCTTATTTCTGGATGAAATCGGCGAGCTTCCGCTCGAGATCCAGCCCAAACTCCTGCGATTATT
>Ga0181537_10004786_pt1 | contig 11145 bp, 9 predicted proteins | sample PEATcosm2014_Bin_39_FD_119765 | JGI IMG/M metagenome (GOLD analysis project Ga0181537, IMG submission 119765) | Peatland microbial communities from MTU Mesocosm Facility, Houghton, MI, USA - PEATcosm2014_Bin23_10_metaG | ecosystem: Environmental > Terrestrial > Soil > Wetlands > Peat | place... | reverse complement strand
TGGGCCAGCCCCCGCCGCATCTTCCTGCTCACCTATCACCCCGACCAGCGCACCCCGGACCTCAGCCGCTTCGGCCCCGTCCACACGCTCGCTTCCGCCGGCGGAAAATCCATCCTCACCAACCAGCCTTAGGCCTCGCCGCCAATCCGGGTGCCCCATGTTCGACGCAGCTTCATCGCGTCGACCATGGGCGTACAGGTCACACTTCCACCCCTCACTACAAATGCAAAAAATAAACCGGCGCGCACCCCGCCAGCCACGCCCCCGCCTGCAGCGCCAGCACCCCCAGCGCCGGCCGCGGAGCCCGCCGCAGCCACTTCACCACGAAGAACAGCGTAATCGGCCACTGCACCGTCATCAGCAATTGGAAGAGGTGCGCGATCGCGCCTTCGTCCGGATCGCGGGCAATATGCCCGCCCTCGGCCAAGCCCACCACGACCGCGCCCAAGACCATCGCCAAAGCTGCCAGCGACATCGCCACCGGAAGATACGCGCTCGGCCGCCGCATCACCGCGCCAAACGAACTTGGATCCCGTTCCATGCCTCCTCCTCGTGTCGGAAAGATGATGGGGGTCAGCTGCGGTCCTCTTAGATGTCTTTCACACCGTCGACAAACGCCTTAAGCTTGCGGCTGCGCGACGGGTGGCGGAGCTTGCGCAGCGCCTTGGCTTCGATCTGGCGGATGCGTTCGCGGGTGACCTGGAAACTCTGGCCCACCTCTTCCAGCGTATGCTCGGAGCCGTCCTCCAGGCCGAAGCGCATCTTGATGACGCGCTCTTCGCGCGGCGTGAGGCTGCGCAGCACCTGCGAGGTGTACTCCTTCAGATTGACCGCGATCACCGCGTCGGCCGGCGACACCGCCATGCGGTCTTCGATGAAGTCTCCGAGGTGCGAGTCTTCCTCTTCGCCGATCGGCGTCTCCAGCGAGATCGGTTCCTGCGCGATCTTCAGCACCTTGCGCACCTTGGCCACCGGGATGTCCATGCGCTTGGCGATCTCTTCGGAAGACGCTTCGCGGCCCAGCTCCTGCACCAACTGCCGGCTGGTCCGGATCAGCTTGTTGATGGTCTCGATCATGTGCACCGGAATTCTGATCGTCCGGGCCTGGTCCGCGATGGCGCGAGTAATGGCCTGGCGGATCCACCAGGTTGCGTAGGTGGAGAATTTGTAGCCGCGGCGGTACTCAAACTTATCCACCGCCTTCATCAGCCCGATGTTGCCCTCCTGGATCAGGTCGAGGAACTGCAGGCCGCGGTTGGTGTACTTCTTCGCGATGGAGACGACCAGGCGCAGGTTGGCCTCGATCAGCTCGCGCTTGGCGCGCTCCGCGTCCATGTCGCCCTGGATCATCTCGCGCTGCGTGCGCTTCAGGTCGGTGATGGAGGTGCCGGCGTCGGACTCGATGCGTTCGAGGTCGATGCGGCAATTCTTCTGCTGGCGGCGATACTCCTTGCGCAGCTCTTCGGACTTGGACGCCTCGAACTTGGTGTCGAGCGACTTGATCTGCCGCTCCAGCGTGCGCATGGCGTCGACCGTCTTGTTGACCTTGTCCAGCAGCCGCTTCTTCTCCGCGTTCGTGTACTTCAGCTCGCGGACGATGCGGTTGATGTAGACATGCTCGCGGCCGGTAAGCCAGCGCGTCTTGCGCAGATCGCGGGCCTTGGCGCGGGCGTCGCGGCCGACCGGCGCGGCATGCTTCTCCGCCAGCACCTGCAGCTTCTTCTGGTGCTTGACGATGACGTCGATGCGGCCCACGGTGGCGCGCACGCGCGCCTGCAGGATCTCTTCGGTCAACTCTTCTTCGTCGAAGGTGACCACTTCTTTGATGTTGCGCACGCCGCGGCGCAGGTCTTCGCCCAGGCCGACGATCTCGCGGATAACGATGGGCGAGCGCGAGATGGCCTTCATCACCCGGTTCTGGCCGCGCTCAATTCTCTTCGCAATCTCGACTTCGCCCTCGCGCGTCAGCAGCGGGACGGTGCCCATCTCGCGCAGGTACATGCGCACGGGGTCGTTGGTCTTTTCAAGCGTCCCCGGCGTGAGGTCGAGTTCGACGTCTTCGGACTCTTCGCCGGCCTCAGGCTCGTACTTGTCGCGCTCGCGCACTTCGCCGGACAGCACATCGATGCCCTGAGTGTTGATGGTGGTCATCAGGTCATCGAGTTCGTCGGGCGACGTGATCTCGCCGGGGAGCAGGTCGTTGACCTCGCCAAAGGTCAGGTAGCCCTTCTCTTTTCCGGTATCGATGAGCTTCTCTAAATCTTCTTCGTACTTGTCAGTTTCTTCAGCCACGATGATGCGCACTCCTGCTCGGAAATTTTGGCGGTCTCACGGTGCTGCTCCGGACACGATGCCGCGGGGCTGTGGATTTTCCCGAGGAAAATTCCACGCGCGCGCGTCGTTCCGTTCGCCCGTAAAACCATGTGGCCCGCCGAGGGAAACAGGCGGACTTGTCCCTTGGTTGTTTCGTGATCGGCCGGGGCAGTTTGCGGTGTCGACCGCAGTGGCAAGCCCGTTAACCCTCAGAAGGGTAGGGCATTCAAAGGCGCACGCCCCCGGCAGAACCTAGATTACCACATCTGTTAGATGGGTTTAGAGGAGAAAAGACTCAAATTTGAGGGGTCGGGCTGGACGTCTGTGGAGCTCCCGGTGTCGAAGAATGCCGGCTGCGGCGCAGGAGGAAGCACTGGAGCTAACGCCATCAATCCATTTGCCTTGCTCGTAGGGCTAGGTAGTGGTGCAGTTTGCATTTGCTTTGAAAGGGCGCGGCTTCAGCCGCGCCGATAAGGCCCTAGGTAGTGGTGCAGTTTGCACTTGCTTTGAAAGGGCGCGGCTTCAGCCGCGCCGATGAGGCCCGTAGATTGATTGGGCTTTAGCCCCGCGAGGGAATCCCCGCTCGCCAAACTGCGTCAACACCTGGGGCTACTACAGACGGAAGCGGGCGGCGTTGATCCAGCAGCGGGTTGGCAGGGTGAGGATGCCGTCCCGCGAGTACGTATCGAAATACGACCGCAGGGCGCGCGCGAACGTCTCATACCCAGGGTGGCCGGGTTGCGGGGTGACTGAGAGCGACATGGTGTGGCCGCGAAAGGCGGCCCAGTCGAGCTCCCGCAGCCCGGGGAGTTCGTCGTGGTGGAACTCCCCGTCGAAGAGCATCTCCATCTTGTCGTAGATGCGGTAGCCGGAACGGACGACGCCGCTGTAATCGACACCATGGGTGGACATCAACTCTTCGTAGGCGTCGATCTGCGGACGGAAGGCGGGGTCCTTGCAGTCGCGGTCGCGGTCGCCCGCGACGAGCGCGACCCATCCGCCGGGCTTGAGGATGCGGCGAAACTCAGTCAGCGCGCGGTCCTTGTCGAACCAGTGGAAGGCTCGGCCCGGCTGCGACCAGATCGATGGACTCGGCGGGCAGCGTGGTAGCTTCGGCGGTGGCGTCGATCACCTCAAGCTGCGGCGTGGGATGGCCAAGCTGAGCCTCCACAAAGGCGCGCATCTGCCCGCGCATGTCCGGGTTGGGTTCGATGGCAAGGACGCGGTTGCCATTTGCCAGGAAGACTTCGGCGAGCATCCCGGTGCCGGCGCCGATGTCGGCGATCAGCCACGCGGGAGTCAGTCCGCACCAGGCTTGCAGACGCGCCAGGATTTCGCCGGTGGGATAGCGCTGGCGATAGCGGTCGTAGTCCTCGGCGCGGCCGGTGAAGCGCTGCGTATTGTCTGCCATGCAGAAATGGTAAAGGAAGCGCGTCAGCGCTCGATGGCCAGCGCGACCGAGTTGCCGCCGCCCAGGCAGAGCGCGGCGACCCCGCGATGCACATCGCGACGAATCATCTCGTGGATGAGCGTGACCAGGATGCGCGCGCCCGACGCGCCGATGGGATGGCCGATGGCGACGGCGCCGCCGTTGACGTTGACGCGTTCCGGCGAGAGTGCCAGCTCGCGCATCAGGGCGATGGCCTGCACGCTGAACGCTTCGTTGAGTTCGAAGAGATCGACCGAGTCGATACTCCAGCCGGCGCGGTCGAGCACCTTGCGCACGCCTTCGACCGGCGCGAGCATCACCCACTTCGGTGCGATGCCGCTGGTAGCCTGGGCGCGGATGGTGGCCAGCGGCTTGAGCCCCAGCGACGAAGCCTTGGCAGCGGACATGACGACGACAGCCGCGGCCGCATCGTTGATGCCGGGAGCATTGCCGGCAGTGATGGTGCCGTCGGGCTTGAATGCCGGGCGCAGCGCGGCGAGCGCCTTCAACGCTGCTGCGGGATCGTCGAGCGCAAGTTCGCGGACGCTCTCGTCGCGCGACATTACCGTGGCCGCGGCGTCACCACTCTGCGTGGCTTGCGTGGACGCGCCCGCCGGCAGAATTACGGACGTGATTTCCACAGCAAACTTCCCGGCACGCTGCGCCGCCGCGGCCCGCGCGTGCGACTCGAGGGCATAGGCATCCTGCTCGGCGCGGGTGATGGAGAACCGTTCGGCAACCTGCTCGGCGGCCATGCCCATGTGCCAGTCTTCTGAGGCACACCACAGTCCGTCGCGCAGGACGGAGTCGACTGCGGCAGACTCATCCATGCGCGCGCCGCCGCGCGCACGCGGGAGAAGATAGGGTGCGTTGGACATCGACTCCATGCCGCCTGCGACGACGATGCCGGCGTTGCAGGTGGCGACCGATTGGGCCGCAAGCGCGACCGCTTTCAGGCCGGAACCGCAGACCATGTTGAGCGTAGTTGCGGAGACGGTATCGCTGAGACCACCGCGCAAAGCCGCTTGGCGCGCGGGGTTTTGGCCCAGCCCCGCAGCGAGCACGCATCCCATCAGGCACTCGTCAACCTGCGCCGGAGCCACCGCGGCACGGGCGACTGCTGTGCGCACGGCGATCGCTCCCAGCTCGGTTGCGGAGAGCGAAGCTAGCGCGCCCTGAAATTTTCCGACCGGCGTACGCACCGCGGAGACGATGACGATCTGCTGCGATTCATCGTGCATGGCAACTCCTCGAGTCGATGCCGAGTATACGTTTCGCTCACCGCCAAGGCCATCCGGTTGCGACCTCATCGTGCGAAGGCGCGTGCGAGGGCAAGCAATCCTGGTCCGGACCGTCGAGCGGGGTATCTCTTCCCGCAAAAATATTTTGCCCAAATGCATCGATTTTTCTTGACACTGAATTTCATCAAATCTATACCTCTGTTAGCTGCAACTTTACGGTTGCAGTAACGATGTCTTATTGACAGGGAGAATAGTTAAATGGCAACCAAGAAAGCAGCGAAGAAAGCAGCCAAGAAGACAGCCAAAAAGAAGTAACCCAACCTAAGGCAAAGCAGAACGGGGGACGCTAATCAAGCGTCCCCCGTTCTGCTTTTTGCTTAAGCCCCCGTTCTGTCTCTTCTGAAACGACAGCGCGATGATTACGGCGCGGCCATTGGCTGCGGCGCGTTCTTCGGCGTGGAGAGGTAGCCCGACACCGAGTTCTTGTCCATGCTGTTCACGACGATTTCGAACAGCACCGGGTCCTTGCCGGTGTAGAACTGGACCGGCTCATCGAGGTTCTTGTCCTTCTTCTCGATGTTGCGATCGTCGGCGGAAACGTCAAGCGTGTACTTCCCGCGCTTGTTGTCGACCTTCTTCAATTGGACGGTGATGGTGGAGAGCAGGGTGGGCTTGGCGCCCCGCTGCAGGGTGAACTCGAAGTAGTTGCGGTCGCCCTTGTGCTTCAGCTCTTCCAGCTCCCCGTGGTTGGTGGCGATCAGGCCGCTCATCACGCCGGCGTCGCCGATCACGCGCTGCAGTTGCGACTTGGTGGTCTCCAGATCGCTGCGGGTGGTGGCCACGTCGGTCTTCACTCCGCCCACGTCGGTCTTTACGCTGGCGACATCGCTGGAGACCGCGCCGATCTGCTTCTCGGCCGCCTGCTGTTGCTGGGCAAGTTTGGCGGTCGCCGCGTCCTGGGCCCGCTGCGCCGCCATGATGGTGGCAGCGCGCGCGTCAATCTGCTTCTGCGTGGCGCCCACATTCTGGCTGAGAGTTTCGGTGGTGGCTGCCATCCGCGCGTTGGTCTGCTCGATCTGGTCGGCGAGGTCGGCGTCCTTCTTGTCGGTCGCGGCCTGCTTCTGGTCGGCTGCGGCCAGGCGGGTTTGCAGGCTGTAACACCAGATCAGCGCGCCGACGCCCAGTAGAAATGCAACGGCAACCGCTGCCATGAATGCTCCCGAGGCGGACCGCTCGGCGACTACCACTGGTTCCGTATCACTCATTTTTTCTTCCTCTCGATCCTGCAAGGCGATGGGCCGCACTCCATGCGGAGCCTCCCGGAGTGCAGGAAACCCTCAGAAACGAATATAGCTCAGGCAGGGGACTGAGTGACAGGCGGCAGCCGCGGCCGCCTTCGGCCGGGGGCGCGGGTCCGCCCTTGCCGGGCTGACCGGAAGCTGCCGAAACCGGTCCGTTCGTGACAACACTTTCTCCGCTGCGCTATAACCATATATCTAAGCCAATTTCGCGAAGAAGGTCCGTCCATGTCCGCTGTGCTCCCCGTAAAGGGTCTTGAAGGCATCATCGCCACGAAGTCCTCGATCTGCTGGATCGACGGGGAAGCCGGGATCCTCTCCTATCGCGGCGTCGACATTCATGACCTCGCCGACCACTCGACCTTCGAGGAGACCACCTACCTGCTGTGGTTCGGGACGCTGCCGACGGCGGCGCAGTTGGCCGAATTTTCAAAGGAACTGGCGGCCGCGCGCACGCTGGACTCGCACATCTACGATTTTCTGCGCAGCGTGCCCACCCACGCCACGCCCATGGAGGTGTTGCGCACGGCGGTAAGCCTGTTGTCCCTGTACGACGCCGACGAGAAGGACTCGACCCACGATGCGAACATCCGCAAGAGCTATCGGCTGACCTCGCAGATCGCGATGATCGTCGCCATCTTCGACCGCATCCGCAAGGGCAAGCCGCTCGTCGACCCGGACCGCTCGTTGGGGCACTCCGCGAACTTCCTCAAGATGCTGAACGGGGTTGAGCCGCTGCCGGAGGCAGAACGCGCGCTGGACGTGGCGCTGATTCTGCAGGCCGACCACGAACTGAACGCGAGCACATTCGCCGCCCGCGTGATCGCGTCGACGCTCTCGGACATCCATTCGGCAATAGTGGGGGCTATCGGAGCGCTCAAGGGTCCGCTGCACGGCGGAGCCAACGCCGAGACCATGCGGATGCTGATTGCCATCGATGAGGCGGGCGCCGACCCGGTGGAGTATGTGAAGGGCATGCTGGCGCAGAAGAAGAAGATCTCCGGATTCGGCCACCGCGTGTATGTCACCGAGGACCCCCGCGCGACCCACCTGCGCAAGATGTCCGAGGACCTGGGCAAAGCGGCCGGCAATACCAAGTGGTTCGACATGTCGCGCAAGATCGAGCTCTACTTCAACAACCGCGGTGAGAAGAAGCTCAACGCCAACGTCGACTTCTATTCGGCTTCGACCTACACCACGCTGGGGATTGAGATCGATCTGTTTACGCCGATCTTCGCCGTCAGCCGGATTGCCGGGTGGGCAGCGCATGTGATCGAGCAGCTGGATGACAACCGGCTGATTCGCCCGCGCGCCGACTACATCGGTCCCCCCTATCCGAACCGGTATATCCCGATAACCGAACGTTAGCCGCGGGCTTCAGAGGTTGCTGAAAAAGCGCTTTTTCGTTAAGGGCGCGGCTTTATCCGTGCCGCAAAACGCCGCTCTCTCGAAAAGTTGTCAAGCCCCCCGCTCTGTGCAAAAGCCGTCCACAACGCTCAATCCAGGGACGATCAAAAATCCGCCGCGATGGCAGATGAGTTATGCTCCGCTTGGTATACTGGAGGTAGTAAGTAGCAAAGAGAGAAAGGCCCGGCTAACCGCTGGGCTTTCGTTTTTTGCGGCCTCTTCCAGCCGCCTGCTGCCGATGTCCGGACCAGGTCCGGATCAGGTCCTGATCGAACCAGTGTCGAAAGAGGAACTTGGGACTCAAAGGGGGAGGGGGGTACCCCCCCGAAGCCGCCGCTACATTCTGGGCCGGCCTTCGCTGGCCGGGGGAACGATAGCATTCATGCGCAGATATTCGACCGCCTGGCCATACTCGTCCTCAGCGTGCCCGATAGCGCCGGCAAACGCTGTGACCGGGGTCTGCGTGCCGCGGATGCTCAGAAACGCGTTGGCTGTCGTCACGTTGGCGACGGCTTTGTGTGCGAACGCGAACGTCGCGGCCAGCGCCTTCACAATGTCATCCTTGTTCTTCAGAGTGCCGATGGCCTGAACGTCCACGTCCGGCTTGACGCCGCCGATTGAAGCAAACGCGTTGTAGTTGGCCTGTATGGTGTGGGTGACGATCTGGGCGAAGGTGCGCACGCCGTCGTACTTCACCGCTTGACCGGGGACGAAGATGGCTGCACTTGGCGCAAACCCATATTTCTCAGCCGGCATGGCCTGGGCCGCGCCCATCCACAGCGTCTCCAGGCGCGTGACCGCTGCATCCATCGACTTCGCGGGGTCAACCGGCGAACCTGCAGCCACCTGCGGACCTGCACCCATGCCGCCGCCTATCTGGGCCTGCATGCCCACGCCGCCAGCGGCCAGCACGGTTAGCACTGTTGCAACCAGAACTGACTTCGCAGATTTCATCATCACGGTCCTCTCTCCTTCACAACCACGCAAGCGTACACGATTCTACGCCGCATGCAGTGGACTTCCGATCAGAGGCCCGGCTAAAGAGGCCGCTGAAAAACTGCTCTTTCGTTGAGGGCACGGATTTATCCGTGCCGCAAAAGCTGCAAAATCATCGCGGCTTCAGCCGCTGAGGTCGCCGTCCGCAGTTCAAGACGACTTTTTCAGCACCCTCCTACAGACCAGGGGCCGGCTTTGCAACCGCCGCCGCAGCCACCGGAGTGGCTGCTGCCGCAGGCGCCGCCGCGGTGACCCGAAGCGCCATGCGGGGGAAGCTGAAGCTGCCGCCGGCGTCGTCGATCACGTTGACCTGGCAGACGTAGGTGCCCGTCTTCAGCCCGGCCAGCGGCACATCGAACTGGAAGCCGACTGCATCGCGTTCCGGAATGTTGATGGCGTCAGCTTCGACCATCGGCGTCTCATACACCTTCACTCCGCCCAGCAGGAACTCGATGCTGGTAAGCACCCGCACCGCGTTCTTGGCGGGAGCAGCAGCGTCCTGCGGGGTCGCGCCCGTCTCTTTGGACGGAGAGTAGACCTCGTACAGGAAGTTCAGATGCTGGTCCTGGCGGAAGACGTGGGGAACGTTCGGCACCCATTCCACTCCATCGCGGACCAGCGGATCGATGGACTTCTTGTCCTTGTCCGGCGTGCTCTGGCTGGACATGACGATCGAGCTAAGCTTGAGCCCCGTCGTCTTCTTCATGTCGGGTACATTGATGTCGGTCTCAAAGCTGCCCATGTTGCCGGACTGGTTCTCGCGCACCACGAACTTGACGTGGTACTTGCCCGGCGCCAGGGTGAAGCCGGTGGAATACTGCACGTTCTTCTTCTGCACCTGCTGGTTCTGGTCGAGCGCGAGGTTGACCGTCTGGCGGACCTGGCCGACGACAATGTTCTCGGCATTCTTCACCTGCCCAAGCAAGTCGATGGTCGCCTTGTCCTTGTCCTTCACCTGCACCGCGTTGATCTGCGATCCCGGGATGACGACCGACATGGGGATATAGAACTTGCCGTCGGCCAGCCGGAAGTAAAGCGCCTGTAGATAGACCGCGACGTCGGTAGCCGGAATCTCGCTGCGCATCTGCTCCATCAGCGCCAGCTCACGGTCCTCCGTCTTGGAGTGCTGGAAGTCCGCCGCCGCATAGTATCCGGGGCGGTACTCGATCTTGGCTTCGGGATGGTTGAGCAGATTGATGGTCAGGTGGCGATAGGTGCCATCGCGCCTCGGGTTGGTGGAGTGGTAGCCAATGATGTAGTACGCCTCGGTATCGTGCTGCACCTGCTGGAAGGCCGGCCCGAAGTCGTTGGAGTCGACGAACAGCTTGCCGCCGGTATCGCTGGCCAGCGTGCCCAGCGTCTCCTGCGAGCTGAAGTTCGAGTTCAACTGGCTCTGCATCGCTGCGCCGCTGTAGGCGGAGGTGCCGCGAATGCTGCCGGTGGAGGCGTTGCCGACCGCGTTGATGGCCTGCAAACCGCGCGAGTCGACCGCGTACATGGCGGTGTCCGCCTTGACGCACTCGTTGGTGGCTTCGCGAATGCTCGCCTGGTTCTCGATGCCCTGCCGGCTGAGGCCGCCGGAGAAGTACAACATGCTCTTCTTCTGCTCGACCTTCTCCATCGACTTGCAGATAGTGCGGATGGCGTAGAGTTCGCGGTCGGTGTTCAGGGCGTTGAACTCGCTGTCGTCGGCAACGAAGCTGGAGGAGTCGTCGGCCGTGCCGTCGGTGCCGCCACCCTCGCTGCCGTTGGCGTAGCCGCTGCCCTCGCTGCCGTCGTACTTGCTGACGGCGGCCAGCAGAGCCTGCTTATCGTTGGTAAAGTCCTGGTCCATGCTGAGGCCGGAGACCAGGCTGACCGAGGCGGCAAGGTCGGCCGGGGCCATGTGGTGGTTGATGTAGTCCTTGGCCGCATCTACCGCGCGCGTAATGTCCTCGGGCTGCATGCTGCTCAGGTCGAAGAACATCACAATCAGCCGGCGGTCTTTCAGCTCGTCGGGTTTGGCGGCGAAGTCGTTGTTGACCAGGTCCGCAATGGTCTTCTTCTTGGTGCTGGAGGTGCCCGACACGGTCTGTTCCTCCGCCAGGGTCACCGCTTCATCGACGTTCTGATAGTCGAAGGTCCTGACCGTCTGCGGCTTCTTGTCTTCCGAGATCTTGAAGTCGCCCGCCTTGAGCCCCTTGATCAGAGCGCCGGTCTTCTTGTCGCGCACCACTACGTTGGTGAGCACGCGGAAGACGTTCGACTTGATCGTAGTAGTCGGGGGGGCCTGCTGCGCCACGGCCGCCAGCGGGACGCCCGCCGGCGACATCGCCATTCCAACTGTGAGAACCGCCGCTATAAACTTCCGCATCGAATTTCCTCCAACCACTGCTGCTTCTCAACTGACAAGCCGTGACCGATAACCTGTTCTTAGAACCTGTATCTCATCGTATAGGTGAACGAACGCATGCCCGCGGCC
>Ga0181537_10004785_pt1 | contig 11146 bp, 8 predicted proteins | sample PEATcosm2014_Bin_39_FD_119765 | JGI IMG/M metagenome (GOLD analysis project Ga0181537, IMG submission 119765) | Peatland microbial communities from MTU Mesocosm Facility, Houghton, MI, USA - PEATcosm2014_Bin23_10_metaG | ecosystem: Environmental > Terrestrial > Soil > Wetlands > Peat | place... | reverse complement strand
GCCCTGAGGCCGCATTGTAATCCGCGGCGCGATCATAGCCGCAGTGCGGCCGCGTTGCCGTGCAATACTCGCCGGGACTTCATCCCGCGGGAGGCGCGAGGCATGGACATCGGCGTCGAGATCAGCTTCTACCCGCTGCGTGCTGAGTATGCGCCGGCGATCCGCGAGTTCCTCGGGCGGCTGAACCGCGACACCCGGCTGCGCATCGTCACCAACAGCATGAGCACGCAGGTATTTGGCACCTATGAGGAGGTGATGGCGACGCTGACGCGCGAGCTGCGCACCAGCTTCGACAGCATGGGTGCCACGGGAGAGAAGGCCGTATTCGTGATGAAGGTGCTCGGGCCGCTGCCGGGCGCCTGATGCCGCGAGGCCGTTGACTGGGCTGGCGGGTCGCATGGCGAACCGGCAAACTAGCAGATCCGGGGCGTGCGCGCCTCAGACAATTCTTACGGCGATCGGGGTACCTGCATGGCGCTTTTGCGAGTCGTGGACCGCGATGGAGTGGAACACGAGGTCGAGGCCAAGACCGGCCTCAAGGTTATGGAGAATCTGCGCGAGCTCGACTACGGGGTCGCCGCGATCTGCGGCGGCATGTGTTCCTGTGCCACCTGCCACGTGTACGTCGATCCGGCCTGGAGCGCGCGCCTGCCGGCGATGATGTCGGATGAGAAGGAGCTGCTCTCGGAGCTCTCGCACTACCAGGAGAACTCGCGCCTCTCCTGCCAGATCGATTTCACGCCTGAACTCGCCGGGCTGCGCGTCAGCATCGCGCCGGACGAGTAGGCGGGCAGGCCATGTCCGCCGCGACGGTGCAGGTCGAGACCCGCGGTGCGGTCGCGCTGGTGACGCTCAACCGTCCCGAGAACGCCAACACGCTCAACCTGCAGATGGGCATGGACCTCCTGGCGGCAGCGCTCGCCTGCGCGCGCAACGCCGCGGTGCGCGCCGTGGTGCTCACGGGGGCGGGCCGCAACTTCTGCTTCGGTGGTGACCTGCGCGCCATGGCCTCGCGCGACACCGCAGGCGATGACTACATCCGCGAGCTCACCACCTACCTGCACGCCGCCATCGCACACTTCACGCGCATGGACGCCCCGGTGATCGCCGCGGTCAACGGCACGGCGGCCGGCGCGGGCGTCGGCCTCGCGGCGATGGCGGACCTCGCACTCTGCAGCCGCGGCGCCAAGTTCAACCTTGCGTACACCGCGGCCGGGCTCACCCCCGATGCCGGCACCTCCTTCCTCTTGCCGCGCATCCTCGGCGCGCGCCGCACCATGGAGCTGCTGCTGCTGAACCGCACCCTCAGCGCCGAGGAGGCCTTGAGCTGGGGGCTCGTGAACGAGGTGGTCGCCGATGAGGACCTGCAGGCGCGCGCCCTGGCGCTCGCCGAGCAACTGGCCTCCGGGGCGAGCAGCGCCTTTGGCGCGACCAAGCGCCTGCTGGCCGCGTCCCTCGGGTCCTTCGAGTCACAGATGATCCGCGAGAGCGAGACCATCGCCGCGCACGCCGTCGGCGCCGAGGGCGCCGAGGGGATCGCGGCGTTCCTTGCCAAGCGCAAGCCGCAGTTCCCCGGCAAGGGGCCGCGCTGAGGGCGCGGGGCGGGCACGACTTGAGCTTGTACTACATCCCGCTGCTCGTCGCCCTGGCGCTCATCGCGGCGCGCGTGTTCTTCAAGCTGCGCAGCGCCGGGCGCTCGCGCGCCGAGAGCTGGGACGAGCAGATGATCGGCACGCTGCGCTCCCAGGGTTACGCGCCCTTCAATGACTACCCGGTGGATTTCTTCCTGGCGCTGCCCGATGAGGCGGCCTGCCAGGCCGCGCGCGGGCGGCTGGAGCCAGAGTTCACGGTGGACACCAAGCCCCTGCAGGAAGACAGTGGCTTCAGCCTGCACGCGACCAAGACGATGCGGCTGATCGTCCCGGACATGCAGGAGATCAGCCGGCGCATGACGGCGCTCGCCACCGAGCTCGGCGGCCGCTACGACGGCTGGGCCGCTTAGCGCTTCTCGGCCTGGCGCTTGACCGCCTCGGCCGCCGCCGCGATGGCGGCGGCGTCACCCAGGTAACGGCTCCCCAGCGGCTGCAGCTGCGCGTCAAGGTCGTAGAGCAGGGGCACCCCGGTTGGGATGTTGAGCTCGGTGATCGCATCGTCACTCACGCGGTCGAGCATCTTCACCATGGCGCGCAGGCTGTTGCCGTGCGCCACGACCATGACGTTGCGTCCGTTGCGCAGTTCCGGCGCGATGCGCGCGTGCCAGTAGGGCAGCACCCGCGCCAGGGTGTCCTTGAGTGACTCGGTCGCGGGCAGCTCTGCGGCCGGCACCTGCGCATAGCGCTCATCGAACCGCGGGTGGCGCGCATCATCGAGCGTGAGGGGCGGTGCCGGGATGTCGTAGCTGCGCCGCCAGATCTTCACCTGCGCCTCCCCGTGCTGCGCCTGGGTCTGCGCCTTGTTCAGCCCCTGCAGCGCCCCGTAGTGACGCTCATTGAGGCGCCAGCTGCGCTCGACCGGCAGCCATGCTCGGTCCATCGCATCGAGCATGATCCACAGCGTGTGGATGGCGCGCCTGAGCACCGAGGTGAAGGCGAGGTCCACGCGCAGCCCCGCCCGCAGTACTTCGCGACCGGCCTGCGCGGCCTCGGCGCGGCCGGCATCCGAGAGCTCCACATCGGTCCAGCCGGTGAAGAGGTTCTCCACGTTCCAGGTGCTCTGGCCGTGGCGCACGAGCAGCAGCTTGCCCGGCGCACTGGTGGTTTTCGCGTCCATGGGAGCTCTTTCTCCTTATCCTCAGTTGGCGAGTTTGCGCACCGACTCGACACCGACGGTGAGGGTCGCGAAGTCGCCGGCGCCGGCGGCGCGCATGTCAGCGAGCGTGCGCTGCCAGTGTGCAAGGTCCTTGCCCGCGGCTTCCACCCAGGCGCTGACGCGCGCCTCGGCGTCGCCGCGCATCTTGCGCGACAGCACCCGTTCGGTGAGCCGGCGCTGCACGCGCAGCGCCGCATCGCGCAGGCCGCTGCGCGCGATGGCCTGCCACGGTCCCTCCACCTTGAGCTTCTCGATGCGGGCACGCAGCCAGTCAAAGCCGATGCGCGTGCCGACCTCGAAGTACACGCGTGCGGTCTCGGTGACACCGACGCGGTGCATCGCGGCGATCTCGGCGATATCGAGCGCGGCGTCCAGGGCTTCGAGGCTCGCGATGTGCACCGCCAGCGGCGCCGGCAGCCCGCCCTCGGCGAAGCGCTTGCGGCTTTCCTCGAAGCGCAGCAGCTCCGCGCCGGTCAGTACCTCGTGGATCACGGCTTGCAGGCGCCGCACGTCCTCGCGGAACTCGCGCACCGCGGCTGCGACCTGCAGGCCTGCGCGCTTGGCCAGCAGCCAGTAGGTCGTGTGGCGCAGCAGGCGGCTGGTCTGGAACACCGCCTCGTACTGCAGGCTGGCGGTCACCTTGTTGTCGAGCGACTCGATGCGCTCCCACACGTCGCGCATGGCGAAGATCTCGCGCGCCGCCGTGTAAGCGCGCGCGATCGCCGCCGGCTCCGCCCCGGTGTCCTCCTGGGCGCGCGTGACGAAGGTCGGCCCCATGCGGTTCACCAGGCTGTTGGTGGTTGCGGTGGCGATGATCTCGCGGCGCAGGCGGTGCCGCGCGATGGCGCGCGGAAAGCGCTGCTGGATCGGCTTCGGGAAATAGCGCGCGAGCTCGGTGGACAGGTACGGGTCCTCCGGCACGTCGGAGGCCAGGAGGTGGGTGTTCAGCCAGATCTTGCTGTAGGAGAGCAGGATCGCAAGCTCGGGGCGGGTGAAGCCGGTGCCGCCCTTGCGCCGCTCCGCGAGCTCCTCGTCCGTAGGCAGGAACTCGAGCGCGCGATTCAGTTCGCCCGAGCGCTCCAGCAGACGGATCAGGTGCTGGTACTCCGGCAGGCGCGCCGCCGACTGCAGCTCGAGGGTGCTGATCGCCTGGCTCTGCAGGTAGTTGTTGCGCAGCACCAGCGCTGCAACCTCGTTGGTCATGCGCACCAGCAGGCGGTTGCGGTCAGCGCGCGTGAGGTGGCCCTCGTGCACCAGCGGGTTGAGGAGGATCTTGATGTTCACCTCGACGTCGGAGGTGTTGACGCCCGCGGAATTGTCGATGAAGTCGGTGTTGAGCCGCCCGCCGTGCAGTGCATATTCCACACGGCCGCGCTGGGTGAGCCCGAGATTGCCGCCCTCGCCGATCACCTTGGCGCGCAGTTCCTTGCCGTCGACCCGCACCAGGTCGTTGGTGCGGTCGCCGACCTCGGCGTTCGGCTCATCGCTCGCCTTGACGTAGGTGCCGATGCCGCCGTTCCACAGCAGGTCAACCGGCATGCGCAGGATGGCGCGGATCACCTCGTTCGGCGCCGCCGTTGAGCTCTCGATGCCGAGCATGGAGCGCGCATCGGAAGACAGCGCGATCGACTTGGCGGTGCGCGGATACACCCCGCCGCCGCGCGAGATCTTGTCGCGGTCGTAGTCGTCCCAGCTGGAGCGCGGCAGCGCAAACAACCGCGCCCGCTCCGAGAAACTGACCACCGACTGCGGTTCCGGGTCGAGGAAGATGTGGCGGTGATCGAAGGCGGCCTGCAGGCGGATGTGGCGTGACAGCAGCATGCCGTTGCCGAACACGTCCCCGGACATGTCGCCGATGCCGGCGACCGTGAAGTGCGTGCGCTGCGTGTCGACGCCGATCTCGCGGAAGTGCCGCTTGACGCACTCCCAGGCGCCGCGGGCGGTGATGCCAATCTTCTTGTGGTCGTAACCGGCCGAGCCGCCGGAGGCGAAGGCATCGCTCAGCCAGAAGTGGTACTCGGCCGAGATGGCGTTGGCGATGTCGGAGAAGGTGGCGGTGCCCTTGTCGGCCGCGACCACGAGGTAAGGGTCATCGCCGTCGCTGCGCACCACCTGGCGCGGCGGCGCGATCCGTCCGGCGACGATGTTGTCGGTGAGATCCAGGAGCGCGCGGATGAAGGTCTGATAGCAGGCGATGACCTCCGCCTGCACTTCCTCGCGCGTGAGGCTCGGCGTGAGGCGCTTGGCGACGAAGCCACCCTTGGCGCCAACCGGTACGATCACGGTGTTCTTGACGTTCTGCGCCTTCATCAGTCCGAGCACTTCGGTGCGGAAGTCCTCGCGGCGGTCGGACCAGCGGATGCCGCCGCGCGCCACGTACCCCATGCGCAGGTGCACGCCCTCGACGCGCGGGCTGTAGACGAAGATCTCGAACTTCGGCCGCGGCAGCGGCAGGTCGGGAATCTTGGCCGGGTCGAGCTTGAAGGAGACGTAGGCCTTGGGGCTGCCCTCGGCGGCCAGCTGGTAGAAGTTGGTACGCAGCGTTGCCTGCAACAGCGTCAGGTAGGCGCGCAGGATGCGGTCGTCGTCGAGGCTCGTGACCGCGTCGAGTTCGGCGCGGATCTGCGTGGCGATGCTCACCGCCTTGCGGTCGTTCCCACGCTGACGCTGCGCGGCCGGATCGAAGCGCGTCTCGAACAGCCTCACGAGGCTGCGGGCGATGCTCGGATGCGAGGCGAGCGCGCGTTCCATGGAAGCCTGGCTGAAGGGCACGCCGGTCTGCAGCAGGTAGCGGCAGTAGGCGCGCAGCATCACCACCTGGCGCGCGTTGAGCTCGGCGGCCAGCAGCAGACGGTTGAAGCCGTCGTTCTCGACCGCGCCACTCCAGGTGGCGCCGAAGGCGTCGCGGAAGATGTTCTCGATGCGCTCGATGTCGATGATGAGGCGGTCGCGGTGCTCGAGCTCGAAGTCCTGTATCCATGCGGCGCCGCCTTCGGGCCACTTGAGCTCATAAGGCCGCTCGGAGATCACCCGCAGGCCGAAGTTCTCCAGCATCGGCAGCACGTCGGAGATCGGCACCGGCTCGCCGAGCTTCACGATCTTCAGGTGCACGCGCTGCAGCACCTGGCCGGCGGGCCGGTACAGGTTAAGCTTGAGTGCCTTGGGTGCCTGGCGCAGCGTCTCAAGATCACCGAGATCCTCGAGCACCTCCGTCGGCGTCACGTCCTCCTCGTAGGCGAGCGGGAACGCATGGCGATAATGGCCGGCGAGGGCGAGGCCCTTGGCCTCGCCGAGGCGGTCGATCAGGACCTCGCGCACACGATCGGCCCAGGTGAGGGCCGCTTCAGCGATGCGCCGCTCGATCTGCGCGTAGTCGGGTTTCTGCTGCTGCGCCGGGTCGGTGCGCACCACCACGTGCACGCGTGCGTGGCTCGAGCCGGAGATCTGCGCCTGGCTCTCGACCGCGGTGCCGCCGAAGCCCTCGAGCGCGATCTGTTCGATGCGCTCGCGCACCTCGGTGTTGTAGCGATCGCGCGGTACGTACACCAGGCATGAATAGAAGCGGTGGTAGGGATCGCGCCGCACCAGCAGGCGCACAGTGCGCCGCTCGTAGAGGTTCACCACGCCGCGCACGATGCGGATGAGGTCGGAGACGCCGGCCTGGAACAGTTCGTCGCGCGGGTAGGTCTCCAGCACGTTGAGCACCGCCTTGCCGTCGTGACTGGCGGGGTCCAGGCCGAAGTGCTCGATGACGCGGTCGACCTTGTGGCGCAGCACCGGAATGTCGCGCGGGCTGCCGTGGTAGGCGGTCGAGGTCCACAGTCCGAGGAAGCGATGCTCGCCGTTGACGTTGCCGCGGCGGTCAAAGGTCTTGACCCCGACATAATCGAGGAGCTCGCCGCGGTGCACGGTGGCGGTGGAGTTGGCCTTCGTGATGATGAGCAGTTCCGGCTCGCGTGCCTTGGCGCGCACCGCGCCGCGCAGCACCGTCGCCCCGGCGCGCTGGCCGGCGCGCCGCGCCGTGCTCAGGATGCCCAGGCCGGAGGAGCGGTCGGGCACCAGGCGGTCCTCGCTGCGGCCGCGCTCGAGGCGGTAGTGGCGGTAACCAAGGAACACGAAGTGGCCCTCATCCATCCACTCGAGGAGGTGCGCCACCTCGCTCACCTCCGCCGGCGGCAGCGAGGGCGGATCCTCCGCCAGGGAGTCGATGACCGCACGCACCCGCGCCCGCATGGCACGCCAGTCGTGCACCGCCACGCGCACGTCCCCGAGCGTCGCCTCCAGGTCGCGCTGCAGCTCATCGAGCTGTTGCGGGTCGGTGATGCGGTCGATCTCGTAGAGCTGCCAGGATTCGGCGTGGGTGGGGCCGCCGCCGTTTGCGCCGAGGTCGAGCAGCCGCCCGCGGCGGTCCCGGTGCACCTGCAGCACCGGGTGCACGATCAGGTGCACGGCGAGCCGCGCGCGCGCGAACGCCATGCCGATGGAGTCGACGAGGAAGGGCATGTCGTCGCTGACCGTGAGCACGAGCGTGTGCGGGGACTCGAATCCGTCGCGCTCGGGCTGTGGGTTGAACACCCGCACCAGCGGGCGCTGCCCGGGACGCTGCGAGGCGAACTGCAGGTGCGCCAGCGCCGCACGCGACAGCCCGCGCGGCTCGCGCGCCGCGAGATCCTCCTCGGCGACCCCATGAAAGTAGCCGCGCAGGAAGCGCTGCGCGAGGCCCCGGCGGCCGCCGTTGGTGGCGGCGCTGCGCACGATGCGCTCGATGAGCGCGACGCGCGCGGCAGGAATGCTGTGGAGCAGCCGGTTATCGTCGGCGGTGGCGGCGTGCATGCGCGGTCATCCTTGCTCTAAGGGGCATGGCGGCGTGATGCGCACCGGCGCGCACCTTATGGCACAGCAGCACAGTTACGGATCCCCCCGGTTATTGCGGCGCGCGATTATACATGCGGGGCGCCCTGCAAGGGGTCGACCGGGGGCCTCTGGCGCGCTCCGGGCGGCTATAATAATGATTGCCCGCGCAACGATCGTAGCAGCGAAGGATGGCCATGAGCGACCTGCCTGAGAACCCGATGGGCACGGATGGATTCGAGTTTGTCGAGTACACGGCCCCGGACCCGGCGCTGCTGCGCTCACTGTTCGAGCGCCTGGGATTCCCGGTGGTCGCCCGGCACCGCTCCAAGAACGTCACCCTGCACCGTCAGGGTGAGATCAACTTCATCATCAACGCCGAACCTGAGTCATTCGCACAGGCCTTCGCGCGCGTGCACGGGCCCTCCGCCTGCGCCATGGCGTTCCGCGTGCGCGATGCGGCGCGCGCCTACAGCCGCGCCTTGTCCCTCGGCGCCAAGCCCGGGCCGCAGAGCGCCGGCCCCATGGAACTGAACATCCCCTGCATCGAGGGCATCGGTGGTTCGCTCATCTACCTCGTAGACCTCTACGGCGAGCGCTCCATCTATGACGTCGACTTCCGTCCGGTGTCCCAGGGCGCCGCTGCCGCGGGCGCGGGCCTCGAGCTCATAGACCACCTGACGCACAACGTCGGGCGCGGCCGCATGGACGTGTGGGCCGGCTTTTACGAGAAGCTCTTCAACTTCCGCGAGATCCGCTACTTCGACATCGAAGGCCAGCACACCGGGCTGTTCTCGCGCGCCATGACCAGCCCCTGCGGCAAGATCCGCATCCCCATCAACGAGTCACAGGACGACAAGAGCCAGATCGAGGAGTACCTGCGCGAGTACCGCGGTGAGGGCATCCAGCACATCGCGCTCTCGAGCTCCGACATCTATCGCACCGTGGACGTGCTGCGCGCGCAGGGCGTGGCCTTCCAGGACTCCCCCGAAACCTACTACGAGGGCGTGGCGGCGCGCGTCCCGGGCCACCGTGAGTCGCTCGAGGAGCTGCGCCTCCGGCGCATCCTCATCGACGGCAACCCGCAGAAGGGCGAGGGCGTGCTGCTGCAGATCTTCACGCAGAACGTCATCGGGCCGATCTTCTTCGAGATCATCCAGCGCAAGGGCAACGAGGGCTTTGGCGAGGGCAACTTCCGCGCCCTGTTCGAGTCCATCGAGCAGGACCAGATCCGCCGCGGCGTGCTCTAGGAGCTCAGGCGCGGTGCTCGCGCGCCAGGTACTCCGCACTCTGCATCTCGGTCAGGCGGCTCACGGTGCGCTCAAACTCAGCGCGCACGCGCGTGCCGCCGTAGAGCTGCGGCGGCGCGGCGGCAGCTGACACCACGAGGTTGACGTTGCGGTCGTAGAGCTCATCGACCAGCGCCACGAAGCGCCGCGCCTCGTCCTCGTACGCGGCATCCAGCAGCGGCACGTCGGAGAGGAACACCGACTGGAACTCGCGCGCGATCTCGATGTAGTCCTCCTGGCTGCGCGGACCGCCGCACAGCGCGCGGAACTCGAACCACACCGCACCGTGCGCCGCCCGCACCACCGCGATCTCGCGCCCCTCGATCTGAATGGTGCCGCCGTGCTGGGTGTCACCGCCGCCGAGCTCGGCAAACAGGGCCTCGAGGCGCGAAGCGGTGTCGGGGGCACCGCGGATGAGGTAGGTGCCCGCCTGGGTGAGCTGGCGCAGCCGGTAGTCGGTGGGGCCTGCCACCTGCAGCACCTCCATGTGCTGCTGCAGGAGTGCGATGGCCGGCAGGAAGCGCTCGCGCTGCAGGCCATCCCGGTACAGCTCCTGGGGCGGCACATTGGAGGTCGCGACCAGGGTGACGCCGCGCCTGAACAGTCCCTCGAACAGGCCCGCGAGGATCATGGCGTCGGCGATGTCCGTCACGAACAGCTCATCGAAGCACAGCACCCGCGTGTCGCGGGCGATGTCCGCCGCGACTTCCTCCAGCGGCGCACGCTCCTCGCGCAGGGTCTTCAGCCGCGCGTGCACGTCGTGCATGAAGCGGTGGAAGTGGCGCCGGCGCCGCTCGGGGAACGGCAGGCTCGCGAAGAACAGATCCATGAGCCAGGTCTTGCCGCGCCCGACCCCGCCCCACAGATACAGGCCGCGCAGCGGCTCGCGTGCGCGTGCGCCGAGCAGGACTGCCAGCAGGCGTGCCGGCCCGCGCGCGCCCGCGGACGCGTCCACGAGGCGCGTGCGCAGGTCATCGAGCCGGGCGAGCGCGGTCAGCTGTGCCGCGTCGGTGCGGAAGCCGCGCGTGCGCAGCTCGCGGTAGTAGCACTGCAGCAGCTGCGAGCCGGCGGCCTGCGCGGCGTCCGGGGGCGGTGCGCTCACCGCGCGCTCAGCTCTGCAGCTCCGGCAGGTCGCGGAAGTGCTCGAGGGCGCCGGGGTTGGCAAGCGCGTCGATGTTCTTCACCGGCTTGCCGTGGATGACACTGCGCACCGCAAGCTCGGTGAGCTTGCCGGAGAGCGTGCGCGGGATGTCGGGCACCGCGACGATGCGTGCCGGTACGTGCCGCGCGGTGGTCTGGGTGCGGATGGTCTCGCGGATCTGGCGCCGCAGCGGCTCATCGAGCTCAACGCCCGGCTGCAGCCGCACGAACAGCACCACGCGCACGTCGTCCTGCCAGTCCTGCCCCACCGCCAGTGCTTCGGCGACCTGCGGCAGCGCCTCGACCGCCGAGTAGATCTCGGCGGTGCCGATGCGCACGCCGCCCGGGTTAAGCACCGCATCGGAGCGGCCGTAGATCACGAGTCCGTCGTGCTCGGTGAGGGCGGCGTAGTCGCCGTGGTGCCACACGCCCGGGAAGCGCTCGAAGTAGGCCGCGCGGTAGCGCGCGCCGTCGGCATCGTTCCAGAAGCCCACCGGCATGGAGGGGAAGGGGGCCGTGCACACGAGCTCGCCGCGCTCGCCGCGCAGCGGGTGCGCTTCGTCGTCGAAGATGTCGACCGCCATCCCCAGCCCGCGGCCCTGGATCTCACCGCGATGCACCGCGCGCAGCGGGCATCCCAGCGCGAAGCAGGAGACGATGTCGGTACCTCCCGAGATGGAGGCGAGCAGCAGGTCGCTCTTCACGGCGCGGTAAACGTAGTCGAAGCCCTCCGGCATGAGCGGCGAGCCCGTCGACAGCAGCGTGCGCAGGCTCGAGAGGTCGGCCGCAGCCGCCGGGGCGAAGTCGCGCTTCTCGAGCGCCGAGAGGTACTTGGCGCTGGTGCCGAAGATGCTGATGTGCTCCTCGCCGGCCATCTTCCACAGCGCCGCGGCGTCGGGGTGGAAGGGGCTGCCGTCGTAGAGCACGAGCGTCGCCCCGGTGGCGAGCGCACTCATGAGCCAGTTCCACATCATCCAGCCGCAGGTGGTGAAGTAGAAGATGCGGTCGTCGCGCTTCAGGTCCACGTGCAGCAGGTGCTCCTTCTGGTGCTGCAGCAG
>Ga0181537_10004784_pt1 | contig 11149 bp, 6 predicted proteins | sample PEATcosm2014_Bin_39_FD_119765 | JGI IMG/M metagenome (GOLD analysis project Ga0181537, IMG submission 119765) | Peatland microbial communities from MTU Mesocosm Facility, Houghton, MI, USA - PEATcosm2014_Bin23_10_metaG | ecosystem: Environmental > Terrestrial > Soil > Wetlands > Peat | place... | reverse complement strand
GCCGCGGGGCAGCCTACTTCGTCTTACGATCCGCGACAGTTTCAGTTCGCCATGAAATTCCACTGGTAGCCTTACGGAGTGCGGCAGCCTTGCTGCCGCTTTTACGTTTTAGCCGCACTCAACATCGTGAAAGCGGGAGCAAGGCTCCCGCACTCCACAAACTGAACCCGCACGTTACGATGCAGCCTCGCCGAAGTGCCGCACCCGTTGAGCCTCGCTTGGTGAACAAGCATCGTTTTCAGTTCTGTACCAAGAAGAGTAAAGTAAGGCTTCGGTTTCCCGCGTTCCCTGGAGAAGGCATGAGTTTGCCGTTGATTATTGTGGCGCTGCTGGTGGCTGGCACGGTGTTCTGGCTGGCGATGGAAACGTCGAAGAGTTTGAAGCGCAGCGCGCAACTGGAAACCCAAATGCTCGAGCTGCGGCGCGAGATGCAATCCGTGGCCACAGGGCAAGCGCAAAGCTCCGGGCAGGTGAAAGCGATCGCGGACAGTGTTTCGCTGCGGCTCGAAAGCGTGAACGCGGCGGTGCAAGAAGGTATGAAGGGCGCGGCGCAAGTGACCGGGCAGATTACGTCGCAGGCGCAGTCCGTGATGGCCGAGGAGCTGAAGAACACGCGCGCGCAAATCGGTGAAATTCAGAAACAACTCGGCGAAGTGCAGCAGGCCGGCAAGCAGATGTCGCAGACCGCACAGACCCTCGAGGGCATTCTGGGCGGCGCGAAATCGCGCGGATCGTTTGGGGAAGTCACTTTGGAGCGCTTACTGGAAGATTCACTGCCACGCTCGCAATACCAGATGCAGTATCGCTTTGCGAGCGGAGAAACGGCCGACGCGGTGATTCTGCTGCGCGACAAGAAATTGATGGCCATCGACAGCAAATTTCCGCTGGACGCTTTCCGCCGCATCGCCACCGAGGGCGAAGAGGCGCGGCGCACGTTCGCGACGGCGGTGAAAGGCCACGCGGACTCCATCGCGAAAAAGTATATTGTGCCGCACGAGCAGACGCTGGAAGTGGCGCTGATGTTCGTGCCGTCGGAGGTGGTTTACAACGAGCTGCTGATCACCACCGATGCGAAGGGGCAGCAGCTCGACGCGTATTGCCGCGAAAAAAGCATCATCGCGGTTTCGCCGAACACGCTGTATGCGCACTTGTGCGTCATCGCGATGGGCCTGCGGGGTATGCAGATCGAGGAAAACGCTCGCCACCTTTCGGCGGGACTGTCCGGTGTGCGCAAGCAGATGGAGACGTTCTACGGAGTCTTCGACAAAATCGGCACGCATCTTGGCAACGCGCAAAAGAGCTACCAGGAAGCGGACAAGCGTTTCGAGAAGACGCAGCTTACGCTGGAGAATTTGCTGAATGTAACGAACCCTGAGTCATTGCTGGAATCGCTGCCGGAACCCACGCAAACGGCGTTGCCACTGGCCCCGCAATCCGCTAAAAAATCAGCTTGAGCGGCGCAAGCAAAGGGGCCCGCGCTCCTGAATCCTACTTCGGCGCTTCGACGGGCTTTCCCGGCGGCATCGCCAAGCGAATCGAAATCAGAAAGCTCCCCTTCTTCTTGCCGATCACTTCAAACTTCGCCGCGTTCACTGCTTCACCGTTGCTCGCTTGTTTCACCAATACGCCGCCCACCAGTTCCGCCACGTCGGGGGCCAGATTGCGCGCCTCGAGTGGCAGTTTCGCTGCGCTGCCATGCACCACAACGCGCAGGGTGCGATGCTCGCCATGCGCCAGCGGCGAAGCATCCGCCTCTAAAGCCAGCTCGATGAAGGTCATTTGAAACGGCGACGCGGTCTGCTTGGCGCAGGAAATCTCCACGCGCGCCCCGCCGGGCTCCGCCTCGGCCGGCGGCAACACCACCAGGGCCATCGGCGACGACGCCAGCACCAGCGCCTTCTGCGCGCCGATGGTTACGGAGTTGGCGTCGGCGTCCCCGCAGAATCCTTCTCCCAGGACGTCAAAGCGGTCGGAGATGGACGCCACGCGCGGCACGGCGGTTACGGTAATTCCCGGCGCGTCGATCGCGGCTGGCGCCAGCACCACCGAATTGACGCGTCCGCCGCGCCCGGGCAGGGCTGCAGTAATCACGCCCGGGGTCAACGGGGCCGCGAAAAGAGCTCGGCCGGTCGCGTCGGTCTTCAAATGGTCGCCATTGGAAAACGTGACTTCCACGTTGGGCGTCAGTCGGCCGTTTACGTCCAGGACCGCCAGCGTCGCGCGTTCTCCAGCGACCAGCAGCCTCGGCAACAGCAAGATTCTGGCGCCGCTGGCCGGCGGTGGCGCGGGCAATGGTGCACTTTGCGGAGCAGCGGAGCTGGCGCCAGGTGCTGAGGTCTGCGGTGCCGAAGGAGTGGGGGCCGAAGGGGTAGGAATCGGAGTGTTGGAAGTTGGGCGCGGCGCGGACTGCACCGGCGTCTGCGAAAAAGCCTCAGGGGCACCCGCCTCACCACAAGCCAACGCACACACGGCCAACAGAAAAACTCGCGATCGCACCATGCTCCCGATTGTAGATGAGGGCGTCCCCATCTGCGGACGAAAAAACTCCGCCCCACGAGCATCCCTTCAGTCCTAAGGTCCCTGGCCGCGAGCTCGACAGCCAACCAAGTTACCGTCTTCGGGAACCCTGAGGACTTGGCCTGCTCAGAGCACGCGGCCAACCTTGTAGCCAAAAAGCCCTTAGTAACTTCGCCGCATCGCCTACCACCTCCCTCACGGGTCTGCTAGCGTGGATAAAGGTAATCAGGGCCTCGTGGGCCGGGGTGTCCGCCCACCATCCAGGAGCTTTTGTGCGCATCAAGAGTGGTGGCGTCACGGACGTGGGTCGCGTGCGCTCCAACAATGAAGACTGCTATCGCATCGTCCCGGAAATGGGCCTCTTCGTGCTTTCCGACGGCATGGGCGGCGAAGCCCACGGTGAAATCGCGAGCGCGATGGCGGTAGAGACCGTCGTCAAGCACTGCCTCGAAGGCGAAAACAATCCCGCAGCTCCGATTTTCGGCGAAACCCAACCCGGCTGGTCCGCCCACACCAAGCGTCTTGCCAGCGCCGTGCATCTGGCCAACAAACGCATCTTCGAATCTGCCGCGCAAAATCCCGAGCAGCAAGGCATGGGTGCCACCGTCACCGCGGCGTGGATCAGCGGCCACGAGTTGAGCCTGGCGCACGTCGGCGACAGCCGCGCCTACATCCTGCGCGCCGGAGCTTTACAGCAGCTCACCAGCGACCACTCCCTGGTAGCCGAACAGGTTCGTCGCGGGATCCTCACCGCCGCGCAAGCCGACGAAAGCGACATGCAGAGCGTCCTGCTGCGCGCCCTCGGCACCAATCCGCAAATCGAAGTGGACGCCGAAGACCACATCATGTTCCCCAAGGACGTGCTGCTGCTCTGCTCGGACGGCCTCACCCGCATGATCATGGAGCCCGAAATCGCTGGCGCGCTGCAGTCCGAGCCGGACTCGGCGAAAGCCGCCGCGCACCTGGTCGATCTCGCCAATGAACGCGGCGGCGCCGACAATACCACCGTCATCGTTGTACATGCCGATACCGAATCCCGCAATTGGTTCTCATGGCTGCGCTTTGGCCAGCGCAAGCACAGCAATGGCAATGGCCACGCAGGAGGAAAATAACATGGCGAAGCTAAGCCTCATGTTTGAAGAACGTCTGGTAAAGGAAGTCCCCGTGGGCAGCCGCGCCATCGGCATCGGCCGCTCGCCGGACAACGACCTCCCCGTGGACAATCTCGCCGTCTCCAACTACCACGCGCGCGTCTATTTTGAAGCCGGCAAGCTGGTCGTGGAAGACCTCGACTCCCTCAACGGCACCTTCGTCAACGACATCCGCGTCGAGCGCGCCACGCTGCACGACGGCGACTCCATCTGGATCGGCAAGCACCACATCAAAGTCGACGCCACCGGCGACGCCCCGGTCCCCTGGGACTCCGGCCGCAAAACCAACGCCCCGCGCATCAACGAAACCATGGTCCTGGACACCAAGGTCCGCCGCGACATGCTCCAGCAAGCCGCCGCCATGGGGGAACGCACGCAATTCGCCGCCGGCCGCCTGAAAGTTCCCACCATGGTGGTGCTCAGCGGCAGAACCGACCAGCGGGAATACGCGCTGACCAACAAACTCACGGTCGTCGGCAAATCCCCCCTGGCCACCGTGCGCCTCAAGGGCTGGTTCAAGCCCGCCATGGCCGCGCAAATTAATCAACGCGACGATGGCTATTACATCGTGGCTGGAGATAAAATCCCCAGCGTGAACAGCGCACCCATCTCCGGCCCCGTCCGCCTGAACGACGGCGACCTGATCGAAATCTGCGGCGTGCGCCTCAATTTCATCTTCCGCGAGTAACCGCGCCGCCGCATGGCCGCCCCCTCCGAACAAAACCGTTTCGTGCGCGTTGCGTCACGCGCTTACCGGCTGCTCGAAGTTCCATTCCAATCCCTGGCGCAGCACCGCATCTCGTTCCTCATCAGCATCGTCATCACTTTCGCCGCGTTAGCGCTGTACTATTTCACCTTCTTCGGCTATCGCCCAACCACCATCTTTACCTTCCTGCAGCGCTTGGAGTTCGACTCGCTCGATGCGCGCTTTCGGTACCGCCCGCGCTCCGCCACGCCCATCGACCCGGCCATCCTCATCATCGACATCGACCAGCAATCCGAAGAAGTCTTCGGCCGCTGGCCTTTCTCGCACACCTACTTCGCGACCCTGCTCGACACCCTACACACTGATGGCGCCGCCGTCGCGGCCTTCGACGCCACCTTTACCAAGCCGGAAGTCAGCGCCGAACCTATTCGCGTCTTCGAAAAAGCTCTGCAAGCCCATCGGAAAAAAATCGAAAGCGTTGACCCGCAATTGGCTGCCGAACTCCGGAACCTCGCGGCCAACTCCGAGCCCGACGAAAAATTCGCCGCCGCAATAAGCCGCTTTGGCAACGTCGTTCTCGGCAACTTCTTCCTGTACACCAAGGCTGACCTGCGCGACCTAAGCCCCGCGGTCCTCGACGCCTACGCCAAGCAACTCAGCTTCTTTGGCATCCCCGAAGTCGAAGCCGTCAAATCCCGCACGGAATTCGGCAAACAAGACCGCGCCAACCTCATCGCCAAGTTTCAAAGGGAGAACCTTCTGCCAAAGGGCGGCGAAGCGAATCTCGACCTCTTCACCAACGCCCTGGGCGGCAGCTCTTCTGGTATCGGCTTCTTTAATGTTCCTTCAGATATCGACGGCGTCGTCCGTACCACCGCCCTGGTAATTCCTTTTGGCCCCTCCGACGACCTTAGCAACGTCGACTTCTACGGCTCCCTCGCGGTGATGACCGTCCGTGCCTACCTCGGCGTCCACGATGATCTCCTGCTCACGTTCGGCCAAACCGGCATCAAGGACCTGCAATTCGGCAATAAACTGGCGGTCACCCCCAACGACATCGGTCAGGCGCTGATCAACTATCACGGACCCGCGAATACCTATCCGCACTACTCCATGGCCGATATTGTGGAAGGCAAATTCCCTCCCGGACTCTTTCGCGGGAAGATCGTTCTCATCGGAGCCACCGCCACGGGCATCGGAGACATCAAGGCGACGCCGGTTACGACGGGCACGGACTACCCGGGTGTCGAGATTCATGCCAACGTCATCGACAACCTGCTGCACAACAATTTCCTGCTGCGCGGCGCAAAACAACAGCTCGTTGACTTCCTCACGATTCTGCTTCTCGGCCTGCCCCTCGGCATTTTCATGGCCCTCGTGCAACCGCGTTTCATGTACCTCGGCATCGGCTTGCTAGTCCCACTTGTGTGGGTCGACTACGCCGCCTTCCTCCATGGCTGGTGGCTCAACTTCTCCGTCCCCGCCATCACCATCACCTCCAACGTCCTGCTCGTATCCTTGTATCGCGCCCTTGTCGAAGAAAAAGAAAAACGCAAAGTACGCGGCTATTTCAGCCAATTCGTCAGCCCCGAGGTGGTCAACCAGTTGCTGCTGGATCCCAGACTCGTGGAGCCCCGCAAGACTGAAATTTCCGTCATGTTCAGCGACATTCGCGGATTCACCACCATCTCCGAACAACTCGACGCCCAGGAACTCGCGCAGTTCCTCAACGAATATCTTTCCGACATGAGCGCCATCGTGCTCGACAAACTCGGTACCGTCGACAAATTCATCGGCGATGCCGTGATGGCCTTCTGGGGCGCGCCGGTGGCGATTGAAGCGCCTGCCCTGAAGGCCTGCGACAGCGCCTTACAAATGATGGTGCGCGTGCGCGAGATCCAGACCAAGTGGGAAGCACAAGGTCGGCCGCATCTCGACATCGGCATTGGCATAAACACCGGCAACGCCAGCGTGGGTAACATGGGATCCGCTCAGCGGTACGCTTACACGGCCCTTGGCGACACTGTCAACCTGGCCTCGCGCCTCGAAGGCCTGAACAAGGATTACGGCACGCACATCATCGTCAACGAATCCACTTATGCTTCGGTCAGCGAAGGCGGCCTGCTATTCCGCGAACTGGACCTCATCCGCGTCAAAGGCAAAACCGAACCGGTCACCATCTACGAACTGATCGGGCGCGCCGGCGAACTCTCCGTCTACGGCGAACCCGAAGACCTCGAAAAGCGTCTGGCCGCCTTCCGTCAAGCTCGCGAACTCTACACCCAGCGCCAGTGGGAGGCCGCGCAGAAAGCGTTCGAGACCATCCTGGCAAAGTGGGACGGCGACGGACCCTCGCGCACCTACTGGAAGCGCTGCCAGGAATATCTCTTCGACGAGCCACCCTCCGGATGGGACGGCGTCTTCACCATGACGCACAAATAGCGGCCAAGAGAGATCTCTGCTTAAGTAATCATCGAAAAAACAAAACGTAACCCACCAAAGCATCGAAAAGTTCGTGCCAACCAATTTGTACGCTTCGCCGGCCCAAGAAATACCAACTCCCCACCTATCGGCATCCAAGCTGCGTACGATATAATTGCGACGAAAGGCCACGCGCCTGCCAGGGCCCAGCAAACATTGGCTTTATCACACAATTCGCCGGACCCCGTTGCGGCACCCCGCGTGGCATACCATTACGCATGCATTCCGTCTCACGTTGCAGTAACCAACTGGCGAACCCGGGCGTACCCAACGGGCCGCTCCACCGAATCTAACGGGTAGCAGCTTGGACGCCACAGGTGTCGCTCAGGCTCTGTACCCTAACAACATCGCTTCGCCAGGCGCATTCCGTCGAAGCACAAGGAAGCCAGAACCGTAAATGTGGATTGTCCGACTAGCGCTTTCCCGTCCCTACACCTTCATCGTCATGGCGCTGGTCATCATTCTCCTGACGCCCGTGGTGCTGCTGCGGACCCCCACCGACATCTTCCCGGACATCAACATCCCGGTTATCAGCCTGGTTTGGAACTACACGGGCCTGGAGCCCTCGGAAATGGAAGGCCGCATCACTTCCAACTCCGAACGCGCCGTCACCACGCTGGTCAATGACGTCGAGCACATCGAATCGCAATCCATCAACGGCATCGCCGTGGTGAAAATCTTTTTTCAGCCGCGCGCTAACCTGCAATCGGCCCTCGCGCAAACCACCGCCATCGTCCAGACCATCCTCCGCACGTTGCCGCCAGGCACAACACCTCCGCTCGTGGTGGTCTACTCTGCGTCTACCGTGCCGGTCATTCAGATCGGCCTGACCAGCGACAGCCTGAGCGAGCAGCAGCTCTTCGATTTCGGCAACAACTTCATCCGCACGCAGCTCGCCACCGTGCAGGGTGCCGCCCTTCCATATCCGTACGGCGGCAAGCAGCGGCTCATCTCGGTCGACTTGGACACACAAGCTCTGCAATCCAAAGGTCTCACCCCCACGGACATCGTCAACGCCGTCAATGCGCAAAATCTCTTGCTGCCCACGGGCACCGTCAAAATGGGCACCATCGAGTATCAAGTGGAACTCAACGGCGCCCCGCAAACCATCGAAGAGCTGAACAACCTGCCGGTCAAAACCGTCAATGGCGCCACCATCTACATGCGAGAAGTGGCTCACATTCGCGACGGCTTCTCTCCGCAGACCAACATCGTGCGCGCCAACGGCCAGCGTGGCGTGCTCATGAGCGTGTACAAGAGCGGCTCGGCCTCCACGCTCGATATTGTCAGCCGTGTGAAGCAGACGCTCGACGATTACTCCTCGTCACTGCCCGAAGGCTTGCACCTCACCACGTTCTTCGACCAGTCGCTCTTCGTCCGCGCCTCCATCAAAGGAGTTCTTCGCGAAGCGCTGATCGCCGCGGTCCTGACGGCCCTCATGATTCTGGTCTTCCTCGGCAATTGGAAGAGCACCATCATCATCGCGGTCTCCATTCCGCTCTCTATCCTCGTGAGCCTTCTGTGTCTCAGTGCCCTCGGGGAAACCATCAACATCATGACCTTGGGCGGCTTGGCCCTGGCCGTCGGCATTCTCGTCGACGACGCCACCGTGGAAATCGAAAACATCAATCGCAATTTGGCCATGGGCAAGGAAACCGTGCAAGCCATTCTCGACGGCGCGCAGCAGATTGCCACTCCCGCGTTCGTTTCCACTATCTGCATCTGCATTGTGTTCATTCCCATGTTTTTTCTCTCCGGCGTCGCCAGGTTTCTCTTCGTACCGCTCGCCGAAGCCGTCATCTTCGCCATGCTCGCATCCTACATGTGGTCGCGCACCATCGTTCCCACCATGGCCATGTATCTGCTCAGCGCCGATGACGAATACGACCCCGAGAAACACAGGGGTGAGAAGATGAGTTTCTTCCGCAAGCTGCAGCAGACTTTCGAGCACGCGTTTGAACGTTTCCGCCTCGGTTATCGGCGTGCGCTAAGCACCGCGCTGGCTAGTTCCGGAATTTTTGCCGCTTGCTTTCTGGCTTTCTGCGTTCTTTCCGCGGGCATCGTGTTCTTCCTGGGTCGCGATTTCTTCCCCAAGGTCGACGCCGGCCAGATTCGCTTGCACTTCCGCGCGCGCACCGGTTTGCGCATCGAGGAAACCGCCCGCCTCGCCGACCAGGTCGACTCAGCTATCCGGGACACCATTCCCAAGAACGAACTGGAAACGATCCTGGACAACGTTGGTGTCCCGTACAGCGGCCTTAACCTCAGCTACAGCAACTCCGGCACGTTTGGCACCGCGGACGCCGAAATCCTGGTACAGCTCAAGGAAGACCGCAAGAAATCCACGTTTGCCTACATCAAGGACCTTCGCGAGAAACTTCCGCAGCAATTTCCCGGCGTGCAGTTCTTCTTCCAGCCTGCGGACATCGTCACGCAGATTCTGAATTTTGGTGTGCCCGCGCCGATCGATGTGGAGGTTACCGGCCAGAATCAACAGGGCAACTATTTGATTGCGGAAAAGCTGGCCAATCAGGTTCGCCTGATTCCCGGCGCCGTGGACGTACATGTCCAGCAGGCTTTTGATAGCCCGACCATTCGCATGAACATTGACCGCACCCGCGCGCAGTCCGTGGGATTACAGGCTCGCGACGTGGCGCAAAACGTATTGGTCGCGTTGAGTTCCAGCTTCCAGACGGCGCCGGCTTTCTGGCTCGACCCCAAGAACGGCGTCAGTTACAACGTGGCCGTGCAGACGCCGCAGTACCGCGTCGACAGTGTACAGACCCTGCAAAATCTTCCCGTGGGCGGCACGACCCCCGGCACGTCTCCGCAAATTCTTGGCAACATGGTGGAAACCGTGTCCACCGCCCGCGCCGCCGAGATTTCTCACTACAACGTCCAGCCCATGATCAACGTGTACGCCTCCGTCGACGGCCGCGATCTCGGCGGCGTCTCCGACGAAGTGATCAAGCTCGTCCAGAAGATCCAGCCGCAGCTTCCCCGGGGCAGTCACATCGTCATCCGCGGTCAGGTTCTCACGATGAGGAACTCCTTCTCCGGCCTCGCTTACGGTCTGGTCGGCGCCATCGTCCTCGTGTACCTGCTCATCGTCGTAAACTTTCAGTCCTGGCTCGATCCCTTCATTATTATCACCGCGCTGCCGGGCGCGCTGGCGGGCATCTGCTGGATCTTGTTGATCACCCACACCACGCTGAACGTCCCTTCGCTTACCGGCGCCATCATGGCCGTCGGCGTGGCCACCTCCAACAGTATCTTGATGGTCTCTTTCGCACGCGAACAGCTCGACGAAGGACGCGACGCGAAGGACGCCGCGCTCGAAGCCGGATTCGTGCGCGTGCGTCCCGTGGTCATGACCGCACTGGCCATGATTATCGGCATGGTTCCCATGGCCATCGGCCTTGGCGAAGGCGGCGAACAAAACGCTCCGCTGGGCCGGGCCGTTATCGGCGGGTTGTTGTTCGCCACCTTCGCCACGCTCTTTTTCGTGCCGGTGGTTTTTTCCATGATCCACGGCCGCCGCAAGCGCTCGGAAAGCTCCGAGGGCCACGGACAAGCGGAGCCAGTGCATGCGTAGCCGCATCGAGCAATCGGCATTGCGGAAGTTCGTCCGCCGCGCTTAGGTGGCGAGACGATTTTCGGGGCGAGTATCGTATTCAACGGAGTGAAGTCTGATGACTGACGAATCTCATAGCAGTTCCAACGCGGGGCAAGCGCAGAAAAAGAGCCATCTTTTTCTCTTCTTGATTCTCATCGCCATCGTGCTTGTGGCGATTGGCGGAATCACCCTGCTGCAGCGCCGCTCGCAATTCAAGGCCCTGGCCAACGACACGCAAACCCAGTCGATACCGACCGTCGCCGTTACGCACCCCACCGTCGAAGAGTCACAGGAAGATCTGGTTCTGCCGGGGACCATGCAGGCGTACGTCGAAACGCCGATTTATGCCCGCACCAACGGCTATCTGAAAAAGTGGTATTACGACATCGGTGCCAAGGTGCCCAAAGGCGCGCTGCTGGCGGAAATCGACACGCCGGAAATAGATCAGCAACTCGTCGCCGCTCGAGCAGATCTGAACACCGCCAAAGCTAATACCGAGCTCTCGCAAACCACCGCCACACGCTACGACGGTCTGCTCAAGACGGATTCCGTCTCCAAACAGGAAGTGGATAACGCCAACGGTGACTTGGCCGCCAAGCGCGCCACGCAAAATTCCTCAGAAGCCAATGTGCGGCGCCTGGAGGATCTCAAGTCATTCGAGAATGTTTACGCCCCGTT
>Ga0181537_10004783_pt1 | contig 11151 bp, 9 predicted proteins | sample PEATcosm2014_Bin_39_FD_119765 | JGI IMG/M metagenome (GOLD analysis project Ga0181537, IMG submission 119765) | Peatland microbial communities from MTU Mesocosm Facility, Houghton, MI, USA - PEATcosm2014_Bin23_10_metaG | ecosystem: Environmental > Terrestrial > Soil > Wetlands > Peat | place... | reverse complement strand
CGATTCCAGAATCGTCTTGCCCAGTGTCTCGTAGGCATGCGACGGCATCACCGTGAATCTGGAACGTGCAATCAGCGAATCCCGCTCCTCCGCTGCAACTTGCCCTACAAACTCCACATTTGCCAACGGCAGCGCGCTCGCCAAGCGTTCCAATTCCTTTCTCTGCGGACCATCTCCCGCAATCACAAGACGCACATCAGGAACTCGCTGCATCGCCCGCAACAAATCGTCAAGCCCTTTTTCCACCGACAGTCTGCCGACGTAGAGGATCGAACCTCGGCTATAAGCGTCCTGGTCCCCGAGCTCTCGGACCTGCTGAAAATGCGGCAACACTTCGAACTGCGTCCCATCCCATCCATGCTCCACAAATTTGTCACGCACGAATTGGCTCGGGGCGAGGAACAAATTCACGCACTTCCGATAACTCCCCAGCCATCGTTGCGCGTATGCTTCCATGGTCAAAGCCGTTCGCGCACTCCATCCCGGATAACATTTCGCCCCGAGCGCATGCCAGAAGGCTCCGCCCTTGCAGGCCTCGCACGCCTCCCCGCGCGAGACGAGGTTGTAGCTCGGACACAGCAGCTTGAAGTCGTTCACGTGATAAACCACCGGCACGCCCTGTGCTTTCAATTCCCACAGAATTGACGGCGAGAGGTGGTGGTAAATGTTGCGCACATGGGAGACATCTGGCCGAAAATCCTGGATCATCGCCCGAATTCTTCGCCGCGCTTCGGTTGAGTAGACCGCGTGCGCTGTACGCCTCGCCTTCTCTCCCCATCCAGACTGCTCCTTAAAGTCGATGTGCGGTACGAAGTGTCGATCATATGGAGTGGCCTCTCCGCGCGAGTCAGCCATCGAGAAGAGCGCGACTTCATGACCGTTCGATCTCATCAGCTCCATGAGTTCAAACAGGTAGACTTCTGTCCCGCTGAATGGAAAGTTATATTTGTTGCAATACAAAACTTTCATGAGGAATGCTTTTGCTCCGATCGGTGATCCGTCGCAGGATTACGTCTGCAAATGACTCCAAATTTTTCTCACGGTTGAAGTTGTGGCGAACCTGTACCTGGGCGCCATACCGGATCCATTCCAACAGTTTGGCCGCCGAACGAATGTGGGGATGCGAACGACGCGGCGCGCGGCTGCTTTCTGCCCGTAACAAGGAATGGACAAGAAGCAATCTATCGACGAAATCCTCCATGGATTCGGGCTCGTACAGGAATCCCGTCTTGCCCGGGACAACGAGCTCTGGAATTCCCGTAATCGCTGGCGCAAGCACAACCTTCCCGCTTGCCATTGCTTCCATCAGTACCAGTGGAATGCCTTCGCTACGGCTCGTAAGCGTAACGACGTCGGCCCGGCCATAAAGGGAGTCCATCTGCTCGCGAGGAACATGACCGAGCAGAGTGACCAATCCCTCAAGGCTGCATTTCCGGATGAGCAACTCCAGACGGTCGCGCTCCGGCCCGTCTCCCGCGATGAAGCATTCAAAGCGAATATCGAGCGCATGTAGCACCGCACAAGCTCGCACGAGGAATGCATGATTCTTCACCACATGCAACCTGCCAACGGCCAGCAATGTAAATGGCTCACCTTGTGTCTTGACCCCGAGAGATCTCGGGGCCGTTATCGCCGGCACCTCGACACCCAGTCGCATCACCGCGATCTTTCCCGGATCGACCTTTGGATAGTGCTCCAGAATGTACTGCCGGTTGTACTCGGACACGGTCAAACAGAAAGAGCATCGTTCCAACTTCACATCCAGGAAAGTCCCATGCAACAGCAAGTCGGATCCGTGCAGCGTCATGCTGTACCCGACATCCATCAATTCGGCAGCTGCCATCGCGATCCACGAGGCGAAATATCCATGATGAACGTGAATGTGCGCGATCCCGCGGTTCTCCAGCAGCAACGCATAGCAGGCTCCAAGAAAGGTGTGCACCAGCGCCTTCAGCCGCTGCCACGGATTCTCTCTCCCGCTGATGAGCGCACGCGCCACGAGAGGCAGAACCTTGTTCCACCGCTGAATGCACAACCACACCGCCCTCGCCGCTACAGTTGCGGACAGCGACTGCAAAACGATGTCTGGAGTCTCCTCTCCCAGCGGCGGTTTCCGCGCACTTCCGGTCACCACGTCTAGCCCACGCCCCCGCAATTCCTCGATCTCATCACTGACATACGGCTCCACCGGAGACGGAAACTGATTGGCGAGATACGCAATCGTTATCACGCCTGCAACTCCCCTGCCCGCCGCCGCTGAGCCGCCAGCATCCCAGCCAGCGCGAATAGCAATCCGTTGACGAACTGGTAGCTCATCACCACCATCGCCGCATTTGCCCAGTACACCGCCAGTAAGACTGGCCACATCCGGTGGAAATTCTGATTCAGGAATCCGCCTCTCTCGCCAGAAGGAATCGCACCTTTTCCCAATCGTAATAATTCCCACATCAGCCATACGTACAGAGCGAGCCCAAGTAGTCCCTGTTCCACCACCAGTTCGAGATAGGTGTTGTGTGGATAAAGAATCTTCTCGTTGTATCCGCTCACGTGCCTCGGCAGTTCCGCTGGCATTTGGTGAAATCCCCACCCCATCAAGGGACGTTGCAGGAACATGTCCCAACCGCCGCCGTACACGGCCTCGCGATAATCGATGGGCCCTCGTTCCTCTAGGCGATCGCTGAGCGTCGCGGCGAAATGATCGCAGCTCAGCAGGATGCCGCCCCCCACAACCCCGGCAATGGCCAACGCGATGCAAGCGCGCCAGAAAGCACGTCGCCGAGACAGAAAAATCATCGCCAGCACCGATCCGGCAAATGCCAGCCACACCGCTCTCGTCATGGTCGCAAGAATCGCAAGGGGAACTGACGCCAGCACCAGCAGCACCTTCAGGCCGCGCACACTTCCGCGTCTGTACGCTTGCAGAACCAGCAAAGCCAGCATGTTGAGCGATACACCATTCGCCACTGCCTGCAGCAGCGGACCTCGCGCACGGTCCTTGTGAAAGCCAAGACTTTCATCCAGAATGAATCGCGGGAAGATCAGTGAGCGCGCCCCGACCAGAAATGCAATGGCGGTAAAGCTCAAGTAAGCCAGCACGATCAATGCAAAGATCTCGAATTGTCGGAAACGGCTTTCCGTTGTGAAGATCACTCCCGCAAGGTGGAACAATGCAAATGGCACGATGAACTTCGACGCCAGCAGACTCCACGTCTCGTGATCGAATGGCTGCCCGGCGATACTTGCCAACGCCAACAGAGTCAACCCGATCATCGGCCACGTCGCGCGCTCGGCAACGAACACAACTCTTCGCGTTACCGCCGCCCGGACCACTACTCCAACCACCAGGAGTCCAAACGCGACGCGGTCGATTTCATAGAACTGCACATCCGGATGTCGCAGGAGCATCGCCGTCAATGCAGCCAAGAAAAGCAGCGACGGAGCGGCAACTAACATCTGCAGCGGGCGCAGAACAGTTTTCGCGGCCCAAACCGAAAATGCTTCTCCATCCCAGCCCGCCGCGACCGTTCCCACGGAATCTCGCATCATTCCCCGCTCCCACCCACCACTGCCCGAAACGTCTTCAGCAGAATGCGCAAGTCCAGACCCAGACTCCACGTCCGGATGTACTCGCGGTCCAGCTCAATACCTCGCCGAAACGATGGATCCCGCCGCGCCGTCACCTGCCACAATCCTGTAATTCCCGGAGTAACATCCAGCCTCCCAAGATGTTCGATCTCATACCCGGCGAAATCGTCCAGCGGATGCGGCCTGGGCCCAACTAAGCTCATCTCCCCTTTCACCACGTTCCACAGTTGAGGCAATTCGTCCAGGCTGAATCGCCGCAGATAATGTCCCACTCGCGTAATCCTCGGATCGCCCGCCATCTTGAAAAACGGTCCCGACCGTTCGTTGTCCAGCCGAAGACGTTCCTTAAGTTCGTCCGCATTGCTGACCATGGTTCGAAATTTGTAGCAACGAAATAGCCTCCCCTTCCTCCCAGCCCTTTGCGCGGCATAGAGAATCGGCCCCCGCGAGTCCAGCTTGATCAGAATGGCGATGGCCGCGAGCAACGGACACAGCACAGTTAACGCCATCAGCGCCCCGCATAAATCCACCAACCGCTTCAGGATCAATCCAGCCGCCGGCAGTTTCTCGGCATGTAAGCAAATGAAGGGACACCCAGCGACTCGATCCGCCTCTTGTTCTACCGCCTGATACCCAAACAAATCAGGGACGATTTCCACATCGAGCCTCAGGCGGCGCGCCTCCTCCAGTACCCAACGTGTTAAGTCACCATTCTGCGGCGCTGCCAGAATCACCTCATCTACGAATAGTTTCCTAGCGATTCGCCCCAAGTCCACGATTCGCCCCACCACTCCATCACCGATCGGAATCTCATCGTCGAGGAATCCGCATACCTTCCTTCCTCTGGCCGGGTACTTCTCGACGTTTAACGCGATTCGTCGGCCGACTTTGCCTGCGCCCACGATCAACACATTCCGCAGGTCCGAGTGGCCACACGCACCTCCCGTTCGCTCCCTGTTCCAACGCCTCCGGGTCCACAATGCTCCGAAATCCACGACGCCGGTGATAAAGAATAGTCCCCCTGTGGTCCACGGAGCACCCTGCAATCCGTAGGCGAAGCACAACACCGCGGTCGCCCATAGCACGGACTTCGCCAATAGCCAGGCTTGATCACGTAGGTCGAGATCCTCTGCGTGCAATCCCTCCGAATAGCCCATCAGGGTGATCAATGCGGATTGCAAGAGAGCGATCCCCAACAGCGAGCTGGGCGCACCTGCCGCATACGCGAATCCGTGCACTCGCGGAAACAGCAGTCGCAGCGGAACCAACGCTGCTCCTACCGTGAGCCAACTCATCGTGATGAGTGCGCAATCCGCCGCCATCGATCGCAGCCACCTCGCTCCCATCCGTCTTTGCAAGGGACCGGGCACGAGCAACTGCAATGTATTTTTCGGCGGAGTCTCTGTATCCCCGGCCGCAGGAGCGACACCCTTATCCAGAACAAAGGGCTTCACCGATTGCGGAGGCTTCCTGCTCGGGCGACGAAACGCTGGAGCCTCGCCCGGAATCAAGCGCGCCCATTCGACTGCTTCTGTCTTCCGCTGTCTCGGATTGAAAAGGACGGTTGACACGTCAGCTCCGTTTCACTTCGTTCCTTCGACGACACTGCGCTCAAAGCCGCCGGTAGAGGCTTTCCGGAAGCGGAAATTCCCGATCGGTCAGTACAGTTCCAAGCAACCTCGCATGGGATTCCTCGAGCATCTTCTTGATCTGGATGGCAGTGGCGCGCCGCGTGCGGTGGGCCGAAAGTACCAGAACAACTCCATCCGCAAACTGCGCCATCGCCACCGCCTCACTCGATTCCGCAGCTGGAGGTCCCTCCAGAATCGCGTACTCAAACTCGCTGCGAATCTCCGCCGCGTACTTATGCAATGACAGTGCGCTTGCGTTGTCATCATCGTTCTCGCGAGCAGGAACGAGCCACACGTTACTTCGCCATCGCACCGCAGCGGCGCGCAGCGGCGCTCCTCGACTATCGTCGGGAATGCCGGGCATTCTTGCTCGGCAGATTTCTTCTGCCGCCACCAGGTGAGGATGTCTGCCGACAATCGCAATGCTCCCCATGGTCTCGAGCGCAAGGCTTTCTCCCACGCGCATGCAAAGACTTCGAACATCTGTTTCCGCCTCGGCTGGAGTGAACAGCACTTGCCGCGCCGGTCGGGGCAAATTCGAAAGAAACACCTGCCGCACCAGGCTCCGTATCTGCTCTCGCGCAAATCTTTCGGGATTCCAGGTACGTACCGGTAGAACCGGTCGAATTTCAGGCGAGACAGGTTCGCGCTCCGCGTCCCGCCTCACGCTACCGAGACCCAGCCCGATGCTCATGGCTCGCTCCTCATGCAGGCAGCCTCCGGCGTGACTCTCGCGGAAGCGACGCCAAGACCGGCGCATCCAGGTAAGCCAGGACATCATCCGGATTGCGAAATGCCGGATCGAGATAATCCGACGCGAATGCGGCTCCGGCCCCCGCTGAGCCCGCGGCCATCAACCCGATTGCCAGCACGGACCACATCGACCACACCGGCAGCGCGGGCACAGTGGGCTGTTCCGCGATCGCCACGTTCACGATGCCTCGCTCGTCGAGCGCATCATTCATCCGGGCCTCTTCCTGTTTCTTCACGTATAGAAGATAGTTTTCCTCCGCCGCTTTCTCCGAACCAAGCAGATCGTCTTGCGTGATCGCATCCTCGCCAAGCTTCTCTGCAATCGAGCGATACGTCGCCGATTGAACCGCTGTCGCTCCATCCCGCGCCTCAAGGGCTTTCAGTTGGACCTGGGCCTTCTGCAATTCCCCTTTTGCCCACTCGTAGTTCGTATTCTTGTCGGTTGTCTCATCCCTGAGAGGAGCTACATTCTCCGCCGCAATCGCCGACTGCGTCTGGGCAATCTGCTGCTCGACTTCCTGTACCAGCCGGTGAGTTGGCTCAAACTTCGTCAGCAACTGGGTTCGCTTGAGCTGCAAGTCCAGCAGGCTCCCCTTCAGTGCCTTCTGCAATTCCGGATTATCTGAAATCCGAACCTGGGTGGTCGTTCTCTCCGGAAGCTTCGAAACCTGCTGCTCGAGTTCCCAGACTCGCTGCCGGGTTTCCGCGAGGTCGATTCGTGTTTGCCTTCCGACGGCATCGAGTTCACTCAGTCGCTGCAGCGCCAGGTCGCGTTGCTGCGGCGCGGAGATGACTCCTTCTTTCGTGGTGAACTGCAAAAGCCGTCCCTTCGATTCCTCCAGTTGCCGCCTCGACTCGGCTGTTTGTTGCTCAAAGAAGTGAAATTCGTCGTTCGGGCGGTGGACCATCATGTGCTTCTCCAGGTAAACATTCGACAGCGACCGCAATACCTTCGCAGCCACCTCCGGATCATCCGCTGGATAGCTGACTGCGATCAGATTCGTCTTCTTCATCGCTTCAACATTCAGCTTCTTTCCCAGTCGTCGCGCCGCGCGCTCGATTCGCTGGGAGCGTCCTTCTCCCAGATGGAGCAGGTGAAACCAGTCGCGGCCACCACCGCCTGTCTCCTCGATCACTTTTCGCAGAACCTCGTCGTCCCGCAGCAATTCCACTTCTGAGTTCAGGTCCTCCTCGGTCGTCGCCGTCCTCGTCAAATCGTAAGGAGCATTTTCCCCGGCGCTCACCGGTGCGTCGGCCCGCCCGCGCCGGACCAGAATCTTCATGTTCGCCTCGTATTTCGTTCCGACGACCGCATATAGGACCGCCGCCGCGAATATCAACCCCGAAACCCAAACGAAGACCCTTCGCTGGCGGAACAACACCATTGCCAACTCGCGCAAGTTCGGCACGGAAGGCTGGATCTGCCTGCGAATTGGGTCTTCGTCTGACACGCGAGTGAGGGAAGTGTCTTAGAACTGATTTGGGTTCATGTACATGCTCACGGAAGGCTTGCTCAGAAATCGGGCAATCTTCGAAATCGTGTTCTGCGGAACTAACACCAGATCCCCCGGTCGCAAATGGGAATCCTCTTTCAAGCTGGCCTGTTTCAACATCTTCTTCAAGTCCAATAGCCGTGCTTCCATAAGGTCGTCATTGACGCGCCGGAACAATACGACCTGGGAATGCTTGGCTTGTTGCGTAAATCCTCCGGCAATTTCTACGGCTTCCATCACGGTCGTGTCCGACCGCAACTCGTACTTGCCGGGCTTTCCAACTTCGCCTCCGACGATGAAATAAGGATGCTCGAACTCCTTCAGCGCAACCGCAACCTGCGGATCGTGGAGATATCCTTGATAAGCCTTTTCGATCGCACGACTGAACTCTTCCAGATTCAAGCCTTGTGCCTCAACCAAGCCCGCATCTTTCAGCATCACGTAGCCATCGGGCTGCACCGTCAGCGACTGGTTGAACTCCGGCGCAACCGTAAAACTCACCTCGACCACATCACTCGGCCGCAGCCGGTAGAGCGGACGCCGGTTCCCTCCGAGCAAGAGGTTCTCCTTGCCATCCGCTCCCCCAGGCTTTACGGCTACTTTGGTGTCGCTCCCCGTTGCTGGTTTGGTTGAGCCGGAACGAGAAGTATCTTGGCTTCCGCTCAGGTCTGCTTTCTCCTGCGCGGAGGCAAACGAACAACACTGCATAAACAGCGCCGCCATGACGACGAATCGCACGAATGTGAAACCAATCTTCATCGCGGACTGTGCTGCATTCGCTTCCAAGATCATTGCCTAATTGCTAGGCGCAACTTATCCGACTCCGCGGAACACAACAAGATGTGAGACGTTGGGTAAACAAAAGTGGACATCCTTCCTCATGCGGGATGGCCGTGTTTCGTTGAATTGCGGGAAGTTACAGCGAATTCCGCGATCGGGAAATTCGGGGATGTACCGATTAGAAGTACCTACAAAAGTGGACTTGCATGTTCACGACATCACAATAAATGCTCCGGGCCGTATCAAGGCCAAGACAAAATGACCAGTCATTGATCCTTCAACGCTGACGCGAATCCGCGAGTTTCGCCCTGGTCCAGCACGCTCTCCCAAGGATATGGATGTGATCTCGCGCGACGCAACGTCAAACAAGCAGTTGGCTTTTCAACAGCCGGCGCACTTTATAACCTCAGACCTTCGGCCTAATTTTTCAATTCCCATTTTGAGAGTCGCACCCAACTTTTGTGCCCGCTTTCCTTGTGGATCATCTTTCGTCTTCCTACAATCACCCCATCAGTCTGTCTGCTGTTTTACGGAGAATCGCCGTATGAGTTTGTGCGCCGCCACTTCCAATGCGATTAGTGTCCTCATCGCCGACTCCAATCGCATGCAGGCTCAACTACTCACCAGCGCGCTACGCCGTCATCCGGAGTTTCACCTCACCACGTGCATGATGGATACGATGTCGATCGCGCAGGCTGTCATCGCAAATCTACCCCGTGTTGCGCTCCTCTCGGTGACGCCAGCGACTCTGTCCGAAACCGTCGCAGTGTTGCGTCGCCTGCATCTTTCTCATCCCGGAATCGCGCAGGTTCTGCTCTCCGACTCGTTTGATCGCGAGTTCGTGGTAACAGCCTTCCGCTCCGGGGTGCGTGGCATCTTCTCGATCACCGATTCCAACCTTCGCCTGCTGTGCAAGTGCATTCTCCGCGTAGCTGGCGGACAAATCTGGGTCAACACCGAGCAACTCAACTACGTGATGGACCTGATCTCGGAAGTCCCCTCGTTGCGCGTGCTCAACACGAGCGGCGATCGTCTGTTGACCCCGCGCGAGGAGCAAGTTGTCGCGCTCGTTGCCGAAGGACTTGGCAATCGCCAGATCGCCAGTGAACTCAATCTCAGCCCACACACGATCAAGAAATATCTCTTCCGAATCTTTGAGAAACTCGGCATCTCGACGCGCGTCGAACTTGTCCTCTACGCGGTTCATAATGGAGATCCGCGGCAAGCTGAGTGGCTAGCCGGCGCTTAAGCAGGAAGATTTCGAGTGAAAGAAGCGGAACCAGCACGTCGGTCGGCGGAATTCGCAGCCGGAGTAGCGTTACGCGCGGATTTGAAAACCGCGCACTCTGCTTGTATAACTTGGGACGGAACTCCTTGTCCCAGGATCCTTCCAATTCGCCTGCATCACCCAAGCCCCGCGGCGGAAGCATCGTCGCCGCCGGATTGCTATTGCTGGCGCTCGTGCTGGTAGTCACCTTCACGAGCCGTCCGGCGTTCTCGAGTCCGCTGGCGCTCGTCGTCGTGGCTGCGATCGGACTAGCCGCTCTGTTGTTGCAACTGCGTATCCGCAAGGATCCGACTAAGCCCGTTCGTGCTCCGCTGTGGCTCAACGTGGTTGGGCTGCTGTTCGCCGTGACCGCAGTATTTGCGGACTATCTCCATCTCAGCGCCAACCTGATGTTCGTCGCCGCGCTCGGAGCCGTTGGATGCTTCGGTGTTAGCGGCGCAGTTGTGCTTCACGCTCTGCGCAAGAAGAGCAGCTGATTCCAACTAGCGCTTGAACTCCACTGCGACCGTGGTCTCGACCGTCACCGGCTCGCCGTTCACGCGATAGGGTTGAAACTTCCACCAGCGCAGCGCGTCCATGGCAGCGCGGGCTAATACGTCGGGACCATTCAATGCGCGCGTACTCGCGACCGAACCATCGGGCCCGACAACGATGTCGAGCGCGATGATGCCTTGCAAATTCTGCTGTCTCGCGTCTGCGGGATAAATCGGGTCGACTCGGTGAACCAGCAATTTCTGCATCGCATCGGTCGGAACCTTCAAAGGCGTTGTTGACGCGCTATTCGATCCCTTGCGGCCGGATTCCAATTCTTCCCAGCCGCTGGTCCATCTCCACCAGAACACACCGGTCACGAATGCGGCCAGCATTACAACGACGATCCATGCGATGAGGCTCGATTTTTTTCCGCGACGGCCCGACGATCCGCCCCCTCCAAACGAACTCTGACTCGCCGGGATGTGCTTGACCACGACGCGATTCACTCTCGCGTGTGGAATCGCTCCGACTTCGGTTTCCGCTTTCGCTTCCTTCGCCCAATCACGGATCGCGACGCGCTGCTCGGCCGATATCTCGACGAACTCGAATCCGCATCGCAATTTGTCGTGGTACTTCACGGTCGCGTTGGCGCGCAACGGCTCGGCCTCCGGCGACAGCATCAACTCGACTTCCACGGTCTGACCCGGTTCCAGTTCTCCAGCAAGCATCGCGGCGATGCCACGCTCGCAGACATTTACCGAACGTCCTGGGACTTTGTCGGGAACTCCCGATCGCATGACCGTCACGTCAACAGGCGCGGCTGCGCGAAAGCGCGGCACACGCCGCCGCGAAGGTCCAGTCCATTCCCGAACTTGTGCTTCGGATGCCATCGGGCCTTTATCGTTACAGCGTCCTCGAACCTCATTATTCCGAGCGAAGCGAGCAACCTGCTGATGCCGTTCTATCGCTTCAACTCGATAATCTCACTGCCGCGCGCAAGCAACGCTACGCTCGCCATCCCGATAAACAGTCCGTGTTCGACGACTCCTGGCATGTCGCTGAGTTGCCGAGCCAGCGCTTCCGGATCCCGGATTTCGCCAAAGCGGCAATCCAGGATGTGATTGTTCTCGTCGGTCACAAACGGCTT
>Ga0181537_10004782_pt1 | contig 11153 bp, 8 predicted proteins | sample PEATcosm2014_Bin_39_FD_119765 | JGI IMG/M metagenome (GOLD analysis project Ga0181537, IMG submission 119765) | Peatland microbial communities from MTU Mesocosm Facility, Houghton, MI, USA - PEATcosm2014_Bin23_10_metaG | ecosystem: Environmental > Terrestrial > Soil > Wetlands > Peat | place... | reverse complement strand
GGAGCAGCCAGCTCGCACTGAGCTTGGTGCCGCTCCAGATGCCCACATTGTATAGTTGTCGAAACTGTAGACGAGCGAGTGGCTGGCCATGAGGTTGTTCGGTGCCAGCTGCTGCTCGATGTCGGGCAGTGAAATGATGCGCCCGATGATGAGATTCTCGCCTTGGGCGATGTTCGGGTTGTAGAAATTGACGTACATCATCGGCATGTCGAAGCCGCTGTACTTGTTGTCATAAAACAGGTTATGATCATTTATGAAGCCCTTAGTGGCCATGAATCGGTAGTCCAGGCCGTACAGAAGTGCTAGACGGAAGCCCCAGTCATAGTGATCGGTTTGGTTCTCGTCCGCCATGCGCTCGATATAGAGCACATCCTGGTCGTTTTCGACGTGGTTCCCGCGCTCGTCGTAGACCTCCGGGTAGTTCTGAATCTGGCTTGGCCCTGTGTTCCTCGAGGTGCTGATATTTGCGCTCTCGGTCACCCAACCGTAGAGCTGGATGCGGCTGTTGTACCACGCCTCCCCGTCAGGGCCGTCATAGATGGCCTGCATCAGCGGATAAGGACTGTCCCTCAAGGCGCCTGGATCGCCGATGACGTTGGGTCCACCGCCAAGCTGCCAGTCCTGGTCAGGGTAAGGAGGTCCGTCAAACGGGGTGTCGCCGATACGGCGCGAAGGTGGGGGAGGCGGGGTGCCGGGCAGCGCCGGAGGGGCCGGTGTGAACACGGGAGTTCCCAGCTGCTCGAGCTCGGCCTGGCCGAGCCTCGTCCAGAAGTCCTTGTCGGCCTTCTTCCCGTAGGGCTTTGCCGCAGGCGCGGGTGCGGCCGCCGCGGCCGGCGCCAAAACGGCCGGCGTCGTGGTCGTCGTTGTTGTGGTGGTCGTCGTTGCCTGGCCCGGCGTGGCCGGGTCCGCCTTCGCGATCGTCGCCAGGTTCACCGTGGCCAGGGACCCGAGCCCCAGGAACCAGCGGCTTAAGCGCTTCAAAATGATGTTCGAACGCATGGTTTGTGTAATGTTTCTCATTTACTGGTGTTGGTTTGCCTGCGGCGCCCGCCACCTGCCGGAGTCGCCTAAAACTGGTTTTGTTTCCTCGCGCCTGCGGCCGCTCGTGCCTGAACTGAGCTCCCCGCCCTGAATATTAATTCCTGCTACACGCACCGAGCGGCCTCATTAAAGACCTATAAACGGCCCGATGTTAGAGCGCCCGCGATGCCAGCAGTGATTAATCAAGCATAAACAAGGACAATATAACGGTAATATATAATTAACGGACCTGCTTTCCCGGGGTCGGCCTGAAAGACGCGAGCCTCAGTCGTTGGGAACCACCTCGTATGGCGCGATGGGCAGAAAGATCGTGAACTTTGCGCCTCCTCCTCGCTTGTTGTCCGCGGCAACCTCGCCTCCCTGGGCGGCCACAAATCCGTGGACTATTGAGAGCCCGAGGCCGAGTCCGCCTGGATGTGTGGCGCTGCCCCTCTGAAACTTCTGGAACAGGCGGCCGCGGAGGTCGGACGGAATTCCCGGCCCCTCGTCCTCCACCGAGATGAATGCCATGTCGCGACCGGCGTCGACACCGGCGCGGATGGTTATGGGCGTGCCCGGCGGCGAATAAAGGGCCGCGTTCAAGAGGAGGTTGCCGATCGCCTGTTCAGTGAGGGCCGCGTCGACGCGCAGGAGGGCGGTGTTTTCAGCAATGTCCGTCCGGACCAGGCGGCCCGACAGAGGATCCCGCATGGCCAAACAGGCCGCCTGTATGAGGTCCCTCGCGTCGCACCAATCCAGTTGCGGCGCCAGGATTCCCGACTCCAGGCGGGTCTGGTCAAGCAGGTTTGCCACCAGGCGGTCCAGTCGGCTGGTGGCCTGGCAGATTTCACGGGCAAGACCTGCCTGCTCACCCCGTGCTTTTATCAGAAGGGCGGGTGCCGCCGTTCGCAACACGGTCAGGGGCGTCTTCAGCTCGTGGGAAACGCTGTCAAAGAGGGCCCGATGAAGACGGTCGGACTCGGTCAGCAAGAGTGCGCGCTCGTTTACCGCTCCAAGGTGCTCGCCCTGGGCGCGAATTCGGGCGGCCAGCTCGCCGACGATAAGCGCCACCACAATGTAGGCGCCTAGCATCGCCACATCGTCCTCGTCCAGAACCGTGAACGACAGCCTCGGTGGAATCGTGAAAAAATCCCAGGCGGCCGCGCTCAGGATTGCGGCCACGAGAATCGGCCCGCGGCCGACCCTGAGGCCGATGGCTACGACCCCCAGGAGATAGATATGGCTGAAGGCCCGGTATCTGAGTGGAAATTGCCATGCGACCACGGTCAGGATGACAATCACGCTGACGGCCTCGATATATTCGCGGACCATCGAGGGGCGGGCGGGGCGCCCCATCGGCTTGAATGTCACGAGGCCGGTCTCCGTCGGGGAGACGTGGGTCCCGGCGCGCGCAGTCGAGGTGGTCCGCTCCCGATGGGGGGCGTGTTCGGGGCGGACATGCCATACGCAATCAGGCAGCCGCGGACCCATGCGCGCGTACTCGCCGGTGTTTCTCCCTCCAACTCAGAAGAGAGGCCGATCTGAGAGCATCCAGGCGCATCCGCGGAGCCCTTGGTCTCAAGATGGGAATTCACACGATTTTGCGGAAATAAACAGCCATCCGTCGAAATGATCGGTCGGCCGCCCCGGAAATGCCCGTCAGGGCCTGGAACCGCCGCGCTGCAGCGCAAGCGGTTAGGTCGCTGGCATCCTGGAGGGTAGCCTATGCGCTCCTCTTGGCGTAACGCCCGAGGATCAGTCGAAGGGAGCCCGGACTTCCGGGCGGAATCGCCGCAATTCGGCCCACTTCGGAGCCCAGCACCGGACCAGCTACAAACATCGAGCGGCCGTGTCCCGACGGGACCATCTTTCCGATCCACAAGGAGGGCTGGGAAGTGGGCGAATACAGGGCCACGAAATCGGCCCCCTTGCCCATAGCTTCGCCCAGGGCCGCAACCATCAATTCATGGAGTGAAGCCCCAGAGCCGCCGTTGACGCTGAGTTCCCCCAGGATAACGACGTCCTCGGACGGGGCGTTCGTGAATATCTGTATGTCGCCCGCGCTTGCCTTAGCGGTTGCTTGAACGCCGGAGGAATCCGGCGAAGGGAAGAACTCGCTCACCGGGGCCGCTCTGCACGTGGCAGCGAAACCAAGCGCTGCCGCGGAAACCATCACCTGCATTGTGTAATAGCGTATTTTCATATGTTATTTTCTTTTTTATACCGACCCACCACCGCCAAATCATGCCGAGGCGAGATCCTGATCCGCATGGTTCTCAACCGTCAGGTCCTTGTCATTGAGCCTGTATCCAAAGCCAGAAACCGTTACGAAAAACCTCGGATCCTCCGGATTGTCCTCGAGCTTTTGCCGAAGGCGCCTCATGTATACGCGGAGGTAGTTGGTGTGCGTCTCGAAGCGCGGGCCCCAGAGCTCGCGCAGAATATTCTTGTGCATCACAATCTTCCCGCGGTTTGTGATGAGCAGATGCAGGAGCGCGTACTCCATCGCGGTCAGCCTTACCTCCTTTCCATTCTTTGTGACGACATGGGCGTTCAGGTCCATCTGGATGGCGCCGAACCTCATGACGATGGCCTCAACCGTTGACTGCTTCCGCCTGATCAGCACCCGCAGGCGGGCCAGAAGCTCCGACGAGTCGAACGGCTTGGTGAGGTAGTCGTCGGCGCCCGAGTCGAGCGCGGACACTTTCTCAAACTGCCCCGTGCAAACGGAGAGGATAAGGACCGGCACCTTTGTCCACTCTCGCAGGCGCTTGAGGACTTCAAGGCCGGGCATGTCCGGAAGCCCTAGGTCCAGAATGATAAGATCGGGACGAAAGGCCGCGGCCTCGATAAGGCCCGTCCGCCCGTCGTCGGCGCCCCGAACAGAATAGCTGTCCGTCTCCAGCGTCATCTTTAGGAGCCGGCTGATCTGGGGCTCATCATCGATGATCAGCACCCTGGGGGTGGGTGATGAGCCACTCATCGCGAGATCCTCTCCCCTTGCAGGAACGCCCGCCGGGGCGGCATCGGGCGTTGCCCTATGTCCTCACATCGGCGTTGTGGGAGATAAACGGATACCAGCAACCGTGGGCCGTCCTCGTGGAGCGGATGGAATTGTAACAGCTCCATTTGCCCATGATAGAGCACTCGCGGTTCCAATCATAATTAAATGGCAGCCCGAAACCGTAAACAAACGATATACATCCGCGGAAAAAACCCGAATCTTCCGCAATTTGAGGATCCAGCGGCCCCATCGTGCATGGGCGCGGGGCTTCAGGTCCCGTGGCGGATCCGCGCGCATGTCGATCGCCGACGTTTTGATTTAGACAGTGTGTTAATTAAATGTTGATATTATATATAAGCGCGGGATTTTCGGCGCGCGCGCTTTTATATAAAAAATTGACATCTGTGGCGCCCGGATTTGCCCGGTATGTTCGGTGGGCAGGAGGGGTTTTCGCGGGAGGATGTTAACTGTACCTTAACCTCGGGGGTCTCCGGGGCCGCCAGTTTTGAGTCCCAGACCGGCTTGGTCTTAATCTCGTGTTAATCTGGCAGGGATCTTGCTTAACGTAGCCCGATTCAGTCCCTCTGCCGGGGACTGAAGGCAGGGCTACGAGTGTTAATGCCAAGACCAAACAATAGACTACAAATGACCCAAAACGTTATGTCCCAACCTAAGACGAAGCTAATAGCCGGACTCTTGTGCGCGCTTTCCCTAGGCGCCGCATCGGCCCGTGCCCAGGCGACGACTACCACGACCACCACGACGACTACGCCCGCCGCGGCCCCGACTGCAGCGGCGCCTGCCGCTCCGGCCGCGGCGCCGACCTCCCCGGTCTCAACGCCTTCCATGGAGGGTCCGCTCGCGGTCAACCTGAAGCCCGAAAGCTTCGACGTTCCCGACTTCGGAAAAATCTATGTCTCTGGCGCCCTTACGGCGATCGCCCTTGCGGATACCCCGACGTTCTTCGGTGAAAAGAACGCCTACGGGGACATCAGCAACGCCCAGATCTTCGTCCAGAAGGTCGACGGCGCGTTCCAGTTCTTCCTCGACGGCGGTGCATACTCGTTCCCGACGGTCGGCGTGCCCTACTCCGAGGCCGGGACCACGATGAACAACACCTTCGGCGCGCTTCCCGTGGGCTTCGTCAAGTTTGTCAGCGGCAACTTCTCGATCCAGGCCGGGAAACTCCCGACGCTCATCGGCGCTGAATACGGGTTCACTTACGAGAACATGAACATCTCGCGCGGATTGCTCTGGAACCAGGAGCCGCTCATCAGCCGCGGCGTCCAGGCGAACTACACGGCGGGCCCGGTAGCTTTCAACGTCTCGTGGAACGACGGGTTCTACTCGGACCGCTTCAACTGGGGCACGGGCGCCGTCACATGGACCATCAACTCCTCCAACACGCTTGAATTTGTCGGCGGCGGGAACTTCGGGACGACGGACTACGGCAGCTCCGCCACGCCCGAGATCCAGAATAACGACAAGGAGATCTACAACCTGATCTACTCGTACACCGCCGGCCAGTGGACGGCCCAGGCCTACTTCCAGTACGCCGACACCGGCAATGCGGCCGCGATCGGGATCGGCAAGGACACCTCAAGCACGGGCTTTGGCGTCCTCGCCAACTACGCCGTCCCGAACTCGAGCTGGAACATCTCCGGTCGCATCGAGCAGATCTCCTCCTCCGGGAGCGCGACGGACGGCTCGGCCAACCTGCTCTACGGCGCGGGCAGCTCGGCCTGGTCCGGCACGCTCACAGCGACCTACCAGTCGGGGGTGTTCTTCACCCGCGGCGAGATCTCGGTCGTAGGGGCCTCGGATGCGACGGCTGGCGCTGAATTCGGCACCAGCGGGACCAGCTCAACGCAGACCCGCTTCGCGATCGAGACCGGCATCCTGTTCTGATTTTGTCCGGCCCGAAGGCCCGCACCCCTGCCAGGGTGCGGGCCTTTTCGTGTCCAGGGCGGCCGATGTTCTTTCGTGTCATTTGGGGGTTTTCGTGGTTAATCGAACCCCACACCCATGCCCCTACGCGTCCTCATCCTCGGAGCCAACGGCTTCATCGGCAGCTCCCTCACCCACGCCATCCTGAAGCAGAAGGACTGGGAGGTCTACGGGATGGACGTCGGCGACCACAAGCTCGGCGACTGCCTCGGGAACAAGCGCTTCAAGTTCGTCGAGGGCGACATCACGATCTCCCGCGAATGGATCGAGTACCACGTGAAGAAGTGCGACGCGGTGCTCCCGCTGGTCGCGATTGCGAATCCCGTGCAGTACGTGAAGGACCCCCTGAGGGTCTTCGAGCTCGATTTCGAGGCCAACCTCGAGATCGTCCGCAAGTGCGCGAAGTACCGCAAGCGGATCATCTTCCCGTCCACCTCGGAGGTCTACGGGATGTGCCCGGACCCCGAGCTCGACGAGGAGACGAGCCCGCTGGTCTACGGGCCGATCGGGCGCCAGCGCTGGATCTACGCGTGCTCAAAGCAGCTCCTTGACCGCGTCATCTACGCGTACGGCGTGCGCGACGGCGTGGACTACACGCTCTTCAGGCCGTTCAACTGGATCGGCCCGAAGCTCGACGACGTGATGGAGCCCAAGGAGGGCAGCTCGAGGCTCTTCACGCAGTTCATCTCGAACGTGATCTTCGAGAAGCCGCTGCAGCTCGTCGACGGGGGCAAGCAGGGCCGGTCGTTCACGTACATCGACGACGGGGTGGACGCGCTCCTGAGGATCATCGAGAACAAGGGGGGCAAGGCCTCCCGCCAGATCTTCAACATCGGCAACCCGAGGAACAATGTCAGCGTCGCGCAGCTCGCGAAGCTGATCATCGCGGCGTTCAGGGACTTCCCGGAATTCGAGGGGCAGGCGGCGCGGGCCAGGACGGTCGTCGTGTCCTCGGGCAAGTATTTTGGAAAGTACTACCAGGACATCCAGCGAAGGGTTCCCTCGGTGGCGGCGATCAAGAGGCAGCTCGGGTGGAGCCCGAAGGTCGACCTGAAGACGGCGATCAGGCTAACGCTCGACTACCACCTGGCCCATAAGGACTACAAGCTGGACTGAGCGCCATGCCGGTTCGACTAGCGCTCAAGGTTGACGCCGACACCGACCGCGGGACGCGCGACGGGGTGCCCAGCCTCGCGGCCGACTGCCGGGAGTTCGGCGCGGCGGCCTGCTTCCTCTTCTCGCTGGGGCGGGACCAGACGGGGCGGGCGATCACGCGGGTGTTCCGGCCGGGCTTCTTCAGCAAGGTGAGCCGGACCAGCGTCGTCCAGATCTACGGGCTGCGGACGCTGCTGAACGGGACGCTCCTGCCCTCGCCGCATATCGGGCAGCGCAACGCGGGCGCGATGCGATCGGTGCGCGACGCGGGCTTCGAGGTCGGGATCCACTGCAGCAACCACTACCGCTGGCAGGACCACCTGCACCTCATGGACCTCGCTGCGGTCCGCGCGGAGTTCTCGGCGGCCCGTGCGGAGTTCACGCGCGTGTTCGGGGCCGAGGCCCGCACGGCGGGCGCACCGGGGTGGCAGAGCACCTCCCTGAGCCGCGAGGTGTACGACGAGGCGGGCCTCCTCTACTCGAGCGACACCCGGGGGTACGGTCCCTTCTTCCCGAGGATCGACGGGACGGTCTACCGGACGCTCGAGATCCCGAGCACGCTCCCGACACTCGACGAGCTGATGGGCAGGCCGGAGTTCCCCGACGCCGAGATCGCCGGGCACCTCATGTCCCTGCTCAGGCCGGACCGGCTAAATGTGTTCACGCTCCACGCGGAGATCGAGGGCATGGGCCGCCGCGGAATCTTCCGGGAATTCCTCGCCGCGTGCCGCGCCTCCGGCGTCGAATTCGTCAGGCTCGAGGACGAGGCCAGGCGCATCCTTTCGGACCGGGCGGCGGTGCCGGTGTGCGACCAGCTGATGGCGCCGATCGATGGCCGCAGCGGCCTAGTGGCGACGCAGGCGCAGGCCGCGGCGTGTGCCGCCTGACGACCATGGGCGTCGTGCGCGAGGCATGGGAGCCGCGCCTGGCCCGCGAGGGGGACATCCCGGCCCTTGAGGCGCTCATCACCCTCTCGGTGATGGAGCTTCAGGCACCCTATTACTCGCAGGCGCAGCGCACCGCGGCGATCGGCACGGTGTTCGGCGTGGACCGGCAGCTGATCCGGGACGGGACATACTTCGTTGTCGAGAGGGACGGGCGGATCATCGGCTGCGGCGGCTGGAGCCGGAGGGGATCCCTGTTCGGCAGCGACCACGGGAGGGCGGGGGAGGACCGGGCGCTTGACCCCCGCTCCGAGCCGGCGCGGGTGCGCGCCTTCTTCGTCCACCCGGAATGGGCGCGCCGGAGCGTCGGCCGCAGCATCATGGCCGCGTGCGAGGAGGCGATCGTCAATGCGGGCTTCGGGGACGCCACGATCGTGTCGACCCTTGCCGGGGTGGCCCTCTATGCGTCCTTCGGCTACGTGGAGAACGGGAGGTTTGAGGCGGCGCTTCCGGGCGGCCTCTCGCTGCCCGTGGTCAGGATGGGCAAAGCCCTCTCAGGCCCTGGACAGGCGCCGCGTGAGCCAGAGGCCCACGGTTAGGAAGATCAGGTTCGGCACCCAAAGCAGCAGGTCGGGCCGGTAGTCGGGGTGCTGGTCGAGCCAGCCGACGATGACGATCAGGAGATAGTACGTGAGCGCGAGGAGCACCGCCACCCCGAGGTTCGCGCTTGTCTCGCGCCGGGAGACCCGGATGCCAAGCGGCACCCCTATGATCGCGAAGGTGAGCACGGAAAGCGCCATGTTGATCTTGTCCTGGATCGTGAGCGCAACCTTCATCAGGTTGCGCTGGTGCTGCAGTTCCTCGCCGGGGGGCACCGGCAGGCGCTCGATCCTCTGCCTCTCGGTGACGAGTTCCCCGTAGGTCATCCACGCCAGCTTCTGATGCACGCTCTCGCTGCCAAAGTACTGGGCGAGCGAGATGCGGTATGGGTCGACTTGCCCGAACGTGTGCTCCTGGATGTGCTCGAGGTCGCCGGGGTCCTTCGCGGGGCGCACCTCCACCTGCGCGTTCGTGAGCGTGATGATGAACTCGTTGGTGGATTCGTCGTAGTCGATGCGGCCCGACTCGGCGCGGGTGAACCGGACGACCTGGCGCTGGGAGTCGAGCTTCCAGGTCCACACGTCCCGCACGTTCGAGCCGTCCTTGGACCCCGCCTCCATCGAGCCGACATAGATCACGAACCCCGGGAAATCGCGGATGAACGTCCTCGGCCTGATGTAGCTGAACGGGTTGGAGCGGACAGCGGCCGCGAACTCGCGGTGGTACTGCACCCGCGCCCACGGCATCGACTCGAAGTTGACCCGAAGCCCGAGCGCGACCCCGAGCACGGCGAGCACGATCACCGGCCTCGCGATCCGCATGATGCTCAGGCCCGCGGAGCGCATCGCGGTGATCTCGCCGTCGGAGGAAAGGCGCCCGAGCGTGAGGAGAACGCCGGTCAGGATGCCCAGCGGCAGCGCGTAGGAGATGACAAAGGGCACGAGGAGGAGGACCAGCCTCCCGAAGGTGAGCAGGGGCAGCTGGCCGGCGAGCAGCGGGCCGAGCAGGTCGCGGATGACGTTTGCGGCCGCGAGCACGAAGGCGAAGAGCGCCGCAGCCGCCCCCGCGGTCCCGAGGACGCCCTTGAAGATGTGCCGGTCGAGCAGGTTCAAGGCGCCGCCTTGGCCATCGCGGAATGCACCGTGCGGATCAGGGTGTCGATGCTGAAGGGTTTGCTGAGGAAGTGGCGTACGCCGTTCGCGGCGGCCTCCTCCTTGTTCTGGCTGGTCGCCAGCCCGCTCGCCGCGATGATCGCCAGGTCCGGCTTCACGTGGCGCAGGGCGAGGATGGTGCGCCCGCCGTCGAGCCCCGGCATCTGCATGTCTACCACGGCCGCCTGGAAGAGCGACGGGGAGGCCCTGAAGAGGGACACGGCCTCGGAGCCGTCGGCCGCCCCCACCGTCTTGAACCCGAAGTTCTCGAGGGTGCTGCGCATCATGAGGCGCACGGACTCCTCGTCGTCCACGACGAGGATTGTCTCGCCGGAACCGCGCGGGATCTGGCCCGGGGCCTCCTTCGTGGGCTCCTCCCGGGCGGGCCGCATGAGGTTCGAGTCGTCCGTCGGCAGGAAGATGGAGAACGTGGTGCCTATGCCCTCCGTGGAGACGAACGTGATGAACCCGCGGTGGGCCTTCACGATCGAGCGCGCGGTCGAGAGGCCGAGCCCGGTCCCGCGCCCGACGCCCTTGGTCGTGAAGAACGGGTCGAAGATCTGCCCCTTGAGGATGTCGGGGATGCCGCTGCCCGTGTCCGAGACGTCGATCCGCACGAAGGCGCCGGGCACCGCGTCCGGGTGCGGCCGGGGCGCCGACGCGGAGATGGTTGTCTGGGAGGCGTAGATGGAGAGCCGGCCCCCCGTCGGCATCGCGTCGCGCGCGTTGACGGAAAGGTTGAGCAGGGCCTGGTGGAGCTGCACCGGGTCGCCGGAGATGGCCGGGACTCCGGGCGCGACCTCGAGGTTCAACCGGATCGACTTGGGAAGAGAGCCCTCAAGCAGGGTGCGCAGCTCCGTGAGGAGCTTCGGGCACTCCACGGTGACCCGCGGGCCCTCGATCCCGCGGGCGAAGAGAAGGATCTGGCGGACAAGCTCGGCGCCGCGCCTCGCGCTCGTCGAGACGACGTTGAGGAGCTGGGCCGTCTCCTTGTCCGGCGCCCGGTCCGCCAGCAGGTCGCCCGCCATCATGATGGGCGCGAGGACGTTGTTCAGGTCGTGCGCGATGCCGCCCGCGAGCGTGCCGATGCTCTCGATTCGCTGGGCCTGGAGGACCTGGGTCTCCAGCAGCTTGCGCTCCGTGATGTCGGTGACGAACCCCTCGAGCGAGCGCACCGACCCGTCGGGCCCGGGGACGGAGCGGCCCCGCTCCCAGACCCACTTCAGCGCGCCGTCGCGCGTTCGGATGCGGTAGGTGAGCTCGTACGTTTCTCCGCGCTCCACGGCGCGGGTGATGATCTCGCGCACGGACTTACGGTCCTCCGCCTCGGTGATCTCCTCGTAGCTCGTCAGGCGGTTGCCGATCAGCGCATCCGGCTCGAAGCCCGTCAGC
>Ga0181537_10004781_pt1 | contig 11156 bp, 6 predicted proteins | sample PEATcosm2014_Bin_39_FD_119765 | JGI IMG/M metagenome (GOLD analysis project Ga0181537, IMG submission 119765) | Peatland microbial communities from MTU Mesocosm Facility, Houghton, MI, USA - PEATcosm2014_Bin23_10_metaG | ecosystem: Environmental > Terrestrial > Soil > Wetlands > Peat | place... | reverse complement strand
TGCGCAGAATCTCGCGCAGCTGGGCCATGGCGGGCGCTCCGACTTCCTTGACTAGTTCGATCATGCGGTCGCATTCATCGCGGCGCATGCAGCGGAAGAAGCGGTCGGCCAGATGCTCCGCTCCAGCTCCGGCAGTCCGCCGCAGAACTAGGATCAGATCTTTGGGCACTGGGTCGCTGCGCAGGGCTTCTTCAATAAACTCCGGCAGCCGGTTTTCCACGCCGACTCGCGGCCGCAAATCATTCCCCATCACCGGACGCTGCGTGAAAACCGCTTCCATGCTGACGCAGACCTGACTCACGGCGGCGTAGTTCTTTGAAGAGCTGGCTTCCTGGCTGAGCCGCACAAAAGCCGCGCTGATCAAGCTTTGCAGTTCGGGATCTTTTTCCGTGATCAGCTGCTCGGCCAGCGTGTGGATGGCATCGCCAATGGCCTCACCGCCCAGGCGGGAGTAAAGATCGGCTAACTGGCTCAATCCGATGGCGATCTTGCGGCGCGGTTCGATTTCCCGCGCGTTCATGCAGCTGGAGTAGTTCTTCAGAATATCTTCGGCAGTTTGCTTGTCTTCCCGATCGAGGAGCACTTCCACAAACTGGCGCACGTTGCGCGGCGGGACGCACGCTGCCTCATGGGAGAGCAGCACGCTTTTCTTCCCCGACTCCGGCACTTCCGCCCAGAACATGCGGTCGAGAATGTCGGCATGCGAATCGATCAGGATGCCGGCCTTGTTCATCTTCTCTTCTTGCGTGCGCAGAATCTTGCGCAGCGAGTCCATCTGCCGGCTCATGTGCTCCATCATCTGGTGCACGGCATTTACTTTGACTTCGCCCTTCTGGTAGCGCTCCAGGGCGAAACGAATCGCCATATGTTCGGCGGCCTTCATCAGCAGCGGCGCATCTTCCTCCTCGGAGGTCGCCGCCTTCGCGGAGAGGCTCCCCAGCAGTTGCTGCAGGTTCAGCCGCGTGTTGGGATCAACTTCAGACAGGTCCTTCTGCAGATCTTCTGTTCCAATGCTGGGATCGCTCTGCGCTTGCCCGAAGCGGGTGAGCAGGCGAATGGCCTGCACCACTTCAGCTTCCTGCAAAGGCACAATGCCGCCGGTCCACGCCGGAGCAACGCCCGTTCCCGTACCGGCACCACCAGCAACGCCACCGATGGGAACGTTCGGCACGCTGCCCAGCGGAGCGTTTGGCCCGCCGACCGGGCCTTCGCCCTTGGAGTTTGCTCCTTCCGCGGCTGCAATTAACTGCAACAGTTTCTGCGGATCATTCAGCCATTGCTTGAACTCGGGACCGAGCGTCTGCGCCGCGATCTGCGCCGCGATGCTTACATCTCCCGTGAGCGGATCGGCAGCGACAAACTTCACCTCGTTAATCCGGATTGTGCTGTTGTTGTTGCCGAGGCCCAGAGCTTCTTTAATCTGCTTTGAGACATCCTGAGCCTTCGAACCGCCGATCGTGAACGCGCGCACCAGGCGCGTGAAATCTTCGATGGTAACGTTTTTAGAAAAATGCAGGCTAGCCAGCCCGGCCGCGTTCAACAGATTCGCGAAGCTGCGCTCCGCATTGCCTGTTTCGAGCGGAATTCCGTCGAGCAACAACTTGTTGTCGGAGACCCCGAGCAGAAAGCCACTGTCACCCGCTGTGGGCAGGCCGTTCTGCAATTCGTTCCACGTGGTCTCAAACTGCGCTTCGGTACGCTTGTGTTCGTAGCCGTACATGCGCGCGTACTTGATCAGAATGTTCAGACTGTGAACAAACGCGCGCGCCGAGGCGGACCGGTTTTCTTGAGATGTGCTCTGGGCGGTGATAAGAAGCTCCTCTAACCCGCAATAGCGCACTCCAAGGGTAAGACCAATCGGTAAGTCCGGGCAGATTACCGAGGTAATCGCGACGTCACCATCAGGCGCCCGCTAGGGCGTGGCCTGGAAACGGCTGTTGAGGTCATCGAGAAGATCGCAAGCGTCAAGAATGATCGGGGTCCAGGCGAACGCGGCCAAAAGACCGCCACAGCGGGCGGGAATCGCTCTTTAAAGACCCTTTCCGAGACGACGTACGGCGAGGGGGCTTGGCGCGCTCATGTCTGCTGAAAGCTTCTTTCCCTTCAGGAGAGACGGACCGTCAAATCGCTTGCCAGCCAGAATCCAGCCGCAGCGGTTGCATCCCCAAGCGGCAAAGTTGTTGTCTTCCAACCGCACCAATTCTCGGGCCATGGCCGGACAGTTTCCCACACCACCTGCGATTAATGTCTACCGAGCTGGTAGGAATAGCACAAGCGAATGACATCTGCAAAGATGTCTCGGAGTATAAGCTGATTCTTGCGCCGGCGGCCGCAGGCGTGAGATGTCCAACCCTGGCGTTCTCGGCCGTCCGCGGGCGAAAATGATACAGTCGGTTCGTCCCGAGGATTGCTTTGCCATCTTCTACCAACATCGCGAAGCGCGGCCCCGCGAAGAGCATCGCAGTCAATATCACAGTGAACCAGATCGCAAAGACGAAGGCTGCGGAAAAGACGACGTTCGACAAGACGACCGCCGAAAAAAAGACGGCCAAGAAGACCGTCGGTCTGCGCTACTGGATGCTGCGTGTCCTCGAAGAGTGCCAGCACGTCTCCGCCGACTTCAGCGCCGACCCGGTGCATGATCTTCGGGTCTGCCTGCGCCGCTGCCGATCCATGGCCGACGGCCTGATCGCCGTCGATCCCGATCCTGACTGGAAAGCGATGAAGAAGGCCGGCAAGCGCCTGTTCCAGCGACTCGGCGCTCTGCGCGATATCCAGGTAATGATGGAATGGATCGAAACCATGCATCCCGCCACAACCCGTGTGGACGCGGGCGACTCGCCCGCGTTGCCTCCATCGCAACAAAGTCCCGGGCCCATCGCGAACGTTGCAGCCGAATACGACCAAACTGAATCCCAGTGGGAACTCACAACAGAACGGAGTTCCCCCGCTCGCGATCCCGCAGCACAAGCCCTCCTTGAAATCCTTACCCGCCGCGAAGCCGAGCAAAAGCGCGAAGCCCGCGCCGCCCTGGGAGAATTCGACCGTAAGCAGTGGCGCCAATGGAGTCAATCCCTGCCGCAACGTGCGGCGCACATCCGCCCCGGCAGCGGAGTCTTCAAGCATCTGGCACTGGAGCGCTGGACTGCGGCTCACGACCTCCACAACCGCGCCCTGCGCAACCGTTCTAAAGCTGCGTTTCACACCTTGCGCATCGGCATCAAACGCTTTCGCTACATTGTTGAAAATTTCCTTCCCGAACAGCACAAGGCCTGGAGCAACGATTTGAAAGCCATGCAGGACCTGCTCGGCGAAGTCCACGACCTGGACGTGCTTTGGGCGACGGCACTTACGAGCCAGATATTCTCCAGCCACACGTTTTCGAGCGAGATTTCTGTGGGCGAGAGTTTTCCGGGCCAGATTTTAGCGAATCGGGTGACTTTCGGCGCTGAATTGCGAGACCGCTGGCATCGCCGAATTGCCGAGGAGCGGGCGAAGCGCATCGAGCGTTATCGCAAAAAGATGGTTGGTCCCGATTCGCTGTGGAATGTGTGGCGTGCAGGATTGCCACAAGGTCAGCAGATTCAGGCACTTGCGACGCAGCGGATGAAGCTATGGGCGAAGGCTCTCGACCCTGATTTCGCGCACTCCGAGCGCGTCGCCCGGTTATCCCTCGAACTCTACGACGGCTTGGCTGCTAGACAGTTGCTGAGCTCACGAACGGCCTCGGAAAATGGCTCCGGCGCACGTGAGAGCCTGCTGATTGCGGCGCTCCTGCACGATGTGGGCAAATCAGAAGGAAACAAAGGACATCACAAGGCGTCGCTGGAGCTGATAAAGGCTCACGGCACGCCCCTGGGATGGAACGCGCAAGACATGCAACGCGCCGCCACCGTCGCCCGTTTTCACTGCGGTGCATTGCCCACGCGCAGCCACAAAGCCCTGCGCGACCTTCTGCCGGACGAACAAAAGGCCACGATCCAGCTGGCGGCCATCCTTCGCCTGGCCAACGCCTTCGACGCGTCTCACGACGGCCACATCCGCCGGCTGCAGATCGAAAACAGTCAGACCGAAAATGGACGGATCGGAAGCGGTAAGCCCGGAGATGTTACGAAGCACCTTCGCCGCGCCAAAGGATTCCTGCGCAAGCCCGCCAGCTTGGCGAAAAACGAAGCCCTCATAATCGCCGCCGATGGCTATGTGCCAGACAGCCCCACTGCCCAAACCATCGCCGCCGAACGCCATCTGCTGGAAACGGTGCTGGGCCGGCCCGTGCTGGTTAAAGCATTTCCAAGTTTTCTATCAAAGCATCTGCGGCCTTCAGCGGCCCGCTTCAGGTAAGTTTGCGATGCGCTCTGCACGGTAGCCGAGCGAGCCGAGGTAGTCGCTTTATCCAAAGTCGCTAACCCCACGGCCCACTATCACCAACCGGTGGAACAAGCGGCAAATCGCCAGCTTGTTAAAGTCAGGCACAGGATACAGCCCCGCTTCCAGGAATGTCGCCATAATGCCAGAGTTCCATAAGCTGAATTTCCACGTCGTGCCATTTGCGAAGGTGATGAGAAGAAAGGCTAATGCACCAAAAGTCGGCACGAACAACAACCACAGCCGAGCTAATTCAACCCGGACCGCAACGCGATCATGCGCCAAAGACACGAGGTAATCCAGGTCAGGCACGTTCACAGTAGTGCGTATGCAAAAAACCTCTCTGCGCGGACGTAGGATGAAGCCGACTGCCACAACCCCGATGATTACGAGTGCTCCAACCCCCGCTATGGCCCATTCCTAGGACGGCAGCAGTAAAGTCGCAATCAGCGCGCCTGCCCCTACAGCGAAGATCTGCCACGTCCTCATAGCGGAGATTCGGACGCATTTATGCGCGCCCGCAACCGAAGGTGTCGGTTTGAAAGATAGCTCGGAATCTGGAGGGTCCGGATGTCCCTGAGACCGTGCAAGGGACTTCCAAACTCGCCTCTATTCGACTACAACTTAGTCATCATGACTCACGCTCAAATGGTGGATAAAGCCGTGCGCTGGCTGCGGCACTATCGCTGCGGCGTGGTGCTATCCGAACAGGCTTGTGCCAGCGGCGAAATGCCGGACGCCATTGGCTGGAAGCGGGCCAGTCACTCCGTGCTGGTGGAGTGCAAAGTTACGCGCGCAGATTTTCTGGTCGACCGGGCTAAGCCCTTTCGGCTCGAGCCGGAGCAGGGAGTCGGCAGTGAACGCTTTTATCTCACGCCTGCTGGACTCGTGAAGCCGGAGGAGTTGCCCGAGGGGTGGGGACTGCTGGAAATCCGCGGGCGCGGAGTGGAGATGGTTCACGCTTCGGCGAAGAATCTGCGCAGCGCCGCTGGATTTCGCTGCGAGATGAATCTTCTGCTAGCCAGCCTGCGCCGCGTCGAGGTGCGCATCGAGCCGCAGAGCATTACCGATTTTCTCAAGTGGAAAAACCGCATGGCGGAGTACAACCGCGGCACGCTTCCCCAAGGGCTTACGGCGGCTGAGGATGAAGGGAATGTGTTTCTGGAGCCGGATTTGATGCAGTGAAGCAAGCTGTCAGCTACCAGCCATCGGCTAAGGACGTCGGAATTCAGCCTCGAACCTCAGACTCTCGGACGGTGTGCGCCGGGCTTCACCCTGGCTTGGACAGCCGAGGCGGCTATACATGGAACTTGCTGGATACGAAAAAGAAAGCCGGGCTGGTTCGCCCGGTTTCTTCTTGCGTCGAGTTGGATGCGGTTACATCGCAGCGCGGCGCGACTGGCGCTGAGTCTGCCTCTGGCTGGGTTAGGGCCAGTCCGGTCGCCCGGAAAGTGCTTCCTCAGGCCAATCCTGAAACATCGAGGAGCGAGGAAACAGACAGCTTAAGATCTGCAAACCACGGGCCAAGCGCAGCATTCAAGTATTGGCTGTCGTACATTATTCTAAAGTACTGATTGTACATGACTTAACTTTGGCATAGTCTTTAGGTCGGTTATCCCAAAAACCGGCCACCGCTGTGAATGGGGAAAAAGTCTGCACTACTTGCACCTGGGAGGGTGCAAGCGAGAATTCTGCTGCAACTGTGGGCGCTGCCAGGGTTCAACCAATAGGGTCACAATCGGGGATTTGGTCTGGACTCGCGACGGCAAACATCTCTACGCCAAAAACGTGAACCGAGCCTTGATTGTGGCACACGTGCAAAGCCAAGAGGGCGAATTTCACGCGGGAGTTATTGCGACAGATTTTCTCCCCGCCCGAGGGAGTGAGCGCCTTTGATACCGCGCCCGACGGCCGGATACTGGCCGCGGTGCCGGGGGGAGCAGACTCTGGCTCCTCCGGTGAGCGTGGTGCTGAACTGGGATTCGGAATTGAAGAAATAAACTTGGTGCTCGAAGGGCAAGATCGCGAGCTTTGCTCGGCGGTCAGCCGGGCGGCTCTCCCCACCTGTACCTTCTACATATCCCTGCGGCCTTCCATAGCTTTCAGCATCGTGATCTCGTCGGTGTACTCGATGTCGCTGCCGACCGGGATACCCATTGCGATGCGCGTCACTTTCACGCCTACACGCTTGAGTTGCTGCGAAAGATAAGTGGCGGTGGCTTCGCCTTCGATGGTGGGATTGGTGGCGATGATGACTTCGTCCACATTGCCGGCATCGACGCGGGTGATGAGGTTCGAAATGCGCAACTGCTCGGGGCCGATGCCGTGCAGGGGAGAGATGGCTCCGTGCAGGACGTGGAAGACGCCGTTGAAGTGTTTGGTCTTTTCGATGGCGGCGATGTTGGTGGGTTCCTCAACCACGCAGACCATCCGCTGGTTGCGGGTTGCGCTGGTGCAGTAGAGGCAAGGGTCGACGTCGGTGATGTTGTTGCAGACGGAGCAGAGACGGAGGTTGGCTTTGACGTCACGGACGGCGGTGGCGAGGGCCTCGGCATCTTCTTCGCTGGAGCGAAGAATGTGGAAGGCCAGGCGCTGCGCGCTTTTGGCGCCGACTCCAGGGAGTTTTTTCAGTTCGTCAATCAACCGCGACATCGGTTCGGCAAATTTGGACATAAGAATTGAGTGATTGAGTCACCGAATCATGGAATCAATGATTCAGCGATTCAATAGCTAGAGTCCGCCCATGCCGAGGCCGCCCAGCATGCCGCCGACGGTGGACTGCATGGCTCCGTCAATTTTGCGTGCGGCCTCGTTGACAGCGGCGAGGATTAAATCCTGCAGCATCTCGACGTCGCCGGCCTTCACGGCTTCGGGCTCGATGCGCAGACTGAGCAGCTGTTTGCGGCCATCCATTTTGGCGGTAACCGCGCCGCCTCCGGACGTCGCCTCTACGACAGTCTCCTGCATTTTCTTTTGCAGGGTCGCGTACTGCGCTTGCGCTTTCGACATCAGGTCTTGCAGGTTGAATCCGCTCATAGAACCTTCCATTTTGCTGTCCGCCACGCGTTCCCATCTTTTGCAGCTTTGTCAAGCGCAGCGAAGAACCTATGCAGTTTGCTGGGCGTCGAGAACTTGCTCGGGTCCTTCGCTTCGCGAAGGACGACAAATGAGGCTGAGAACGCGGGGAGAGAACCTCGACGTCTTCAATGTTTCTCTTTGTAATCAATCACGGTGCGAATTTCAGCGCCGAACTTTTCTCGCATGCGCTGGACTACAGGATCTTGCTCGGCGCGGCCGCGACCGCCGACTGCCGGGCCGTTCGATCGAACGGCTGCGCCATTGCGTTTTACTCCATTGCCGTCGTTGCCGTTTTGAGCGACGGCTGCGCCGGGAACGATCTTCAGCTTCACGGCGCGGCCCAGAACCCCGCTGGCCGAGGCGATGGCCAGGCGTCGCGCTTCGGGACCGACCGACATGTCGATAACGGTTTGCGATTCGGCGATCTTGACGACCAGCTCGTTGGCTTGCACGCTCCACTCGCCAGCTTCGAGCATGGAGACCAGGATGCGCTGGTTGCCGTCGGTGAGCGCTTGCAGGACGGCGGCTTGCAGGCGGTCGATTTGTGATTGCGCTTGTGGCTGTGCCGTTTGGGATTGAGGGCTCTGTAGTTCTGACGCTGGCGCCGCCGGCGTCGATGGCATCGGTTGAGTTTGCGATTCCCAACGCGGCTGCGGTTCGGGAGCGGACGGTTGGGTGGCGCTAGTAGAGACATAGCTGGCTACGTCTCTACGATTCGTGTCGTTAAGATCGAGATCTAGGCGATCCGCATCTGGCTCCGGGGCGGCCTCGTGCATCGGAGCCGCAGAGCCTAAGATTACAGGCTCCAGCGCGCTCGCTGCGGCCGGAGTTGACGTAACAACGATGCGTGGGCCGGGTAGCGGTAGAGTGCCGGAAGAATCTGCTTGTCGCGGAGTGCCTTTGCGCGCGGAATCAGCGGCGAACGGGGAAACAAAGTTCGGCCGAGCTGCGGGAGAAGGCTCTGGGCGCCGGGTTTCGGCGCTGGCAGATTGGCTGCTGACGATAGCTGGCCTCGACGGAGTCCGCAGTGCCGCGGTTGCATTCGGTACTGCGGCGAAGTCGCTCAACAGTTGCTCGAGGGGCAACAGGCGCTGCGCATGAGTCATCTTGAGCAGGCCGAGCTCGAGATGGAAACGTTGCTCCTGTTTATATCCGAGCTCGCCGTGGGTGCGCAGCATGATCTGCAGATGGCGCGTGAGGTCTTCTTCGCCAAATAATTCCGCAACGCGTGCCACACGTTCGCGCTCCTCGCTGGAAATCTGCAGCAGGGAAGAATCCTTCCCGGCAATTTTCGCGACGGTGGCGTTGCGCAGGAAGCGCACCATCTGGCGCGCAAAATGTGTGGGGCTGTGGCCCTCGCTGATGAGGTGGTCGACCTGGCGAAGAACTTCTTCGCTGGTGCCGCGGGCAACCGACTGCATGACTTCTTCGAGAATGTGAGCGGGCGCGGCGCCGACCAGATTACGTACCGAGTCAGCAGTGATCTTTCCGCTGGAGGAAGCAATCGCCTGGTCGAGAATGGAGAGCGCGTCGCGCATGGAGCCGTCGCCGGCTTCGGCCAGCAGCGCGAGAGCGTCGTTATCCGCCTCGATGTTTTCGCGGGTTACGAGATCGCGAAGCTGGCCAGCGATGGCATCGAACTTCACGGCGCGAAAACTGAAATGCTGGCAGCGCGAGCGAATGGTTTGCGGAATATCTTCGGGCTGCGTGGTCGCGAGCATGAAAACGATGTGATCGGGCGGCTCTTCCAGAGTTTTGAGCAGAGCGTTGAAGGCGGCGTCGGTGATCTGGTGAGCTTCGTCGAGAATGTAAATCTTGAAACGGTCGCGGGCAGGACGATAGCGCGCGGCCTCGCGCAGTTCGCGAATTTCGTCAATTCCGCGGTTGGTGGCGGCGTCAATTTCGATCACGTCGACGGCGTTGCCGGCGCGAATCTCGGTGCAGGATTCGCAAACGCCGCAGGGTTCCGGGACCGGATGATCTTCTTTCGGAAGTCCCGAGCGACAATTCAAGGCGGCGGCCAGAATGCGGGCGACCGTGGTTTTGCCGATGCCGCGATGTCCGCTGAAAATGTAGCCGTGGGCGGTGCGTCCCTGTTCAATGGCGTTTTGCAGGGTGCGGGTGACGTGCTCTTGTCCGATGACTTCGGAGAACTTCTGCGGACGGTACTTGCGGGCCAGGACAGTGTAACTCATGGGTAAGAAGATACGATTATACGTGAGGGAGGCGCGCGCTGGCGCCCAGAATGCGACCGCAAGACTGCCCCTACGGAGATCCTAATGATTTCTTCAGCGCCATAGGCTCGAAGGCTTGCTAAAAGCGCCGCACAAGCGATACGCTTGTCCGTCGCCCGGAGCGCGGGTTCTGGTCGATTGCGATGGGCAAGCTCTAAAGGAGCGTTATTATGCAGCTGAAAATTACAAGCAAGAAGGTCGACGGGATTCTGGTGATCGAGTGCAGCGGCCGGATCGTTTTTGGCGAGGAGTCGTCGCTGGTGCGGGAACAGGTGAAGCAGGCTATTCCAGACAACAAGCGCATTGTGCTCAACCTGGGTGAGGTCAACTACATTGATTCTGGCGGGCTGGGTACTCTGGTGGCGTTGCATACCACGGCGCTCAATGCCGGATCCACCATCAAGTTGGCGAACCTCACGAAACGCGTTGGGGATTTGCTGCAGGTGACCAAGCTGCTGACGGTGTTCGACGTGTGCGGCTCGGAAGGCGAAGCGATCGAATCGTTTCGCAAAGCGGCTTAGCATGAAGTCTCCCGTCTTTGCCGCACGGCGGCAAAGATGGGACGCGCCCGGCCACGATGCCACGGCGGCGACTTTTCCTGCAAATGCTCTCGAAAATTCTTTTCCTTCTCTGTCTGCTGATCAGCGCAAGCGGCTTGGTCTCCCCGCCCGTGGCTCTGACGGCGGGGCTGATCTTTGGGCTGCTGTTTCCTCACCCCTATAGTTCTCAGGCTAAAGCGCTTTCCAAATATCTTTTGCAGGCCTCGGTTGTTGGGCTGGGCTTTGGCATGAACCTGCATCAGTTGGTTCGAGTCGGACGCAGCGGATTTCTTTACACGGTCGTGGGCATCAGCTTCGCGATGCTGGCCGGTACGGGGCTCGGGGCGTGGCTTGGTGTGCGGAGGGTTCCGGCGTTTCTTATCTCGACTGGGACAGCGATTTGTGGCGGCAGCGCCATCGCCGCGGTCGGTCCGATCACGCACGCCAGCGATGAAGAAATGGCGGTGTCGCTCGGAACGGTGTTTGTGTTGAATTCGGTGGCGCTGCTGATTTTTCCCTCGATCGGCATCGCGCTGAATCTGACGCAATCGCAGTTTGGATTGTGGGCGGCGCTGGCGATTCACGATACCAGTTCGGTGGTGGGCGCAGCGGCCAAGTACGGAGCCGAAGCGCTGGCCGTGGCCACCACGGTGAAGCTGGCGCGGGCGTTGTGGATCGTTCCGCTGGCGCTGGCGACCGCCGTCGCGCGGCACGCCAAGGCGAAAATTCCGTGGCCGTGGTTCATCGCGGTATTCTGCCTGGCCGCGGTTTGCAATACGTATCTGCCGGGCGGAGCGCAGGCCTACCGCATTCTTGTGAAGGCGGCGAAGATCGGGCTGACGGCGACTCTATTTTTGATTGGCAGCGGAATTTCTGTCGCGACGGTGAAGCAGGTGGGAAATCGTCCCATGCTGCTGGGGATCGTTTTGTGGCTGTTGGT
>Ga0181537_10004780_pt1 | contig 11156 bp, 14 predicted proteins | sample PEATcosm2014_Bin_39_FD_119765 | JGI IMG/M metagenome (GOLD analysis project Ga0181537, IMG submission 119765) | Peatland microbial communities from MTU Mesocosm Facility, Houghton, MI, USA - PEATcosm2014_Bin23_10_metaG | ecosystem: Environmental > Terrestrial > Soil > Wetlands > Peat | place... | reverse complement strand
GCATTTTCCTGTTGGCCGTCAAATAGAGTGCGTGAAGCCTACTCGAAGCGGAAGGTGCGTGAGAGCGCGAAGAGTGCGACGGCGGAGGCGAGGATGAGCGCCGCCACGCTGAGGGAGAGCACTCGCGCCCTTCTTGATTGGGGCATCAGAGAAGAAACGCTCCGCGACGTCTTCTCGGGCTCCTCCGCCCTCGCTTCATCCAGGATGCGCGTGAGGGCGTCGTGAGAGGTTTCGAACTCATCGGCACTGGTCTTGAGTGCGTGACGCAATGTCTGTTCGTCCACCATCGTCATCCGGTTATCTCCTCATTCGATGTGTCGCGGTGATCGGCCCGCAGCGCGGGGTGTTCGGCCAAACGTCGGCGGGCCTCGTTGAGACGAGACTTCACGGTGCCGGGCTTTCGACCGATCGCCAAGGCGATCTCACGCTCCGAGAGATCGGCGTAGTAGCGCAGGACCACTACTACTCGCAGATGGTCAGGCAGATCCTGCAAAGCGGACGTCACGTCGTGGGAAAGCTCGAGGCGCTCCACGCGATCGTCCGCTACCTCACTCGCTATGTCCTCTTCTTCACCGCGCCGATCCCGATGAGGTATCTCCTGACGAAGTTTGGAGTTACACGAGTTCACGACAACTCGATAGAGCCACGGCTTAAAGCTGGACTCCTTGGCCAAGGCGTTACGGAACTTCCAGGCGCGAAGAAAGGCCTCTTGCACTGCGTCTTCCGCGTCGAGGCGATTGCCGAGGATGAGGTACGCCGTGCGCACTGATTGGGAGTAACCCTCTTCCAGCCACGTCGCCAGGTCGTCCACTCTGGTAGAGCCTTCCATTTAGAGAACGTCGCTCGTTATTCGCCCGGGGCGAAGGTGTCTCACCCCTATAGAGACGCTCGGGACTGGTAAAAGGTTCGCCATTTTTGCAGATTTGTGGATACGCGTCTCAGGAAGAGGCGTCATCAATTCAGCGGAGGGCACCTACCATTTGACCGAGGCGCCATGCGAACGAGAACTGGGGTTGACGAGTGATCGGGATCGACCTGGTAAATATGGACGACTTTCGTCAACGGCTGGACGTCGCCGGAGAGTCCTTCGTGGCCACGACCTTTAATCAGGAGGAGGTATCCGAGAGCGGGGTCGAGTTCCTCGCCACCCTGTGGGCGGCGAAAGGAGCGGTGGTCAAGGCGGCTCTGGACCCGCCGAGCGACCTGAAAGAGATCGTGATCTTTCCGAACGAGTGCGGCCGGCTCGCCGCTCGGATTGGGGGCCACTGCTTCGACCTCTCCCTTTCGCACTACGGCACGTACGTCGTCGCGGTGGCCATGGCCGTTGAGTCGTGAGCGCTGAGTTTCCTCAGTGGCCGTATCGACGAGACGTGCGCCTGGTGGGCGACGCGCTGCGCGATCACCTCTTCGCGCGACTCGTTCGTCACTGGGTAACCCTCAACGTCGAGGGCACTGAACATGTGGCCCACCTCAAAGCCCCTTCACTTTTCATCTTCAATCACACCGATGACTTTGACGGCCCTGTCATCTATGAGGCGCTGCCACCGAGGATCCGCCGTCGCATGACGGTGGCGGTGGGTGCCGACATCATGCGCGACCATCGGGCACTGGCTTTTGCGACCCGGCTCGGCTGGGGGAGTTTCGCCTTCTCTCGCACGACTCCCTTCCGGCCCAGCCTGAAGAACGTCGCGAACATGCTGGAGTCGGGGCACCACGTGCTCTTCGCCCCCGAGGGACGACTGAGCACGGATGGCGAGCTACTGGACTTCAAACCCGGCATTGGATACATGGTCGCGCGTCTCGGCGTGGCGGTGGTGCCCCTCAAGACCAAAGGACTCGCGGGCACGATGCCGCTGCACGCGAAGTGGCCAAAGAAAAAGAGCGACGTCATCGTCAAATTCGGCGAACCGATGAGTTTTGGCAAGACGAAAAACTACGTGGAAGTAACCGAGTGGCTTCGTCGGGCCGTCGAGGAACTCTAAAGACTGGACGCCCGCACGTTGTTGAGCGAGTGTCTCGTTTCGACGAGCCACTCGATTGGTGGTCACGAGCGATACGAAAAGAATCCCTGCCCGGACTTTCGGCCCATCAATCCCGCTTGGGTCATGCGCGAGAGGAGCGGCGGCGGTGCGAGGTGCGGCTCCTTGAACTCTTCATACAGGGACTCGGCAACGGCCAACGTCGTGTCGAGACCGATGAGGTCCGACAGGGCCAGAGGACCCATGGGGTGGGCACACCCGAGCACCATGCCGGTGTCGATATCCTCGGCGCTCGCGAACCCGGACTCCAGCATCCGAATAGCCGAGAGCAGGTAGGGGATCAGGAGGGCGTTCACCACGAAGCCCGCACGGTCTTGTGAGGTGATGACGCGCTTACCCAGCGAGTCGGTCGCGTAGTCACGCACGCGCTGACTCGTCTCGGGACTAGTCAGAAGCGAGGAGATGAGTTCCACCAACTTGAGTACGGGAACGGGGTTGAAGAAGTGCATGCCAATGACCTGCTCGGGCCGCTTGGTGGCCATGGCCAGTTTGATAATGGGGATCGACGAGGTGTTGGTGGCCAGGATGGCCTGAGGGTCCTCGACGGCGGCGTCAATTTTCTTGAAGACGTCGACTTTGACCTCTTCGTTCTCGGCGACCGCTTCGACGACCAACTCTCGATCCGAGAGGTCGGAGAAGTCGAGGGAGTAGGTGAGGTGGGCTCGCGTAGCGGCCGCGTCGTCCTCGGACAGTTTGCCGGAGTTGACCGCTCGTGAAAGAGACCGCTCTATTCGCTCGACGCCCTTTTCGAGAGCGTCAGCGTCCTGTTCGATCACGACGACGTGCGCTCCCGCGCGCGCCGCCACTTCGGCGATGCCCGATCCCATCAGCCCGCATCCCACGACACCTATACGTTCCACTGGAACCTCCCTTCACGAGAGGAGCTCGTCTCGCGGGTTCAGTCTAGGTCGCTCGAGATTCGTGACTTTGAGTAAAAGCGTTGCGGCGACTGACGATTGGCCGAAACGGGTGCGTGAGACGTTGAGTACGATTGACTTCAATCAGTGGGCGCGCGACGCGTCGAACAGTGAAGGGACCGCACCATGGACACGGTGAACGTCATCGTCGAGATTCCTCGTTTTAGTCAGAACAAGTACGAGTACGACCACGACACGCACACGATCAAGTTGGATCGGCACCTCGTGGTGGCTATGGGGTACCCGGCGGAGTACGGCTTCATCCCCGACACCCTGGGCGGCGACGGCGACCCGCTCGACGCCTTGGTGATCACTGAGTTCCCGACGTTTCCGGGATGCCTCATCGAATCGAAGATTCTCGGCATGTGCATCATGACCGACGAGAACGGCCGCGACGAGAAGCTCATCTGCGTCCCGAATTACGACAAGAAGTGGCGAGACGCCTCCGACATTGGGGACGTGCCTAAAGTGATTTTGGACCGCATCAGTCACTTCTTCACCGTGTACAAGGATCTCGACGAAGGCAAGTGGGTCAAGGTCGAGAACTACGTCGGTCGCGAGGAAGCTCTCTCGGAGTTGGCGGCCGCGCGGGAGCGCTTTATTCCCTGACTCGCAGGTCGGGTCCGGGAAAGCAGTACCAGAGATCCGACCTAGAGAGTCAGCCGCGTCGCGAGAAGAGTCAGTGAATGAATCTGAACATCGAACAGTTCCCGAAGTGGTGTCAGATGATCCTGCGGGCTCTACGCGTGGATTTTCGTCCCGGACGACAGCCCTCCGGGTGGTCGGTTTTCGCGGCTGCGTTCGTTGCGCTAATCGGCTCTCTTCTCGCGGACTACCTGCTCGTCAAAGCGGGCACCGCGATATTTCCCTCCACCAAAGGTTTCGTTCACTTTCACTTCTCCGACTACAGCAAGCTCACGATCATCGGCGTGGTGATCGCTTGCTGTGGTTGGCCCCTGGTGACGCGACTGACCTCGACGCCGCGAGGATTTTTCTTGCGCCTGGCGATCCTTGTGACGCTGGTGCTTTTGGTGCCGGACGCCTGGATCTGGCTGCACGGTGAGCCCGGCAAGGCCGTGTTCGTTCTGGTCTGGATGCATCTCGCGATCGCCGTCATTACCTTCAACGCTCTCGTGCGCATCGCTCCGGCCTCACGTGGGCGACACGCGGCCGTAGCGTCGAAGGGATCCCGAGGACGAGCACCCGAGGTTTAGTCCCCTTAAAACCTAGAAATTGTGGAGAATCTCGTAATTTCGTGGCTTGAACGTAGTAGCGCCCTAGTTTTTGCTATTGTCTACTAATTCAATCGTAATTAGCGTAATTGGAGCCATTAATGAATCGTAAGATCAAAATCCTTCTTGTTCTGCCGCTTATCGCGACACTCGGCGCCTTCGGCGTCGCCGGGGTGTCGGGATCGTCAGGCGACACTGTCGCCGTCGTGGGCTACTCAACGATCTCCACCGCGTATACCGCGCTAGAGACCGCCTTCGAAGCGACACCCGCCGGACAGGGCGTGACCTTCACGAACTCCTTCGGTGCCTCGGGTACCCAAGCCCAAGATGTTGCGGCCGGTCAACCCGCCGACGTGCTCAACCTCTCGCTCATCCCCGACATCAACACCGACGTCACAGCCGGTGTGGTGCCGCGCAACTGGCAGAAGGATCCCATCTCGAAGGCCGAAGACGGCTTCGTGGCCGACTCCACTGTGGTGATCGTTACTCGGCCGGGCAACCCTCTCAACATCACCGGCTGGAACAGCTTGACCCAGAAGGGCGTGCAGATCGTGACCCCCGACCCGATCAGCTCCGGCAGCGCCAAGTGGAACCTGCTGGCCGCCTACTACTCCCAGGTGTTGCAGGGCAAGAAGGACACCGAGCCCCACAACTTCCTCAGTTCGGTGATCACCAACACCGTCTCGGAGCCCTCGAGCGGTTCCAAGGCTCTATCGACCTTCTTGGCGGGAACGGGCAACGTGCTGCTGGCCTACGAAAGTGACGCCCAGACCGCCGACGCGATTCCGGCCGACGCCGCCAAAATGGACATCATCTACCCGGCTCAGAACATCTTGATCCAGACCCCGGCGGCGCTGACCGACACGGGGCTGAACAACCCCGGCGCCGTCTCGTTCTTTAAGTTTCTGTTCTCGGACGCGGGACAGACGATTTTGGCGGCCAATCACTACCGCGCCACCATCCCCGCGGATGCCGCGTCGCTCAACAGCGCGTTCTACACACCGGCGAGCTTGACGACCATCACTAAATTGGGTGGTTGGTCGAAGGTGTGGGCACAGTTCTTCTCCTCGACTGGTCTTTTCACGAGGATAGAGAATGCCCACGGATACACCACTTGATGTAGCTCCACTCGAAGTCCACACGTCGCCAGCCGGTATCGGCTGGCGACGTGTGGCGTCACGGGTCTCTCTGCCGTTCCTCATGGGCGGTGGAGGGACTCTGATTGTCGCTTACCTCTCGATCATTGTTCTGTTGCCCATCGCGGCGCTCATCAGTCACGGCCTCTCGATCTCTGTCGCCGGTCGCGGAGCGGGACTCGAGTTTTGGCGTTGGCACGTATCGACGAACTTCTCCCTGTTCTGGGAGTCCATTACCGCTCCCGGTGCGGAGTCCGCCATCTTTCTTTCGCTGTGGCTGTCCTTCGCGGTCGCCGCCCTCAACGCCGTCATGGGTGTGGCGATCGCCTGGGTTCTGGTGCGCGACAAGTTCTTTGGCCGCACGTTCATTGACTCCGTGATCGATCTTCCCTTTGCTTTGCCGACCATCGTGGCCGGCGTCGTCTTGCTCGCCATCTACGGACCCGACAGTCCCATCCACATCGACCTGTTCGAGACCTGGATGGGTCTCATGCTGGCGCTGCTCTTCGTGACCTTGCCCTTCTCCGTTCGGGCCGTGCAGCCGGTGCTCGCCTCGCTCGATCTGGAGAGTGAAGACGCCGCTCGCACGCTCGGCGCCGGAGGCGTCCGCACGTTCTTTGGCGTGGTCATGCCCTCGCTCTGGCCGTCGGTGCTCGCGGGATTCGGGTTGGCCTTCGCTCGCGCCATTGGCGAGTTCGGCTCTATCTCGCTGATCGCGGGTGGCGTTCCTCGCACCACCACCGCGTCCTACTACGTGTTCAATCTGACCGCCGGCTTCGAGTGGAGCGCGGCCGCGGCGGTCTCGGTGGCGCTGCTGGTGTTGAGCCTGGTGGTGTTGGTTACGGCCAACGTCGTCTCACACCATTATCAGAAACGTCTCCTCTAATGGCGAGCAACGCGTCACGCCGAACGCTTCGCACGATCGTGTTGTTGTACCTCGCGATTTTGATTGGACTGCCCGTAGTCTTCCTCGTGGTGAAGGCCTTGGGGAGCGGCTTCGGCGCGTTCTGGCACGAGATCACCGAGCCCGACGCCCTCAGTGCTCTCAAACTCTCCTTGATTATCGCGGCGATTGCTGTTCCTGTGAACACAGTCGTGGGCGTCGGTGCGGCGCTCATCATTGCGCGCCACAAGTTCTTCGGCCGACGAGTCTTTGACACGATCTTTGACGTGCCGGTCGCCATCTCGCCGATCATCATCGGCGTCGCCCTGGTGCTGGCGTACTCGAGAATCGGCTGGTTCGGTGCGCCGCTCGAACGCTGGGGCCTGAACGTTCTCTTTACGCCTCTCGGTGTGGCTTTGGCCACGATGTCGGTCTCGCTGCCCTACGTACTGCGCTCCATCGTGCCGGTCCTTACCGAGATCGGACAGGAGCAAGAACAAGCGGCGCGCACCCTGGGCGCGGGACGGCTACGAATTTTCTGGAACGTGACGCTGCCCTCGATTCGTTGGGCGGTGCTCTACGGGGTCACCCTCACCATTGCGCGCACGCTCGGCGAGTTTGGTGCCGTGCTGGTCGTCTCGGGCAATATCGCGGGCGTGACCCAGACGCTGCCGATCTACATCTATGACAGCTGGGACCAGCGCTTCGACGTGCTCGGTTCGTACTCGGGCGCGCTGGTGCTCGCGTTAATCTCGATAGCGGTTTTATCAATACTGGCCGTGCTCCGTAGAAGAGAGAAGAAGCTCCTTGTCGATCTCGCTTAGCCATCTCTCCAAGCGCTACGGCAAGACGCACGCCGTCGAGGACGTCACGACCGAGATCACTCACGGCTCGTTGACGGCCATTCTCGGCCCGTCCGGCTCGGGTAAGTCGACCTTGCTCAAACTCATCGCCGGCCTCGAGCGGCCCGACGAGGGAACTGTCGTGATCGACGGCGCGGACATGACGCACGTCGATCCGCGACACCGCGACATCGGATTTTGTTTTCAGAACTACGCCCCCTTTCGCCACATGAACGTGGCGAAGAACGTGGCCTTCGGTCTCAAGGTGCGAAAGCGGCCGAAGAAGGAGATCGACGCGCGCGTTGAAGAGCTCCTGGTGCTGGTGAAACTCCAGAACAAGGCGACGAGTTATCCTTCCCAACTCTCCGGTGGGGAGCGCCAACGAATGGCCCTGGCCCGTGCCTTGGCGATAGAGCCGCGCGTGTTGTTACTGGATGAGCCCTTTGGTGCGCTCGACGCCGTGGTGCGCGCCGAGCTTCGCCACTGGGTGAAGGAGTTGCACGCGCAGATTCACGTGACCACGGTGCTGGTGACCCACGATCAGCAAGAGGCCATGGAAGTGGCCGACCAACTGATCGTCATGAGGAGCGGGCGCATCGTGCAGTCCGGAAACCCGCTGGCTCTCTACGAGAGTCCGGCGACCGACTTCGTGCACGAGTTTCTCGGACCGTCGACGATCTTTCAAGGCGAAGTGACGCGTCCTCACGACCTTGAGCTCGTCTCGGTCTATCAAGGAACCGAGAAGGGGCGAATTACCTCGATCGTCTCGCTGGGCTTTGAAGCGCAGGTCACCGTTGAGCTGAGCGACGGCACCTCGACGTGGGTGCAGCTCTCGCGCAACGAACTCTCCGATATGGGACTGCGCGTAGCGCTGTTAGTTGGCGTTCGTCGGCGCCTCGACGCTGACTGAGGCGATCGACGCGCTCTGCGTCGTCGTACGCGTGCCGCGCATCCAGGACGCGACGGCCGCCAAAGCGCAGACGATCGTGGCGAAGTCGAGTGCGGGGTGCAGGCCGGCGACGAAGGCTTTCTGAATCATCATCGGGAAGAACTTTCGTCCGACGATGGTCGTTCTCGCGGCGGGTGACAGCGTGGAGATGACGTGCGCCCCGAGAAGATGCTGCATGGGGTTATAGCCAAGAAACGACGCGAACAGCGTGGTCACCGGTGGCAGGGTCGACACGTGACGGGCCACGGCCGGACTCACCCCTTGGCCGGTTAGTCCGACGAATAAAGCGTGCGGCAACGTGCCCGAGAGCCCAATAATCATCAGGGTGAAGAAGATACCGATGGAGACCACCTGGCCCGAGTTTTGGAACGTTGAGTTCATCCCCGACCCCACGCCGCGGTGCTGAGGTGGCAACGAGTTCATGACGGAGACGCGATTCGGCGCCGAGAACGCCCCCATGGCCAGACCGTTCAGCAGGAGCAGTCCGCCGAACTCCGGGTACGAAAAGTTCGCCGGCAGAAACTGCAACATGAAGAAGGAGACCGTGGCGCCGATCATGCCGCCCACCGTGAAGGGTCGAGAGCCGTAACGATCGGAGAGAAATCCGCAGAGCGGTCCCGCCAGTAGGAATCCTCCGGTCAACGGCAGCAGCGCGATGCCGGCCCACAGCGGGGTCTCGGAGAAGTTGTACCCGTGCAGGGGTAGCCAGATGCCCTGCAACCAGATCACCATGGTGAACATCAGCCCACCGCGGCCCACGGCGGCTAGCAGCGTCGAGATGCTCCCGGCCGAGAAGGCGCGAATGCGAAAGAGACTGAGGTTGAACATCGGATCCGCCGTGCGGGTCTCGATGCGTGAGAAGAGGATCAGCGACACGACGCCGAGACTCAAGGAGCCGAGCACGAACGGACTGGTCCAACCCATCACGTGGCCGCCGTAGGGCTGAATGCCGTAGGTGATACCGACCATCAACGCCACAAGTCCCAGGGCGAACGCGACGTTGCCACTCCAGTCGACGTGGTAGTCGCGTTTCGTGGGGATCTCGCGCAGTTTCGTGTAAGCCCAAATGGAGCCGAAGATCCCCACCGGCACCGAGATAATGAAAATCAGTCGCCACTGGATAGGACCGAGAAGCCCGCCGAGAATGAGTCCGATGAAGGAGCCGGAGATTCCCGCGATTTGGTTAATGCCGATGGCCATACCGCGCTGGTGTTCGGGAAAGGCGTCGGTCAGAATCGCCGTGGAGTTGGCGATCAAAAAGGCGGCCCCCACGCCTTGAAACAGGCGCATGATGACGAGCCACAACGCGGCCGATGTCCCGGACATCCAGGTCACGGAGAGTAGTAAAGAAAAGAAGGTGTAGACCACGAAGCCGAGGTTGTACATCTTCACTCGGCCGAGCATGTCGCCGAGTCGCCCCAAGCTCACGACGAGCACGGAAGTGACGATCATGAAGCCGAGGATCATCCACAACAGATAGAACGTGTTGCCGGGCAACAGGGGATTGATTCGGATGCCCTTAAAGATGTCCGGAAGGGCGATCAGCACGATGGAGGTATCGATGGTCGCCATCAAGACACCGAGGGTGGTGTTGGTGAGCACTAACCACTTGTAACGATCCGAGTCAGGGTGCGGGAGATCCCGCGCGGGCCCCCGCGTCGTCGTGAAGCTCACGAGATGGTGATGGTGTCGCTCAACAGTTCACTCGGTACCGCGTCCAGGGTGTGGAGGATGACGTTGGCGAGCGCTCGCGCGCTCTCGGGGCTGAGCTCTAAGGCCGCGCGGGCGGAGGGTCCTTGGCTGGGATTGAGGACGTCGATGAGCAGGGCGTGCCCGGCGCCGTAGTGCACGGGGTGATCGAAGTAGACGGTGGCGTCGGTCATCGAGGTCCAGCCGCCCGCCGTCTTGGCGCTGCCCGTTACTTTCAGCGTCTCAGTTTGGTAGGTGCACATGTGATCTCCTAAGCGACCGTGCGCTCGAGGAAGGTGAAGATCTCTTTCCACCCTTCGTTCGCCGCCTCGACGCGGTAACTCGGACGGTCGTTGGCGAAGAAGGCGTGACCCGCCCCGTCGTACGTGCGAAAGGTGAACTCTTTGCCCGCCGCCGTCAGCGCGTCGGCCAAGGTCTCGTTCTGCTCGGGCGAAGGGTACTGGTCCTCCGCGCCGAAGAGTCCCAACAAGGGAGCGGACAGGTTGTCGACTTCGCCCACGATGGACTTCCACTTAATGGGGTGTTCGGCCGGTGGGTCGATGACGACGAACGCGCCGTAGCAGTCGATGACGCCGTTCAGCGGGAGACGACATCCGGCGAGCAGTGACTGTCGACCGCCCGAGCAGTACCCAATCGACGCGACTCGCCCATTGGAGTGGGGAAGTCCCTCGAGGTGAGCCATAGCCCCGGCGACATCGCCGATGAGTTGATCGTCCGAGACGCCACCTTGCGCGCGGGCCGTGGCGGCCGCGTCATCGGGACTCGCCCCGGGAGCCTGGCGCCAGTAGAGGTTGGGGACGAGGGCGGCGTACCCGTGGGCGGCGAACTTGCGGGCGATCTCTTTGGTGCCCTCGTCGTAACCGGGCATGTGGTGGATGACGACGATAGATCCGCCCTTCTCGACGTCAGTCGGGACGGCGAGGTAGGCCTCGATCTCGTCGTCGTTCTGCCCCTTAATAGTGATGGTGTCGGCTCGCAGGTTGTGCGTCACGTTCGTCCTTTCGATGAGTACTTCGTCGGACGCGGCGTCCGGTTACTTCGAAACAGGCTCTACACAAGTAGTTACTTATAGTAACTAAATGCTATGTTAGCGCAATGGGCAAGGTGATGAAGGAGCCGACCGTCGACACCACCTTGGAGCGTGAGTGGGGACGTCTCCGTCGCGGCCAACTCATGGGTCTGGTGCGCGCGTCGAGTGCACCCGGTCACAGTCCCCTCGCCGTCGAACTCCTTCGCGCGGTCGTCGAAGCCGGCGAGATACGCGCGTCGGACTTGGCCAGTGAGCTCTTCGTCACCAAGACCTCCATTAGTCGCTACGTGAACGAGATGCTGAAGGAAGGGCTTCTCGTGCAACGTCGCGATCCCACCGACGGGCGAGCGACCTTGCTGCGAGTCTCGGCGAGTGGGCGACGCGAACTCGAAGAACGCGAGGCTCGACGGAGCGCGTT
>Ga0181537_10004779_pt1 | contig 11156 bp, 10 predicted proteins | sample PEATcosm2014_Bin_39_FD_119765 | JGI IMG/M metagenome (GOLD analysis project Ga0181537, IMG submission 119765) | Peatland microbial communities from MTU Mesocosm Facility, Houghton, MI, USA - PEATcosm2014_Bin23_10_metaG | ecosystem: Environmental > Terrestrial > Soil > Wetlands > Peat | place... | reverse complement strand
GTATATCAGGAGTGCGGTATGCACTTCGACGACCGCCGCACACCTTTTCTGCAGGACCGCCTGCAACGGCGGCTCAAGGAGTGCCAGCTCGATTCGTTCTACAGCTACTATCGGCTGCTCACCAGCCACCAGGGCAAACAGGAATTGTCGCGGCTCCTCGAAAACCTGACCGTCAACGAGACCAGCTTTTTCCGCAACAAAGCGCAGCTCGATCTGTTCCAGAAGGATGTGTTGGACGAAGTGCTGAAGCGCAAGCAGGACCGCCGCGACTATAGCCTGCGCATCTGGAGTGCTGGCTGCTCCACCGGACAAGAACCCTACACCATCGCGATGCTGGTGGCCGACGCCCTTTCATATTATTACCTGCGCAATCCTCTACCCTTCGAATCGCCGGTGCCGAAGCCGCTCGTCCCGGCGCCGTGGCGAGTCGAGATTCTGGCCAGCGACATCAACTATTCCGTGTTGCGCTCGGCTCAGGAAGGCTCGTACAGCGAACATCAGATGGGGGGCGTCGACTACGGCTATCGTCTGCGTTACTTTGATAAGGTTGGCGACCGTTACGCCGTGAAGAAAAACGTGAAAGAACTGGTGCACTTCGACTTTCACAATCTGAAAACGGAATATCTGCCGCAACGGAACGACATTATTTTCTGCCGCAACGTCATGATGTATTTCGATGAGGCCGAACAAAAGCGCCTGGTAGAGAAGTTTTACCGCTGTCTCAATCCTCAGGGGTTCATGTTCGTCGGCCATGCCGAGAGCCTCCTCGGACTCACCGATAAATTCCAGATGGTGCATCACAACAGCGGCACGGCCTACCAGCGCGTTGAGGTGAAGATGTGAGCGTTCCGCCGGAAGACAGGATGAGCGAACTGCGGCAGCTCTTCTTTGAGAGCGCGGACGAGTTGGTGCAGAAGCTGAATGATGAGGCGCTGCGCCTCGAAAAATCTCCCGGCGACGCCGAGAGTGCGCGATCCCTCCGGCGCACCGTCCACACACTCAAGGGCGATTCTGCGGCATGCGGTTTCCGCGAACTCAGCGAGCTCTGTCACCAGTTTGAAGATGTGCTGACGCTCGAAAACGTCGGCCAGTTGGCTTCGGTGCCCGAGATTGCCCTACGCGCCGCCGACGTTTTTGCCGCCTTCCTCGAGGCCTACCGCAAAGGAAAAAAGCTTCCGCGAGTTGAATCTCTGCGCGCCGATATCGCCCGGCTCGCTCATCCTGCCCGCGCGGCGAAAGGCAAGGGCAACCTTAAGGGCAAGAAACCATCCAGGAAAGACGCCGTGAAGACCGCTCCCTGGTCGGAGTATGAGCAGTTAGCCATCGCCCAAGCGGCCGCCGAAGGGCACCGGGTGTATCACGTGCTCGTACCGATCGATCCGCAGTGCGCCATGCCGATTGCCGGACGGCAGATGATTCAGTTAGCGCTGACGGGTCTCGGCGAAGTTCTCGCTTTTTATCCAGCCGAAGGTAGTCACGAGCCAGTGACCCGCGTCGAAGCCGCCTTGGCCACGGAAAACTCCGCGGAGCAGATTCGGGCCAAATGCAGCATTCCGACGATCACCGTGCACGCGAGGGTCACCCAGCTGCGGGCCAAAGCCCTTTTGGACACTCTGCCCTTCGTTTCGAACGCCGCGAAAGATCAGCCGCAATCCAACCGTCCCGAACCCGCGTCCTCCGCGTCCGAAAACCCTGGCGCTCCGCAACGACCGGCCGATAGCGATTTCGGTTTAGCGGCCGATGAAGCCGAGGCTTCTGAAGAGCAAGCCGGCGCGGAAAGCGTCCCCGCCCCGGCGGTCGCGAGCGGGCCTGACAACCTTCTGCGTGTCGACGCCGAACGCATCGACAGTGTGCTCAATCTGGTTGGCGAGCTGATTCTCGCGAAGTCGATGCTGCAACAAGCTTTGCTCGAATTTGGAGAGCGCTTCCCGAAAGATGCTCTGAGGGGCAAGTTTTCTGATGCCATGGCCTTTCAGGGCCGCGTTCTAAACGATCTGCAGCATTCGGTAATGAAGATTCGCATGGTGCCAGTCGACCAGTTGTTCCGCCGCTTCCCACGCATCGTGCGCGATGTGGGGCGCCAGTGCGGAAAACAGGTCGAGTTGCTGGTGCGTGGCGGCCAGACCGATCTTGATAAAAGCATTCTTGATGCCATCGCCGAGCCGCTCACCCACTTGGTCCGCAACGCTATTGGCCATGGCCTCGAAAAAGCGGAAGAGCGGGTGCGCGCGGGCAAACGGCCGCAAGGCACGCTGCGTCTGGGCGCCTATCACCAGGGAAATCAGGTGGTGATCGAAGTTTCTGACGACGGAGCCGGCATCGATGTGGATAAGGTTCGCCAGCGCGCGCTTGCACAAGGATTGATCGATACCGAACGCGCTTCCCGCCTCAGTGAGAGCGACACCTTAGACCTGATTCTGCAGCCCGGCTTTTCGACGGCGGAAGAAATTACTGAACTCTCCGGCCGCGGAGTCGGTCTGGACGTTGTCCAGAGCGTGCTCGCTCGGCTCAAAGGAACGATTGAGATTGAAACCGTTCGCGGCCGCGGCACGACCTTCCGTCTCCGCCTGCCGCTCACGCTCGCCATCATTCGAGCTCTCATGTTCCGCGTCGAGCAGCGTCTCTATGCGTTGCCGCTAAACGCGGTGGCCGAGATCGCGCGCACCGTAGAAGACGAAATCCATCAGGTCGAACACTACGACGTTCTGCAACTCCGCAACGACGTCCTGCCCCTCCTGCGTCTCGGTGGCAAGCCGACTGGAGGCGCCGATAGAGCCGGACAAAAGGTCTTTGTTCTTGTCATCAATAGCGGCGAGCGCAAATTTGGCGTGGTCGTGGACGGACTCGAGGGCGAAGACGAACTCGTTATCAAGGCGCTCGACGATCAGTCGATCACGACCGATCTGGTCAGCGGAGCCTCGATTCTGGGCGATGGCCGCGTGGTCCTGATCCTGAACATGATGGCGCTGATGGAGCGGTTCACTCGCAGCCGCTCCGACCGCAACGGCGCGCGCATGACGGGTCTGCTTTCGAGTGTGACAGCCGCGCAGCCTTCACTCGATCAACTGGCAGCGCGCATGCGCGGCGCGGGCGCTGGAGGGCAAGCATGAAAAAGCCCCTGCGCGTCCTGGTGGTCGATGATTCCGCGCTCATGCGCAAACTCATTCCGCGCATCCTCGAGCAAGATAACGGTATCGAAGTCGTCGGCACTGCGATGGATGGCCATTTTGCGCTGCGCAAGATCGAAGATCTGTCACCCCAGGTCATCACTCTCGATCTCGAAATGCCAGGCTTGAACGGCATCGACACTCTCAAGGAAATCATGCGCCGCTGGCGCCTTCCTGTGATCGTCGTTAGTTCTCACAGCACAGCCGGAGCATCGATCACGCTGAAGGCACTGGCGCTCGGAGCGTTCGATTTTGTCGCCAAGCCTCAGGATGTTTCCGCTTGCATGCCGCAGATTGCAGCCGAGCTGATCCGCAAGATCCGGGCCGCCGCCCAGAGTCGCGGGCTGCAAACGCAATTCTTGCCGGGCGATCTCAAGGGAGACTTACCTCCCAAACTGCGCCCGATTGCGCCGACCCACATTGTCGCCATTGGCGTTTCGACCGGCGGCCCGAATGCCTTGCAGTACCTGTTTTCTCAGCTTCCCGTGGAATTCTCGGGCAGCATTCTGGTCGTCCAGCACATGCCGGACGGGTTCACCGAGCTGTTCGCCAAGCGTCTCGACGAGAGCTGCCCGATCCGAGTCAAAGAAGCGCAATCGGGTGACTTGCTGGTCGCCGGACGGGCGCTGATTTGTCCGGGCAACCGCCACATGAAGGTGAAAAAATTGCCGTTGGGCAACGTCGCCGTGCTCGCCGATGAGGCCCCGATGAACGGGCACCGTCCGTCCGTCGACGTGTTATTTCGCAGCGTTGCGGAGGAATTCGGCCCGCAGGCGATGGGTGTGCTCATGACCGGAATGGGCGAGGACGGCGCTACCGGCCTCGGCGAGATCCGGGGCGCTGGCGGGTTCACACTCGCGCAGAGCCAGGAAACATGCGTGGTTTTCGGCATGCCGAAAGCTGCGATTGAGCGCGGGTTCGCGATGCGGGTTGCGGACTTGCAGGATATGCCCGAGATTTTGCAGGCGCAGTGCGCGCCCGACCGTGGCCGACCGGACCATGGCGAAAGCCGTCGGGCGACCGGTGCCGGAAGTAACTAGAGTTATCTATCCGAAGGTACGTGGATCGTGATTAAGTGATAGTTGGTGGAGGAGTACCATGGAAAAGTTTACGCCCGTAAAACGGAGCGAAGACGGACAGCCGGTGCGCTATTTGATCGTGGACGACTCCGTGTTTGCCCGCAAGAACCTGGCCCGCATGGTCGAAACCTTTGGCGGACAGGTGATCGGCGAGGCTGGCGACGGAGTGTCTGCCATCAGCGAGTATGAGCGCCTCACGCCCGACATCGTTCTGATGGATATCACCATGCCGCAGATGGAAGGCATCGAGGCGGCCGAAAAGATCGTGCGCGATCATCCCAGCGCTCGCATCGTGATGGTGTCATCCGTTGGCTACCAGGAAAATATCGTGGCCGCCCTGCAGCGTGGCGCCCGACACTTCGTCCAGAAGCCGGTGAAGCCGGAGGTGCTCTACGAAGTGATCAAGTATGTCATGCGCGACGACGGAACGGCGGCGCGCGGAGCGGGCGCCGGAGCCTAGTCCATGCGCATGGATCTGATTCAGCCTTTCATTAACTCGGCCGATGCCGTTTTGGCTCAGGGGCTCGGTTCTTCGATTGCCATCGAGAACCTCAGCATGGACGAGGAGGCATACCGGCGGAAGGGAATTGCCGCCGAAGTCCACCTCAGCGGTGAGATTGAAGGGCGCATTATTTTCGATGTCGACATCAGCGCGGCGATGCAACTTGCCAGCCGTCTGGCAGGCGTCGAAGTATCCGAGACCGACGAGGAGCTTGTTCGCGAAGCGGTCTGCGAACTTGCGAATCAGATCATCGGAAACGCCGTCACTACCCTTAACGACCAGGGATTCCATTTCCACGTTCGGCCGCCAAAACAACACACCTCCGAACAGGGAAGCAAGAGCAGTGAGGACACTGAAGCCCTGGTGATGGGTTTTACGACCAGCAGCGGAAACGTCTTCATGAATGTCGCCCTCCGCTATTGCCGCCGCAACGGAGAACGTGCCGCCGCTGCAGGATAGGATCTCAATCACCGCAAGTCCCGCCGCTCAATCTGAATTCTCGATGCCATCCGTTGTCCACTGATCCTGACCGTCCCACACAGCAGTAGGGTCTTCGCTGCGTCCACGCCGATGTTCCCTGCAAGAAAACCGGTGTTACCGGACTCTTTCTGGAAGCGTCCCATCCTCAAGTTCATTCTTCTGGCATGCGACATCCCAAGAGCATCTTCCTTACTCTGTTGTTGGCGTGTTTGCCGTTATTCGGGCAGGCCAGCCCCTCTGAACAGCTCTGGCAGGCACTCGTGCTGGAGCAGCAAGGCCGGTTTGAAGATGCGATTCGCGAAGTCCGTCCGCTTGCCGAGTCGCATCAACTGAACGGCGTTGAACTCGGCCGCGCCTTTATCATGCTGGGGTTCGCTTACCGAGGCGAAGGGGAGATCTCCGCGGCGCGCAGCGCGTTTGAGCAATCCCTGCACATTCTCGGGCCTGATGGTGAGCATCTCGGCGACTACGCTTCCGCACTCGATAACTACGCGGCATTATTCAGCGACGCCGGGCAATTCGATATCGCTCGGCCAATGTGGCTGAAAGCCTTTCTTTTGCGCGAGCAGATCGGGGACCATGCCGCTGCGGCCCGATCGCTGCTCAATCTGGCCGGCTTGGCCCTGGCGCGAAAGCACCTGCACGAGGCCCGCGACTACTTGAAGGAAGCATCGGGCGAAATGAAACTCGCCTCGGATGCCACCGACGGCGACTCGATATTGTTCTTGGAGACTCAGGCGTGGCTCGCATTGGCAGAACGAAGGGTCCCGGCTGCCATCGCAGGATTTCAGCAGGCGCTCGAAATCTGTAAGCGGGTCTACGGCGATGAGCACTGGCTCACTGGCTGGGAATACATGCTGCGCGGTAAAGCCTTCGCGCAATCGGGTGAGATCAGCCGCGCCATTGCTGATATGACCAAAGGTGTTGCCATCTTCGATCACGCCTTGGGCCGTAAGAATCCCAAATATGTTTTTGCCCAGCTCGCTTACGCGCAACTGCTTGACCGGGCCGGATCGCACGCTGAGGCAGCACGGCTGCGCGCTGTCGCCGAGCAGGACGTCAAGCAGCTCTATTCCTCCCAATGCGCTGGATGTACGATCAACATAGCCGGTTTCCAATAGGAGTTACTATGCAGGACTTCCAGGTTCGGCCGGCCGCAGCGGCCGAACTTACTGCCGATTTCGTTTCCTGGAACGCACTGTTGCCGCGTGTCCGGCTCGTTCCATTTGCCATTGCCGGAGCGCTCGCCGTGGCGACCGCTATCGAATGCCACGCCCTGTCATCCGAGGCTGCTTCCCTGGTGTCCTGGGGATTCTCATTAGGCTATGGCATGGTGCTCTGGTTATGGTGGGCACTGGTGGTCGAGTTGCTGTGGCGGGCCAGCGTCCGGTGGCCGTTTACCTTGACTGTTTCTGCGCCCGCTCTTGCCGCGCAAATGCTGGTCGCGTTGGCCGTCGTTTCACTCCATCTGGGTATCCTCGAAGGTGCGCGTTACTGGATTGTGAGAACCGGTAGTGCGAGGATTGCCGCGGAATATGGTGGGCTCAATTTTTTCTGTCTGCCCCGCTTTGGCCTCGAACTTCTGATCTACTGGCTCATCTGGTTTGCGTGCACCGCCCTCAACACGCAGTTGTCGGCCCGGCGCGATGCGATGCGGTCTCTCGAATTGGAAAAGCAACTGTCCGGCGCCCACCTGCGCGCTCTGCAAATGCAACTGGAACCGCATTTCCTCTTCAATACCCTCAACGCGGTCACCACTCTGGTGGAACTGAACCGTCGCGAAGAAGCAATCGAGACAATGGAGCACCTCAACACCATCCTGAAGACGGTGCTCCAGCGCAATACTCCAATCAAGATTCCTTTGGGGCAAGAATTAGAGATCGTCGAAAGCTATCTCGCCATTGAGCGTTTGCGCTTTGCTGACCGCCTCCGGGTGGATCTCAATCTCGACCCGACAGCCCTCGACGGACTGGTTCCTTGCTTTCTGCTCCAACCCATCATCGAGAACGCGATCCGCCACGGAGTGGCGCGCTGCGAAAAGGAAGGCTGCATTGAGACCTTCGCCCGACGAGTCGGCAAGCGCATGCACTTGCAGGTGCGCGACAACGGGCCCGGATTGAATGGCAGGTCAGACCCGGGTTTCGGCGTCGGATTGGTCAATACCCGGGAGCGCCTCGCTCACTTTTACCAGGATGATTACGAGCTTCGCGCATTCCAGCCGGAATCGGGAGGATTCGAGGTCTCGATCACAATTCCTTATGAGAGGACGTCCTCGTGAGCCTGAGAACCGTCATCGCCGATGATGAGCCTTTGGCCCGGCAACGCCTCCAGTTCTTGCTCTCTTCCGATCACGATATCGAAATTGTTGCGGAATGCCGGAACGGGAATGAAGTGGTCTCCGCACTCAAAGCCGACGCCGCCGACCTGTTATTTCTCGACATTCAGATGCCCGGCAAGGATGGTCTCGCCGTGATCGAAGAGATCGGCCTGCCCAATATGCCGATGACTGTTTTTGTGACGGCCCACATCGAATACGCTCTGGATGCCTTCAAGGTGCATGCGCTCGATTACTTGGTAAAGCCCATCGACCGCGACCGCTTTGACGAGGCCTTGGCGCGCGTCAAGAAAAGAATTCGACTGGAAGAAGCGTTTGCCGCTCGCGAAGAGATCTCTGCCACCCTCCAGACCCTTCGCGCGAGCGCCGCCAGTAACGCCTACCCACAGAGGTTTTTGGCAAGAAATGGCAATACCGGCTCGGTGATCTCAGTCAGCGATATCGAGTGGATCGAGGCCGCCGATTATTACGTGTGCCTGCACGTCGGCGGCAAAAAACATATGCTGCGCGAAAGCATCCGCGCTCTGGAACTGAAGCTGAACCCCAACAAATTCGTCCGCCTCCATCGATCAGCCATCGTCAATATCGATCACGTCCGCGAGATTCACCGCGATGGCCGCGCAGATGGTTGGGTGTTGCTTTCAACCGGAGAACGCGTGCGCCTCAACAAGACCGGCTGGCAGAAATTGATTGCCATGCACGGCACTTCGTAGCGCGAGAACAGCGACGATCAACACTCGCGCTTACGGTCCCGCCAGCAAGAACACCGGATTCTGCGGAGGATTGGTGGGGTCCGGCGGGATGATCGGTCGCACCCCAACCGGCGCGCTCAAGTCGAGCAAATAAGTATTCGTGGCGGTGTTGATGATGTCGACCGCTCCGCCGTCGCACGCCGAAAAATAGGCGCGGCTGCTGTCGCCGCCCGCCGCCATGTTGAAGCGGAAACGCGTTGTAGCGCAGACAGGAACGTAATATGGGCTGCTCGCGTCCGTTGCATCCGGAAACCCGGGCATACTGATCGTGCTTTGCGCCGTATTCGTCACCGCATTAATCACCGTGACTTGCGGAAAGAGATTGTTGATGACGCTTACCGCCGTGCCGGTCACCGCTGTTTGTGTGGTCAGGACCGTCGTATTGGTTGCTTGGAACGTACAGGTTTGAGTGGCGCACGATGTGCCCGACACGCTGGTGATCGTGTATGTTCCGTTGAAACTATCGTTCGGAGAGGCAATCCCCGAAATCGCAACCGTGATTCCCGGAGTGAGATCGTGTCCGCCGCTCCACATGTACGAATAGGTTGCGGTCGTGCCCGTGCCTTGTACGGCCGAAATGCTTGCCTGGCTCGCCTGAGTGGCGCTTGGCACCGACGCGACATATGCCTGGCTGCCGTCCGGCAACGCAGCCACGGCGACTGCGGTTGCCGGCAGCGATCCTGATGCCGGCAGGTTTGGAACATTCGGAATCGTTATCGTCGACAGCAGTTGCGGTATGCTCCCCGAAATATCGACAATCTCCATCACCCCTCCGCCGGGGATGTAGAGTCGATTCTTGTTGGGGTCATACACCATGTAGGTCGCGCCGGGAACGCTGATGCTCGAATCGATCACCGTATCCGGACCCGCGGTTGATGTCGTGTCGATGGTGCTAACCACGCCGTTGCCGTTCAACACGTATAGACGCTGGCTGTCGGTGCGTACTGTGAGCCACAGCGGAGCATTAATGACGCCCGCGCCGTTGATCGCGCGTGCCGTAAAGTCAACGACGTTAAACGCGCTGATGGTGCCATCGCCTTGGTTCGCGACGTAGAGTTTGGTTTTGTCCGGAGTCACCGCAGCCGCATCCGGATTCGCGCCAACGGGCAAAGTTTGCGTCAGGTTGTTGCTCAGTGTGCTCACAACTCCCACCTCGCTCGCGCCAGGCAGCGTCACGTAGGCCACCGTATCCGTTGGGGCAACGGCAACAAAATTCGGTGCCGAGCCACCCGGCAGGCTGATGGTCGCGGTACTCATGATGACACTACCGTTAAAGCTAAGTTTGGTGAGTGATTCGTTGAGCGAGCCGGGCACAGACTGGTTTACGACCAATACCTGTGTGGCCGTCTGTTGGACAGCATGCACCGGAGCCAATCCTAAGTTGGCGATGCTGACGTCGGTGTCACCCGAAACGTTGACGACCATTGCGGTGCCCGGAACGATTTCCGCTACACCTTGGCTGGGAGCGTTCGCGCTGATTGTGACCACGCTGTGATTGGCTTTCGGATTCGGGAACGTTGGAGGATTCGGAATGATGATTGGTCGGAAAGTCTCGCCACAGCCGCTCCAGAGGACACAAAAAAACACCACCAACCCCAACCAGAGAAACCTCTTCATTCAAACTCCATAGAAAAAGTTAGTGTTACGCGGAATCCGATATTGTATCGGGAACCGGGTCGCGAGGGGAAATCACGCGTGCCGTGAAGCGGCCCGCAATGGTGAGAAGCACAAAGAACGCACTCGGGTTGCCGGAACAAACTTCCCTTCGAAACAAAAACTTCCGGCCTCGATCACCCCTCGCCGAGGCTACCTAGCTCACCGCCTTTTTGCGGAACTGGCGAAGCCCCACCACCAGCAACATCACGTCGAAGACCACGAGTGCGACCAGAATGAAGGGAACTGAAAGGTGGGGGAATTGTGGCACGAGCGACGCGCGCAATCCTTCGCTGGCATAGGCAAGCGGGTTAATCAGCACCAGCTTCTGCAGAATCGGAAACTTGTTCAGCGCGCTCCACGGATAATACGTGCAGCCGAAAAAAATCATCGGCGTCATCACCATGCTGAACATCAATCCAATGTGCTGCTGGTCCACGCTGCAGCCGAGCGCCAGGCCACCGCACGCAGAGAAACCGGCCACCAGCACGGTGATGCAGATGAATAGAAGCGGGCTCGGCATGTGCAACTCCAGGCCCGGCCGAAGAATGATCCATGCCAACGGAATCACCGTCAAACCTGCCACCAGCGCCTGAATCAGTCCCGCCACCACCTTCTCGATCGCAACCCATGAAATGTCAATCGGCGCGAGCAGCCGGTCTTCGATTTCGCGCGTAAATTGAAATTCCCCAATCAGCGGCATCGCCACCGCCCAGATGCCGGTGAAGACCATGCTGATGGCCATGATGCCGGGTAGCAGCAGGCTCTTGTACGCTGCCGGAAGATATCCGCTGCCTACCATCACCCGCCCGAAGATAAATACGAACAAGAGTGGCTGCAGAAAGGTTTGAAACAGCAGTGGAACCAGGTTGCGCCGGGCCACATGCGCGTCGCGAGCCAATAGTGCCAGAAACGCTTTCCCGTTCATTCGCGCAAGCTCCTGCCAGTGTGGTGAAGAAACAAGTTCTCCAGGCTCGGTTCCGAGATATGTACGTCCGACAACTCAACGCCCAGCGCACCAGCCGTGTTAACGATCTCCGGAATCAACGACCCGCCGCGACTTGCATAGACATCGGCGCCGGTTTCTCCCGAGGCGCGCACTTCTGTGACGCCCGACAGCGTCTTGAGTCGCTCCAGAAGCGGCTCTGATTTCTGCCCAAAGCGCAGCCGCAACAGGAATCCGCCCGG
>Ga0181537_10004777_pt1 | contig 11161 bp, 8 predicted proteins | sample PEATcosm2014_Bin_39_FD_119765 | JGI IMG/M metagenome (GOLD analysis project Ga0181537, IMG submission 119765) | Peatland microbial communities from MTU Mesocosm Facility, Houghton, MI, USA - PEATcosm2014_Bin23_10_metaG | ecosystem: Environmental > Terrestrial > Soil > Wetlands > Peat | place... | reverse complement strand
GGAGCGTGTACATCGAGCCCGCGTCCCCGCCGGGCGCCGCCAAGGTAGTCGTGTTGTTGAAGGTGCCCGCGAGGTCGAGCGCGCCGCCGTTCACGATCTCGATCGTTCCGCCGGTAAGCGTCGAGTTGGTGTAGGTCCCGGCCAGGACCACGGTGCCCCCGTTCGTCGCCTCGATCGTCCCGCCGGTGTTCGTCCAGGAGCCGCTGGAATTCGTGTTGCCGAGCGTCAAAGTCGCGTTTGCCCCATTCGCCTCGAGAGTTCCCGTGTTCGCAACAGTGGCCGATGTGCCCGTGCCGAGAAACATCTGGGCATTGCCCGTGCCCGACGTAACCGCCTCGATCGTTCCCGAGTTCGTCAGCGTCGAACCCGTCCCCTGGCCGATGTACAAATAGGAATAATACCCCGAGGCCCCCTGCGCGGCGATCGTCCCGGTCCCGCTGTTGGTCACCGAATCCCCCGAGTAGTCTGCGATGTTTAGGGTTCCGCTGGAATTCGTCACCGTGCCGGAATTGTTGAACGCGAATCCCGTGTTTCCGCCGCCAGCGATCGCTCCCCCGACCGTGTCGAACGTTCCCTGGTTGGAGAAGGTCAAGCCGTTCGCCTGGGCGTAGACGGAGACGTAGCCCGAGTCCGACCACGTCTGGCCCGCAGGGATGGTCAGCGCCGCCGCCGTCGTGCCGTTGAGGTAGACGGTGTTGTTGCCGAGGAGGGTCACGTTGCCGCTGAAGGCCGTCCCATTCTCCACGGTGAAGTACGCGTTCGAGGGGATGCTGAAATTGCCGGTCATCGCGACGTCGTTCAGGACGCCCCCGCTGTTGCTAAAGGTCAGGGCGTCGTTCGAGGCGGCAATCGTGCCGTCGCTGATCGTCCCCCCGGACAGCGTGAAGGCGCCGCCGCCACTCGGGGCGGGCAGTGTCGTCGAGGCATTGTTGATGGACCCCGTGATCTTAAGGGTGCCCCCCGCGGTTGCGCCCATCCCGGCAAGGCCCGACGACATGAACGAGCCGGCAAGGTTGACGATGCCGGTGCTTCCAGTCGCAAGGATCGTCCCCGTGTTGCTGACGACCGTCCCGCTGGTTCCCAGGTTGATTGTGGCGCTGTTCGCCGTGATCGTGCCGGCATTCGTCACCGTGTCGGTAGAATTCGTGCCGAGGGAAAGGGTGCTCCCGCCGCTCGCGGTCACGATTCCGGTGCTGCCGATGTTCAAGAAGAGCGGAGACGTGGAGCTGTATCCCAAGACGCCGTTATACCCGGCCGTGGCCAACAAGGAGCCGGTGACTGAGAGCGTGTGCCCAGATGGGCCTTCGTAACCGTAAATGTGCGCAGCGTTCGGGGTGCCGGCCATCTGAACCGTGCCCGCGATCGTCGAAGTCGCCCCGCCGCCGTTCAGGTAGAGGTCCCAATCAATCAGGAGGGTGCCGTCGGTCTCCACCAGGCTGTACGCCTCCCCGTAATTGGTGCTCATCGTCACGGTGTAGCTTCCCGGAACGGCGATCGTCGCGATGTTCGAGGCCGTTGGCGCGTTGCCCCCCGACCAATTCGGGCCGTTCGTCCAGAGACCGCTCGTCGCCGAGCTCCAGGAAACCACGGTCTGGGCCGCGCAAGGAAGCGAAAGCCCCATCATAGCGGCGACCAACGCGCAGTAAAGACGGACCCTCCGTGGCCGCGTCCCCTCTGCCGGAATGGCACGTGCTCTCATCGCGGCGCCGAACTACGGGCAAAGGCGGAACTTTGCCATTCGAGCAGGAGCTGGAACTGCGACGACCATCAATGCCAGCCGCTAGAAAATCCTCGCCACTGAATTATAGCAAGGTGTTTGCAGGGGCCTGTCGTGTTGCGATTTCGCCCCGGGCGCGGATGGGAATTCCCGTCCACGACCGGCTCAAGAATCGTCGGACTTGCCGGCCCGCGTGGCTTTCCTTAAATCATTCGCGGATCTCGGGCTCCGTAAACCATTTTGCCGTAAGCAAAAGCAACCCGAGGATCGCGTACCCTATGGCGAAGCCCGCCGCGGGAAAGAGAGGTCCGGCCACCACCGAGTTCGTCAGCTGGTCGAGAAGCGGCAGGGATCCGATCGTGTCCCCACCCGCAAACCTCCACGCGTGCATGAGGCCCAGCAGGCTGAGCACGGACGCGACCATCATCCAGACCGCGGCCACCACGAGGCGGCGCTCGATGATGAAGACCGTGGCCGCGGAAAGGATCAGCGCCGCGAAGAAGGCGCCCTGCTCCACCGCAAATCCCCCGTCGATGAAGGTCCCCGCGCCGTGGAACCGGTCGACCAGGGCCTGCGAGAGCAGGAACCCGCGGTCGGCCTCGGCGATCCGCATGCCGTTTTTCACGTTGAACGTCGCCCATGAAAGCACGACGGGCACCATGCCGATGATGACGGCCGGCCACTGGCGCTGCGGGGTCGCCTCGAACGCCTGGGTGGTGATGATGAGCCCGACCCAGACGATGATCGCCACCCCCGCCTCCGCCGGAACGGCCCACCCTATAGCGGCAAGGGACCCCGTGAAGCAGACCACGGTCATGAAGACCGCGTTAAGCGTCGAATACCCGGCGCGCGCGCCCATGCGTTTCCAGGCGGGGTGCCCGATGTAGATCGACGTGGGGAAGGGCGAGCCGAAGCAGGCGGCGGCAAACGTGCAGAGCCCGTTCGCCGCGAGGGAAGAGCGGAGCGAGTACGAGTCCCCCGCGGCGGCCGCGGACTCGACGCACTGCATGGAGGCGAGAAGGTTCAGGAGCCCCATGGGGATGATGATGGGCAGATAGGGAAGGAACTGGCCTCCCCGGAGCCCGCCCATGAGCGCACCTCCGACAAAATGCGGCAGCCTGAGGGCGACCGTGCCCGCCGGCACGGGCGCCCCCGGGGCCAGGCCCGTGGCCCACGCCATGGCCGTCCCGACCGCCAGTATCACGAGCGCCGCCGGGATGTTGCCCTTCGGCCGAAGCCCGCTAAAGAAGAAGAGGAACGCGAGCCCGAGGGTCGCGATCCCGACGACGGGGTGGGCGTACAGGTCCAGGACGAAGTTGAGGGTGAGGTAGGCGAAGCCGGCCCCCGACAGCGAGGCGAGGAGCGCGGCCCGGGGGGTCATCCGGCGAAGGCTTTGGGCCACGAACGAGCCGAAGAACTCGATCGTGCCGGAGCCCAGGCACGCGACGAGGCCGGCCTGCCAGGCAGCCGTGTCCGGGTCCGCCGCGCCCCTCGACAGCGCCAGCTGCCGGGCCGGGAGCATGACCAGGAACGCGTAGGCGATCATCGTCGGGGTGTTCAGCCCGAACGGCATCGCGCACACGTCGGTCCGGTTCTCGCGGCGGGCGAGACGGTGCGCCTGCCAGGAATAGAAGAGGTTGCCGACGATGTACGAGACCGCGATTCCCGGAAGGATGCGGCCGTAGACCATACCCGGCGAAATCCCCACGACGCCGAGGCAGAGCGCCGGGATCAGCAGCAGCTGCACCAGGTTGTCCAGGGCGATGGCAAAGAACCCGTCGACGTCGCCCCGGGCGAAGAGCTTCATCGGCTGGTGCGGGCGAGCTCGGTGACAAGCGAGACCGCGAAGAGCGCGGCCTGGCGGGACGCGAACGGCGAGAGCTTGCGGTAGTCGTTGTCCGGGGAGTTCTGTGTCCTGTTGCTGCCTCCCCGTATGCAGAGGAAGGGGATCCGCAGGTACCAGCACACCTGCGCGACCGACCCGCTCTCCATCTCCATGAGGTCGGGGGCGAGCTGGCGCCTGATGTCGGCGATCCTCTCGTCCGTGATCCCGAACTGGTCGCCGGAGGTGATGCGCCCGAGGCGGACCACGGGCACGTAGGAGGGGGTGTGCTGGACGGCCGTCTCCGGCGCGTGGCTCCGGATCGCCCGCCTGGCGGCCGCGAGGAGCCCGGGGTCGCCCGGGAACACGATCGCCATGGTGTCCTTGAGCGGGCCCTCCGCCCCGAAGTACTCCATCTCGTAGTTGGCCCTCAGCGAGCCGAAGTCATGGTTGCACGTCACCTCGCCGACGATGACGTCCCCGTTTCGCACCTGCGGGTTGATCCTCGAGGCCGTGCCCGTCATGATCAGTTCGCGCGGCCGGAAATGGGTTGCGAGGAGCATGGTGATCATCGACGCGCAGGTCTTACCGATGCCCGTCGCGGCGACCACCGTGCGCCGCCCGGCTATCGTCCCCTCCACGTACGGAAAGGGGCCGATCCTGCCCCTCTTGCGGCGCGACAGCGCGTTCTCCACGAGCTCGGTCTCCTGCGGGAGCGCGCCCAGCACGAGCGTCAGGTTGGCGCGCCCCGGAGCGGGCTTCCTCGCCTTCGCGACGGGTATGCCCGGGACGATGACGGGAGGCGGGTTCTTCAGGGTGGGTTTTCTTGCCATGATTGTTTCCCTCGGGGCACGCCCGACAAAGCAGGAACCGAACCACAGGACTAGGCCCGGCTCAGGCGCCGGTACTTGATCCGGTGGGGCTGGTCGGCGTCCTTTCCACGCCTGCGGCGGAAGTCCTCGATGTAGCTCGAGTAGTTGCCGGCGAACCAATGGGCGGTGCTCTCTCCCTCGAACGCGAGGATGTGCGTCGCGACGCGGTCGAGGAACCACCGGTCGTGCGACACGACCACCGCGCATCCGGCGAAGTTCTCGAGCGACTCCTCGATCGCCCGGATGGAGTTGATGTCGAGGTCGTTCGTGGGCTCGTCGAGCAGTATCAGGTTTGCGCCGGACTTGAGGAGGCGCGCCAGGTGCACGCGGTTGCGCTCGCCGCCCGAGAGGATGCCGACCCGCTTCTGCTGGTCGGGGCCGGTGAACCCGAACTGCGCGCAGTAGGCCCGCGCATTCACCTCGCGCCCGCCCATCCTGAGGATCTCCTCCCCTCCGCTGATCGCCTCGTAGATGGTGGACTGGCCCGGCAGCGAATCCCTCGACTGGTCCACGTGGGCTATCTTGACCGTCTCGCCGATGCGCAGCGTGCCGGCGTCGGGCTTCTCCGCGCCGGTGATCAGGCGGAAGAGCGTCGTCTTGCCCGCGCCGTTCGGCCCGATGACGCCCACGATACCGCCGGGCGGCAGCGAGAACGAAAGGTTCTCGAAGATGAGGTTCTCGCCGTAGACCTTGGAGAGCCCCTTCGCCTCCACGACGAGCGTGCCGAGGCGCGGCCCGGGCGGGATCAGGATCTCGAACTCCCTCTCCTTCTCGGAGGTGTTCTCCTTGAGCATGGACTCGTAGGCCGTGATGCGGGCCTGGGACTTGACGCGCCTCGCGGTCGCCGACTTGCGGATCCACTCGAGCTCGCGCGCCATCGCCTTCTGGCGGCGGTCCTCGGTGCGCTGCTCGACCGCGCTCCTCTTCTGCTTCTGCTCGAGCCACGACGAGTAGTTGCCCTTCCAGGGGATCCCGTGGCCGTGGTCGAGCTCGAGGATCCACTGCGCCACGTTGTCGAGGAAGTACCTGTCGTGGGTGACCGCGATCACGGTCCCCTCATAGCGCGCAAGGTGCTGCTCAAGCCATTGGACGCTCTCCGCGTCCAGGTGGTTGGTGGGCTCGTCGAGGAGGAGAATCGGAGGCTTGCGCAGGAGAAGCCGGGCGAGGGCGACCCGCCGGCGCTCTCCGCCGGAGAGCCGGTCGACGACCTGCTCGCCCGGCGGGCAGCGAAGCGCGTCCATCGCCATCTCCACCTGCGGGCCCACGTCCCAGGCGCCGAGAGCGTCTATCTTCTCCTGGAGCTCCCCCTGGCGGGCCATGATGGCGTCCTTCGCGGCGTCGTCCGCCGCGGCGTTGATCTCGTCCCAGGTCGCGTCGTAGGCCCCGACCAGGTCCGTGAGGTGCTTGACGCCCTCCTCGACGCATTCGCGGACGGTGCGACCGGCGGCAAGCTGCGGCTCCTGCTCGAGGAGACCGACCTCGTACCCCGGCTCAATGTGCACGCGGCCGTCTATCTCCGTGTCGCGAAGGGCGAGGATGCGCATGAGCGACGACTTGCCCGACCCGTTGAAGCCGAGGACGCCGATCTTCGCGCCGTAGTAAAACGACAGCGAGATGTCCCTGAGGATTTCCTTGCGCTCGATCTTTTTCGACACGCCGATCATCGAGAAAATGATCCTGGGCTCTTCGGGCTTTGCCATGGGTCCCACCACCAAAGCGCCGCCGCGGGCGGTTCGCAAGCCGGCGGACACCTGATTAATATGTTGATATAGTTTTGCCCAAGAAGCGCTTAAGATGCATATGCACATCAGAGTGAGCGCGCTTTTGACGCCGAGGGGGTTTCCCGCCTAAGTGGCGTTGGAATGAAAAGCGTCAAAGTTCCGGCTCTTGAGCTCTTCCTTCACGAGATGATTCCGCTCGCGAAGGCCATGGGCGTCGGGGTGGAGGTGAGCGACGACCGCGCGCTCGTCCTCACCGCGCCCAAGGAGCAGAACAAGAACTCGCTCAACACCGCATTCGGCGGAAGCCTGGTCGCCCTGGCGACGCTCGCGGGCTACGGCGTCGTGTGGGAGCTGATGAAGGACGAGAAGAAGGCGGACAAGCCCGTCTGGCACATTGTCGTCAAGGAAAGCCGCGCCGCGTACAGGCGCCCCGTGATCGGCGACCTCCGCGCGATCTGCGAGCGACCCGCGCAGGCTGCGATCGCCGAGTTCAAGGAGGCCCTCGCCCGCTACGGCAAGGCCAAGCTCAAGTTGCGGGCGTCGATCATCGAGGACGGCAACGTCGCCGTCGACGTCCAGGCCGCGTTCGTCGTCTCCCGCTGAGCGCCTAGGGCGCCATTGCCTCGGCGCGGCTCTTGAGCGCCTGGTTCATCTTTTCGAAGCCTGCCTCGGCCGGCCTGAAGTCGTAGAACGGGACGATCATCCCGGACATGCTCTCGTTGTTCAGGAAGAGCGTCTTTCCGGGGCCCGCTTCCTTGATGATGAAGTCGTGGCTGCCGCGGAACAGGCCGGGTATGGCCAGGCTTCCGCGCCAGGACAGGTGGTTGTCGTCGACGCGGGTGACGACCGTCCTCCCCGAGATCTCCGGCTTCCCCACGGGCCTCACGGTCACGACGACCACGCTCCCTTCCGACACCACGCCGTCCACCTTGACGATGAAGGGATTCCACCTCGGGTAGTCGGCGAACCCGTAGAGGACGGCCCTCACGTCCTTGGCGGGCGCGTTGATCTCGACGCTTGTCTGGACCGAGGTGCAGCCGGAAAGCAGGGCGACGAGGGCGATGAAACAGCGTCTCATGCCGAAACTACGTCCCGAGCCCGCCCTCAGATGTGCCGGGAATCGGATTCGTCCTTCTTGACGTACCCCGATTCCTGGCGCTGCAGGTTGACCTGGTTCTTTTTGACGTAGGCCTGGAAAACGTCCTCGGCGCTCATGCCGAGCGTCTGCGCGAGGGATATCAAAAAGTGGAACAGGTCGACCACCTCGACGCGGGCATTCTGCTCGTCGAACTTCTGGTACTTGGCCCACCACTTCCACGGCACGGAATCAACGAGTTCCGCGATTTCCTGCTGCATTGCGCGGGTGTAGTTGAGGATCCACTTTGCCTTCTCCTCCTCGCTCCCCGGCGGCAGGCTGACGCCTATGCGCCGGTTGAGCGAATCCTGCATCCTGAAGATCTCCTCAAATTTGTCCATGGGCACCAAACCTGCGGCCGCAGCGGGCGGGTGCAAGATGCAAAAGGCGTCAGGGGCAGGCTCCCTTTTGGGGTTGCCCTTCGAGCGTAAATGGGCGATGGTGGCTGGCTTCGGTATTTGCGTTAGAGCTCGTGCCTCATGAGCTCCGCATCGCCGGACACGACACGGCCGCTCCCGACTATCGGTGAGCGCCACTACACAAAACAAAAACACAAATGACAGATACAAACCCGTCCGGCGCATCGTTCGCCCCGGCTGCCGGAACACCGGCAACCGCGGCCAGCGCCGAGACCCCTGCCGGCACGTTCGGCAGCACCCGCGGCTCGGGCCTCCTCCGCGGCAAGCGCCAATCCAGCGCTTCGGCCCCGACAGCAAACACGGCGAAAAGCGACTACAAGCCCATCGCCCTCGAGGTCATCACGCCCCCGAGCGAATACAGGAACCCGTTCGCGAGCCCAGAGCCCGAGAACCCGCCGGCTGCGGAGCCGGCCAAAGTCGAGACAATCGCGGCGCCAGCCGCTGCAGCGACCGAGCCGGAGCCCCCCGCCGCCGCAGAGGCGCCGGTCACCCCGGAGCCCGCGGCCGAGAAGAGCGAGTTACAGATCCTGCCGCCCGCCGAGGCGATCCGCCCGGCCGTCAGCTGGGAGTCCCCGTCCGCCGCCCGGAAAGAGAATCCGGCTCCGGACAGGGACGAACGCCCGTACCGCGACGAGCGGCCGACCTTCCGGCCGGACCGCCGCGAGGACGCCGCCGGCGCGACGCCCGGCGGGGGATTCGAGGGGCGCAGCCCGCGCCATGACTCGTTCCAGCGCCAGCCGCGCGACCCGCGCGAGGCCCGGCAGCCCCGCGATCCGCGGGATTCCCGCCAGCCGCGCGACCCGAGGTTCGAGCGCCAGCCGCGCGACCCGCGCGATGAGCGCCCACGCTACGACCAGCGCCCGCAGGGAAGCTTCAACGGCGGGGCCGAGCAGGCCGCTCCGGCCTCCAAGGGATTCTTCGGCTGGCTGAAGGGTCTCTTCGGCGGCGCCAAGCCGGCCGAGGTGGCCCCGGCCCGCGAGGCCGCAGGCGAGCCGCGCATGGGCGACGGCCACCGTCACCGCAGGCGGCACCGCGGCGGACGCGGCCACGGCGGAAACCCGCAGGGTTTCCGCGGAGACCGCTCGTTCCAGGGCGGCCCCCGGCCGGAAGGGCACGCGGGCGGAGAGGGAGAGAACCGCGGCGCAGAGCGCCACGGCGGCAACCGGCGCCGGCGCCACAGGGGACACGGACGCGACCGAGGCCCGGAGCCCCGCTCCGAGGGTCACCAGGGCGGCGGCGCGATCTGAGGACTCGGAACGACCCGACCCAGTTAATTCTTGCCAATGCGCTCGGCAACGAGCGCATTCCAAGGCGTCCACTTCACGTGGGCGCCTTTTTTTTCCATGTCCGATCTCGTAGTAAACGGAGGCAAGCCCCTCTCCGGCACAATCACGCCGTCGGGCAACAAGAACTCCGTGCTGCCGATCCTGTGCGCGACGCTTCTCACGGACGAGCCCGTCACGCTGACGAACGTGCCGGACATCACCGACCTCGACAAGCTGGTCTCGTTCTTCGAGTCGCAGGGCTCGAGTGTCGACTGGAACCGCGCTTCGGGCGTCATGAGGGTCGACCACCGGGGGTTCCGGAGCGTCCTCGCGAACGCCGAGCTGCCGCAGGACATGCGCTCGACGGTTCTCCTCTACCCCGCCCTGCTGCGCAGGCTCGGTCGCATCGCGATCCGGTCGAACGCCAAGGGCTGCTCCCTCGGCGTGCGCGAGATCGACCCGCACCTCGACATCCTCTCCGCGCTCGGCGCGACGGTCGACGCCGGCGACCCGCTCACGATCTGCGTGGCCCCCGGCTTTCGCGGCGCGCGCCACTGGCTCGACTACATGTCAGTCACTGTCACGGAGAACTTTGCGATGGCGGCCTCCGTCGCCAAGGGCGGCTCGACCCTCATCAACGCGGCCAGCGAGCCCCACGTACAGGACCTTTGCAGGGCGCTCGTCGCCATGGGCGCCCATATCACCGGCATAGGCACAAGCATGCTGTCCATCGAGGGCGTGGACACGCTCCACGGCGCGACGATCGCGATAGGGACGGACTACCACGAGGTGACCACGTTCCTCGCGCTCGGGGCCATCACGGGCGGCGAGGTGAGCGTGCGCCACTCGGTGCCCGAGCACTTTGACCTGATCACGCGGTCGTTCGCGAAGCTTGGCGTCATCGTTTCCCACGACGCGGAGGGAACCGCGGTCGTCAGGCGCGGGCAGACGAGGGTGATCCAGGCCCCCTTCACGGCGAACCTCCTGCCGAAGATCGAGGCGGCGCCGTGGCCGTACTTCTCCGTCGATCTGCTCCCTCTGCTGATCGCCCTGTCGACCCGCTGCGAGGGCACGATCCATTTCTGGAACAAGGTGTATGAAAACGGCTTCTCGTGGATGCCCGAGCTCGCGAAGTTCGGCGCGCATGTCCTCGTCAGCGACCCGCACCGCATCGTTGTCTTCGGCAACCGGCCCCTGCGCCCCGCCGTGGTCGACTCGCCCTACGTCATCCGGGCCGCCGTGGCGCTGACGATGGTGGCCGCCTCGATCCCCGGGCGCAGCGTCGTGCGAAACGCCGAGATCATCAAGCGGGCCCACCCCCGCTTCGTGGAGAACCTCCGCTCGCTTGGCGCGGAACTCGACTGGAAATGACGGCCGCGCGACCACCCGGAGAACAGCCGAAGGGGACCGGCTTCGTCACGTCGACGCTCGCCGCGCCGGTCACCGCCGCCGAGGCCGCGCTCCGGCCCCTGTCCTTCTCCGATTTCGCCGGACAGGCCAAGACGATCGAGCGCCTGCAGGTCATGGTCGGCGCCGCCAAGAAGCGCGGCGACCCGCTCAACCACATCCTCCTGTCCGGCCCCCCCGGCCTCGGGAAGACCACGCTAGCGTTCATCCTCGGGAACGAGCTCGGCAGGAACGTGCGGGTGACCTCCGGGCCCGTGATCGAAAAGGCGGGGGACCTCGCGGGCCTCCTGACGAACCTCGAGGAGGGCGACATTCTCTTCATCGACGAGATTCACCGCATCCCCAAGACGGTCGAGGAGTACCTCTACTCGGCGATGGAGGACTTCCGGATCGACATCATGATCGACCAGGGGCCGAACGCGAGGAGCGTGCGGCTGACCCTGCCCAGGTTCACGCTGATCGGGGCGACGACGCGCTCCGGTCTCCTGACGGCGCCGCTCAGGTCCCGCTTCACGCTCCAGACCCGTCTGGATTACTACGACAAGGCCACGCTTCACATGATCGTCAGCCGCACCTGCGGGCTGCTGGGGGTCGTGATCGACGACGGCGGCGCGGCCGAGATCGCCAAGCGCGCCCGCGGCACCCCGCGGGTCGCCAACAACCTCATCAACTTCATCCGCGACTTCGCGCAGGAGCGCGCGAAGGGCGTGATCACGCGCGACGTCGCCGCCGCCGGGCTGGAGCTCCTCGAGATCGACGCCGCCGGCCTTGACGAAATGGACAAGCGCATGCTCCGGGCGATG
>Ga0181537_10004776_pt1 | contig 11161 bp, 13 predicted proteins | sample PEATcosm2014_Bin_39_FD_119765 | JGI IMG/M metagenome (GOLD analysis project Ga0181537, IMG submission 119765) | Peatland microbial communities from MTU Mesocosm Facility, Houghton, MI, USA - PEATcosm2014_Bin23_10_metaG | ecosystem: Environmental > Terrestrial > Soil > Wetlands > Peat | place... | reverse complement strand
CATTCGCCTGCAATTCACGGTCGCGACGAACAGCGACGTCGATTTCAACCGGCCGATCGCCGCGCGCCGGATCATGAAACATCAGCGTTTCATGGCGGATCGCCCATTTGCTTGCGGTGAAATAGCCCACCGCAACCACAGCCGACAGGGAAAGTAGAACGGCAATTCCACGTTTCATGTTCGCCCTCTGCGGGACCGCATTGACTGCCTGGACATAACGCCCAGGCTCTCTTTGGATCACACATTCTTAATATAATTCACACTGCCGTGACGGAAAGACCAAATATTGGCACTTCGCCGCCTGATCATTGTGCGGCGCACTCATTCCAGAGCATGGAAATCCCCGGCAAACACCCCGCCCAACGCGCTCAGAGATGGGCGTTCAAGGTCAAAAGCGGGTTCAGATTTTGGGTAAAAGCCCGGTAAAACAAGGCTCTGGTAAACCGTCTCTCGCCCTGACCTGGACAATTTGACGGAAATTTGAAAGCGGCGCTCGTCCTGCTCCTGGCCGCGCGACGCGGCCGGCGCGATTTCAGGCACCGATGATGTCATGGAGTTCCAGCGGCTTGTCGACCTGACTGAACCACTCGGCGCGGTTGGCGGCGCGGCGGCGGCCCCGTTCGTCCAGGGGCAATTTGAGTTGGCGCAACAGGCTCGTGACTTCCTCGCGCGCCGTCACGTGTCCGAGGTTCGGACGCGTGCCCAGCGTTTCCTCATCGAGGTCGTCAAGCGCGGTCAAGCCGCGCGGGAAGAATTCGCGATACACCACCCGCTCGGCAAACCCGTCAATCGACCGAAAGCCGAGCCGCAACGACAACTCGTTCAGTCCGTCGGCGACAAGCTGCTTGTTTCGCGATCCCAGCATCGACAAGCGGTTGCGGACGACGATCCAGTCGGTGCTGACGCCGTCGATCTGTCGGCGCCGGCGCCTGGTATCGCGCACCATCTCGGAATAGTGGCTTTCGCCGGTGACCGAATAGGTTTCGGGATCGACGGTTCCAAGGACGTCGAAGTCGAGGAAGCTGTCGTTGATCGGCGTGACCAACGTATCGGCCATCGAATGCGCAAGCCGCATCAGGTAGCTGTCGGAACCCGGCGTATCGATGACGATAAAATCGAAACAGTGCTCGACCGCCCGCACCGATTCTTCGAATTGCTCGAACTCGGTGGTCTCGTTTTCGGCGATTTGCATGGTCTGGCCGAGCTTGATGCAGCGGTGTACCGGAATCTCGAGATCGAGGCCGGTCCGGCTTGCCCATGCGCGGCGGTTGCTGATGTAGCGGGTGAAGCTTTGCTGCCGGCAATCGAGGTCGATGGTGGCTACTCGCTGTCCCGCCTTCAACAAGGCGACGGCGATGTGCAGGGCGGTGGTGGACTTGCCTGAGCCACCTTTCTCATTGCCCAGCACGACGACATGAGCCGAGCCCGACTGACCCTGACTAGTCTGCAGCAACATGCCTTCGCTCCCCTTTCTTCATCATCAAATTACGCGTGAGCGCGGTCAAGTTAAATGCGCAAACCTCATCGCGAATTGCTGTCGAGACTTCCTGCGTGGTGAATCGCGCGCGTCCTGGATCAGGATGAGGCGTTGGCATCGCGCCGAAGGTTCAATCCCCGCCGGCCGGATGTCGGTCTTGCAATGCTTGGCGACTGGCCGCGGAGATTGGTAGAGTCGGACCGTGTCCCGCTGCCGCGCGACAACGCCGTCCGCGCCCCCTCCTCCGAAAATCGAGACCCGATGCCCCCACGCCCCATGATCGCCCGTACAATCCCCGCGCTGCGCCGCGCGCTCGACGGCCTTCGTGCGAGAAAAGCCTCGATCGCGCTGGTGCCGACCATGGGAGCACTCCATGACGGCCATGTGTCGCTGGTCCGGCTGGCGAAGCGACGCGCCCGCAAAGTGGTGGTGTCGATCTTCGTGAACCCGACCCAGTTTGCGCCGACGGAGGATTTCGGATCCTACCCGCGGACCTGGAAGACCGACCTCGCCCGGCTGACGGCGGAGGATGTCGATCTGATCTGGAATCCCGACGTCAAGACCATGTATCCGGACGGCTTTGCCAGCCGCATCCTCATCGAGGGGCCGGCGACGGCCGATCTGGAGGATCGCTTCCGGCCGCATTTCTTCGGCGGCGTCGCCACCGTGGTGGGTAAGTTATTCACGCAATGCCGGCCCGACATCGCCATCTTCGGCGAAAAAGATTTCCAGCAATTGCGGGTGGTGGCGCGCATGGCTAATGACCTCGACCTCGGCGTCAAGGTGATCGGTTCCAAAACCGTGCGCGAGCGCGACGGGCTGGCGATGTCGTCGCGCAACGTCTACCTGTCGCCCGAGGAACGCCGCCTCGCGCCCATCCTGTTCAAGACCATGAAGGAAACAGCGCACGAGCTGCGCGCCGGCGGGGACCTCCAGGCTGCGCAGGCCAGCGCCGTCGAGACGATCACTGCCGCGGGATTTACCGTAGATTATTTCGAGACCAGGCACGCCGAAACGCTGGCGCCGGTCACCTCGATCAAGGACGGACCGCTGCGCATTCTGGTCGCCGCCAAAATCGGCACGACCCGGCTGATCGACAATATCGCGGTGTAATCCGCCTGGAGCAGCCCAAGCTTGAGCTGCCCTAGCCTAAAGCAGGCCAAGATCGCGCAATTCGCGGCGCATCGGCTCAGGCATGGCGGCAACACTTGAAGCCGCCGATTTGGTGAGATCGGGGGGTGCTGCGTCCGCCTCGAAATAGCGCCAGCCCTGGAAAGCGCGCATCGGGCGTGGCGAAACCGGAATGAGCTTCGGCTGCATCACCAGGCGGCACCGGCCGATGCCGTCCTTGTCGCGAAACGGCTCGATGGCGATCAGCTTTTCGCGCGCGGCGATTTCACCGCGAATGACCCAATAGATCGAGCCGCCTGCCAGCAGTTCGTCGATGCGTTTGGGCGTCATCCGCGTGATGTGGATATGATGGCCTGGCTGGCCTTTGCTTTTGGCGACCTTGATGCGATCGGCGATCCAGCCCTTGAGATCCTTCACGGACTCGGCGCCGACGGAAAGCTTGATCAGATGGAGCGGCATGTTTTGATATCGGGCAAACGCTTACTAAGTCGACCTTCGCTACTTGTCCGGCCGCAGGTTCGTCAAGCGAATGTCAGAAAACCCCCAGAACTAGCGGGGGATCATTCCGAGGAAGCGGACGGCGCTGGCGTTGTGGGTGCCGAAGACGCGGCCGGCGCAGCGGCCGGCGGATGGACGGATTTTGGTGCCGGCGGTTTCTTGGCGGCAGCCGTGGCCGGCGACGCCGGTGCCGCCAGTGATGTCGGCGCCGCCGGCCGCGGGGACGCTGTGGCGGTGGCCGTCGACGACGTCGACTGACGCGATGCCGATGCCGTCGTGGGTTCCGGCGTCATGATGCTGACAGGCGGCGTCGAAGAAGCGCTCGGGAATTCGGCATTGGTCGGCTTGCCCGTCGGCACCCCCGGTATGAGAGCGGCAACCGGCGCCACGGCCGGCGCCGCCGGTGCGTTCCAAACTACCGAATACCGCGCAACCATCCCGTCATAGGTCCGCTCTTCGATATTCGATGCGAGACGGCTGCGGTCCGTCACGGATTTGAACGCGGCACAATCCGACGTCGTACAGTGGTCGCGAACCACCAGGACCTCGGCCATCAGCCCGTACCGGTCGTGCTCGACAGCACGGCGCAGCGCTTCGAGTTCCGGCGTCATATTCCTGTTGGCGGCCATCACATCGCCAAATCCGGTCAGGCGATTGATCTGGCGCGCGGCGTAGGCCAGCGCCGCGGCGGTTGCCTCGGGCGAAGCGAACACGGCTTTCTCGCAAGCGGCCAGAACCGCCTCTCCGGCCAGATCGTCAACGCAGGTGAGCGCGGGCAAGCTCACCACCGCCGCCGAAGAAGAGCGGCCATCTTCGATCGCGCCGGAGCTGCCTGGGCCGAAACCGCGCAGGGTCGCCGTAAGAGCAATTCCGACCGCGAGCAGCGTGATGACCGTCAGCGCGCCGTTCGCCACTGACTTTTCGGCCCGCATCAGCGTGATGAGCACGATGACGGCGAAAAATCCGGCCGCGGCTAATGTCAGCCACATCGGAAATGCGGGAGAACGCCACATCTGATCGAGCGTGCTGGCCCAGGCCCAGTTCATGCGCGATGTCCCTTAACGCGATGTCCGTTAGCGCGGCAACGGCGCATTTCGGCGTTTGCGAGCTTCAATAATCCAGGGACACTATTATCCCGATTCCGAAGTTCGTAGCATTTTTGCGGAGCCACGTTGCGAACTTCGGTATCGATAGGACACTAGCAAACCTATTGATCTAGCTTGGCATTGGTTCAGAAGCCCCCACAACGAACTCGCGGCGGCATGATGCTAACTTCTGAACCGCGACACTGGCCGAGAAAGAACCTTGCGTGAGTCGATTCAGAACCCCGCGTGACGTCCTGCACTCAAAAGCGGACTTCCAAAAACCGCCGTGCCAGCTCGGCCGACAGCCTACTTCCGCGAACGGGGCCTTTTAACGGCAGCTGAACGGCAAAACCCGATTCACTTTGATACGTCAGATCAGGAAATCGCGAGTTGACTTTCCTTGGCCACGCGTTCGAACGCCTCGGTCGTGCTCTTGATCCGGTACTGACAGTCATCCCCGTCGGTCGGAAGCAGGCGGATCACCTCATAGGTTCCGCTCGCGGCCGGACGTGCGATATTGCTGGCGGTAAAATAGACCGACTCTCCAACTCTGTATTTGTGACTCAACGCCATCTCCATCACGCAAAACTTCAGCTGCCGCGCTTGGTCCCGCTTGCGTTAGCTGACTGATACTATGGGGCTTATAGCACGCAGCCCGACTTTTTGGCCAGCATGATCCACACATGGCAAATATGACGATTTTGCAGGATTTTCAGCTAGATAAAGGGATAGCCGCGGCCCTGTCGGCCGGCTTGAAATTACCGGCCTGGTTCGCTGGTAAAGCCGCGCGGGAACCCGGGTTCCGGCAGCAAATGATACCGCCGGGAGCATGTTCCCGGCGGTCAGACAATCGTCCTTTGGAGATCAGGCCGTATGCGGCAGCTTGCCGTCGGGGCTGGCGTGGTCGACGGCGGCGGGAAGCTGCTGCGCCAGGATCTGGGTGATCTGATCGACGGGGATGTTGTACTTGGCGGCGAGCTGGCGGACGGTATCGCTGCCCAACACCTGTTGCAGTTGTTCGGCGGTGATCGGCAGGTTCTGGCCATTGCCGATCCAGGACTTCACCTGGTCGCCGAGACCCGCCTGCTGCAACTTGGCAACGATGGCGGAAAGCCCGCCCTGACTGCCGTTACCCAAGACCTGGCTCAGCACGACCGGCAGAACGGCGGTCTCCAATTGTCCGAGTGCGCCCCTGAAAGCGGGCGAATTTTCCAATGAATCAAGAATTCCCATGGCCGAACCCCTTTCGGGTTGTGAGCGACGTCGGATTCAGACTGCTTTTGCTTGATGAGGTCAAGCCGCCAATTCGGCCCTCGATCCGGTTTCGATATCTGCACGGGGCTCGAGCGCGCGCCCGCGACCCACTCACAAATCCCCGACACCAAACGAGGTGGGATCGACCGTTCACTCTGTGCGGGGCCGCGGCGTGCGAGGAGGAGGCGGTTCCACATCCGGCGCTCTCGGACTGACGTCCTTGGGCGGTGCGATTTCGTCCGCCTGCGATTTGAGGCGAGCGGCCTTCTGCACCAACAGCGCCGCGAGTTCCTGGTTGTCTGTCGCGCGAGCAAAATTCAACAGCGCCATCATCTGACGCGACAGATAGGCCCTTCCGACCATCATGCACCCCCAACTACGCCTTGCGCGCTGCTAACGTGCGCAGCCGCAATCGGTTTCGCGCAAAGTGCAAAAGTGGTTATGGCCGGTTCCATTGGAGCCAGCTGTGATATTTTTCACATATCGATTTGTCACAAACCGAAATGAAAGTGGCAGATCAGACAGTTTCGAATTTCTCGATCACGATCGTCTCGGCCAGACCAGCCTTCGTCCATTCTGCAAACGCCGGCAGCGCCATCATCGTGTCCATGTAGCGTTGCGTCGCCCTGGTCACCGCGACGGCGTAGCTGCGAAAGCGATGGACGACAGGTGCGAACATGGCATCCGCCGCGCCGAAGTTACCGAACAGAAACGGCCCCGATTGGCCGTAACGGTCGCGGCACTCGCCCCAGATTTCCTCGACGCGGGCAATATTGGCGCGGGCCTCGGCCGACAGTTCGATCGCACCGATCGGCCGATGCAGATTCATGCCGCACTCATTGCGAAGCGCCGCAAATCCCGAATGCATCTCGGCGGAAACCGAACGGGCATGGGCGCGGTGGGCGGGATGTTCGGGCCAAAGCCCCTTTTCCGGGAAACGCTCGGCGATGTATTCGATGATCGCAAGCGAATCCCAGACCGCGACGTCGCCATCGACCAGTATCGGCACTTTGCCGGAACGCGAGAAGTCGAGAATCCGCTGCTTGTCGGCCGCGCCCGTGTAGAGCGGGATGAATATCTCCTCGAACGGGATGTTGCTGGCGCGCAGCGCCAGCCACGGCCGCATCGACCATGATGAATAGTTCTTGTTGCCGATCACGAGCTTCAGGGTCATGTCGAATCCGTTCTCGATGCAGAATGCGCCGTATCCTCGGCCGCGCGCGCTCTCAGCAGGCTTGAAACACGGCCCGTTGCCGCAATCAAGCACGTGGAATGTAGGAATCGGACCACCGGTGTCCCGATTCCGAACTTCGCATGACCTCGCGGGGCCGCGATCGCGAACTTCGGAATCGAAAGGACACGAGCAAATTGATGATCTAGTGTGACAGCATCCTCCGACACCAACAGAGACGATACATGCGCGCTTATCTGGTCGATATCCTGGCGGTCGGCTTTTTCACTCTGGAATGGGCGGTGTATGCGCTCACCCTCGAACACAGCGCCTATGGACGCGACAGCCTTTCGGCGCGCATGCATGTCTATCGCGAGGTGTGGATCCGCCGACTGCTCGACCGCGAAGCCCGCATGGTCGATATGCAGATCCTGGGCTCGCTGCAGAACGGCACCGCGTTTTTTGCGTCCACCAGCCTGATTGCGGTCGGCGGCGCGCTGGCGCTGCTGCGTTCCACCAACGAAGCGCTGAGCGTGCTGAAGGCGCTTCCGATCGATATCAGCCCGCCGGCGGCGCTGTGGGAAATCAAATGCGTCGGGCTGGTGCTGATTTTCATCTACACCTTCTTCAAGTTCGCCTGGGCCTACCGCCTGTTCAACTACGTGGCCATCCTGCTCGGCTCGATGCCGCCAGCCTCGCAACGCGATACCCCGCAAGCCGAGGCGCATGTCGTGCGGACCACCCGATTGTTCGAGGCGGCGGGCCGGCATTTCAATCGCGGACAGCGCGCATTCTTTTTTGCGCTCGGCTATCTCGGCTGGTTCGTCAGTCCGTGGGTTTTGTTCATAACGACGGCGGCCGTGGTGATTGTCACCTGGCGCCGGCAATTCGCCTCCAGCGCCTGGCGCGCGATGGGAAGTTGATCGCAAAGCCAGAGCTCCAGAAAACCGGCGAGGCTTCGCCGACTATTCGGCGATCAGGGTTTGGCGAGCGCCGAAAACACCATGTCCGGTGCATGGGCGATTACGGCCAACAGCGCACGCGCCGGTCCACGCGGCATGCGTTTGCCCTGCTCCCAGTTGCGTATGGTTTCGACGGGAACGCCGAGGCGGCTTGCGAATTCCAGTTGGGTCAAGCAGGCCCGGCGGCGGAGATCGCGCACCGCCGGCACCGCGGCCGCGTCGGCCGGTGTGGCCACGAGCGGCAGATCAGAAGCCGGCATCACGGGCGCGAGAGGAAACTCCTGCCCGTCCCTCAATTCGACGATACGTCCGTCTGCTTTCAGCCGAAGGCGCTGCATTCTCGCCTCATCTTGCGTGCATTGCGGGCCGCAAAGCCATTGGCCCCGTAATGCTCGATATTCCGCGATCAGCGTTAAGGTTCGATTAACGATACTTTTACCGCCAGTCGCGGGCTGGCAGGCACTGGATCCGGGTGTCGGTTTGGCAGGTATTGCAATGTCATCTAGGTTTGTTCTCATGCGAAGCTGTAATTCATTCCGCACCCATCGATGCCGCCCGCAGACAACGCTGTCAGGCATCGCAACCGGGCTGGGCTTGATTGCGACTGCCTTGATGGCGACCGTCGCGATCTCGCCCGCTCTGGCCACGCCGGCCCACGTAGCACCATGCCCGCGTCCGGGGACACTTGGAACGTCGCGGGTGCTCGAGGTCGACGTCTCAACGACTCCACGGGTCGGGCTTCAGAGTTTTCCAGAAACGCTGCCGCTTGCCGACCACGAGGTGGTTCTGACCTTCGATGACGGCCCCTTCCCGCCGACAACATCGAAAGTGCTCTCGGCATTGGCGCAGGAATGCGTTCGGGCGACGTACTTTTTGATCGGAGAGCATGTAGCTGAACATCCGGACATCGTGCGCCGGATCGCTGCGGAAGGGCACACCGTCGCTACTCACACCTGGTCACATCCCAACATTATGCAGATCAAACATGAGGCCGCGGTCGAACAAATCGACCACGGCATTTCGGCGCTGGAAACGGTGCTGCATGGAAAAGCAACGACCATTCCGACCACGCCGTTTTTCCGCTTCCCCGGCTTCCAATCGACGCCTGAAACGCTCGATCTCTTACAATCGCGCGGAATCGTGGTATTCGGCTCGGATCTCTGGGCCAGTGACTGGAATAAGATGACCCCAAAGGAAGAATTGAAGCTGATCACGGACCGCCTCGAGGCCGCCGGCAAGGGGATTATCCTGTTTCACGACACCAAGTCTCACACGGCGGCGATGATGCCGGCCTTCTTGCGATATCTCCGCGACAACGGCTATCACGTCGTCCACGTCAAACCGGCTGAACCTGCCGCCCCGCTAGCCCACTAAAGACTGAAAACATATGGACGTTCGACAATTGAGGCCGCATTCAGATTGCAGCATGTCATGATGAGGCCGGTCTTCAAGCATGGGTGACGAAAGCTTCTTCATGGGCGGCGCGTGGCGTGGCGTAGGGTTATGGCGGCGGGCGGCGCTGGCTTGCAGTCTCCTTGCCGGTTTTGCCTTCCACACGGCCTCGGCCGCCGATTGCCCGGGCCATCCGAATGCGCTCGGAACTTCGCGCACGCTGGTGGTCGATCCCCGGGAGCATCCCCGCATCGGCACCATGCAATATCCGGAGACGCTGCCGCTCGCCGATCATGAAGTCGTGCTGACCTTCGACGACGGGCCGCTGCCCCGCAACAGCAACAAGGTGCTGGACATCCTTGCCGCCGAATGCGTCAAGGCCACCTTCTTCACCATCGGCCAACAGGCGCGAAATTCTCCCGAAGGCGTGCGCAAACTGCTCGCGGCGGACCATACCATCGGCACGCACACCCAGACTCATCCCTTGAGCATGAACCGCATGCCGACCGAGCGCGCCAGGCAGGAGATCGACGACGGAATCGCGTCAACGAAGGCCGCACTCGGAGACGATGCCGGCGCCCTGGCGCCGTTCTTCCGGATTCCGGGCCTGTTACGCGCCGACAATGTCGAAGACTATCTGGCCGACCAGGGCATCCAGGTCTGGAGCGCGGATTTTCTCGCCGACGACTGGCGGCATATCTCTTCCGCGCGCGTCTACGACCTCGCGATCAGCCGGCTCGAGGCCAAGGGCAAAGGCATTCTGCTGCTCCATGATATCCAGGCGCGCACCGTCGCCGCTTTGCCGCGGATTCTCGAAACATTGAAAGCGCGCGGCTATCGCATCGTCCATGTGGTGCCCGCGACCGCCGAGCGGCCCGCAACGCCGAGCGAGCCGCAGCAATGGCACCTGCATCCCTCGCCTGACGCCATCGCACATTGGCCGCAGATTCCGAACTTTGTCTTCGCCGATCTCGGCAACCTTCCCGTCCCGGCCCGGTCGGACTTCGAGGAAGCGGAGGAGACGAACACGCTGCTCCAGGCATCTTCTTCCCGCCCATCCTGGCCCCAGCCACCAGAGATCACGCCAGAAAACGCGGGCGCGACCCTGGCCGCACCGGCGCCGAGCCTTTTCGAGCTGCAGGGCGGCCTCGATGTCGCCCGCCGTGGCGCAGCCCTGTCGCGTCGGGCAAGGATCGCCTCAGTTGCGCACGAGGCCGAAACCAGGCGGCTGTCCCCTCGGGAAGCGCGACGCTTCGCCAACAGCCGGCAAGGACGTTTTGCCCGCTTAGGCGGCCGCCAAGCCCGTCATGCCGCGGCGAATGCCTCAAGGCAAAACGCGTCGTCGGCGCCGGCCGCGCGTCGCGGCTCGGCCAAGCGAATGGTCCAGGTCAGGAAACGACGCGTGTGACGCCTTATTCTTCGACGCTTTAATTCGTCACGATCTTCGACACGCATAACAGCACGATCAACCCGAGAAAAAGCAGGTCGATATAGGCCTTCATCTCGCCGGCCTGGCGCAGGCTGGAAACTTCGTTGACCACGACCTTGCGCTGCGAGGCCGCCGAATGCCCCTCGCCGGCCGCGGCCGCCAGACGGCGCGTCTCGACCTCCAGCCGTTCGACGCGCTGAAAGAAATAGAACGATCGCAACGCCGAGACGGCCCGCATCGCGCTATAGACCAGCACCATGATCGCAACCAGGGCGCGCTGCTGATACTTGTCGAGGAAATTGAGGCTGTAATAGACCAGGACCAGGAAGAGGAAGTTGGAAGCGAACCGATAGGCGTAGCTCAAGAACTTCATGGGTGTGATCCATCCGATACAAGCACGGCCATCTCGAACGGACAGCCCCCAGGGAACGTTACGACGAGATCGCAAGCCAAATCAGCGCGGCGCAAGCCCATACGCCAGCGTTGTGACAGCGCAGCAACGGATACGCCCGGCATCGTATCCGGAATCGTCGGTGGTCTCGCAGTGTGTCAAACAGCAGAGCTGCCAACCCGCCTTTCCGAATCTGCCCGCGTGGGCCGGCCCGGCATTCCAAATTTTTTTCTTGGTGCGCTCGGAGGGCGGGGAAGATGCAAGTAATTTCAATGCCTTCCGACTGTGCAGAGGTCTTGACGTGCTTTACCGTGGCCAAAGGTGCTTTTCAGGGCTCCGAGAAGAAAACAAAAGAGACGTAAGGCGTGCTG
>Ga0181537_10004775_pt1 | contig 11162 bp, 11 predicted proteins | sample PEATcosm2014_Bin_39_FD_119765 | JGI IMG/M metagenome (GOLD analysis project Ga0181537, IMG submission 119765) | Peatland microbial communities from MTU Mesocosm Facility, Houghton, MI, USA - PEATcosm2014_Bin23_10_metaG | ecosystem: Environmental > Terrestrial > Soil > Wetlands > Peat | place... | reverse complement strand
GACGTTCACCATCGGGACGTGAACCTGGACCGGATGAACGAATACCTCTGTATTCGCGAGCGTTGGTTCTTGCGCCTGCGGGGCTGCGGGCTCACTCTGAGGAGCTGGAGCAATCGCAGGGGCTGCGATAGGCGCTGTCTCTGCATTTGCACTCGGCGATGCCGGAGCCGCTGGCGCAGCGATCTGCGGGGTCTCCACCTGTGCCTTCGCACCGGTCGCCAGCGAACTGGCCGCCAGTACGATCCCCGCGATCACCAACACTCCGAGCACCGAACTGCTGCCGCGCACGCCTTCCGTCTCTTCCGCCATACCCAGCAATCTCCTGACTCTCGCTTTCAACGGGCTTCCATTCGCCGCCATCGCAAACTGCGGCATGATCCGCGCGCTTTCAAGGTGCGTCAGCGCGCGTACGTATTCCAGACGGTTGCCGCACACCGCAATCGCCGTGTCGTCGCAGCAGTTCTCGCGCTCGACCCGGATCCGCTTGTTTACCCACCACACTGCCGGGTGATAGAAGAGCACCGTCTCCGCGAAGACCTGGAAGACGTTCACGAAATAATCGAGCCGCTGGATGTGCGCCAGCTCATGCGCCACGATCGCTTCGATCTGCGCATCGCTCAGGCCGGTCAAAGCCGAGATCGGCAGCAGCACGATCGGTCGAATTCCACCGACCACCGCCGGAACCTGCAAAGCCGCCGAGCGGCAGAACCGCACCGCGCGTTCGATCCCCATCTGCCTCTGCACTGCAACGCAAAGCCGCAGCAACTCACCCGTTGCCGGAATCGTCGCGATCCTCCGCAACCGTTGCACCAGCAGGAATCCGCCCGCGCTCCGCACGCTGAACAAAACGACGCCGATCATCCAGATCCGCACCAGCCATACCATCGCCTCCGACCGGCTCTCACCGCCCTGCGGCGAAGCGTACGAGTGATGGTGCGTCAGCGGTCCCGGCGCCGCGGAATGAAGTGGCGGAGCCGTGACATCCTCGACGCTCGAGCTTGCGAAGTCAGCCTTCGGCTGTTGCAGCACAAAGAAAGTGATGAAGGGGAGCGCGAGCATCAGTAACAGCGCGCCGACGCCCATCGCATAGCGCACCGTGGCGCGTTTCGAAACCGCCAGCGCCAGCGCGAGCAACGTTGCCACCGCAGCGCCCTGCCACACGAAATGCAGCAGCGTCCAGCCAACCATGCGGACGAACTCGGGGGAGAAATGAATCGTCAGGCCACTCATGGCAACTTCCTTTCGTACTCATCCAACAGGCGGCGAATTTCTTCGATCTCGTCGTGCGAGGCCTTTTGTCCGGAGAGCGCATGCAGCACCAGCTCGCTCGCCGATCCCCCAAAGACTTTTTCCATCATTTCGCCGGCTAGTTGGCGCTTGGTGCGCTCCGCCGGCTGGCATGCTACGTATACGTGCGCGCGGTCATGCTCGTTCCGAGTGACGGTGCCTTTGACCGTCATGATTTGGAGCATTTTCAGCACCGTGGTGTAGCCCACGGGTTTGCTCGCTATCAACGCTTCCTGGACCTCTTTTACCGTGGATGGACCGCGCTCCCACAGCACCCGCAATATTTCCAATTCCGAGTCGGTAGGCGTTTTCAGCGATTCCTGTTTCATGGCCTGAACACAGTACTACGAAGATATTCGTACTGTCAACGAAAACCTTCGTAGTTGGAAGTTTTGCCCGGAAAACGGTAGTGGTTTTTTACGGTGAAATTACGGAGAAATACGGTGCGGTACGGTGTTTTCAGAGCGCTCCATACACCGGGACCGCAGCTCCGTGCACGACTTTCGCTTCGTCGGAGCACAGAAAAAGAATGACTTTCGCGATATCTTCCGGCTGCGGCCACTTGGCGAAATCCGCGCCCGGCATGGCTTTCCGGTTAGCCTCGGTATCGATGATGCTAGGCAAAATCGAATTCACGCGCACGCCGGAGCCACGAACGTCTTCTGCCAGGGAATCCATCATTGCGAGTGCCGCTGCTTTTGACGCAGCATAGGCCGCCGCTCCTGCCGCGTGGTCGTAAGCGGCTTTGGCTGCAACGTTTACGAGCGCTCCGGACTTTTGTTTCAGCATTACGGGGACGACGGTTTTCGCCAAAACGAAGCCTGCGCGCAAGTTTAGAGCCAGCATTTTATCCAGCGTTTTACCGTCGAGATCCCACAGTTTTATGCCGCCGGCATAACCGCCGATGGTGTTCACCAACACGTCCAAGTGCCCGTGTTTATTGACGATTTCGCTCACCAACCCATGAACTGCCGTCTCGTCGGTTACGTCAATATGCTGGCCAAAAAGCGTCGAATTCGCCGGTGCGGTCGCGGTTAAAGCCGCAAATTCCTCGGGAATGATGTAGGTGACGAAAACGCTCGCTCCTTCGGCCAAAAGCCGCAGCGCTACGGACTTTCCCAACCCGCCGGTGCCGCCGGTGACCAACGCAACCTGATTTTCGAACCGACGATTCATGGGGAAGCCCCTCCTAACGCGGGTGGAATGATAACTCAATGAACCGATGGTTCGCCTCTTTCGGCACTTGGCACGAGGATTTCCTCGTCGTGCCTGACTGAAGGAGAGCATAATCGGGCTGGAGATTTTTTCCGCGGAGGTTTTCCCGTGGAGCTTGCAACGGTCGCACTGCGCCGCATTTTGCTTAAGGTGCTCGTTTGCCTGCTCTTCGCGTTTCCGGCCTTCGCTCAGCAAATTTTCGACTCACCGCAAATTCCTGCCAACTTTAAGCTCGACATGGAAACCGCGGCTCGTCTGCGGCCGGAACTGATGGCGCAAAGTTCGTTGCCCGGGAGCCACTACGCCGCGGGTGCGCAAGTATTCAAACAGCTTCTCGAACAACTTCCGAAGATTTCGTGGACCAAGTTCGCCTGGCAACTCCGCATTGTTGACGACGACCAACTTGATGCCTACGCTTCGCCGGACGGCGCGATCTTCGTGGAGAGCGGACTGGCGAAACTCGCGGGGCAGAGCAACGGCCTGTGGGCAGCGATCCTGTCGCATGAGATTGCGCACGTGCGGCGCGACTGGGCTCGGCGTTACCTTTATCAGAAATCGCTCGAGAGCAGCGGGAACTCCGAGATCCTGCTTGGCGACCCTGGACTGCCGTCGACCTCATGGATCACGACGCAGAAAGCTTCCGAGAACCTCGGCCGCTTCTGCCGCCAGATGGAAGTCGATGCCGACCGCGAGAGCCTGATGTTGATGGCGCGCGCCGGTTTTCATCCTGATTTCGCGCCCGCGCTGCATCACATCCTGCACGCCGCAGGTTCCGGAGCCCGGCAGGCATCGCTGAATGCGATGCATCCGGCGTGGGAGGAACGCGATCGCGAGTTGATGCGCACTTACTTCGCGGCGCGCATCGAATTCGAACACCGCTGGCCGGATTGGTATGCATCTCCCGGGGGCAATCCTCCGGTGGTGATTTTCGCGGACGCGCCAAAACTGAAGAAGGCAGGGTCGAGCGGGTGGCAGATCCAGGTCCCGATGCGGTGCCAAAATTTGGCGGGGACAGTCGAAGTCGTGCTGCGTGTCGGATCAGGCGTCGTCCCGCGCCACGTCACAGATCAGGTTCCGCCCGGTTCAGAGCTCCGGCAACTGACGGGATGTACTTCCGATCCGACCGTGGTCACGTTCACGCTGGCGAATATCTCCGAACGCGGAAAGGCCGACGCGACCGACGTATATGTTTTCGATTTAGTGGGAGACGTTCTTGACCGCGCCGAGGCGCCGAAGCTACCGCATTAAGAATGGCGCGCCCTGAGGGAGTCGAACCCCCGACCTACTGATTCGAAGTCAGTCGCTCTATCCAGCTGAGCTAAGGGCGCGCACGCGGAACATTTTACAGAATGTAACGCGACAAGTCCTGATCTTTTACGATGTGCTCCAGTTGCTTCCGCACATAATCCGCATCGATCGTGACGTTCTTGTTTTCCAGTTCCGAGGCCGAGAAGCTGATCTCGTCCAGCACCTTTTCCATGATGGTGTGCAGGCGTCGGGCGCCGATATTCTCGGTGCCCTCGTTCACGCGGGCCGCAAAATTCGCTACTTCGTCGAGCGCTTCGCGGGTGAATTCCAGCTTCACGCCTTCGGTCTCAAGAAGCGCGGTGTATTGCTTTACCAGCGACGACTTGGGCTCGGTCAGGATCTTGATGAAGTCGGCAACCGTAAGCGATTGCAACTCGACGCGGATCGGGAAGCGGCCTTGCAACTCGGGAATCAGGTCGCTCGGTTTCGAAACATGGAAAGCACCGGCAGCGATGAACAGGATGTGGTCGGTGCGCACCATGCCGTAACGCGTGTTGCAGGTGGTGCCTTCGACGATCGGCAGGATGTCGCGCTGCACGCCTTCACGGGAAACGTCGGGCCCATGGCCGCCTTCGCGGCCGGCGATCTTGTCGATTTCGTCGAGGAAGATGATGCCGGAATTCTCCACGCGCTCAACGGCGGTGCGGGTCACCTGGTCCATGTCGATCAGTCGCTGCTCTTCTTCCTGGATGAGGTACTCGAAGGCCTCGTTGACCTTCATTTTCCGCTTCTTGGTGCGCTGGCCGAAGAGGTTGGGCAACATGTCTTTCATGTTGATGTCCATGTCTTCGATGCCTTGGTTGGAAATGATCTCGAACGACGGGAAATTCTTCTCGCGGACGTCGAGTTCGACTGTGCGTTCGTCGAGCTTGCCCTCGCGCAGTTGCTGACGCAGCTTTTCACGGGTGCGCGAACCTGCGCCATCGCCGGGAAGCTGCAATTCCCCCGGCGTGAAGCCAGCAGAGCCCGCTTCATGCTGCACCGGTTGCGGACCGGCGGGAAGCAATAGATCGAGCAGACGTTCTTCGGCGTTGAGTTCGGCTTTGTCGGAGACGTCATCGAGCTTTTCTTCGCGGATCATGTCGATCGCGATCTCGACCAGGTCGCGAATCATCGATTCAACGTCGCGCCCAACGTAACCGACCTCGGTGAACTTGGAGGCTTCGACCTTTAGGAACGGCGAATTCGCGAGCTTCGCCAGGCGGCGGGCTATCTCAGTTTTGCCCACGCCGGTGGGGCCGATCATGATGATGTTCTTCGGAATGATCTCTTCCGCGAGGTCGGGCGTGAGCCGCTGGCGGCGCATGCGGTTGCGCAGCGCAATCGCGACGGCGCGCTTGGCCTCGTGCTGGCCGACGACGTACTTATCGAGCTCGGCCACGATTTCGCGCGGCGTGAGCTCGTCGAGCATTACCTGTTCTTCGTCCGTGGTGCTTGGTAGATAAATTGCCACTTCGTACTCCTGAACTATTTAGGCCTTCGCGCGCGCGGCGCGATTTTCCTTGCGGATGACCAGCTTCAATCCCGACCAGGTATCGTCAATGGCGCAAACCTTGATGTCGACCAACCCGATTGCCAGCGCGGCATCGCGCACGTGGTTTTCGTTGAGGTCGGTCGCGACTCCAGAGGCCTTCTTCGGCCACCCGATCCAGATCATGCCATCCACCTTTATACGATTGGACAGCGACGGCAATTGCTTCTCAAAATTCGCCAGCGACTTGTAGAAGGCGACAATTACATCCACATTCTTCGCCGCCGTGCCTACGAATGCTGCGCCCTCCGGCAGCGCACCGAGCATCTTCTCGAAATCGGTGGGCGCATTGATCGCGGAAACCCGGTGGCCGGCCTTAATGCCAAGCTTTTGCAGCAGCGGCGTTCCGGAATATCCTGCCATGCGATCTGCGCTTTCGATGCTACAGCTCTTCAAAGGTGACCTTATCGTTGGTGTAGATACAAATCTTTCCGGCAATCTTCATCGCCTCTTCCGCAATCTGCTTCGCGTCGAGCGTGCTGTGATCGTAGAGCGCCGTGGCCGCTGCCATGGCGTAGGAACCGCCGCTGCCGATGGCGGCTATGCCGCTGTCAGGCTCGATGACGTCGCCTTGTCCGCTGATCAGAAATGTCTGTTCCTTGTCGGCGACGAGCAGGAGAGCTTCGAGCTGGCGCAGCATTTTGTCGGTGCGCCAGTCTTTGCCCAGCTCGACCGCGGCGCGGCTCAAGTTGCCGTGATATTGCTCGAGTTTGCCCTCGAACTTAGAGAACAGGGCAAAGGCGTCGGCGGTGGAACCGGCAAAACCGGCGATGATCCTGTCCTGGAAAAGGCGGCGGAGCTTGCGGGCGTTGTGCTTGATCACGCCCTCGCCCAGCGTGACCTGGCCATCGGCAGCCATGACGACTTTGCCATCACGGCGCACACATAAAACTGTAGTGGAACGTACTAAGCGCTTCGGACTCATGAGGTTAATCTTTGATTATAACAGCGGGAAAAGGATGCAGGTTCTCGCGGGAGCGCGATGCAGACAATACGATTGGCAGCCTGCCGGGACAATGCTGGTGAAGGTTAATTAAGGCATCCCGGTTCGATTTCCTACCGTCTTCCCCTGCGTCCGAAGCTGGGCCGTGGACTCGCTGGCGCCGCGCCCTTGTAATCCTTGGGATAGAGCACCACGTGGCGCCCTGCGGCTTCGCCGGCGCTTTCCGTGCGCAGGTCTTCTTCCTGACGCAGGGCGATGTGCACGATGCGGCGCTCGCGGGACGACATGGGGGCGAACGAGTAGGGAAGGCCGGTATCGCGAACCTTGGCGGCGGCCACTTGCGCGGCCATCTTCAGTTCGTCGAGGCGGGTGGCGCGGAAGTTCATGCAGTCGAACTGCAGCTTGTCGTGCTCATCGGGGCCAAGGCGCAGGATTTCGACGCAAATAAACTCCAGGCTGCGCAGCAGTTCCGCATTGCGTTCGAGCAGCAGCGAGCTGTCGGGCCCGGAGAGCTCCACGAGAATTTCGGGGGCGGTGAATTCGCGGTGGGGCTGCGGCGGATCGACGGTGATTCGATACTTGAGGTGAAGGTTCCCCTCTTTGATGACGGTGTTCAGGATTTCGCTGATCTTGCGTGCGGCGGCAACTTTATCGGCAATAGGCATAGGTCAATGCGTTATCTAGTTCACGAAACTTATCAGTGTATCGCAAATCAAAATCTCCACCCGCCGCGGACATACGCGCGGGATGGAGCGCCTTACTTTCCCTTGAGAATCCGCTTGTTCGCCTGTTTCTGGCGGACTGCCGCAATCTCGCGGCCGAGTTCGGTGCGATTCATGATCATCTGCTGGATGAAGCCAATCACGTTACCCATGATCCAGTACAGGCCGAGGCCCGAGGCGTAGCGCAAGCTGATCCAGCCCAGAAACGCCGGCATCATGAAGGTCATCATCTTCGCCTGCGTCGGATCCATGCCGGCCTGCGGCGTCATGCGCTGCATGGTGACGGTGCTGATCAAAATCAAAACCGGGATAATGTAGATCTTATCGGGCGACGAGAGATCGTGCAGCCAGTACCAGTGCGCCTGCCGCAGCTCAATCGCCACCGCCAACATGCCGTAGAACGCGATCAGGAACGGCATCTGGATCAGTAGTGGCAGGCATCCGCCGACGGGATTGACCCCGTGCTGCTTGTAGAGCGCGGCCATCTCCGTGTTCATCTCGGCGCGCTTGGGATCGTTCATTTTGTACTTCTTGTATTTTTCCTGCAGCGCCTTCATCTGCGGCTGAATCTTCTGCATCTTCAGCGCCGACTTCATGCTGGTGAGGCGCAGCGGCAGCAGCACCAGGTTGATGATCACCGTCAGGATGATGATCGACCAGCCCCAGTTCGCGACCATATGGTCGTGCGTCCAGCGCAGCCAGAGGAAGAGGGGCTTCGCGATGAAGCCGAGATACTTTCCAAAATCGACAACCTTCGATAGGTCGGGGCCGTTGAACTGGCCAGGCGCGGTGTTGGAATGGACCTTTTCGAGGATGTGCAGCGCCTTGGGCCCGACAAAAATGCGCTCGACCGTGTGGCCGGAAGCATCACCCACGGCGGCGCCAATTACGTCCACCGGGGTGGTTTTGTTTGGATCCGGTTTGTCCAGGTCTTGCGGAATGTGCAGCGTGTTGCGGAGCGTGATGAGTTCGGTGGTCTGCGGATTTTCGGGCAGGAAGAGGGCGGCGAAGTATTGGTCTTGCGCGCCGGCCCAATTAAACGGCCCATGGATCGTCGCGCCGCCGACAACTTTCTTGCCTGCCAGACGCTCGACGTCGCCACTGTCTTCGCGGGCGACTGCCTGAAGTCCGTAGGAACCGGCGATAGTGTCGTCGCCAAAGCCCGACGGCCATGCCGGGAACGACTGCACGATGGAACCACCGCGGGAGACGCTAGTTTCTACGCCCACGACGTAAGAATCAGAGAAGCGGAAGGTCTTCGTCGCTGTGACGGCGCCGTCGGAGAATTCGAATGTCAGCTCGCCGGGGGTTGAAAGATTGCCGGTCGCGCTCGCCACGTAGAGTCCGCTGTTGAGCGTGGTGTTCAGCGCGGGATCGTAGGTGTAGAGCGAGAGCGGGTAGCCGAAGAGCTTCGCTGCGTCCTGATGGACGAGTTCCAGCGGCTGGCCCTCATCGTCCTTGTAATCTTTCAGGATCCACGACTTGACTTGGCCGCCGCGGTTGGTGAAGACGATCCTGTAGACATTGTTCTCCACCACGGTTTCGGTTTCGGCCTGGGCCTGCTTCGGAGGCGCGACTGTGGCGGCAGTGGCAGCTTGCACGGTCCCTGCGGGAGCCGGTGCAGCCGCGGGAGCGGATTGGGTTTGCTGGGGCTTATTGTCCTGTGGCTTGGGCTGGGGGCGGTTCTTGAAAAATACCGTTTGCCCGATGATGATCATCAGGAACGTGAGCCCGAATATCAGGAGCAGCTTGCGTTCGCTGCCGGGTTCTTGCTGAGGATTACGAATTTCGGCCAAATGGTTTTACCGTTTCATCAGCGCAGCGTCATGAACTGCGTTCGAGATCTTGTGGTCGCAACAGGAGTCGGGTCGCGGAACCGGGTCGTACCCTCCGCGCACAAAAGGATGGCAGCGGAGCAGACGACCGAGGGCGAGCGCGCTTCCGCGCACCACGCCATGAACTGAAATAGCCTCCATTGCGTACTCGGAACAGCTCGGCACGTAGCGGCAGGCGACGGGCAGCATCGGCGAAATCCAACGCTTGTAGCCCTTCAGCAACTGCACGAATACGGCCTTCATCGCTGTCCCTTTCCTGCGCGAGGCTTCATTTTTCTATCTCTTGATACGTTTTCCGTGGGTCGAGGGTTCGCCTGGCCGGCGGCTACGTGTTTCTCGATCACCGCCAACGACTTGCGCATCTCTTCGACCAGCACGGCGAATTCGGCCGTCAGTACCGTTTTCTTCGGGTTTACGACTACATCGACGGCCGACGAAAACTCGTTCCAAGCTTCGCGGGTAGCCTCCCGCAAACGCCGCTTCATGCGGTTACGGTCGACGGCGCCACCTAGCGCGCGGCTTACGGTGAATCCGACTCGGGGACCGACCGACCCGGCCTGCACCACGTAAAACGCGGTGAGATTCGCGGAGAAGTGGCGGCGACCCTGCTCGTACACGCGCCGGAAATCGGCATGCTTGAGGAGCCGTGCTGCTCTCGGGAATTTCACCGGAAGACTGCCGCTCACGGAATGCTCGCGGAGCGGCTGGAAGGCATTTGAAGTGCTCCCGGCGCTTTCCTGAGAAATCGTCATGGCGGCGCTGGGTCTCACTTGGCGAATCAGTCTTGCAGACGAAAACCAGCGACTAGTCGCGGAATCCCGCGCTGACCGAGACGCGCTTGCGGCCCTTGGCGCGGCGGCGCGACAGTACGGCCGCTCCGCTCTTCGTCTTCATGCGGGTGCGGAAGCCGTGGACCTTGGAACGGCGACGGCGGTTGGGTTGAAATGTACGCTTCGGCATGGAACCTCAAACTCCCTTATTTCGATAACTTTGCACGGGGCAAACTAGAAGTATATAGGACGCGGGCGGGAACGGGCAAACCGCAATTCCATCACGGCTTGGCTTTGCTTTTCATTTGGTCCGCCAGAGCCTGAAAGCGGGGATCGCCACGCAGCGAAATCAGTTCCTTGTCCTGCAAGTACGACACCGAATCATCATAGCCTTTATCGACCGCATTCTGCAGATACTGGAAGGCTTGGTCGCGTTTTCCGGCCACCGCCGCTCCGCACGCATATTGATACCAGGCGACATTCAATGGCTGCGGATCCTTCGAGCGCTGCGCGCCGGCGAGTGCCTGCTGGAAGAGCTTCTCCGCTTCCGGATAGCGCTTCTGGTAGCTCAGCGTGACGCCGATACTCGACATGGAGTACAGCGTGTCGGGGTGCAACTCGCCGAGGCTGCGCTTCTCGGTCTCATAGGCTGCCCGGAATAGCTGTTCTGCCTCCTTGTAGCGGCCTTCGGCGATCAGGACGCTTGCCAGGTTGTTTTGCGAGGTTAGCGTATCGCGACTTTCTTTTCCTTCCACGCGCAGCTGCGTTTCGTAAGTTTCGCGATAGATCTGTTCGGACTCGGGTAACTTCCCCTCGGTCAACAGAACGTCGCCCAGGTTGCTTGCGGTCATCAGCGTGGTTGGATGTTCCTTGCCAAACACCCGCTTCTCGCCCTCGAGGGCATCGCGGTCCAATTTCTCTGCCTCGGGAAGCTTGCCTTCCCACTTGAGGATATCGCCCAACATGCTCTCGTTGAAGAGCGCGGCAGGATGTTCGGCGCCATGCGATTTCTGGATCGCGTCGAGGTTCTCGCGCACCAACTGCTCGGCGTCGGCGTATTTGTTGTCGATCGTGAGCGTGTTTGCCAGGTTGCTGGCGGTGCCGATCGTTGCCATGTCCCCTGCCCCGAGCACGCGGCGCTGGGCCTCATACGTTTCGCGCTCCAGCTGCTCGGCTTCGACAAAGTGGCCTTCGTCTTTCAGGATACTGGCGAGCACGTCCTGGCTGGAGAGGGTGTCGGCGTCCTCCTTGCCGAAGAGACGGCTCTGCTTCTCCACGTTTTCGCGCATCATCTTCTCGGCTTCGGCCTCATGCCCGGTTTGCTGCGAGAGCGCCCAGCCCAGCCGGCCGACGATATCGAGCGTGCGGCGATCATCCGGGCCGAACATCCGGCGCGCGATGTCGAGCGCCTGCTGGTCTAGTTGAGCGGCCTGCGGATAAAGGCCGAGACCCGTGTAGGTGTCGCCCATGGTCGTCATCAGACGGGCCTGCAATTCTGGGTCGTGCGATAGCCCGGTCTCGATCTCGTGCGAAGCCTTATCGAGAATCTCG
>Ga0181537_10004774_pt1 | contig 11165 bp, 10 predicted proteins | sample PEATcosm2014_Bin_39_FD_119765 | JGI IMG/M metagenome (GOLD analysis project Ga0181537, IMG submission 119765) | Peatland microbial communities from MTU Mesocosm Facility, Houghton, MI, USA - PEATcosm2014_Bin23_10_metaG | ecosystem: Environmental > Terrestrial > Soil > Wetlands > Peat | place... | reverse complement strand
CCCCTGCCAGTAAACGCTGCTCGGAAGCCGTTTCAGTGCGGTCTTCGCAAGCTTACCGATATTTCCGTCATTGTCGTCTGACCGCTCTATCGGAGCTACAAGACTTAATTCTGCTTGCCGCGCGCGCGCCGCTATCTCTGCTGATCTGACGCGCTGCTTCTCCAGCCTTAGATATGCCCAAGGGACAAGAAGAAAGTACCGCGCCCGGGTCATGATCGTGCTTGTGCCGGGGAAGAGCATGTCGGCGAACGCATCGCGTACCGAGGCAACGCCGAGTTCGTCGCGGGTGTCGTGTTCTCTGAAAAGATCGACGACATCGAGCATCTTTCGTCGCTCGCGCTCCGAATAATCCAACCAGACAAACGTCGACATCCTTGCCTCCCGCTTGCCAAGACGCTCTGGATTTCTTAAAGCTTGGGTGGGCACCTCACGATTGGCGGAACCCACTCAAATGACTCTTTGTAGTCGTCTAAGTATCTAGTCTTTGTAGCTGGTTTAAGCATCTTACGCAGTGCGCGGCATCACACTGCCAGGAGACGACGGAAGAGCAAAAGACGACTTGCATCCCCGCGTCAAAACGAATGCACCCTCGACAAATTCGGGCGACGACTGAGTGGCGGCGGCCGTTGCCTAACAGACTACGCCGCCGCCATTAAAATCACCTCGCCAAACGGTGCCGAGTGGTCCCTGGTGGCCGCCCATAGGACTGGATGGTTTGGCGCAGCCTCCGGGAAGAAGCCCTCTAGGTCGGTGAAAACTACTAGAGCCTGCGGCTTCAGCGACTGCTCCTCGATGTATTCGAAGCAGGGGCAGAAGCTGGTTCCGCCCCCGCCTATAGGTTCGAGGGTAATCGGCTCACCCTGTTCAAAAATGGAAACGTTGTGAATCTGGGTGTCGAAGTAGAGAACATGCACCCGTTGCGGTCTCCGCTCCGAGATGATCGAGTTCAGCTCGTCCTGGAACAGCCCGAGCTGGCGGCGGTTGATCGAGCCGGAGCAGTCAATGCCGACCACAATTTCACCCACGCCATCCTTGCGAATGCTGGGCAGGTATAGGCCTAAAGCGATGTGGCGCCGACTGGGAGAGAACCAAGAGTAGTCCTCCGGAATCGCCGCAGCGAATGAATTCCGGAGCACAGCCCTCCAGTCCACGGTCGCCCGATCAGCCGCTTCCATGGCCCGGCGCACGCCGACAGGAGCCTTGCCAGCCATGCGAGCGACAACTTCGGCCTGCTCAACAGCTCCTGTCCAGCTCATCTGCTGCTTCTCGATCTGGTCGCTGGTTGCCGGCGCGCCATCCTTGTCGGGGTTGGGCGCGTCGATCACCTGTCCAAATCCTCCGTCTGTCATCGGGACCCGGGATGCGGCAGTACCCTTTTCGTCGCCCTGGACCGAAGGATTGCCGCTTCCGAAACTCGTGGAGCCGTCGCCCTGGCCGCCGGCGGAGTCGCCGTCGTTGTCCTCGGCAATGAGGTTGTATATCCGCTCAGCGCTCAGGTTCCGAAACCGTGGATCATAGAGTGCCCCGGCAGGGAGAGCGAGGTTCGCATCCCGTATGAGCGGGTTGATGGCGAAGTCGCACGCGACGTTCCAGCGTTTCAGTGAGCGCGTTCCCCGTCGGGTGTGGTGTTGCAGCGCCGGATGCATGACCTCGTGCGCCAGGCAGCCAAGCAGTTCCGGCGGCGTCAGCTTCGCGACGAATTCAGGGTTGTAGAACAGGGAGACTCCATCGGTCGCCATGGTCTCGATCGATGGCGTCTCAACGTCCTTGAGCCGCAGCATCAGGACTCCGAAGAATGGGAAATCGAGCAGCAGCTTCGTCCGGCCCTGCTTAAGCCGGACGCCTGGGGAGAGGTTTGTCATGATGCCATTAGCTCCATGTAGTCATTCATCTTCGCCAGAATTTCATCCACGTCGGGTGCTGGCGCGGTGTGTGGCGCCGGATCAGGCGACGGGACCACCAATGTGTTTGGCGCCGCCTCGATTCCGGAGACATTGCCGGTTGCCGCGGCTTCCGTCGCGGCGTCATAGCCGCGAGCCTTCATCGCGCGCCTGATCTTGGCCGCAAGCTCGTTTGCAGCCCCCGCCGCACGAGCGCGCGCCGTCGGGTGATCGACGAGTTCCTGGCGGTTGATGCCAGAGAATCGCGAGTTTGCCTCCTGCGCCAGCGCCGTCAGCTCTTCGTCGTTTGTGACGTTCAGCCGCGGAACGAGATCGGCGATCTCCGTCACATTGCGGAGGGTGGACGCATGCAACTTGGCCTTGGGCCGCTCCAGTACCGCAGCAAGGTGGGCGACCGACTGCATGAGGCGCGACCAGAGTTCGCATGTGGCGCGCGTGAGGGACTGCTTCACCTGCTGGTCAATCTCGCGGGAGACGCGGGCTCTTTCCTCCTCGCCAAGGGTGACGCGGAAATCCTCGCCACAAGGGATGGGGATGATGTCGGTCGCAAGGTCGAACTTCTCGGCCAGCCGCGACGCGTCGGGATAGTCGCCATCGCGGTACAGCAGGCCAAGGCTGCTGCGGGCCTGCTCGCGATAGGTCGGATAGGCGTCGAGAAACTCCCGCACCAGGTTTCCGTACGCCGCCTTGAATTCGCTCATCTGGTTGGTGAACTCGAAATAGAGGTGGGACGGCAGCAGGCGGTAGCCCTCATCCGACCAGGGCAACGTCACCTTGTAGAAGTACTGGCGGATCTGGCCTGCAAGCGAGCGCAGTTCCTCCAGCTTTTCGGCCTGGTCCAGCAGGTGCTTGTTGTAGCGGCCGGCATTGGTATTTGCTTCGTGGGAGTGGGCAACCTCTTCGGACACACGCTTGTCGTGCTTGCGTGCTGTCCACATCGTGATATGGAGACAGATCAACATGGCTTTGTCGGAAATCATTTCGTCTCAAGCTCCAGGCGTAGCCCCGGATTAGTCAGGTCTACGCGAGTAAATAGCTGTGTGTGACAGCAAATTGGGTGAATTCTGGGGTGGGTGTGATGGCTGGAAGAAGCTATAAGAGGGAGATCGCAAGCGGCGTAAGCGGGCTTCTGCGGGGGGAAATTGCGGCCCGAAGGGGGCAGTGACCACTGGCCCTAATCGCTTGCGACCGACAGCGGCGGCGTAAGCATTTGGAATGTCTCAAAAACCGTGGATTAGCTCTGTAATCCACATCGCGGACCCAGTCTCGAGGACTCTGCGTTGCGAAACCTACCAAAGGTAACCAGTCGCTCCGGTGGCGGTCACCTCACCATGTCCCACGATATCTGGGGGCAGATAGCGATCTACCGCTAAGTATGGGAGTTAATACTTTAGTGCAAGGGACTAAGATTAGTTTATTCCAGTTGTTGTAAACTCTTCCATTGAAATACTTAGTACAAACGTAAATCACTGATACTAAAGCTGTTATGTTCAACTATCTCTTAATCCCAAAGCGGGGAATTCTGATATAATGAGTTTGCTCGATCTTTTGGGACTGGCAAGAACAAAGGCCTCCCCCGAAAGGAAGGCCTTGCTTTGATCGTACATGGTAGAACCACCGCGGTTCTATTTCCTGCGCCGTACGAGTACGACGCCAGCGTGTTCGCTACGATGCTCGAACATCGTGGTGAACTTACCAGGTGCTAGGCACCGCTTGGGGCCGCTGGACCCGAAGCCTTGATGAAGAACGGAACAGGCTTGACTCTAAGGACACGCACATAAATGCCTCATTTAGTGTGCTAATCCTCGAACGGCAAAGTGTAGACACACAGCTTTGCCATGTCAAGCTGATTGTATACAGCGATTATATATACGCTGGGTTCGATCGTCTAGGGTCTTTGGGCTGTGGCCTCAAGTAACTACGGAGATCACGGCGATGTGGAACAAAGAAGCAAGCTCGAAACGCACCGCGGAGCAATGGAAGGCCCTCGCGGAAACCCAGATCACGGTCAAGAAGCTAACGCGTGAGATGGACCTCAAGAATCTCTCTCCCACCGACGTTAGAGTCGTGCATGGTGCACACCTCTACCTCGACATCACCAATTTTCGAGATGTAGTGGAGCATCCTACACTGCGGCGCGAGCACTTCAAGCCACTGCATCGCTATCTGCACGTTCTCCGGATTGAACTCCGGCGCATCGCTCAAGCTCTGTTCGATGGCGATAAGATACAGGTACAAGGGCCGAAGTTCCACGCACTCCTGTATAAGCCATACGACGACGATGGCGAACTTGCCTGGCATTCGGTGTTGATGGCCGCGACGATGTCCCAGGTGCTCCGAAAGTCCCTGCCCAAGGTGTTTGAGTATTACCCTGAATTGATTCCGACCGTTGGAATCGATCTCGGCGATGTGGTCGTCGCGAACATTGGAATCCGCGGCGACAGAGAGCTGATCAGCATCGGTTCCGCAGCCAACCATCCGGCCAAGATACTCGGGCACGAGAATGGCATCACGGTCACTTCAAATGTCTGGAATAACCTGACGGAGAAGCACCAAGAGCTCTTCACCAAGGTGGGTGAGGTTTACCGACTGGGGCCGTCGGGGATCGATGAAGTCGAGTTGATGCTCGCAGAGCACGGCTTCGAGTGGACTCCTCAAGAATCAATCGACTGCATGGCGGACACGGTCGAATCGTTGCCGCTCGACGAGATTGAAAGCCATGAAGCTGAAGTATGCATCGAGCTCTCGCAGCTTGGGCCCCGCCACTTCAAGGTCGCTAATGCCGCAACAGTGTTTTGCGATATGGATGGCTACACCAGCCTGATCGACTCGCTCCTTGGAGATGAGCTGAAATTGGCGGAGGCAGTAAAGCTGCTGCACCTCTTTCGCTACGAACTGCAAAAGGTCAGCGAAGCAGATTTCAATGGCGTCGCGATACAGCACCAAGGTGACCGCCTGCAGGCAATACTGCACCTGCCCAAGGATGATGAGGACCGAATCAGACGCAAGATCATTGACCTTTGCATCAGCCTGAACTCGTCGGTCGAGCAGGTCTTGAACGTGGAGTGTCTCGTTTTTCAGGCATACCACGTTTCAATCGGTGCTGCGTACGGGAAGACAGTCATCGTCAGATCGGGAGTGAAGGGTGACCTCGATGCAAGCTGCTTCGGAGATGCAGTGTTGGATGCTGAGGTCATGCAGATCGTGTCGAAGGGCAACGAAATGCGAATCTCTAGCTCGATCTACAGCTCAATTACGGATGACGATCTTCGTGAGCGTTTCAGCTATGACAAGGCAAATGAATGTTATGTTGCCTCAGGGCTGACTTGGGTTTCCATCGAGGACAAGAAGAACACCAAGGCATACGCCGCAGGTGCCGTTCCGCTGTTCAATGTTGCATCAAAGCGTTTGGAGTTTGGCGACCGCGGAACTTCAGTGGAACGTGCCGGCACCATTCCAGTTAAGAACACTCGAAACTGGAGTATCTAATGGAAGGGTGCTCTTATTTCTCGACGCCCAGCCCCCTCCCGAACTGGACCGCATCGACCGATGCGGTCCGGTTCGAGATTGAACAGCTCAAGGCCGTGCCATTCTTTGATTTGGAATCTCATGGCTTGAACAGAGGACAGTTCGCCGCCGTTGGAGTATTACTTCGCCGGACTGATTTCGGCGGGACCGAGAAGCTTCGAGTTCGCCTGGAATACCCGCCAACTTTTCCGGCAGCTGAGCCGTTGGTATTCGACCACGATCAAGCCTTCCAGCCCAGTCGAGACGGGCATCAGTTTGAGAGCTATCAGTTGTGTCTCAGGTTTCCGGGCCGCGACGTGTTCTCCCATCAAGCCGATTCGGTGACGATTGAGGTACTTGGTGCGGCTTGGCACTGGATGGTTAAGCGGAACATCTACGAACGAACAAAGGCGTGGCCGGACAACGCAGAAAAGCATGGCTTCGCTGCACCTCTCCATGAGCTAGCTCTCGAGAGTGCGTCAACCGCAGGTGACGGCGGGTTCCTAACGGTCTGGGTCGAACTTGCAATCGCGAATCGCAGGAACCCTCGGTGGAACGCGCCCTGCCCATGTCTCAGCGGGCGTTCCCTACGTAGGTGCCATAGCCATCTCGCCAGCCTCATTGAGGTAGCCATCAAATGTGCAGTCCAGGAAGAGGAACATCGTCAATGAACGCCGACCGGTTGTGGAAGATTCTAGATGCCATCCAGGGGCAGATCCGTGCATTTGATACTAAAGCCCAAATCGTGATTGGAATTAACGGCATCCTGGCCGGATTCTTCGGCGCAAGCGCTGGCAAGCTAGGCGAGACATTCGCGGCAGCCGCTGGCACTTGGCTTTCTCCCTGGATAATTGTCTTCGCGGTTCTAACGCTGCTCTTTATGCTGGGATCAATCCTCATTGCGGTGTTTACTATTCACCCCAGGCTGCACCTTAACCAGCCCCAGTCGCGCATCTTCTTCGCTCACATTTCCAACGAATTTGGTGCCGACTATCCACGTATGCGGCAGTCGTATGAGTGCTTGACCGAACATGAACACCAAGCAGACTTAGAGAATCAGATACTCACTGTCTCGACTATATGCTGCAAGAAGGCCCGGCTGTTTAAGTATGCCCTGTTCTCAATGGCGATCGCGCTGATAGCCTGGGTTGGGATGTTGGGGATGCAGTCCAGAGTTGCGCAGAATGGAAAACAGGTAAACGGCTGCTCAAGTGTAATCGTCCAGATGTGACCACGCGAGTTGGCATGCTGTTTGCACGCAGAGTCTTGGACACAGCTTTAGGCGCGAACTGGGTCCTCGTCTTTCAGCAGGCTGAGGGAGCATTCGGGGAGGACCTCTTGAGAGAGGTATTTGGTGATTTTGGCGGCACCCGCCTATCTCTACGATCACCCCTTCGGGCCCCATTACGCTATGCGAGTAAATCGCTGTGCGTAACAGCAAATTGGGTGAATTCGGGGGTGGTTGCGATGGCCCGGTCGCGAAGCAGAGCGTCGCGCATGGACAGAACCTGCAGCTCATCGGGAAGGCGCTCAAGGTAGAGCTTCGCCTTCGCAATCGAGCTGTCCGTGATGCGGCGGCCGAGTGCCGTGGCAATAGCAATCTGGGCCGAGGGATCGCTGGGCAGAGGTGCGCCCGTGGGGTTAAGGAGAATCTCGTCAATGGAAGGCAGTGCGTGGAAAAGGTTGAGGAAGCCGATGAACTCCGCGGCTACGCCTTCGCCCACCGCACCCTGGATCAAGTGCATGAGCAGCATTTCGTAAACGTCCGAAGTGATGGCGGTCTTCCGGGCGTCGATTCCATCCATCGCCTTGGATACCATCTCCCAGGAGCGCGGCGTCGGCCAGGCGTTGAGGCCCGAACGCACGGCAGAGTCGTGCAACAACTCTGTGCGGAAGCGAAGGAATGCGATGACCTCCGGCCTGATCCCGGCCTTGCCGGCCCAGATGCACCACTCGCCAAGATCAGGTTCCAGCGTGAGATGTAGGAACCGGTTGAGTAGCGGACGGGGCATGGAGTAGCTGACGCCGCGCTCGGAGGCGGGATTGCCGGCGGCGAGGACCGACCATCCATCTGGGAGCCGATAGTCGCCCAGAGCACGATCCAGAACGAGCTGATAGCAGGCAGCCTGCGTCATCGGAGGTGCCGAGGTCAGTTCATCGAGAAAGAGAATGCCCTCGCCCTTCGTGGGGAGGAAGTTCGGCGTGATCCATTCCGTTCGGTCATTCTTGATGCGCGGCAGACCACGGAAGTCGACCGGATCGAGTTGGACGGCGCGGACGTCAATGAACTCGCGCTTCAGGAACTGCGCGACCTGCTTGACGAGTTGGGATTTCCCGACGCCACAAGCTCCCCAGATATGCAGAGGGACGTTTTGAGGAACAGCGGTGACTAGCGCCTCGACGAGGTGAGAAGGTTTCATGAACGTTGTCCTTTGAGCGAAATATGGGGTGGCGGCTTTGCGCTCCACCGAAGCGTAAAGCGCGATCTTTGTTGTTCAGCGAATGCGGTCAGAGGGAGTGGTGAGGCTCTGGCAATGACTGACGCCGGTCTGTTTGGCAACCAGCGTTTGCAGACGATGGATCTCTTCTCCTTGCCTCAGCCAATCCGCGATCAGGGCTTCCAGTGGCTTGCTGGCGATGATTACCTCCGGAGAACCGTCAGCGAAAGCAGAGATGTCCAGCAGGACCAACAGCAGGAAGTTCATGCGACACTCTGGGAAGAACCGGGCAGACGCTTCGACCCTTTGAGCAAGTTGCAGAGCCGATGCGCCGCCTGAATGTTGTCCGGGTGGTCGTCGCGCCTTGCGGCTCCCATGCCTTTAGGCTCGACGTGATCGGGGACGATGTCCTTGCAGTCTGTGAACGGCTGGTGGCAGATGCCGCACTTTCCTGCCTGGGCTGAGACCTTCAGCATGAGCAGCTTCCGCATCTCGGCCGGGGATCGGATCTCCCGGTAGCCTCTCGGATGGTTGGGATCTTCGACGCGCTGAATGCCTAATTGGCGCAATCTTTGGGGTTTGGGCTTTTCCTCCCGACCACAGCAGACGCGGGAGTGATGGATGGGGCAGATATGGCTTCGGTTGAGTTTCATTAGAAATCCGGGAAGGGGCTGCTGAAGGAAGTTGAGTTTGTATGAGGAGAGTGCACGTCAGAAGAGCTGATTGATGGTCTCTCTCACAATCTGGATTGTATTCAGCACCTGAAAGTGCAGCTCCGTGGATCCATGGGCGTGTTCGTTTCGAATCTTCGGGAGTGTTTTGACGAGAACCTGAACGAAGTCCCACTCAAGGTCCTGTTCAGTGACTTGGACCTCTGCTTCATCCCAAGCGATCTCCGGAATATCACACTTGACCATTTCCCTCATCTTCTCGAATTGCACTCTTGCACGCGCATTGGTTTCTCCACGGTTCCGCCAACGCTCAAACCCCTCATTCTTGATAACGCCCTTGTCGACTGCATAGCCCAGCATCGCTTGCAGCATAGGGCGCCTTCCACGAGCGACGTTCCCAAGCTGAATATCTTTTTCCAACCTGATTCGCAGGGCTAGCTCGAGGCAAGAGAGACTCTGATGTTCCGCTACAGGATAAAACCGGTAAGCGAACCAGGCATACAAATAGAGATTTCTCACCGTCTCAAATTGAACGTGGACATCTCTGGGCACCTTCTCGTTCAAAACTTCCTGAGCAATTGCCCGATGATGGTCACTCAATGTGAACGGCTTCGAGGTTCCAGCAATAAGGTCGACTGTTGCCCATAGCTGATTGCGTGGATCGGGATCACCCACAGCATCGAGCGGCCGAAAGCCATCGGGGTCGAGAATGGTTTGGCTTGAGAGATTCTCTTCGTTCAATGAATCCATATTCGTCCGCGTCTTCCATCTACCCTTTGGCCGATGACACCGCATCCGTCACGAACCCGTGCTTCCGTCTGTGCCAATGGAGATTCACACAATGAGCCCTCGTGATCCCCACCAAGCGCAACGGATCGTCAAAGCACAAAGCGTCGCGGGCTTCCGGACTGAGGCTGGGTGAAGCAAGGGGATGTCCATCGTCACTGAAACTCACCAAGCCCTGATCGAATGCGGCATCCCAAAGGGCGCTCAGCAGCAGGCCGTTGTGCACGTCCAGGCGCTGAGCGTCGCTCTCGCAGTCTACCCAAGCGACGATGTGGCTGGCGCGCAGCAGCGCCGGGTCGGTGATGCCGGTCAAAGGGCATCGGCCATTCCAATAGCTCATTAGCGCCTTGCGGAAGAGCTCCTGGCCCACGCGACGGACGATCAGTTGCTCTGCCTCGGTGCTCTTGGGCAGGCCGGCCGTAGCCTTATTGAACTCTTCCAGCGGAACGGTGGGCAGACTGACGCCCAGGTGATAGACGCGGTCCAGCGCCGTGTAGAGCTCCACGAGGGAGGCACATGCGAAGGTGGCAGCACCGGGCCCTTGTGGAACGGCGCTCGGGGCGAGTCCAAGTTCAGCGGCCACATCGGGGCGCTCCAGGGAGAGCAACCACGGGCCATGATCGGAGGTGGCGGCCAACCACAGCCAGCCGCGCGCGGTGGTGGAACCGCGGCGCAACCAGCCGTCCTGCTCGCCCCCGTCCAGCCGGTAGCCGTGGCTGAAGGCGGCCTTCTCTAGCTCGGTGCGAGCAATAAATCCGGGCGAGTTGTCAGTCTTGGTCATCTACAGGTCCACCTTCAAAAGCCTTTGCTCAGCCGGTGCTCCCCTTATGGTAAGTCGCAGCCATTCATCAGTCAGAAACTCCTTGGGGGGCTCAGTCGTCGTCGTGACGATGTACTGAAACAGGGGAGATGGGCCATAGGTCTGCAGTTTCCGTGCAAAATCAAACAGCTGGTGGTAGATAGATAGTCCAAGATCAGCCTCGCGAGGGCTATCGTGCAGCAAGAAACTTGGCGTACAAGTTCGTCCCTCAATGGACATTGCCAGCGTTGCAAGATCAAAAGCCACGACCTTGAGCGAGTCGATGGCAGCTGTCGATCGGTCGCCCCCGTATTCGACCTTCAAAGACAAGCCATGACCGTCTAACTTCACTTCCCCATCGACTTCACCGGGAATGAGCTCCCGAAGCACATCGCCGAACAAGTGCGACAGATGGCGAACCGTGTCGGAAGCAGACGTGCGGGACTGCTCTACCTTGGACTTGATCTCTTCGACTCGCCGCGCGAACTCTGTCGTCGATGCTTCGGCCGCATCCAAGCCGGAAATCATGCTCTCGTACTGTTCAACCTCGTGCAGGATGTTCCTGGCCTCGCGTACCGCTAGGGATTGCTCTTTTTCGGCCACGTTCAGAGCTCTGATTGTCTGTTCTAGAGACGCGAGGCGCGGCTTGACTTGGCTGATCTGCACCTTTAATGTCGCGGCCTCTCGTTGAATGTCTTCAATTGACTGTTGCTCAGCTGTGATTTCGTTTCTCAATGCCAAAAGCCGATCTTGCACCCGCTGTAGATCACACTTGACCTTCGAGATTCCACATCCCTCCGCCCGAACTTGATCGATTGGAACCTCGCAGATGGGACAAATAGGGTTCTTGGCCGTGACTAACTGATTCCCGAGGTCCTGGTTCTCGCCGAGGATTTTAGCGAGCAGTCGTTTGTGCACAACCAGAACGGCTTCGGCCTTTCTATGTGCGCCGGAATGAAAATAGGCCACAGGACGTCGCGTGAGCGGTGTTCTGCGGCGGAGCAAAAGTAGTCCGCCGGATCTTAGTTTTGTGAGCTGAGTTGCTGAATGAGCAGAGCTCATG
>Ga0181537_10004773_pt1 | contig 11167 bp, 10 predicted proteins | sample PEATcosm2014_Bin_39_FD_119765 | JGI IMG/M metagenome (GOLD analysis project Ga0181537, IMG submission 119765) | Peatland microbial communities from MTU Mesocosm Facility, Houghton, MI, USA - PEATcosm2014_Bin23_10_metaG | ecosystem: Environmental > Terrestrial > Soil > Wetlands > Peat | place... | reverse complement strand
CGGACGGTAGTCTAAATTCTTGCTCAACGGGGCGCACTGCGGTGCGCCTTTTGATTTGGTTACGGCTTTCGCTTTTTCTACGCCCCTGACCAAATTCAGCGGTACACTGTTCCCGATGCCCTTCAAGCGCGCGGCGAAAAAGGATTACACCGAAGAGACGCTCTACCACTACGCACTTGGCGCGCTCGGACGGCGCATGCGATCGGTGGCCGAACTGAAACGGCTAATGCGGCCGCGCGTTTCGCACCAGCAAACTGGCGACAGGATGATCGAAGCCGTCGTCGAGCGCTTGAGGCAGGCCAAGTATCTGAACGACACGAGCTACGCCGAATCGTATTCGCGCTATCGAAAAGAGAATGAAAAGTTCGGCAAGCTGCGGGTGATCAACGACCTCAAGACACGCGGCGTCCATGGCGATGTGATCAATAAGGCCATCGGCACCACGTACGGTGATACCGACGAAGTTGAACTGGCGCGAAAATTCCTGGATCGCAAGCGAGTCAAGCATCCGGAGAGCCAGAAGGATTTTGCGCGGATTGTTCGATTGCTGCTGCGCGCCGGATTCAGCAGCCGCAGCGCCTTTCGCGTGCTGAACCAGTGGAAAGTCGATCCTGAAGTTGTCTCGGCACTCGAAGCCGAGATTGCAGAGATAACTGAGAAACCTGAGTCCTCGGAGAACGAATGAAAGACCGTCACGCAGCCGCCATCGCGCATCTTTCGAAGGTCGACAAGAAACTCGCCAAGCTGATCGCCAAGTGCCCGCCCTGCGCGATTAAGCCGGATTACATCCAGAACATTTTCGAAGGACTGATGGAAGCGATCGTCTATCAGCAACTCTCAGGCAAAGCCGCGGCGACGATCCTCAATCGCGTGAAAGCGTTGTTCGTCCCGCCCGACTCACCGACTATCGACACGCGCCACGGCAAAGCGCTTCCCTTCCCGACACCCGTACAGTTGCTGGCTGCGCCGGATGAACTCCTGCGCTCCGCCGGGCTTTCAGGTGCGAAGACGAAAGCCGTGAAAGACCTCGCCGCGAAAACCATCGACGGCACCGTGCCCGATGTGAAGGCCATCCGCAAGATGAGCGATGACGACATCATCGCGCACCTCACGCAAGTGCGCGGCATCGGCCGCTGGACGGTCGAGATGATCCTGCTCTTCAATCTCTACCGCCCCGACGTGTGGCCGGTAGACGACCTCGGCGTACGCAAAGGCTATGGCTATCTCCACGGCATCGAAATGCCTAAGCAGAAAGAGCTGATGGCGCTGGGCGAGATCTACAAACCCTACCGAAGCGTGGCCGCCTGGTACATGTGGAGGGCGTGCGATAAGTGCAAGCCACCGCTGGTGCCGCCCGCTAGGAACGTCGTGAAGAAGAAAGTCGTCGCGAAAAAGAAAACCGCTGCGAAACGCAAGAGCAGATAGCTCACCGCGATGACAGTGGGAGTGGGGGTGCGCTCTAGCCCTGCTAGAATTAGTGTTTACACCCATGCTCACAGGCTCTCAAGTACGCCGCCGCTTTCTCGACTTCTTTATCTCCAAGGGACACAAAGAGGTCCACTCCTCCTCACTGGTTCCGGCGAACGACCCCACCCTGCTTTTCACCAACGCCGGGATGAACCAGTTCAAGGACGTTTTTCTCGGCCTCGAGAAGCGCGATTACTCGCGCGCCACCACATCGCAGAAGTGCGTGCGCGCCGGCGGCAAGCACAACGATCTCGAAAACGTTGGCTTCACCAACCGTCACCATACCTTCTTCGAGATGCTCGGCAACTTCAGCTTTGGCGATTACTTCAAGAAGGACGCCATCGCCTATGCTTGGGAACTCGTCACTTCGCCCGCGTGGTTCGGCATCGACCAATCGAAGCTCTACGCGACGATCTTCAAGGGTGAAAACGGCGTGCCGCGCGACGACGAAGCTTACCAGTTATGGCTCGACGTGGGCGTGCCCCGAGACCGCGTCTTCGAGATGGGGATGAAGGACAATTTCTGGGCCATGGGCGACACCGGCCCCTGCGGCCCGTGCTCTGAGATCCACTACGACATGGGCGTGGCTTCGTCCGACAAGTTGAAGCCCGAGTGCGCTGCGGGTGAGTGCAAGTTCCCCTGCGAGTGCGGACGCTACGTTGAGATTTGGAACTTGGTCTTCATGCAGTTCGATCGCGATGCGGGTGGCACGCTCAATCCGCTGCCCAAGCCGTCGATCGACACCGGCGCCGGGCTCGAACGCGTGGCCGCCGTGCTGCAAGGCGTCGTCTCGAACTACGACACCGACCTGTTCACCCCGCTGATCAAACGCGCCGCGGAGCTGACCGACGTGTCGCTGGAGAGCGAAGAGAAAAAGGAAACAGAGGCGAAAAGCGCTGCTTCCCTGCGCGTGATTGCAGACCACGCACGCGCCGCCACGTTCCTCATCAGCGATGGCGTGATCCCGGCGAACGAAGGCCGCGGCTACGTGCTGCGCAAAATCATTCGCCGCGGCATCCGCCATGGCCGCCTGCTCGGGCAGAACAAGCCGTTTCTGCACGACATGGTCTACGCCGTACGCGACCTGATGCAGGATGCGTATCCAGAACTGAATGAGACGGCTGACCGCGTCGCGAAGACTGTGCTTGCGGAAGAGACGCGATTTGCGAACACGTTGGATATCGGATTGAAGCATCTAGACGGCCTGCTGAAAGACCTGCCGCTTACAGATCCGCTGATCGAAAGCCTCCTGGAATCTAGAGAACGCGAGGGGGAACGAGCTCTAGCCAACGAGGTCAAAATCGCTTCGCTCGCGAGAGATATTACCGACCTGAGCCTCGCGGACTACAAGCGGATTATCGCGGAACTCGACCCTTCCTTGCGATCGATGACCGACGAGGAGGCGCGAGTCAAGAGAGCGGCTGCGCGGCCTCGGATTAGGGGCTCTGAAGCTTTCAAGCTCTACGACACCTTCGGTCTTCCGCTCGACTTCATGGTCGATGCGGCGCGCGACCAGGGCATCGAGTTCGATCACGCCGGCTTCGAGGCGGCGATGCAGTCGCAGCGCGAAACCGCTCGCGCCTCGTGGAAGGGCGGCTCGAAAGCCTCGGCATCGCCCGTCTATCGCGAGCTTCCGCCGACGGTCTTCGAAGGCTATCTCCTGACTGAGTCACGTGACTCCGAAGTGCTGGCCATCGTGCACGATGGCGCGGGCGTCCGCGAATTGCGCGCCGGCGAAGAAGGCGAGCTGGTTCTCGATCACACGCCGTTCTACTCCGAGTCCGGTGGACAGATCGGCGATATTGGGTGGCTCTACGACTCGACCGGCAACACGGTCGTTGCCGAGGTGCGCACGGTGAACTCGCCGGTGCAAGGCGTGCGCGCGCATAAGGTTGTAGCTCGCCAGAACATCGTGGTCGGCGACAGGCTGAACGCCGTCGTGAATGCCGACGTTCGTCGCGCCACCATGCGCAACCACACCGGCACCCACCTGCTCCACGCTGCGCTGCGCGAGGTGCTGGGCAAGCACGTGAAGCAAGCCGGATCGCTGGTCGATCCCGCCAAGCTGCGTTTCGATTTCTCGCACTTCACCGGAATTGCCGACGAAGAGATGCAGGACATTGAAGACATCGTGAACAAAGAGGTCCTGAAGAACGACCGCGTCGAGGTCATCGAGAACGTGCCCATCGACGTCGCGGTGAACGAGTACCACGCGATGGCGCTCTTCGGCGAAAAGTACGGCGACCGCGTGCGCGTGATCAAGATCGGCGATTTCTCCACCGAACTTTGCGGAGGCACGCATACGGCGGCAACCGGTGAGATTGGTCTGATCAAAGTCCTGCATGAAGGCAGCGTCTCCAGCGGCGTGCGCCGTATCGAAGCCGTCACAGGTGAAAACTCGGTGCGCCACTTCCGCAAGGACCACGAACTCGAAGGCGTGGTCTCGACGATCATTCGCCCGGGCGACGACCTTTCGCCAGCCGCGGCTTTACGGCTCGAAATCGATCGCCGCGAGGAAGAGATCAAGAAGCTGCGCAAGGAGCTCGAACAGGCGCGCATGAAGTCCGCGTCGAGCGCCGTTTCTTCGGCCACCGACAGCGCGCGCGAGGTGAAGGGCGTGAAAGTCCTCGCCACCCGCGCCGACAACATCGACCGCAACCAGATGCGCACTCTGATCGACAACCTGCGCACCAAGCTCGGCTCCGGCGTCATCGTCCTGGGCTCGGTGCAGGACGGCAAAGTCGCGCTGATCGTCGGCGTAACCAAAGACCTGACCGGCCGCGTGCAGGCGGGCAAGATCATCGCGCAGGTCGCAAAGCATGTCGGCGGCTCCGGCGGCGGACGCCCCGACATGGCCGAAGCCGGCGGAAAAGATCCCGCCGGGCTCGACGCCGCGCTCGAATCCAGCTACGGCGTGGTCGAAACGCTGCTTTCGTAAGAGAACGGAACTTCGCAACGCACGCTCACGTACACCATCTCACGTCCATCTCTGTCCGAAGCAACGCCGGCGATGTAGCATTTCAACCAGGCTCGCCCGAGGAGAATCATGTTTAAACTTTCGATCGCCCGCCAACGCACGGGCCTTATCGTCGCGACAATCGCGACGGCCGTTGTGCTCGTCGTGATGTCATCGTGCGGCGCCGCGCCTCATCCAACGACCGGCTCCGGAAATTTCGCGACCGTGGTTTACGTCGGCGATTCGCTGACCGCAGGCTTTCAGAACGGTTCGTTGCTCGACAGCCAGCAGCCGAACGGTTATGCGTCGCTGATCGGTGCGCAGGCGGGATACAGCGTGACGCTGCCGCTGATCGCACCTCCGGGTGCGCCGGCCGTGCTGCAGTTGGTGAGCCTCGGCCCACCGCCGGTGATTCAGCAGGCGTCCGGTACAACGACTGGCCGCGACAATCCTGACCAGCAGCCCACGGATCTCGCCGTCCCAGGGCATCTGCTGCACGATCTGCTTTACACCGGCCCCGTTGCGGTGCCGACGACCGACGAGGAAATCATCACAGATTTGGTGTTGGCCTTCCCGCTCGGCAATACCAATACCCAAGCGCAGGAAGCAATCGCGCTGAAACCGACTTTCCTTTTCGTCTGGATTGGCAATAACGACGCATTGGTCGCCGACGAAACCGGGATGCCCAGCTCGATGACGCCGATCGCGGACTTCACCACCGATTTCACCACCCTGATGCAAGGCGTCCACGGTGAAACTGGCGCAACTCTCGTCGTCGCGAACATTCCCGACGTCACCCTCGTTCCCTATCTCACGCCAGCCACCACGGTCATCGCCGAAGCGGCCACGCAAACCGGACTCACCACGGCGCAAATCAGCACCATCCTGGGCATTACCGATGGCGACCTGGTGAACGCCACAGGCCTCGCCGAAGTGCAGACCGATTTGCAGAATATTGCGGCCAACAAGGCGACCACGCCGCTCGACGATGCGGGCTTCCTCAGCGCAGCTGAAGTAGTGCAAGTGCAGTCGCAGATTGCCGCTTACAACGCGGTGATCGCGCAACAGGTCGCGTCGGCCAACGGAATTCTCGTCGACCTTAACTCGACCTTTACGTCGCTGAAGTCGGGCGTAACCATCAACGGCTACACCGCAACTACCGGTTTTCTGGGCGGCATCTTCAGCCTCGACGGAATCCACCCCACAAACACCGGCTACGCGATCATCGCCAACAAGTTCATCGACGCGATCAACTCGCGCCTGACCAACGCAATTCCCGATGTCGATTTATCGACAATCGCCGCTGCCGATCCGCTCTTCCCGCCAAATATCAAGCCAACCGGCGGAGCTGCGAAGCTGAAGCACATCCCACTTAACGTGGCCAAGCAGACGGACAAATTCATTCGCCCGCACGCGCACTAAGTCAACACTGAGACACGGAGACCTTTGAGTTGGTCCTCCGTGTCTCAGTGTCTCGGCGGTAGGTTTCCATTCATCGAAAACGCACTCTTGATGATTGCGATCTCGGGCTTTGGCTTGTCGAGATAAACAGTCACGATGTCGAAGCGCGTGGGCGTGCGTCCCGGCATCTGCCTGAGATAGTGCCGTGCCACCCGCCGGAGGTCGTGCCGCTTTTCTTCATCGACCGCCGCTTCGGCAGGCGCAACATCGCGCGTGGTGCGCGTCTTTACCTCGATAAAGCAAAGCATGCCTTCGTTCCATCCCACCATATCGAGTTCGCTTTTGTGCCACGGCGTTCGGAAATTACGGGCGACAATCACGTACTTGCGTTTGCGCAGGTAGAAGTAAGCGAGTTCTTCGCCACGGCGTCCGGTGCGCAGATGCTCGGCTTCTTCCGGCGCGGGAAGAATCGCGTCAAGCACTCGGACGGCGAGTTGGGTAGCCCAGCGCACGAATCCAGTTTAAGGATTTGCGTCGCAGGGCGATGTGATGCCTGCACCTCGCGATTGTGAGCAAGCGCCGTGTAAGATACCGAGCACACGAGGAGCACTCGCATCTTTCAGTTCAATCCAAAATCGCAGAACTACTGGAACAGCATGAACTGGAAATCGCGGTCCATGTATTTTGCCGCGGTTTTCAGCCTTTTCTGCTGCCTCGCGTTCCTGAACCTGATGACAATGCCCAACGCGGCGACATTGGCCACGATCTCTGTGAACATTGTGGGCGTCGCGGGCTTTGCCCTCCTGTATGCGTGGACGGGCGTCACGCGCCGCTTCTGGTGGATGGCCGGCGTGGCCGCATTGCAGGCGCTGTTCTTTATTACGGCAGCGAAGTACGTCCCGGGCGGAACATCGCTCGCCGACATGCATTCGCCGCTCATGAATCAACTGAACCTGCTCGGACTCGTAGGGCGCCTTACCTTGATCATCGGCTACGTGCTCTTCATCGGGTTGATGGTCGGCGAAGGCCGCCGCTACTTCCGCGTGAATGCCGAGATCCAGCTCGCGCGGGAGATCCATCGCAAGCTCGTGCCGAAGATCGAGCGCTCAATTGGCCGCTTCACGATCTACGGGGAATCGCTGCCCAGCGGCGAAGTCGGCGGTGACCTGGTGGACGTGATCGAGGGTGGCAGCTGGACCGCGTACCTGGCCGACGTCTCCGGTCACGGCGTTTCGGCAGGCGTACTGATGGCGATGTTCAAGACCGCCGTGCGAACTACCGTCATCGCAGACGGCGCAACCGACGCTCTGCTCAATGAGGTGCATCGCGCCCTGTATCCGCTGAAGACGCCAAATCTTTTCGTCACCGCCGGCGTGCTGCACTGCAATGGAGCAGGCACCGTCAGTCTCTCGCTCGCGGGCCATCCACCGCTGCTCCAGTTTCATAGATCGACCGGCGTAGTCGAGGAGCACGCCGCCGACGATATGCCGCTGGGCATCCTGCCCGAGCAGACCTTTCAAACTCGCGAGATCGCGGTCGCTTCCGGCGATATCTTGCTTTTGCTCACGGATGGTCTCACCGAAGTTTTCGACGCTAAGAAAAATGAGATGGGCATCGAGCCGGTGAAAACAGCGTTGCGCGATAATTCCGCCCGGCCACTTCCGGAGATCTTCACCGCGATCCGCTCGGTCGCGCTGAAATTCGGCAAGCAGGATGACGATCAGACCATGCTGCTCGTCCGCGTAAACTAGGCGGTTCCGGTCAGAAAAACGCCGCCCCGAAAGAGGCGGCTCGGTTCCCCGGTCAGAGGTTGTTACTTATGACCGTGGTGCTCCACGTGCGCCTTCGCGGCTTCCTCCGCGTGATGCATAGCGTGCGCATGATGTCCGCGCGCGGTGTGCGCATGGTGAGCTGCCTTCTCGTGATCGCCGGCGGCATGGTGCTTGGCGGCTTCCGTGTGGTGATGGGCCGCATGACCGTGATGCTCGGCTGCTTTCTTATGGTGCTCAGCTGCTTTTTCAGACATAGCTTCCTCCTGAATTGAAACGCCCGTCGATTATTGACTGGAATGTTTGACGGTGCCGGTCAGCAGCATTAAATGTGGGTGAAAATCAGCACGATCTTTCTCAGCCCGCGCGCTTGAAGTATTGAACAGCACGTTCGTGCTTTTCAGCAGCAGCACGGCTTGTGAATGTGCCCAGGTTCTTGCGCTTCCCTTGCGCGTTCTTCTTTTTCGAATAGAGACGAAATTGCCCGGATGATAGTTTTCTGATCATGCTCATTTAGATGGCGCCGAATTCGCCACGCGATTTCCGTCGCAAAAAAAAAGGCGCAGCCACGTGGGCTGCGCCTGTATGGAGTGCTGCAGAATGCGTGCCCCGGGAAGAGCACGCGATAAAAACTAGGACCCAGTCGGCTGCCCAACCTTCGCGCCTTTTTCGTGCAAGTCGGCAACCTCGCGGATTGACTCCTCGAGAATATCGAGCGCGATATCGATCTGCTCCGCGCTGACAACCAGCGGCGGTGCAATGCGCAGCGTGTTCGGTCCGGCGCCCAAATACAGGACGCCCTTTTCGAACGCGTGCTCCACCACCTTGTCGCGCAGTTCGCCCGCCGGGGTCTTCTTCGCCTTGTCGCTCACGAATTCCACGCCCAGCATCAGGCCATGGCCGCGAACGTCGCCAACCAGCGGCATCGTTTCCGGCCACTTCGAAATTCGCTGCAGGATGTGCTTGCCCATGGCTTCGGCGTTCTTCACGCCTTCGCGTTCGAGAACATCGAGCGTGGCCAAAGCTGCGGCAATCGCCACGGGATTTCCACCGAACGTCGAAGCATGCGAGCCGGGGACCCAATCCATGATCTCGGCCTTGGTTAAGCAAACGCTCAGCGGCATGCCGCTGGCAATGCCCTTCGCGATCGTGATCATGTCGGGCTCGACGCCGGTGTGCTCCACGGCCCACCACTTGCCGGTGCGGCCGCAACCGGATTGCACTTCGTCGCAAACCATCAGGATGCCGTGCTTATCGCAAATGCGGCGCAGTTCGCGCATGAACGACGCCGGGGCCGGCAAGTATCCGCCTTCACCCTGGATCGGCTCGACGAAAATCGCCGCAACTTCTTCCGGCGCGATGTCCGTGGCAAAAACTTTCTCTTCGAGGAACTTCGCGAACGAAACCGCATATTCATCCGCATCCGTTCCCTCAGGGCGGCGATACACGTTGGGATATGGAATATGCGTTACGCCCGGAACCAGCGGCGAGAAACGCCGGTGCTGCTGCGGCTTCGACGCCGTCAGCGAAAGCGCGCCCATCGTGCGTCCATGGAACGCGCCATAGAACGCAATGATGTGCTGGCGCTTGGTATGGTAGCGCGCCAGCTTCAGCGCGCACTCAATCGCCTCGGCTCCGGAGTTGCCGTAGTAAACGCGGTGCGGCCCCTTCATCGGCGCAATCTTAGAGAGTCGGTCACCCAGCGTGATCATCGACTCGTAGTAGAAATCTGTGCCCGACATGTGGATCAGTTCGCCAGCCTGTTCGCGGATCGCCGCAACAACTTCAGGATGGCAATGGCCGGTCGAAGTCACGGCAATTCCCGAGGAGAAGTCGAGGAACTCGTTGCCGTCCACGTCTTCAATCACCACGCCATGGCCGCGCTTGGCGACCAGCGGGTACGACCGTGTGTACGACGGCGAAATGATGCGCGCATCGTTTTCGAGAATGCGCTGCGCGTTGGGGCCGGGCAGCTTGGTACGAATCTTGGGGCCGGCAGCAGAAATTGTGGCAGTCATGTTGGCTCTCCGTTTCTTGAGTGGGCACGTGGTTTCGCGCCGCGGAATGGGCCGGGCAAGCCGCAAAAGACCAGGTTAGGTCCGCTGCAACTCGCAAACAGGAGATGGATGGAAGGAGTTAGTCGCCCGAGAAGAGGTTGGGGCGGGCTTGCGATGGGGCAAGGCGCACGTCGGCACGCGCCGAAACCGGCCGCGACCAACTGTTACGCGTATTGAGAAGTTGCAGATAGCCCAGCATCGCAAAGAACTCCATCAAGATTATAGCCCGGCTCCACGCCGAAAGCACCGGGATTCGGAAGGCTTCCATGCCGTTAGTAACCGCGGCGGGTTGAGAGGTCACAAAACCTTAGCTAGCTCACGCAGGATACCGTCGCCGTAGTCTTCGTCCTTCATGCTGAACTCGCCTTTGTGATGTGCAGGATCGAGATTTAGGAAGACTTGGGATTCACCCGCGCCGCTTCCAAAAAACAGCTTCGTACCAGTCCAAGTGCCAACACCACTCAGGCCGGTGCGCTCCGCGTGGGCCATATTACGCCCTGATATCACCAGTTTGAACGGAACGGATCTCTCTCGCGCCACGTTCTGCGGAAGATTTTTCGCCAGCAGTCCGGCCTTCAATTGCAAGAGAAACGCAGACGGATCGGAATCCGGTTCTGAGAGGAATTGGCCACGACCGGAAAACATTCCGCCATCCATCGGCTTAGCGGGCTCTATGCGGATGCGAAACCTTGCCATCTTACCGCCCGCGGTGTGGACACAGAGCCACTCGACTTCCTTGCTCACGTCCCACTCTGCCGGACCGGACGCAATGACAAACGAGATTGGCGCGGGACCAGGGTCAACGGGAGACACAGGCGCCGCGATCTTCGGCTTGGCTTCGTCACCGTTGCCCGAGGTCGGCTTCCCGCATGAACCTGCAGCAAGCAGTGCAAACGTCATCAAGGCGACAAGGGGTGCGCCAATTCTCGGTCCACTTCGCATTGAGAATGATTCTGCATCAGTTCGGCGGCGATTCGGAATACAAATGTGAAGTTCGACCCACACGGTTGCTCAAAGCGACTCATCTTCCCTAGAATCAAAGATTCACCAGTCCACAGGAAACCACGCAATGGCGCTTGAGCTTTTCAATACCCTCTCCGGAAAAGTCGAAACCTTCCATCCCCTGGAAGACAACGAAGTACGCATGTACGCCTGCGGGCCCACCGTGTACGACTACGGCCACATCGGCAATTTTCGGACATTCATCGTCGTCGATACGTTGCGGCGGTTCCTGAAGCAGAGCGGATACAAGCTCAAGCACGTGATGAACATTACGGATGTGGACGACAAGATCATCCGCAACGCCGCTCGTGATGGCGTGTCGGTGAACGAGTACACCGCGAAGTATAAGAAGGCGTTTCTGGAGGATTCGGATGCGCTGAACATCGAGCATCCCGAGCTGCTGGTGAGCGCCACCGACCATATCAACGAGATGGCCGAGTTCATCGCCCGCATGGTCAAGGATGACGTCGCCTATAAGACGGAGGACGGCTCGTATTACTTCCGGATCGCGAAGT
>Ga0181537_10004772_pt1 | contig 11168 bp, 11 predicted proteins | sample PEATcosm2014_Bin_39_FD_119765 | JGI IMG/M metagenome (GOLD analysis project Ga0181537, IMG submission 119765) | Peatland microbial communities from MTU Mesocosm Facility, Houghton, MI, USA - PEATcosm2014_Bin23_10_metaG | ecosystem: Environmental > Terrestrial > Soil > Wetlands > Peat | place... | reverse complement strand
TCACCGCGATCGCCGTCGGGTCGAGGCCAGTCAGCCGCTTGAGCAGCCCGAACGAGAACGCCCAGACGACCGACACGGCAAGAAGAAGGAGCATCGGGTTTCGTCCGCGACCGCAGGCGGAGGTTAGACCCTGAAAATGGCCCCCAGGCGCTTGCCGAGGAGCATGCTGACGCCCGCCACCATCGTCCCCAGGAACACCATCGCCCAGACCCCGAGCGCGCACGCGAGGAACTTTCCGTCCCCGAGGAGCTGGAAGAGCTCCAGGATGGCCTTCGTGATCGGGAAATAGACCATCTTCTGGGCGAGGATGACCGAGTCGCTGACCTCGAGCATCGCGAAGGCGAACGCGAGGAGCGCCCCTGCCATGAGGTTCGCCGCGATGAGGGGAAGCGTCACCCTGATCATGGCCCGGAAGGGCGGGCAGCCGAGGTTTTCGGCGGCCTCCTCAAGGGCCACGCTCGTCTGCTGGAAACCGGCTGCCGCCGAGCGCACGACGTAGGGGAGGCGGCGGATCGAGTACGCGACGATGAGGAGCACGGTCGGGTTCCGCACCGGGTTGATGAACGAGAAGAACCGCCCGTCCTGCGACATCGCGATGTAGCCGAAGGCGAGGACAATCCCGGGGACCGCGAGCGGCAGCATGGAGAGGAAGTCGAGCGCGAGCCTCCCCCTGATATTCGTGCGGACGACCACGTAGGCGATCGCGATCCCGAGGAAGACGTCGATGACGGTCGAGATGCTCGCGTACTTGAGGCTGTTCGCGATCGCGGGCACGGTGAGCTCGTGCCCGAGGGCGGCCCGGTAGTTGTCGAGGGTGAAGCTTTTCGGTATCACCGTGGCGTACCAGTCCCTCGACGATGCGATCAGGATGACGCCGAGGTGGGGGAGGATGGCGAACAAGGTGACCGAGCAGAAGAGGGCGGTGCAGAGCCACGCCTGCGCGGGGGGAAGGGCCCGCGCGCCCCCGGACGTCGTCGCCTTCGCCATCATCGCATGGCTGCTCCTGCCGAAGATGCCCTTTCCCACGGCGTAGATCAGGATCGAGGTGACGAGCATTACGGCCACGAGCGTGTAGGGGAACGGGTTGCCCCCTATGTCGCGCAGGCCCGTGTAGATCTGCACGCTCGTCACCTGCGAATAGTCGAAGACGAGGGGCGTACCGAGCTCGGTGAACACCCAGATGAACACGATCGTGCAGCCGGCGAAGAGGCCCGGGTGGATGAGGGGCAGCGTTATCTTCCAGAAGCGCCGGATGCCCGTGCAGCCGAGGTTCTGCGCCGCCTCCTCCATCGCGGGGTCAATGTTGGCCAGCGCGGCCACCGCGTTAAGGTAGATGATGGGATAGAGCGAGAGCGCCTCCACGAGCGCCACGCCCCAGAACTGGTTCGCGGCGAACCAGTCGAACGCCCAGCCGTGCGGACGCAGCCCGAGGGCGATGATGAGGGCGTTGAAGGCCCCGTACTGGCCGAAGATCTGCTTGATCCCGATTGCCCCCACGAAGGGCGGCAGGATCATCGGGATCAGGACCGCCGAGTTGAGGAGTCCCTTCAGGGGAAATAGGAAGCGGTCCGAGACCGCTGCCAGCGGGAGCGCGATCACAAGCGCGACGGAGGTCCCGGCACACGCGAGCAGGAACGAGTTGCGCAGCGCCACCAGGTACGTCGGGTCCGTCAGGAGCGTCGCCAGGTACGCGAACGTCAGGCGCCCGTCCGCATCGATGAAGCCGCCCTTCAAAATCTGCAGGATGGGCCACGCGAAGAACACCGCGAAGAACGCGAGGGTGACCCAAAACACGATTCGGGCGGTGGTCCTGGACATGGCGCGCGGCGGCAGCCTCAGCTAAACGGCCAGATCCTGAAAAACGACAGGAAAAACATGGCCGCGACCGCGTAGCCGATCGGCGGGACCTCGCGGCGCTTGCCCAGCCCCACGCTGAGGAGGACGGAGCAGATGAGCCCGATCCCGATACCCTGCGCGATGCTGAAGGTCAGGGGAATGGCGAAGATGGTGAGGACGGCCGGGGCGGCTGTATGGAAGTCGGACATGTCAATCTCCACGACCGACTGCATCATGAAGATGCCGACAATGACGAGGGCGGGCGCCGTCGCGCAGAACGGGATCGCGAGGATGAGGGGCGTCAGAAAGAGCGCGAGCAGCATGAAGACGGCGACGGTGATCGCCGTCAGCCCGGTGCGCCCGCCGGCCTCGACGCCCGAGGCCGACTCGATGTAGCTGACGACGGTCGACGTCCCGCAGAGCGCGGACAGGATGGTGGCGATCGAGTCCGCAAGGAGCGCCCGCCCCGCCCTGGGAAGCCGGCCGTTCGCGTCGAGCAGGCCCGCCCTCTTGCTGACGCCGATCAGGGTCCCGATGTTGTCGAACATGTCTACGAGAAGGAGCGTGAAGATGAGGGGGAGCGCGGTGTTGAAGCCCTTCCAGCTGCTGAGGAAATGGAAGGTGAGCTTGAGGAACACCGGCGAGGCCGTGTGCGGCAGGGAGAAAACCCCGCCGCTCAGGTCCGTGACCCTTCCTCCCGCCCCGTTGGAGGTGAAGAGGCCGGCGATCGTGATCGCGAGGATGCCGAGCACGATGGCCCCCGGTACCCTGCGGGCGACGAGAAGCGCCGTCAGGACGATGCCCGCGAGGCAGAGCGCGGCGGGTCCCGACGTGAAGTCGCCGGGCCCGACGAACGTCGCCTTGTTTGCCACGATGACACCGCCATTCTTCAGGCCGATGAAGGCTATGAAGAGGCCGACTCCGCAGGTGACCGCGATCTTCAGGCCGAGCGGTATCGACGCGATGATCTTCTCGCGCACCCCGGAAACGGACAGGGAGAGGAAGATGATCCCGTTGATGAACACCATCCCGAGCGCCTCGTTCCAGGGCAGCCCTTTTCCCAGGCAGATCGTGAACGTGAAGAACGCGTTGATTCCCATTCCCGGCGCCAGGGCGATCGGGTAGTTCGTGAAAAGGGCCATCAGGGTCGTCGCGACCGCGGCCGTGATCGCTGTCACGGTGACCAAAGCGGCCTTGTCCATGCCCGTCTGCGCGAGGATGGAAGGGTTGACCGCGAGGATGTAGGCCATCGCGGCGAAGGTCGTCAGCCCGGCCTGGAACTCCCGGAAGGGCGTCGTTCCGCGTTCCTCTAGATGGAAGAGCCTGTTCAGCATGGGCTGCGCCTGTGTGGAGGAACTGGAAGCGGCCCGCAACGCAAGTTTTTGGTTCTCATATCGCCCGTCCGTAGCGATAACCGTGCCTAATGAACCCTGAATCGAGGCTCGCCGAACTTGGGCTGACTCTGCCCCAGCCGCCCGCCGCCGCCGGGAGCTACGTGCCCACGGTCCGCACCGGCAACCTGGTCTACTGCGCGGGCACGCTCCCCATGATGGACGGCAAGCTCACCCATGCCGGCCAGGTGGGCCGCGAGCAGACGGTCCAGACCGGGGCGAAGGCCGCGGAGATGTGCGCGCTCAACACGATCGCGAACCTGAAGGCCGCCCTGGGCTCGCTCGACCGCGTGACCCGCATCGTCTTCGTCAGCGGCTTCGTCAACGCCGTGGACGGCTTTGCCGAGAGCCCGGCCGTGATCAACGGCGCGAGCGACCTCTTCCTGAACGTCTTCGGCGACGCGGGCCGCCATGCGCGGGCCGCGGTCGCCGTAAACGGTCTTCCCCGGGGGGCGACCACCGAGATCCAGGTGGTCGCCGAGATCAGGGATTAGCGCCAGAAGCCGCGGATGTAGACCCTGCGGCCTGCGCGGAACTCATAGCGCGGGCCCACCCAGACCGCGCCGAAATGCGGCGGGCGCTCGTAGTGCCCGCGGTACCAGACCCAGCGGCCTCCGAACCAGTGGTAGTAGCCGCCGATCCAGATGAACCCCGGCCCGGGTGCGACGCCGACCACCTCGTACTGGGGCGGGGGCGGGTCCGAGTCGACGACGACCTCGCCGACGGGCTCCGTGACCACGGGCTGGGTGTAGACGACGGGGGCGGGACGCACCGCGACGACGCAGCCTGACATGAGGGCGAGCGCCGAGACCAGCGCCGCCGCGCCCACGGCGACCCGGGCTGGCCGGGCGGCGGAAATGGGCGGAATTGAGGGACTTCCTGTGAGTGGGGATGTATTCATTATGGAATTATGTTCAAATCCATAGACGCCATCCCCCGAAAAATGTTACCGGGCTAGGTGAGGTTTTTTACGAGGACGCGCGCGTTGCGGCCGCTGTCGTCGTACAGCTTGAGGCGGGCCTCGGGCAGGATCTCCTTCGTGCTCTCCTGGAAACCGCACACGTTCGTGAAGAACCCGAAGCTCTGCGTCGAGAGAGCGATCACGGTCTTGGCGCCGCGCTCCTTCGCCTGGAGGCATGCGTAGTCGACCATCTTCTTGCCGATCCCCCGGTTGTGGTAGAAGGGAAGGACGTAGAGGGAGCCGACCTCGGCCGTCTCGGGCTGGTCGGGATAGAAGAGAAGCGTGACGCACGCGACGACGGCCTCGTCGACCTCGAAGACGAAGAACTGGTCGATGTTCTTCTCTATGGCCTGCTGCGTGCGGTGGATCAGCTCCTCGCGCCGGACGGCATTGCGCGTCAGGTTGTAGAGGAGCCTCACGTCCCTGCGGGTCGCCTTGCGGATCTGCTGGTAGTCGTTGCCGTAGACGAGCGAGCCGACGCCCTCGTTCGAGAAGATCTCGTTCAGGAGCCCGTCGAAGACTCGGCCATCCACGACATGCACGCGCGGGGTGCCGGTCTCGATCGCCTTGATGGCGTAGGTCGCCTTGCTGCGGCTCGTCTCGGCGATCTGCTCGGGGTGCTCGGTCATGAGGGTGCGCAGGGCGTCGACCGAAATCTCGTGGCGCACGTCCCCCTCGATCTCGAGGCCCGGGGTGGGCGCCAGGTAGATGATCTTTGTCGCGTGGAGGACCTCGGCCATCTCGGCGGCGAGGAGGTCGGAGTTGACCCGCAGGCTCTTTCCGTCGGGGCCGAACGCGACCGGCGAGATGAGGGGGACGACCTGGCGCTCGATCAGCAGGCTGAGCAGCTCCTTGTCTATCCGGTCGACCTTGCCGGTGAGCTGCTGGTCGACGCCCTTGATGATCCCCACCGGCACGGCCCGGACGGCATTCGTGATGACGGCCTTGAGCGAACTCTGCGTGAGCCCCTCGAGGATCAGGTGCGAGACCCGCGAGGACGCCCGGATCGCGAGGTCGAGAGTTGCCGGGTCGGTGACCCCCGTTCCGTCGCTGTTGGTGATCGGAATGCCGCGCAGCGCCGAGAGCTCCTGGAGCTGGTGGCCGATCCCGTGCACGAGGACGACCTTGATCGCGAGGCTCCGCAGGACCGCGATGTCGACGAGCAGGTTGGCGAAGTTCTCGTCCGCGACAATCGAGCCGTCGATCGCGATCACGAATATCTGCCCCTGGAACCTGGGAACGTACTGGAGTATCCCACGGAGATCCGTCGGTTTTATGGTGGTCGCCTGGGCGGTCGAGGGCGCAGGGGAAGCAGGTTGCCCGTTTCCGTTGCTCATTGGCAGGTTCGCGTTCTCATTGAACTGGGAGCGCACGTCAAGGGACCTCTCCGGCGCCGGCGCCCCCGCGCGCGGCGTGCCGCCTCGCTCAGCGCACGAGCAGGCTCCACGAGCGCGACTCGCGCTCGCCGACAAGCGTGACGCGGTACGTCCCGGGCCTCATCGAGCCGGGCGGGATCGTGATCAGCGCGTTGCCCTCGCGCGTGCGCGCGAGCAGCTCGCCGCCGAGCCTCTCGAAGTCGGCCACGATGACCAGGTCCGTGCCGCGCTCGTAGAGGTGGGCCCCGGAGAGCTGCCTCCTGTTGTCCGGGAGCGTGTAGGTGAGGCCGATCTGGTAGTCGATCGCCGAGGCCGCCGTCCGCTCCGCGCAAACCGAGTCGATCGACGCCGGCAGCAGGGGGGACTCGATCAGCGTCTTTGCGAGCTCGGGCGGCAGGCCGCCGGGGGCCGGCAGGGTGGGGTCCCCGGACCCGATCGGCTCGGCCGGCCGGCTGGCGTCGACCGAGACGCGCTGGTAGCCCGCGTGGAGCAGCCTGATCACGTCCGCCCGGTCGCGCATGTCCTGGTAGGGCACGAACGCGGGATCCTTGCGTCGGAAGTGAAGCGTCAGGTAGGTGTACAGCGGGACAAAGAGGGCGATCGCAAGGACGACCCATTTCATCGGCCAGGGTTTGCGGTCCTTGCGGGGGGCGGGCATCGTTTCAAAAGGGCAGAAGGACGGGGCGCGTTTGGCAACAAACGTTTTCGCGTGTTGCCATCCGACCGGGCCCTTTCTTGGCTGTCCCATTCCCATGCGGTTCTGGTCGCGCTATTTCATCCCCACGCTCAAGGAGAGCCCGTCCGACGCCGAGATAGCGTCCCACCGCCTGCTCATCCGCGCCGGCCTCGTCCGCCGGCTTGGCGGCGGGCTCTACACCTACCTGCCGCTCGGGCTGCGCGTCATGCAGAAGATCTCGCGCATCTGCCGCGAGGAGATGGAGCGCTCGGGGGCGATCGAGCTCTCGATGCCGCACGTCCATCCCGCGGAGCTCTGGGCCGAGGGGCCGAGGTGGGGTCCCGTGCGCGAGATCATGTACCGCGTGGACAGCGCGGGCGAGGGCAAGCGCGGCGCCCGGGAGCCCGAGTTCGTGCTCGGCCCGACCCACGAGGAGGTGATCACGCCTCTCATGAAGGGGGAGATCGCGAGCTACAGGGACCTCCCGAAGACCTTCTTCCAGATAGGGACGAAGTTCCGCAACGAGATCCGGCCCCGGTTCGGGCTCATGCGGGCCCGGGAATTCGTCATGATGGACGCCTACTCGTTCGACGCGGACGACGAGGGCGCCGTCCGCAGCTACGAGGCCATGAGGGGCGCCTACGAGGCATTCTTCCGGCGGGTCGGCGCCCATGCCATCTCGGTCGAGGCCGACACCGGCGTCATGGGCGGCAGCCATTCCCACGAGTTCATGGTGCCGGCGGAGGTGGGGGACAACGACCTGCTTTACAACGAGGAGAGCGGCTACGCCGCCAACCGCGAGAAGGCGAGGAGCTCCCTCCTGCCGGCGGGCTTCGCGGACGCCGCCCCGGGGCAGGCCCTCGAGGAGTTCCCGACGCCGGGCGCCGTCACGATCGCCGCGCTTGAGGCCGCGCCCTATTGCGTCCCGGCGGACCGCCAGTTCAAGACGCTTGTCTACGTCGGCGACGGGCGGCCCTTCGCGGTCGTCCTTCGCGGATGCGACGAGCTCGAGGAGGCGAAGCTGGGCGCCCTCGGGTTCAACCTCGTGCGCCCGGCGACCCCGGAGGAGATCGCGCCCGTGCTCGGCGCAAAACCCGGAAGCCTCGGGACCGTGAAGGGAACCATCAGGGACCTGCCCGCCCTCTCGGGCATCTACGCCGACCACGCGATCCGCCTCGTCGGCAACGGGACGACGGGGGCGAACCGGGACGGCGTCCACCTGCGCAACGTGAATGTCTCGCGCGACCTCGAAATCACCCGCTTCGGCGACTTCCGCCGCGTCCAGGCGGGCGAGCCGGACCCCGTCGGGGGGCGCCCGCTCAAGATCTGCCGGGGGATCGAGGTCGGGCACGTCTTCAAGCTCGGGACCAAGTACTCGGAGCGGATCGACGCCGGGTTCACGGACGACAAGGGCGGCAGGCACCTCTTTGTCATGGGATGCTACGGCATCGGCATCAGCCGCACGCTGCAGGCGGTGATCGAGCAAAGCCACGACGCCAACGGCATCATCTGGCCCTGGGCGATCGCCCCGTTCCAGGTCCTTGTGTGCCTGCTTGATCCGCAGGACACGGGCGCCACCGTCGTGGCGGGGCGCGTCGCCTCCGCGGCTGAGCGGGCCGGCGCCGACGTCCTCGTCGACGACCGCGACGAGAGGCCCGGCGTCAAGTTCAAGGACGCGGATCTCCTCGGGATCCCGCTGCGGATCACGGTGGGGGCCCGGGGCCTGAAGGAGGGGATCGTCGAAATGAGGTGGCGCGGCGCCGCCGAATCGCTCAAGCTGCCCGTCGATGAATCGGAAGCTAGGATTGAGGCCGCCGTCCGGGAGAAGGCCTGAGAGCGGGACCCGGCGCCCGAATTTCCGTGCCTGAGCCCCGCACCAGCACCCGGACCGAGACGCGCCCCGCCACGGAGTCCCAGGTGGACGACGCTTGGCGGGTCGTCGTGCTCAACGACCCCGTGAACCTGATGTCGTACGTCGTCATGGTTTTCAAGAAGGTGCTCGGCTTCAACGAGACGAAGGCCAGGAAGCACATGCTCGAGGTCCACGAGCAGGGCCGCTCGGTCGTCTGGATCGGCGTCCGGGAAACCGCCGAAGCCCACGTCTTCACCCTCCAGCAATGGCATCTCACCGCGGTACTCGAGCCTGATGAAACGCGTTGAGAAGCGCGTCGAGGTGAAGCTGAGCCTGCCGGTCGTGGCTCCCCTCCTGGACATCATCCGCGAGCTGTCGCGCGAGCTTGAGAAGAGCCTCGCCGCGCCCCAGGCGCTCCACGACCTGGACCAGGAGTTCCGGGGGGCGTGGATCGGCGAGCTCCTCGAGGGCCAGCAGGAGGACCTGCGCGGGCTTCTTGCCCTCTTCAACGGCCAGTTCTTCAGCGAGGGCATTGTCGCCTTCGACGAGAAGAACGCGGAGCCGATCGTGCGGGCCTGCACAGCGGTGCGGCTCCAGCTGCGGGAGCGCCGGCTCAAGGTGCTCGGCGACGAGGCCCTCGAGACCGGAGACGTCGACATGGCCGGGCTCGACGAGCCGGCCCGCAAGGCCTTCATGTGCTACCTCTTCCTGGCGACCGTGCAGGAGCTCATCATCCAGCACCTCGACTCGACGATCATCGGTCGCTGACGCGGCGCCCGGCGTCAGGCCAGCTGCTCAATGAGCGCGCAGGCGCGCTCCAGCGATCCGCCGGGGTCCACGCGCGGCGCGAACTCGGCGCAGCGAGCGGCGATGGACGGCGAGCCCAGGAGCTCGCCGATGACCCGGGCCGCGGTGCGCGCCCGATACTGCCCCTGGCCGACGCAGCGGCCCAGCCCGAGGCGCGTGATCCGCTGGCCGTTGTCGGGCTGGTCGAACGTGTTTGAAACGACGAGGTGGGGGACGCCCGCGTTCACCGCCTGCGCAAGGGTTCCGATCCCGCCGTGGTAGGCGATCGCCGAGCAGCGGGGCAGGATCCGGCTGAAGGGGAGGTAAGAGAAGGCTCGGACGCCTTCAGGGAGTTCTTTTGGGAGCTGTCCCGGATGGTTGGTGACGAGCATGGCGCGCGCGCCCGTCGTCCGGCAGGCGTCCACCGTCGCCTGGAAGAAGCGTCCCCTGTCCATCGCCGCCGAACCCGGCGTGACCAGGATAGGCTTGGAGCCGGCCTTGAGGAATTCCTCGGCGTCGTCGGGAAGCGCCGCCCGGCCGTCGTCGTCATGGAGGATGAATCCCGTCAGGTGGGTGTTCGGGGGCCAGTCCGGCTGGGGCGGCGCGAACCAATCCGGAAACAGGCCGAGCACGAGGCGGGGCGAGTGCACGTAGGCGCTGAAGATCGCCCGCACGGGGCCGAGGCCGAGCTCGGCCCTCAGGGCGTTGAGCGGCGGCCCCACGAGGCGGTCGATGAAGACCGTGTCGCCCATCCAGAAGAGCGCCCGCTTTAGGAGCCTGGGCGTGCCGCGCCCGAGGTCGAGGGGTCCCAGCCTCCCGTACTCGAACTCGCTGTGGAAGGCGATCGGCTGGAGGTGGATCGACGCCGTCGGAACACCGAGCTTGTCCTGGGCGACCCGCGCGCCCAGGCAGAGCGTGGTCGCGGCAACGACGGTGGAGGAGTCCCGGTTTGCGGCGATGATGTCATAGAGGCGCCGGATGTTGGGAATGACCGCCTGCTCGAAGATGACCTTGAATCCCTTCCTCTGGTGCCAGAGCTCCGGATGGCGCATGACGGCCTCCGCCTCGGCCTTTGTCCCGAGCTCGATGAACTCGAGGCCGCTCGCGCGGATCTGCGCCGAGAAGATTCCGTTGGTGACGACCGTGACCTTGTGGCCCCGCGCCCTGAGCGCGCGGCCGATCCCGATCACGGGGTGGACGTCGCCCGAGCTTCCGATCGTGGCCAGAAGTATGCGCAAGGGCATACTTGACGGTGGGCCGACATTACCCAGACTCAAGGACAGACACCCTGCAGTGTTCGAGGTGCTTTCAATAACTGCTCTTTGCCTTGGAAACATTACGGGAGCCAAAACCGGCGCGGGAGCTGCTAGGCCGTAAACCGGAAAGCAAACACCGCGGCGGAGGCGCCCACCTTGACATGAAAAGGTCTTGAGCCTTTGGGCATACGGCACAGGCAGGGTGTCCATCTTTTTCCAGCGCGCACGATGTCGATCACGACCTACCTCATCCTCCACCTCTCCTCGGTCATCGTGCTCCTCGGCTACACGTTCTATGCGTTTGCCGCCCCGGCCGAGACGCGCAGGCGGGTCCTCATGATCACGGGCATAGCCGCGCTCCTCGTCATCGTGAGCGGTTTCGGGATGCTTGGCAGGCTGCACCTCGGGTTTCCCGGCTGGGCCATCGTCAAGTTCGTGTGCCTGCTCGGCCTCGCGTCGATTGCGGGGATCGCCTACCGCAGGCGAGCCCAGGCGGACCTTTTCATGATGGTGGCCTTCGTCCTTGCGATAACGGCCGTTGCGATGGTGTACGTCCGGCCCTTCTGAAGGGGCCGCGCGCCATGGACGGCACGATTTGTGGCGTCTGGATCGACGGCGAGGGCAGGGCCAGGGTGTCCGTGTCCACGCCCGAGGGCGGGCGCGAGGAGAGGACCCTTCCTTTTGAGCCGTTTGCCTGGCTGGCCTCCCACCCGGCGGAAGCGCCGGTGACGGGAGTCGACTTTGAGCGCCTGGGCGGGGATGCCGCCCTCGGCGTCATCGCGCGGGCCCACTCGCTCGAGGCCTTCGACGGGCTCCTGAAATCGGCGCGCAACGCCGTGGCCATGGATGTCATCCGGCCTTTGGAGAGCCAGTTCCTCCTCCAGCACAGGACGCGTCTCTTCGGGGACATGGCCTTCGCCAAGCTGCGCCGCTGCCAGGTCGACATCGAGACGGGGTCAAGCGGCGGCGGCTTCAGCGACGCGGACCTGCCCGGCGACCGGGTGCTCGCCATCGGGATGCGCTCGGGCGGAGCG
>Ga0181537_10004771_pt1 | contig 11170 bp, 8 predicted proteins | sample PEATcosm2014_Bin_39_FD_119765 | JGI IMG/M metagenome (GOLD analysis project Ga0181537, IMG submission 119765) | Peatland microbial communities from MTU Mesocosm Facility, Houghton, MI, USA - PEATcosm2014_Bin23_10_metaG | ecosystem: Environmental > Terrestrial > Soil > Wetlands > Peat | place... | reverse complement strand
TGTGTTCAACGGCAAGCTCGATCTCGGTCTCGCTATCGAGTGCCGGAGCATTGCTCCAGGAGCGCTCGATCGTGATCTTTTTCGCGGAGGGGAGGCGCAGCCCATCCCAAAGCGCGGCGGCAAGTACCAGCCCGTCCCAAACCAACATGCCGAAGCCGAGGCGCGCACTGAAGAATCCAGGTAGCGCAAGCAGCAGGCCCGCGGCCAGCAGCCAAATGGCACGCGGCGTGAGCCCAAACGCGAAGCGGCGCCGCGGCTGGCAAGCAGCGCGCACCGCATCGGGATGGAGCGAAGCATTTCTCATTCCGGAGGCCTTATCCTCGCGGCACAGGAACCGCGGCGAGCACATCGTTCAGCACACGGTCCGCGTCGAAGCCCTCAAGCTCGGCCTCAGGTTTGAGCAGGATGCGAGGCCGCATGACCGGCAACACCGCGCGCTTCACGTCGTCGGGCAGGATATAGTCGCGATCTTCGAATGCGGCGAAGGCCTGGGCCACGCGCAACAGGCAGATGGCTGCGCGAGGGCTCGCTCCCAGCGCAAGCATGGGCCACTCGCGGGTGCGGCGCACCAAATCGAGAATGTAGCCATAGAGATCAGCTTCCACGCGAATGGCACGAATCTCCTCGCGCGCGGAGGAGAGAATATGCGCGGCGAGCGGCTGGATGTTTGCCTGCTCCAGCAGGTTCGTGCCGCCACTGGAATGATGCCGCTCGAGCATCGCGCGTTCTTCGTCCAGACTCGGATAGCTCACCTTGATCTTGAGCAGAAAGCGGTCGAGCTGCGCCTCGGGCAGCGGATAAGTACCTTCGAAATCGATGGGGTTCTGGGTGGCGAAAACCGTGAACCAAGTCGGCAGTGGATGCCGCACGCCGTCGATTGTCACCTGGCGCTCCTCCATGCATTCGAGAAGCGCGGCCTGCGTGCGTGGCGGCATACGATTGATCTCGTCCATGAGCAGAAGATCGGTGAAAACCGGACCTTTGTGAAAAGTGAACTCCTCGGCCCCGGGCCGGAACATCGTGGTCCCAAGAATGTCGGCAGGCATCAGGTCGGGGGTGCCCTGCACGCGCTGGAAGCCGAGGCCCAGAAGGCGCCCCACCGATTTCACGATGAGAGTCTTCGCGATGCCTGGCACGCCTTCAAGCAGCGCGTGGCCCTGCGTCAGCACGGCAACCAGCACCTCGCCGATGACATCGCTCTGTCCGGAAATCACGCGCCCCAGTTCAGCGCGGGCGTGGATGAGCAATTGCTGTGTTGCAGGCAATGCGGCGCCTTGCGGTCGCGTCCCCTGTTCAAATCCTTGTTCCTCGTTCATGCCTCTCTCCTTGCACTAAAAGCTCATCGCGTCCAGCTTCGCGTATTTATCTCGACTATCTGCCCGCCCGCACCGCGGCGTCCAATTGCTCGCTGTGGCGGCTGAGCGCCTGCACCAGCGCGAGCGCGCGCTTGGGCGGCAACTGATCGTCTCGCGCTGCCTCTTCACAGTCAGCCAAGTCTTTCTCAAGATCTTTGCCGGCTTGAGGAAAGCGCCGCCGCAGTGCAACGGCCATTTCTTCCGCACCCATCCGCGCTCCCTTCAGGCCGCACAGGTCCCCAACCCTGCGGCGGAATCGCTCGTACGCAAGATCAACTGCTGTAGCAGCGGCACCAGCCTCGGCGTAGAGCGAGCCCAGCGCCTCAAGAAACTCTACTGGCGTAGAGCGCACGGGCAAAGGAAGATCGCGCACCGGACCCCGGCGGCGGCTGAAACTGAAGACGATCAGGAGCGCGATGCCTGCCAGGCCGCTCCACAGCAGATACAAGGCCGGCCCGCGCGCGTAGAACCATTCCGAGCGAACGTCGCCGTGCAGCGATTCATCCCAATAAAACTGGTGCCCGTCGCGCGCGCCCAGAGCATTCAGAAATAGATTCAAGTTTCCCGCGCGGACGATTGAGCCGTTCTCGAGCGGTGTTGAAGCGGCCCACCAAATCACGCGACCCTTGCCTTCGTCATACTCCACTACTGTCGGGCTTCCGGTGCAGTTGTATTGCACGCGGTCCCGCGGCCGCGCCGTTCCCCACACGGCTTCGGGCACCATCCAGACCGAGCCGGATGCAGCCAGCGGATCGAGGCCTTGCGGGGTGAGTTCGCACGCTGCCTGGAACTGCGTGGGCGGCTGCACATCTCCACCAGGAGCCAATTGCCCTCCCGCAAATCCGGTGAGCAGGACGCGGCCGCCCCGCTCGACAATCTTTTCGACTGCTTTCGAATCGGCCGGGGTGCTTAGGATAGGCTCCGCAAGAATGACGACAGTATGCTCGTCAGTCCGCGCGGCCAGATCGCCCAGGGGTTGTTCCCAGCGCTGGACGCTGTAGCCACTCTGTTGCAGCAAATCGTATGCGGCGTGAGCGCCGTGCCTGCCCGTCAGGTAGCTGCTCGGCAGGGGATTGTCGTCGTTGTTCTGGTTGCGCGTGAGGAAGGCCATGATTCCCGCGAGCGCCACGACAGCGCTGACGCAGATGAGCAAGAGCTTGCGGTCTTTGGGATCAAGCGACACCAGGAACGTCATTCCGCGCGCACCCCCAACTCCGCAGCCAGTTCCAGCGCTCGGTTAAAGTCCGCCGATGCGGCGGAGCGTCCGCCGTACCAGGTGCGCTCGAAGCTGCTCGTCAGCGCCGTGAGGCTTGGCTTGCGAGGGTCGGCGCCAGGCAACAGGCCGAGATATTCGCGCGGAGTGCGGGCACGATCTGCCGGCCAAAGACGCCGGGCCTCCAGCCGCGCGATCGAAGCCCAATAGAGAAAGTGAATCGCCTCGCGCCACTGACCCTTTGCAGCCATGGCCTGCGCGTCCTTCAACCACAGCTGCCACTCGCGCGCCGACGGCGCACCCGTCGCGGGCGCAACATCGGGAATCAGCTTGACGCGCGCGTTTCGCTCAATGCGAATCAGCGTCCAAACGAGGCCAACTCCGATGCCCAGCAGCAACAGAATCCGCACTGTCCATCCGATCCATGGCGAGCGGATTCCGAATCGGATCAAGCTGGCAAGAATCTTGTTGAGCTCGTTATCGAGCCACTCAATAAAGCGCTCCCTTGCCGACATCTCGCTTACGCCTTTGTACGCACGGTCAGCCAGGATGGTATTGAGCGTCTGCCGTTGGCTGGAGTAGTTGGGGGCTGGTTCGGCCGGAGCTCCCGCCTGCCTCGAGTCCGCTTGCAGGCGCTGGCGAGCTTCGTCCAGCAGGGCGTCCACGGTTGGCGGAGGCGTTTCACCTTGGGGAAGTTTGGCAATGACGGTTGGTTGCCCGGCGTTGCCCGATCTTGAGGCGCGAACTAACAGCGAGCGGAGCCAATCGTAGCGAACCTGACGCGGCTCAGTGTCTCCGGGTACCGCTCCATGCACGCGATCGTCCGGACCAACGCGCTTTGGATCGCACGCGTCGGCGTAAGGAGACGCAGGATTCGACGAAACCGGCGCCTTCGAAGCTCGCTGCTTTTGGCAGGCCGCCGTCACGCCGTCAAGATCTTCCAGGTGCTGGCGATACTCGGCCGAGCTCACGTCGCGCCACCCAGCATCGGCGGCAATGGCTTGCGTGTGCGCCGGCCGTGGGGCTGCAGGCATTGCCAAAAGGACTGCCAGAGCTGGGGCCAGCCGTACTGCACCTCCGGAAAAAATTGATCGCGGCTGCGATGAAATCATCGTTCTCCCACGGTATCAGGAGGCGTGGCGAGCCCGGAAATCGCGCCGCCCGCGCCCGGCGGCATTGCAGGACGGGGCTGCGTCATTCCCGCCAACTCCATCATTCGCTCGATGTCGAAGCCTTCTTTGCGAACTCGCTGGTCATAGTAAAAAAGCACCAAGGCGATCCATGCAACCGGAGTCAGCACCACCTGCAGGGCCACGTTGACCACAAAATTGAGGACTTGGGCAACGATAATTGCCGTGGACGCAGACTGCACATTGGTTCCCGATGCCGTGAGGAAGGCGACGACAATCGTGAACGGGATATAGGCGATCATCGAAACCACCATCCCCAGCGCGACCACCAGCAGGAACATGACAAAGATGCGGCCGCGCGTCCCCTTGCTCAACTGTGCTGCGCGCTGCATCGATTCCCACGGTGACTTCTTTTCGACCACACAGGCGGCCATGCCCATGGCATAGCTCAGCGCAAGCCAGGCAATCACGACGACAGCCGCAACGATCACGAGAAAAACGACGAAGCCGATGGCAACGCTACCCGCCAGCCCCGCGCGTGTCATCAAGTAAAAGAGTGAAGCAACGACCACGGCGGCGATCGCGCCAGGAATGAGAATCACGACTACGCCCTGCAGAAACAGGAAGGCCAGATAGCTCCAAAAGCGGGGAAGCACATTCTTGAGCGCGGCGCGGATCGTCGGCTTTTCGCCGCGTTGCACGCTCGCGGCGGCGTCGGTCAGTCCCGCGCAACAGAACACGTAAGCGGCAATGTAGATCGGCACCGCGATCGCAACGCAAGCAGCAACCACGAGGATGACCGTAACGCTGGGAGCAAACTTGGCTCCTACCGGGACTTGCGCAACCAGGAAAACAATGACTCCAACAACGGCAATCGCGAGCATGGTGCCCATGGGCACGGCGGCTACGCCGGCGAATGGCCAAAAGTTGCCGCGATAAAGCTGCGCTGTTCGATCGAGAATTTCGCCGAGCGAATTGGGACGTAAGTTTTCGTTCATGGCCGTGCCCTCTATGGTTGTTGCGGGGCCGGGACGTTCTGTTCCGGAGCCATTCCCGCGGACCGCATCATCCACTCGATGTCGAAGCCTTCTTTGCGAATGCGCTGGTCGTAATAGAACAGCGTCAAGCCGATTGCGTAAATGGGACCGATAAATGCATTGATAAGGAACTCCCCAATTTGCTGCAGTGTCATCCAGCCCAAGGGCAACGGCTGGCCTGGGTGCTTAAACGCGAGCGCGATGATGGGGAATCCGAAGAGAATTCCCAAGAGCAACCGCACGGCGTACACCAGCAAACCCAGCACGAAGATGCGTGGGCGCGCACCCTTGCTCAAGTCGACGCTGCGCTTGATGGCTTGTCGCGCTGGGAGCTCTTCGACGACCGCCGCGGGCACTGAGAGCGAATAGCGCAGCGACATCCACGTGCCGTAGACCAAGGCGACAATGAACAACGGCGCTAGCACAACAAAACCCAGCGCAACACCCAGCAGGGCCCCGGGATTATGACTGGCCGCGGTTTGCGCCGCAGCGGGGTTGGTCATGAAATCGTGAGGAAGCGCCGACAAAATCAGGGCGAAAAACGCCACATAGAGCCCGGCCAATGGCGCCCAAGCACGAAATCCTACCATGGTCATCAGCCAAAGATAGCGGCCCATCCGCGGCAGCACACTTCGCGCCGCGTCGCGAATCGTTGCCGGCTGGTCGAGGTACACCCAGGCCACCGCGCGGTTATTGGCAACGATCGACAACCCGGCGAGCAACAGGATCGCCAACGCTTCCAGCACCGCTGCCGAAGCCGTGCCCCACCCGAACTTTGCCATCACGTTCGGATAGCCGATTAGGGCGGCCGACCGTAGATAGAGCAACTGAACAGCAGGCATGACTCCGGCAAAAATTGAGGAGATTCCGGCAAATAGAAGGAAGTGATTGCGATAGAGTTCGGCGGTGCGATCGAGAATTTCGCCGAGCGCCATGGGCCTAAGCTGGTTGTTCACGCCATCCCCTGAGCGCCAGGATCCAACGCGCTATCCCGCGCTGCTATTTGGCAAATGCGCTCGCTGATCGCCGCGCCGCAAGGGAGATAGATCCAGCGCCGAGTTTCGTAGCAATGAGTCGATACCGTGAACGCTTGCACGGATCGTAGCACAAGGTGGTTTTTTGGCACCCGGCGGCCGCCCTGAAAAAATTCGCAATATTAGCAACTAATCCCTTAGTTGTGCGTCTATGGAGTATGTAAACGCGCGTTCTTAAGGCGTTTACCATTTGAATTCAATAAGATAGCGATGCCGCCCAAGAAATCAAACACGCTGACCGAAGCCGAACTGAGGCTGATGAAGATCCTCTGGCGGCGCGGCGAGTCCGCCGTGACTGATCTGGTGGCAGCGCTGCCCGACGGCGAATCACTGGCCTACAACTCGGTGCTGACAACAATTCGCATCCTTGAGCAGAAAGGCTACGTCGAACACAGACAGGAAGGCCGGGCTTTCGTTTACCGGCCATGCATTGCCGAGCAGGAGGCAAGCCGATCGGAAGTTCGCCACGTGCTCAGCCGTTTCTTTGGTGACTCACGTGAACAACTCATGCTCTCGCTGCTGGGTGATGAAGAGATCTCCGCGGAGGAATTACAACTGCTGAAGGACGCTATTAGCGAAGCGGTCCAGGATGCCGAGGAAATCGGGTCCGCAAAACGAGCGGACCGGAGATCGAGGCACGAATAAGATTCGCGGGCACAGAAAGGGAGTAAAGGGTTAGCGTGAACCAACTGTACGCCATTGCCGCTGCCGTTTCGTTGGAGTTGGGGGATTTCCACTTCGGTCTCTCGGCCACATTCGCAGCGTTCGCCAAGGCTGCCGCGCCAGTGGCCGTGGCCGCGCTGTGGCAGGGTGCGGCGGTCGCGATCGGCATGGCGCTTTTTCTCAGCTTCGCTCCGCGCGTTTCTGCGGCGCACCGCTTTACCGCATGGGCCATTGGGTTTGCGGTCGTGGCGTGCTTGCCGTTTATGCCGTTGTTCTCTCCCGTTGCGGCAAATTCCGGACCGGTTTCGGCTGCGCCGTTCGCTGCTCCGCCCCGAGCCTGGCTCGAATTGGATAGTCGTTGGGGACTGATGATCGCGAGCATTTGGCTGTTGGCTTCGATGATTCGGCTGGCGGAACTGACTTTTCATACAACGCGTTTGCGCAAGCTGTGGAAGTCGGCAACGCCGATCGAGGGCAGCGACCTTGCGAATTGTCTTGCTCCCGCACTCCAGGCCGGTCGCAAGATCCAAGTCTGCACGACGCGCGAGCTCAATCGTCCCAGCGTGATCGGCTTTTTTGCGCCACGCATTCTTGTGCCAGAGTGGCTCTTTGAAAGACTGACGCCGCAGGAACTCGAGCAGGTAGTGTTGCATGAGGCGGAGCACCTTCGCCGGCGTGACGACTGGACAAATCTACTGCAAAAACTTTGCCTGGTTCTTTTCCCCCTTAGCCCAGCCCTGGTGTGGATGGAGCGCCGGCTTTGCCGGGAACGCGAGATGGCCTGCGATGAGGGCGTTGTGCGAATGACGCAGGCGCCGCGCGCCTACGCGGCTTGCTTGACGAGCCTTGCAGAACGCGGCCTCCAACGGGATTTGGAGCGCCGTGCCGAGGCTCTTTCGCTCGCCGCGTGGCGCCGCAGGCCAGAGCTGGTTCATCGCGTCCACAGTATTTTGCGAGGCAAGCAAGCACTGCACCCCATTACGGGGCGCGTGCTGCTCGGGGTTGCTGGCTGTGGCCTGTTGTTGGGTTCGGTTGAGCTTGCAAGTTGTCCGCAGATGGTGGCGTTTGTTGCGTCACCGAAGTCGGTTACGGTTGCCAAACTCGAACCTGGGCCGATTACTGCCGCCAATGCGCCCGCAATCGCTCCTGGCTTCCGAGCGATTCCGGCAAAAGCGATCCTGCCGAGCAGCGCACTTGCGCCGGCAGCGAGTGGAGACGCACCGAGATACGATGGCGCGCGGAGGTCTGAACCACCTTTGAAGAACGAGGTAGCTGCCGGGCCTCGTAAGCAGTTGATCAGAGCCACGATGCCATCGGCCTCCGTGGCGCGTGTCGATCGGCACACCGATCAAAACTCGGGCGAGGAGTACATCGTCTTCACGGCTTGGGAGCAGGTCCAGGCAGCGCCTCTTCGCTCAAGAGACACTGGCTCAAGAGAAATGGCCGACTACGACACGGGCGAAGCCGCGCTCCCGCCAAGCCAGCCAGGGGGCCAGCCGAATGCCAATTCACCAACCCAGATCAGGGTCACGCGCCTCATTCTACGAATCGATCCCTCAGGCCCGGCGGCGGGCTCGAAAACAACAAACGACTCGCAATCCGATCAGCCTGTCGCAGTGCCGCTCGACGGCGGCTGGCTAGTCTTTCAACTCTAAACATGAACAATTCAACCCAATGGAGAACTCATCATGCAACCGACAACTAATTCTTTAGTAGCAAAGACAGAGCGCCTCGCTATTCCGGGGGGAGTGCTCGCTATTGCGCTCTTCTCACTGGCATTCGCTTTCGACCACTCACGGGCCCACGCTGCGGCGGCTGCGGCCGGCCCGATGGACGACTCAAGCGTCTCCTCTCTCGTGGCTCTCGACAATGCGGTCGAAGCCGTCGCCGCTCGCGTTACACCTGCGGTGGTCAACGTCGCGGTCACTTCACGCGTTTCGCAGGATGAGGACAGCCAAGAGAACGGGCAAGGCGGCGGGCAAAGATTCGGGGGAATGGATCCGCAGGATCTGCCTCCCGGCCTGCGGCAATATTTCTTTGGCCAGCAAGGCCATGGCCAGGGACGCGGCATGAACGAGCCGCAGCAGGTGGAGCACGGCGTGGGCAGCGGCATTATCATCTCGCCCGACGGCTACATCGTGACGAACGGCCATGTTGTTGATGGCGCCACGCAGATGCGCGTAACTATGAACGACCGCCGCGTCTTCAATGCGAAGCTCGTTGGCGTCGACAAGCTCAACGACGTCGCCGTGATCAAGATCGATGCGCACGACCTGCCCAGCATTCCCTGGGGCGACTCGAGCAAGCTGCATCCCGGGCAAACGGTGCTCGCGTTCGGCAGCCCCTTCGGCTACTTTCAGTTCTCGGTAACGCGCGGCATCATCAGCGCGCTTGACCGGCCCAACCCATACACCGACGATCCGCGCAAGCCGGGTGACTTTATTCAAACTGATGCGGCCATCAATCGCGGCAACTCGGGCGGCCCGCTGGTGGATGCACATGGCGAGTTGGTCGGCATTAACACGTTCATCATCTCGGACAGCGGTTCGTTCGCCGGCGCAGGCTTCGCCATTCCTGTGGGGATTGTGCGCGCCTCGGCCGAGCAAATCATCAAGACCGGTACGGTGCATCACGGTTACCTTGGCATCAGCATGAACGACGTGACGCCCGAAAACTCACAATTCTTTAACCTGCCCGATGCGACGGGCGCCATCGTGAGCCAGGTAACGCCAGACTCACCGGCCGGTCACGCAGGCCTGAAGAGCGGCGACGTGCTGCGTGAACTGGACGGCAAAAAGATTGTGAACGGCAGCGCATTGCAAGTGGCCGTGAGCGAGACTGCGCCGGGCAACACGATCGACCTGGGCATTCTGCGCGATGGTCATGCGCAGACGGTGAAGGTGACCGTGGGCGAGTTCCACAACGACAAGACGCAGGAAGCGGAAAACGGCGCAGATGCGCAGCACCAGGGCGGAAAGCTCGGCCTGGCCCTGGCGGATCTGACTCCAGACATGCGCCAGCAGCTGAACGTGCCCGAGCAGGTGAAGGGCGCAGCCATTCAGAATGTACGGCCCGGCAGCCCCGCGGACGATGCGGGCCTTGCTCCTGGAGACGTGATTCTTGAAGTAAATCGCCATCCGGTGCAGGACGCCGAGAACGTGACGAGCGCAGTTCACTCTGCGCCAGCGGGGAAAGACATCCTGCTGCTGGTTTGGTCAAAGGGCGGCGCGAGCTACCGCGTCGTGCATCCGGAAGACGGATCGCAGAACGGGATGTAGAGGCTGCTATGAACTTTCACCCAGGTGGCGTTGCGCACGAAAATCGGGCCGGACGAGACGGAGGCCGATGGCTTTGGTGGCTCCAAGGTCAAAGCCGACAACGAAGTATAGTCCGATTTTCTCCGCGACCCTTCGGGCTGGGGCGAATTTTCCTCATTTCATTGTCGCTCGTCGCTAACAGACACCCGGTATGCGTCGCGACTCGCTTCTCGAACTGAGAAAAATTGGCTCCCAGCGCCGCCCGCGCGAAAGTACATAACAACCTCTAAACTTCGGCGTGAGCATGCAGCTCGGAGGATACCCGGCCTGAAGAGCCGGGTATCCACGGCGCAAAGGCAAAGTTCGTGTTCCAAATTCGTGTTCCAGGGCGCAGCCTGCCGGCGGCTCTGGATGAGTCGGGGTCTTATCCGGGGGGACGAGATCCCGATTCTATTTTAGAAACAGCTTTCAGCTATCGGCCTTCAGCTATCAGCGCTTCAGAGCGCGCGAGATCTGGCGCGGCGGTTCAAACCCTGCCGGAAAAGCAATCGAGGCTTCCGGTTCTCCGGCTGTTACCTTTTGCCACGCGAGAAGCCAACATCTCTTCACCGAAGGTCAGCTTCCGATCCTCTGGGCGGAAGGCACCTCCCCGAACCAACCGATCCTGTGGTTGCGTGTTCTTATTGCTCTATGGGTCTTACGATTCCCCCCGGTCCCCCGAATGCAATCGCGGTCTCAGGCGCACCTTCCCCCACCAGTAAACGGCTGCTGCCGTGGCTTGTCGCGGTTGCGTTCTTCATGGAGTCGCTCGATACAACCATTCTCAATACGGCTGTGCCGGCCATCTCGGCTGCTCTGCACGTTGTCCCGCTCAGCATGAAGGCTGTGCTGGCCAGCTATACATTGAGCCTCGCCGTTTTCATCCCCATAAGCGGCTGGGTTGCGGACAGATTCGGAACCCGGCGCGTGTTCGCCTTTGCAATCGGACTCTTTACCCTGGGATCGTTCCTGTGCGGCATATCGAGCGACATCCATGTGCTTGTTGCCTGCCGCATTCTGCAGGGTTGCGGCGGCTCCATGATGGTGCCCGTAGGCCGCCTCACACTGGTGCGGACTTTTGGGAAATCCGACCTTCTCCGCGCCATGAGCTTCGTTTCAATACCGGCTCTGATTGCGCCTATGCTTGGCCCCATCGCGGGCGGTCTGATTGTCGACTATCTTCACTGGCGCGTCATCTTCTTTCTTAACATTCCCATCGGTCTGATCGGATTGATTCTCGTCTATATCCACCTGCCCGATTACCGCGAGGAGACGCACCCGCTCGATACGGTGGGATTGATCCTCTTCGGCTCCGGCATCGCCCTGCTGTCGTACGTGCTTGAAGTATTTGGCGAGCACACCCTCAGCGCGCGCGAAATCTCTGGATTACTCGTGCTTTCGCTTGCACTGCTCGCCGGTTATTGGCTGCATGCAAAATCTCT
>Ga0181537_10004768_pt1 | contig 11174 bp, 18 predicted proteins | sample PEATcosm2014_Bin_39_FD_119765 | JGI IMG/M metagenome (GOLD analysis project Ga0181537, IMG submission 119765) | Peatland microbial communities from MTU Mesocosm Facility, Houghton, MI, USA - PEATcosm2014_Bin23_10_metaG | ecosystem: Environmental > Terrestrial > Soil > Wetlands > Peat | place... | reverse complement strand
CCGGCAAGGACAGATGAACGATTTTAGCTCCCAAGGCGTAAAGTGCGCACTATCGGCTAATACTCGGTAGAGGGCCCGTGCGATTCGGGTAAGGGGCACCTATTTGGCGGTCAGCACGAAACAGGCAAATACGCCAGCCGGTACGCGATGTGCGTGAGAATCCGGCCTGACCGGAGGGGATATGAGTAAGCGGAGGAAGATTGTGGATGAACCTTTAAGATATGACGCAGATATCCAGCTTTCCAATTCAATACTGATAATGCGTGAGATGTGCCGGATTCAGTTCATGGAGAAGTTTGAAAAAGAACTGGCTCCTGGAATTGCAAAAGAACTGATGCGGCTTGGGGTTAAGTTTCCAGACTCCGGCAAGGACAGATGAACGATGAAAGTTGAAGCATCTATTCCCATGTCATCTTTAATTTCTGGATACACGAAGAAGCATTTTACCGAATTAAACACGACTGGAATTTGCACTTGTATCTGTCCACCGTGTAAACAGCCAGCTTGGGATCATACGTGTTTTTATCATTACAGCCCGGACTATACAGTCTGCGTACCTAGTGAGTGGCAGGAAAGATGAACGATTTGGGGATTGACTCGCTCTGGCAAGACATTGTTGCTACGCCGAATCCTTCTAGAGGACATGACGGCGAATCCCCCTTCTATTTGGCGGTCAGACGGTAAAGGAGAAAACATGAATGACATTAAAAACTGTAGGCTTCAAAATAGCTTAGACGGAAATAGCAATCCGACTGGGGGTTTCGTAACTGGTAAAGGATTAGAGATTCACTGGCAGGACGGCCCGCTAGGGCGTGACGCAGACCGTAAAGATCCAAACGGAGCATTTGTGGAAACGGTACTTTCCGCAGTTTTGCAACGTATCGAGTTCTACCAGACAGCCAATAACAAGAAATTCGCTTGCCGTGAAAACGCTCTAGCAATCACGAAGATCGAGGAAGCATTGCATTGGCTGGATTCGAGAACGCAATCTAGAGAAGCACGAAAAGTCGAAGGGACGCACGTAGCTTAATCCGGCCTGACCGCCATTTCCCTTTTAGGAGGTTGAAAAGATGAGTGATTGGATAATGCACGATGGAGCCGATTCGCATACGGAAGCTGTTAAAGACGACTGTATTATTTGTCTTCGTGCCGAGCGCGACGCGCTGAAAGCGCAAACAGAACAAGATAGAAAGATACTGGAAAGGATAAAGGGAGACCGCGACCGCCTCCGCGCCCAGTTGAAGGTGGCGAGGGAAGCTATAAAGGCGCACTGTGGAAATAACGGTCATTCAACGCAATTCAAGGTAGAGAATGGATACCAACAAACGCTCCCATGTTTCTGCAAATCCGCGCTGTCCCAACTGGAGGGGAAATAATGAAAGACAGGGTTATCCTTCATCTTTGCGCCGATATTGGCAGCGACTCAGAACCTTATCGAAAAGCTGGTTATACAGTAATTCGCGTTGGGGAAAAACAAGATGTTCGATGTTTCCAACCGCCGGAAAATGTACATGGAATAATAGCGAATCCCCCATGCACCCAGTTCAGCTTTTGTCGCACAAATGCTAAAGCAAAAAGAGATTTGAAACAAGGTCTTGATTTGGTATGGGCTTGCCTGAATATCATTTGGGTGTGCCAACGTAGGATAAAATCTGACGTGCAGAAATTTTCCCCTTTGAAATTTTGGGTATTAGAGAATCCTAATGGGATGCTTAAATGGTTCCTTGGTCATCCGGCTTATCAATATAGCCCTCACGAATTTGGTGATACTTACCAAAAGAAAACGAATCTATGGGGCTTCTTTAATCGTCCAGAAAAGCCGTTAATTCTTATGCAAGAACTACCAAAATTTGACAGGCTTTTGTCTCACGAAATTCATCCAGAGTATTTCGGAAAACTGACGCGGACAGAGAGAAGGAGCGTTTGTAGTGCAAAGTTTGCTCAAGCCTTTTTTGAGGCTAACCCGTGATCCCCACCTCGACGGACAGGGAAAAGGCGGATACCCTTACAAGAACAATCAAGGGCCTTCTGAACTTTGAAGTTATCAGTCGCCAAGATAGCGAGAATGTAAGTGCTGTCGTGCAGGAAATCGCCGCCGCACTCGCCGAGGCGCGGGAGTCTGCTTTGGAGTATGCGGCGAATAGGCTGATGCTATCAACTTCACTGGAGAGTCGAGAAGATGTTGCCAAAGCCATTCGCGGGTTGAAAGTATGAACTCCCTCCTGTTACTGCCGGATGCGATAGCGAAGACGGTTCTGGTGCTTGTGGTGATTGTGGCGTATATTCGCCGCAACCAGATTAAGGCGTGGTGGAGAGAGTGAGTAGACGAAAAATTATCTGCCTTTGTGGTCATACGAAAGCCGATCACGAGAACCATCGACATCACGGACAGAATGGCGGGTATTGTTCGATGATCGGCTGTAAATGTATAGAGTTTAAACGTCAATGAAATGGGTTTACTTCTGGACGCTCTTAGGATTCAGCATTATTCTTACTGTTGCTTGCCTGCAATATAAGCCTCTCCAACCAGAAAGTGATTTTACCGCCTGCTGTGAAGTGCGTACCTGCATGAACTGCAAATGAAACGAAAGAAAAAGCGGTCCAGCTATATGCGTAACTGGCTTGCAAAGAAACGCGCTAAACGGATCGAATTAAGTCTTGATAGACTCTTTGGCGTACGTATTCGTAAGAAGTGGGACCCGATGAACGGGACGGTCAGAGTTTAAATCCAACACAAGGACAATCCTCAGAATAGTAACAAGGCCTAGGCGCACTTTGGCCGTGATCCCATTCACCATGAGGACAGTTTTTGCAGGGTTCCCCGTTATTCTTCGCTGGGGACTTCGTGGATGACATACCGTTTAACATGACGGTGTTTCGCACTTTCGATGGCCTGATCGACGGGGTCCCGATCTTGTTTTTCCAGATACCCACTAATCCCTTTCCAATTCAACGCCAGCGCAAGGAGGGAGGGGATGAGGGCCGAAAGAAAGACGGTCCAGAAGTTCCATTTAAATCCTTGCACGGTGGTATCAGCAACCGTGAATTTAACCTTTTCAGCGCGTAAATCTTGTAGTCCATTTTCGACGTTGTGAAGTCGTTCCTGGAACCCACTGATATCGTTCTCAGGGTCGCCACGAATAATGCGATCAAGCGCGTTATACTTGATGTCCAGGTCGTCGAGCTCGTCATCGGTGCTTCTTTGTGCGCTCGTAAGATCAACCAGTTTCTTGTCAACGGAATTTTTCCAGTCGTCACGTCGCTCATCCATTTAATCCGTAGGGTCAATCGGGGGGTGCATGATCATCTGAGCCAGGTTCCCGACTCGGTCCATGACCTTGTTAAAGGTTCGATTGTTCAAGTTATTCCAGTGGTATGAATGAGTGACGCGAGGCCCCATGCACTTTAAGGTCACCATTTCCTCGTTGTCGTGCCAGAACACAAAAACACCCATTGTGTTTTGTTCAAACCGATAATAGAGTTCTACAGCTTCTCCATTTTCGATCTTGTTTCCTTTGGCCCACAACTTCAGCTTGTTATCGATGACCTCTTCTAGTGCGGCGACCCATTCCCGCATTTCCAGCTTCTTCACGGATTTGTAATCGTTGTAGTAGACGTAGTAGGAGGCGTAACTACGGGTCCATGGATTAGTTGATCAATCGAGCCCGTAGTAGGTTGTGTCGGTTGCGGAGTTGTTGGAGTCGCAGGCAGCCAAAATGCGTAAGAAATCGTCCCGCCCCATTGCCAACCACCGGAAGCATTGGAATAAGTCAGGCCAGTATTCACGTGCAGGCTTTCAAAGGTCTTGAGAAATGGCAAGTCCTGCGCTAGATCGTGCCCTAACGCGCCATAAGCGTCAGGAACGGCTCCATTGCTAGGAATAGAGACTACAGCTCCAAGCGAGCCATCAACGATCCTATAGCCATTTGCGAGCTTCCCTAGCGTAAGGATTGGCATGGACGCAATCAGATCTTGATGCCAGATGCCACCCTTGATAGGCCGAAACTCGCCATAACCGACTTCCGTTGCTTGAAATGGAAGTTGAACAGAGCCGATTCCGTAGGGCAGATTGATCTGAAGATTATCCGCCATGACGGGAATCGTGAAGAATACTAACAACGCCGTCAGCTTTTTCATAAGTTCTCCTAGTTTCCCCAACCGCCCCACCAACGTGACGGAAAGATGAAGTTAATAATCCACTCCACTGCTTTCCGCCACCATGGATAGTCGGCTCTTGAGTTCATTGGTTACGCTGATCCCACCATCTCTTAATAGAAAGCCCAACGATAGCAATCACCGCAATAGCTCCTGAAACGGCGGCAATTCCGAGCATTAGTGCAAGTTCAGGTGACTAAATCCTAGTCCAGTGCCTCCGAAGGCCCCGAAGAGGATATCAATCAGCCAAAGACAAGCCACCACAATAATCACCACGCGGATGATTTGCGCCATAGGAGCCGGAATAAATGGCAAGTTTGCCAACGCCCAAAGAAACAAACCAACCACCAATCCAACGACAATAACAAGGATGAGTAAATGAATCATTAGGCTGCTGCCGGAGGCGGTGTAGCGGGTGGCGTTGCCGGAACGGCTGGCGTGGCGGCATGGAAGATGGATTCCACTTTCGCCAGGATAGCTTCTCCGTCGGCTTTCAGTTCTGGTGCGGCGGCGGTTGCGTCTTGTACAAACTTTACAATGAGAGGTTCTAATTCTATAAGAGGCGCTACTTCTGTTGCTGCGGTTTTGATGGTGCTGATTAAGCTCATTTTTGTTCTCCTATCGCCTATTTGGCGTGTAATGTATTCTTTCAATCCAACGAATTTACTGACTTTTTCTACAAAAACATCTCCATCAACAACAGCTGCTTTTATCAGTAAAACTCCAATTCCGATATCCCTGTAAATCTCTCGTGCAATAGGTGGAATGGTCACGCTGTTGCTGTAGGGCCGTAATCTTCCACAATCTTTAATGTCAAATTAGGTTCATCAGTGATGGCCTGAACAAACCCAATCCAAGCATTTTTGGATTCGGTAACCATATCATCCTTAAAATCTTCGTCAGTTCCAAGTGCAATACAACCAAGCAACTGTTTAGGCCAATTGGCCCAATGCGCCATAATGTCAGTCCTGTTTGGAACTATGACGTGCGGCATAATTTGTTGGAAGTCGGGCGACCAACGGTAGAGGACTTGATAGGTTCCAGCCGGAATCTCCAGAGATAGGTTCTCCAAAGTAACGCATTTAAAAGGGTCGATATCGATAGCTAAAGTCCCAAAGATGCCATCCGTGCTCTTATTGGTTCGTGTGACGGTCACAATCATTCCATCCTCCTGTTTTGGTCCACCCATCCATCCGAACCAGCCATACCAACTCCAACTGAATATTTGTCCATCCCACCACTTCACGCCGCCTGTTGTCCGTCAAAAGGAATGTCTTTTGTATGGCTACATAACGGACACCAATACATTCGTCCTAATCCTTCATCAATCGCTAATAACATTCGTTGACCGCAGTCTTTACAGAAGACCGGATGGGCCATCATCTCATCCGTCTTGCTGAAATGCGCCCATACCAACCACCTGTTCCTGCTCCTGTAAAAGTGGCTAATCCTTTAAGATAAATGGTGGTATTAGAAGCAACACTGACTCGCCATGAAGGAATGCTCCAAGTGGAATACTGGGCACTCGTAGAACTTGTGACCCCTGAATAAACTTGATTATCTCCCATGACGTGATCTGTTGTGGTATTGTTACTGAAGGCGGAAAGAGCTACGGCACAATTTCCCGTAATGACCTCCGTTGTAAGATTGAGCACAACGACACCTGATACGTCCCAATCCCCAGAACTAATAGAAATACTGGCAATGTTCGCAAATTGATTGCTTGTTCCAAGGTTAACGCCTGATTGTGCTTGCTGCTGCCATTCTCCAACGTTTCCTGTGGCCGCTTTGTCGCTGGTGGTTGATCCTACAATCCCATAAGTAGACGTTGGCGAAAAGGAGATATTTCCAGTCATCGTTCCACCAGTGGTTGGCAATGCACCTGCATTGGCTGCCGTAATTTGTCCAAAAGCGGCTGCATCCGAAGATGCTGACCCGTTGGCTAAATTATTAATCTTATTAGAACCCATACTTAGCGCACCGCTTAAAGTGACGGTCCCACCATTGGTCATATAGACATTACTACTGAATGTGACGCTGGAAGTATGTGCAACGTAATTATTAAAGATCTGATCTGCAGTCCATGTATTCGTCGCTACAAGAGGATTACTCGCCGTAATCGTTGCGCTTGAAACAGAGGTTAAACGACCATCAACGCCGAAAGTGATTACAGGGACTACTACTGCGCTTCCGTAGGTATTCGCTCCAGACCCACTGACACCAACAGAGGATGCAATAACGCTAGGCCCAAGTGATCCAGCGGCAATACTGGCGGCAGGATAAGTCGTCGAACATCCGAACTGACCATTCGATGAGGCGTATTCAAGATAATCTCCGGAACTATTGCAGTTCGTCAGACCAGAACCTGTCATGCTCCCGATATTCAGGTTGTACATGATGCTTGCACTGGTCGAAAACACGGCGAAATCGTTAAAAGTCTGGTTCGCGGTAAAAGGTCCAGTTGAGTTGTAATACGCTACGGTCGCTGGCAGATTAGAGGCTGGCAGAATCCCTTGGACGTAATTCGCCCCGCCTGCGAGATTAAGAGAGGACCATTCTGGGATGAATCCAGACCCATCGGAAATAAACATATTACCTGCCAGCCCAGTTGAGCCGTTCATCGAAACGGTTGATGAAATAAAGACCGTATTTTTAAAGGTCTGTTGAGCCGTCCAGTTATTTGTAGAAGAAAGCACTGAATCCGTTAATGTAATCGTAGAGCCAGATTCTGAAAAAGTGACTGGCCCTACTCCCAGCAACGTCACTGAGCCATACATGAGTCCATACCCAGAGGCATTAATCCCGATAAGCGTATTTGGAATCGTCTGGACGGTAGAATCAAGGATGGCCCAGTTATTATTGATGGAATTACACCAGTTCATGCTGTTGCATGAAGGCTGGTCCAGTCCTAAGCGGTTCGTATAAGTATCGGCATGAGCCGCCGCGACTATCGCAAAGAACGCGCAGATTCCAGTTAAGAGCTTTCTTATCATTCTTATTGCTTTCCTACTTCTTTCCATTGGCTTAAAACCGCATTATAAATAAACCCTACCGCACTATACGTGGAGTTGAAAATGATCGTGGCATTGTCACCGACCACGCCTGTCGCCGTCCCTGTCGTAATCGAGATATTGCTGATACTGGCTGTTGAATCCAGAAGCAGATATTGACCGCTCGTCGCCGTGCCGGTTGTAATAGCCAGAGTCGTTGAGAAAGTGACCGCACCCGTTGATACTAATTGGAGATAGGTTGCCGTCGGCGATATCGGAGTTAATGCGCTCGCGCTGACGGATTGCGAGGTCGGCGGCAAGACAGTAGTTCCAGATACTTTGAGCTGGGTGGTAAAGTTCCCGCTGGCTGGATTCGCAATGTTATTTAACGTCACTTGTCCGGCGACAGGATCAATAAAGTTCATCTGACTACCAGTATCAGAACAGATTTGGTTGCTGGTCGTTGGTGGTACGAGATTGACCACACAGGCCGCGCCGTAGGCGAGCGACCCTCCGATAGCAAGTATTGAAACGAGAGATAATAGCTTTTTCATTGAACTTCTCCTTTTATTTAGTTGCGTCAGCATAATCTTTGTTCGACTGATTCAAGACGTAGTCTGTCATAGCTAAATTCTTCGGGCCTTTTTTGGCAGCCGCTTCTAAGTAAGGACCCCATTTACTCAAAAAAAGAGGATCGCTCATCAGCTTCGAAGCTAGCATGGGACGCATATTCTTAATCAGGCTCATAATGCCGAGATATCCAGTGGCTGCCAAAGGATTTCCACGCGCTGCCTGACGAGCTGCGAAACTTCCTCCAGGACCACCTGTATCTCCGCCTGCAGCTCGATCCGTTACCCCTTTACTGATACGACTATAGAAGGAATAGTCTTCGTTGGCATCAAGAAGATTCTTTGCCAGCTCAGGCTTGCCTGCACGTTGCGCGATATCGTTAATCATCTGATCACGAATGTCGGCCAAATTTCCATAAATGTCTTTAGCAGCCGATACGCGAGGCGACTTCTCATTGCCTTCAATGTCTTTCCCGACATCCTGCATCTCCGAGCGAATGTCGTCGATATTCAAACGACCATTATTGGCATCGGCTTTCTTCGCAAGAGAATTGTACGTCTCACGCCAGAAGCGAGAGGCCTGTCGAATACCGCTACGCGCCGAATCTCTCAGTTCATTGGCAATGTCGAGAATGGTCTTCAAAATAGGATTGGCCTGAACATGAATAGGATCGTCGACATCGGCATATTCACCAGTGGATTTGTTCCAGTCTTTGATGTCGTTGAGAGCTTTGTCAACAGATTTCCCAGCCAGAGATTCTTTGGTCGCTGCCTTCTGCCAGATATCGCCAGCATCTTCTCCGAAACCGCCCACCACACCTTCTTTGACGAGTCTTGCGCCTGATTGGGTACGAACATCGGCTGGATTTGGTTTACCTTCGACCGTTCGAATTTCTTCAGGAGCACCAGTCATTTCGGGTCGCATGCGTTTAACTGTATTACCAGAAATCTCTCCCAAATCAGCCGCCATGTTCGCGCCTTTTGTCTTGGCCGCATCTAAAATAGATTTTGTCGCTGCGCCTTCAGGAGCAATCATCGGAGCTACGATTGCTCCAGTTGTGATCGCATTTTGTGCGGGATGCTGAATCCATTGCTCTTTAGAACCTAGATTCGCAAGTTGTTTAGGAATTCCAGTCACAGCATTTAAGGCTGCGCCACCCACCGTCTTCACATCCTGAGCTATTGGAGTGTCTAAAGGACTGCCACCACTCAATTCCTGTTTCGCAGTCTCAGCTAAATCCGAGGGAAGATCGTAAACGCCCTTCGCGACTCTTCCAGCTGTGTCCAGATTGCCTTTCAAGACATTTTCTGCGTCCGGAATGATATTTTTAGGCAAATCAGACCACTGCGGAGCTGGCTCATTGCTGAACAATGAATCATCGGCTTTCGGAGCTGGCTGATCGCTGAAGAGAGAGTCATCCATTATTGCTGTTTATCCATTGGATGATATTTACCAGTGATTGGCGACCATTCATAGGTTACGCCATTTTTAACCGTTGTGGCTCCGAGAGGACCTGTAGTGCTAGATGATGGAGCTGAAGGATTACCCACTCCAGATAAACGACTGGCAATAGGATGCGCAAGTTTCTGATTATCGCGCTCGATCTGTTGCTGTCCCTGTTGATAGTTCTTGGTATTTTCCAGTTGAGCTCTTTCCAGGCCGATAGTTTGTTCGTGTTCGGTTTGCGCCAGTTTGTATTTAGCCTGAGTATCGGCATAGGTGAGGCCATTCTTCGCAGCATCTTGAGCAGCGTCCGCTGGAAGCGTGGCAATCTGAGCATCCGTCCATCCAAGCGGTTTAAGGGTGGCTGTAACCGACTTCTGGATGACCTTTGAATAGGGCGAGTTTGGATCTTTCGCTTGCAATTGCTGTGCGAGCGTGAACTTCTCTTTTCCAGCCTGCGCCATGGCTTCTGGCACTTTCATCTGAAGTTCGCGATTCTTCTGGAGATTCTCTTCCAAGCTCTTCATGTGTCCAGGTTCACGACCACCCACGCTGGCGATAGCATCTCCGATTCCAGACAATCCTAGTCCTACCTTCTGGCCTGGAGTGGTTTGGAGAGCTTGTGCGAGTCTCTGGATTGCATCTGGAGTAATTCCACCCAAAACATCAGTCGCCTGCTTGTTGTAGGTCGCATCTGTAGGAGCTGGAGAGGCCACAGGAGGAGCTGTGGGAGTTTGTGGGGTAGAAGGTGGCGTTACAGGAGCTTGAGGAGCCACAGGAGGCGGCAAAGGAGCTGTTGATCCACCAATACTCGGCGCAATGACGCCTGCTCCGGCAGGTTCTAGCATCTTCAGAGATTCAGGATCTAATCCAGTTCCGGCATTCGGATCATCTGGACTTCCAACGCCCATTCCGCCCACTCCAGCATCGTAGTGAGGAGTTTTCATCTGTTTGCGTTCGGCTTCCTGTTGAAGCGGATGTTTAGCCTGTTTGTTGGCTCCACCCACGTAATTCTTGATCTTTTCCCATTCCTCAGCGTTTTCGGGATTATCAGCCATCGTCGCTAAACCACCCTGTGCGTATTGTTTCATCTAAGCAACCTCTCTGACTTTCCCAAGAGCGTGTAAGACTGTCGCTACATCATCGGGATGCGGAGTCTTAGGTTTACGGATGCGATTCAAAAAGTCCATAACCTTATCCGGCTGAGGATTTCGAGCCACTGTTCGAGGAAGTACCACTTCGCCTTCGCTCAAACTGGCAGGAATCCTGTCATTTTTAGGGGAATTTCCTGGAACCACCGCTCTTTCATTAGGTCTATCGGCTTTTACAAGACCGCCATTGAGATAATCGTGAATCTCGCCACCAGCATAATGTCCTGTCGTTGGATTTGTAGTAGAAGGAGCTCCGTAGACATTCCCGACAACATCCCCAGCTGTTCCTACAAGCCCACCGATTAACCCAGCTTCTTCGCCGCCAGCCGTTGTCGCTTGCCCAGCCTGCTGTTCACTCACGCCAGCTTCAGCGGCAGCCTTGTTGAGCTGATCCTGATACACTTCTTGAGGCAATTGCGCTTGATAGGCCTCATAAGCATTCTCATTGGCTGTGTTCGTGTTCCCGATGTTCTGGAGATTCTCCACATTCGCAGCCTGAGCTTCATTGGCATTGGTTGTGTTGTAGTTAGCTTCGCCTTGCTGTTGGGCAGCATTAAACTGGTTAATGGCATTTGTCGCAGCCGCTACGGTATTGGCTTGGGTATTCTCTTGGCCTTGTAATGCGCTCCCCATACTTCCAGCACTCGAAAGTTCATTTAACATCTGCTGATAAGCTGTAGCCGCTGTATTACCGCCTTCTAGATTCGCATTCTGCGCTTCGTTCTGATTGCTTTGAAGTTGCGCAGCGAGTGTTTCGCCTCCAGTTAACGCGCCTCTTTCGGCCTGCTGTTGAACGGCAGCCTGATTCACTCCAGATTCTTGAGTGCCAAGCTGTTGAAGAATCTGCGCTATCTGAGCTTGTTCT
>Ga0181537_10004767_pt1 | contig 11174 bp, 8 predicted proteins | sample PEATcosm2014_Bin_39_FD_119765 | JGI IMG/M metagenome (GOLD analysis project Ga0181537, IMG submission 119765) | Peatland microbial communities from MTU Mesocosm Facility, Houghton, MI, USA - PEATcosm2014_Bin23_10_metaG | ecosystem: Environmental > Terrestrial > Soil > Wetlands > Peat | place... | reverse complement strand
GGCGCAGCAGGGCTCGAACCTGCGACCCGCTGATTAAGAGTCAGCTGCTCTACCAACTGAGCTATGCGCCCTTACGGGAAGGCCGCGTATATAACAAAGCGGGGCGGGCTTGTCGAGGAGCGCAGACCGTCCGGAAACGGCCTTAATGCTCGACGTCGCCATGGCGGCCGATGCGGGTGTCGCGGTGGACATAGACGCTCATCAACAGGCCGAAGCCGAACATCACCGTCAGCATCGACGTCCCGCCATAGGAGACCAGCGGCAGCGGCACGCCCACCACCGGAATCAAGCCGATCACCATCGCCGTGTTGATGAAGACATAGAGGAAAATGTTGGTGGTCACCCCGAAAGCGAGCAGCTTGCCGAAATGGCTCCGGCTGCGGAAGGCGATGCCGTAACCGTAGACGAAAACCAGCGAATAAAGCGCCAGCAGACCAAGCCCCCCGGCCAAACCGAATTCCTCAGCCAGCATGGTGAAGATGAAATCGGTCTGCCGTTCCGGCAGGAAGTCGAGATGCGACTGGGTCCCGGCCAGGAAGCCCTTGCCCAAAGTGCCGCCGGAGCCGATGGCGATCTTGGACTGCAGACTGTGATATCCCGCGCCCAGCGGATCGTTCTCGGGATCGAGAAAGGTGTAAATGCGGTTCTTCTGATAATCGCGCAGAAACTTCCAGGCTATCGGTCCGGCGGCGCCGGCACCGGCCATCACCAGGAGGAATTTCCACCACCGCACGCCGGCGAGAAAGAACATCGCACCGCCGCCGAGCACCAGCATCATCGCCGTGCCGAGATCGGGCTGCTTCAGCACCAGGATCGAGGGCACCAGCACCAGCAATGCCGGCGCGATCAGTTTGGTGGGCTGGCCGACCTCCTCGGGCGTCAGGCTGTTGAAATACCGCGCCAAGGCCATGATCAGCGCGATCTTCATGAACTCGGAGGGCTGAATCTGGATGAGCCCCAGATCGATCCAGCGTTGCGCGCCCATGCCGATGGCGCCGCGCACCTGCACGGCGACCAGCAGCAACAGGGTCAGCGCATAGAAAGTATAGGCCGCGCGCAACCACAGCCGGATATCCACCACCGCCACCGCCAGCATGATGAACGCGGCGACGGCGTAGCGCAGCAATTGCCGTTCCGCCCAGGGCTGCCAGCTGCCATTGGCGGCGGAATAGAGCATGGCGAAGCCGACGCAGGCGATCGCCGTCACCAGCGCCACCAACGTCCAATTGATGTTGATGAGCTTGATGGCGAGGCCTTGCTCCGGCCGGGTGATGTCGTAAAACCAGCGCATCCGCGTCAGACCTCAGTTCTGGGCCAAAGTGGCGCCGCCGAAGGGCTCGGGCGGAACCCGCCGCGCCGGATCGCGCTTTTGCGCCATGATCAGCAGGTCGCGGCATATCGGCGCCGCCACCGCCGAGCCGCCCTGCGCCTCGGCGCCGCCATGCTCGACCACCACGGCGCAGACGTAACGCGGATTGCTGATCGGCGCGAATGAAATGAACAAGGCGTGGTCGCGGTCTTTCCAGGGAACCTGGAGCCCCTTGGGCATGCCGTGCTCGCGCTCGGCATCGCTGATATGGCGAACCTGAGAAGTACCCGACTTGCCGGCCATGGCCAGCGCCGGATCGAGGATGCGCGCGCCGAAGGCGGTGCCGCCCGGCTCGTTGACCACAGCAGTCATGCCGTCGGTCACCAGCTTCAGATCCTTGAGCGATACCGTGAGATCCGCGAAATTGATCTGGTCGACCGCGGCGTCGGGCGTGAAGATTCCGCCATCGCGGGTGATCGTGGGCATCACGGTGCGGCCGGTCGCCAGCCGCGCGGCGTATGTCGCGAGTTGCAAAGGGGTCGCCAGCACGTAGCTCTGGCCGATACCGGCGCTGAGGGTTTCACCCTGCTGCCAAGGCACGCCGAAAGTCGCCTTTTTCCATGCCGAATTCGGGATCAAGCCCGGCCGCTCGCCGGGAACGTCGATGCCGAGCACGCTGCCCAAGCCGAAGCGCTTGGCCATCGCGGCGATGCGGTCGATGCCGGTCCGGCGCGACACTTCAAAGAAATAGACGTCGCAGGAATGCTTGATGCCGTCGCGCAAATTCATGCTGCCATGGCCGTTCTTCTGCCAGCAATGGAAGGTGATGTTGCCGAAATCGTAATAGCCGGGGCAGAAGACGTGGGTGTCGGGCGTGATCACGCCGGCATCGAGCGCCGCCATCGCCACGATCGGCTTGAAGGTGGAACCTGGCGCATAGGTGCCGCTGATCGCCTTGTTGCTGAGCGGGTTGAGCGGGTTTTCAACCAGATCCTTCCATTGCGCCGGCGTCAAGCCGGTGGCGAAGGCGCTGGGATCGAATCCCGGCGAAGAAGCCATGGCCAGGACCTCGCCGGTCCAGGCGTCGAGCATCACCGCGGCGGCCGCACCCTCGGCGGAGCAGCGCTTGGCCGCGGCATCCTGCAAGGCCATGTCGATCGTGAGCACGACCTCCTGGCCCGATGCGCCATCTTGATGCGCGAGTTCGCGCACCACGTGGCCGAAGGCGTTGACCTCGACCTGGCTGGTGCCGGCGGTGCCGCGAAGCGGGAGATCGTAGGATTTTTCGACGCCGCTCTTGCCGATGCGGAAATCCGGCAATTCGACCAATGGATCGTCGCTGTCGAGATCGTCTTCCGAAACCGGCGCCACGTAACCCACGACATGCGCCGCGGTGTCGGCGAAGGGATAATTGCGGATCAAGCCCTGTTCGATCGACACGCCGGGAAGATCGAGCGAGTTCACGTCGATGCGGGTCATCTCGTCCCAATTCATGTCCTCGCGGATCGCCACCGGCACGAAGCTGTGCTTGTTGCGCACGTCATGCAACACGCGGCGGCGGTCGCTGTCGCTCAGCGGCACCAGCGTGGCAACCGCGTCGAGCGTCGAGGGAATATCCCCGGCCTGCTCGGCCACCAGCACGGCGCGGTATGTCGACCGGTTCACCGCCAGGGGCACGCCAAAACGGTCGACGATCAATCCGCGCGGCGGCGCCAGCAAGCGGATATTGATGCGGTTTTCGTCGGCCAGCATGGCATAGCGGTTGGACTGGGCGACCTGGAGGTAATAAAGCCGGCCGGCGAGACTGCCCAGCAGCACCAGCTTGCCGCCGGCAAGAATCAGCGCCCGGCGGGTTAGCATCTTGCTGCGGCTTGATTCGCGCTTCATCGGCTCAAGCCTCGGACGTCGGCACCGCGCGATGCGCCAGAGCCAGGAAATAACTGCCGATGGGGAAACAGGCGGCCGTGATTACCGCCTGAAAAATGAACAGACGCGGCTGCAGCGGCGTGAATTGCAACATGCTGACGAAGGCCCATTCGAACAGAAAGCACGCGGCGGTCAGCCCCAGGAAACCGATCCACAACACCAGGAACGGGGCTTCGAAGAACATGCGACGCTGACTCAACACCGCGGTTCGCGCGAGCAGGAAAATCAACGCCGACAATCCCACATAGGGCGTGCCATTCAGCAGGTCGAGAAACAGGCCGATGCCGAAGACCGCGCCCAGGGGTAAGAGATCGGGACGATAGATCGTCCAATGGAACACGGCCATCAGCGCGAAGCTCGGCGCGATCGAGCCGAAGCCCGGTATGTGAAAAGGCAGCATCGAGATGATCACGAACAAGAGCGTGGTGAGAACCGGAACCAGTTTGGTGAGCGTGCCGGAATCGCGTTGCCAAATGCCGGGCGTCATGCCGCCCTCATCGGCTCGTGTCGGCCGTGTTCTTGGCGCCGCGTACCGGCTTCGGCGCGGGCACGGCGCTTTGCGGCAAGACGCCGTCGAGGCCGTAATCGACGATGCGCAGGATTTCGAGCCGCGACAGATCGGCGTAAGGCTGAACGCGCATCCCGCCGGTGGAAGAAATCACCCCCACCGGCAAGCCCGGCGGGAAGATGCCGCCGCTGCCGCTGGTGACGATGCGCTCGCCGGAGGTCACATCCGACTTGGCCTGGAGATAGACCAGACGCGGCTGGTCGGCGTTGTCGCCATCCAGCATGGCGCGGTCATGCGTGCTCTCGATCGTCACCGGGATATGCGAATTGATGTCGGTGAGGAGCAGTATCCGCGAGGTGCGGGATCCCACCTCGACGACACGGCCGACCAGGCCCTCGCCGGTCATCGCGACCTGGCCGCGCTGCACGCCGTCATTGCTGCCGACATTGACCATGACGTTGCGCAGGAAGGCGCCGCCCGAATCGGCGATAACCTGGGCGGCGATGGATGAGACCGCGCCTTCCGGCGCGAATCGGATGAGGCTGCGCAGGTCGGAATTTTCAGCGGCCAGGCGCCGCGCAGCTTCCTGCCAGCGCAGCAATCGGTCGTTCTCTTCGCGCAATTCCTGGTTCTCGCGATAGACCGCGAACACGTCCTCGACGTCGGCGACGGCATCGGAAAAACTGGAGATCGGTTTGCTCGCCACGCTGAAAATCGGCGACACCGCGTCGGCGAGCAGGACGCGCGCATGATCGAAAAGAAGGATGTCGGCCTTGCCGAGCACCGCGAACAGCGCCGAGACAAAAATGAGAAAGGGCAGCGTCAGCCGTTGCGCCGCCGCCTTCATCGGGGCCGAAAGTCGCATGGGTCCCAATCGCTCCCTGAACCCGCCGCTCCACGCCCGAAACCCGGCGCAGCAATCGCCGGATAACGGGTATTCCCTCTCTTTTTACACGGCCCGGATGGTTTCGTACATGGCCTGATCGGCCCCACAGCCCGCCTTTAACGCATGATATTCGGCAGGCGTTAATACATGCTGATCAGCACATGCCTTAAGGTTTTCATCTCCTCCAGCGCCCGGCCCGTGCCCAATGCCACGCAGGACAGGGGGTCATCGGCGATCGAGACCGGCAAACCGGTGGAATGACGCAGCATATAGTCGAGATTGCCCAGGAGAGCCCCACCCCCGGTCAGAACGATGCCCTTATCGACGATATCCGCTGCGAGTTCCGGGGCGGTGTGCTCGAGGGCCACCTTGACCGCCTCGACGATGGCGCCCACCGGCTCGGACAGGCTTTCGGCGATCTGGCGCTCGGAAATCACGATTTCCTTGGGCACGCCGTTCATCAGGTCGCGGCCCTTGATTTCCATGATCCGGCCCTCGCCTTCCTCGGGCATGCAGGCCGAACCGATTTCCTTCTTGATCCGTTCCGCCGAGGACTCACCCACCAGCAGGTTATGGTTGCGCCGGATATAAGCGATGATTGCCTCGTCCATCTTGTCGCCGCCGACCCGCACCGAACGCGAATAGACGATGCCGCCGAGCGAAAGCACGGCGACCTCGGTGGTGCCGCCGCCGATATCCACCACCATCGAGCCGGTGGGCTCGGTGACCGGGAGACCGGCGCCGATGGCGGCGGCCATCGGCTCTTCAATGAGAAACACGCGCCTGGCACCCGCGCTTTCCGCCGATTCCTGAATCGCGCGGCGCTCGACCGCGGTCGAGCCCGAAGGCACGCAGACGATGATCTGCGGGCTGGCGAAGCTGCGCCGGTTATGCACTTTGCGGATGAAGTGCTTGATCATCTCCTCCGCCACCTCGAAATCGGCGATGACGCCGTCGCGCAAGGGACGGATGGCCTGGATGTTGCCGGGCGTGCGCCCGAGCATCATCTTGGCCTCGTCGCCGACCGCCAGCACTTGCTTGCGGCCCTTGACGTTGGCGATGGCGACGACCGAGGGTTCGTTCAACACGATCCCTCGGCCTTTGACGTAGACCAGCGTATTTGCCGTGCCGAGGTCGATCGCCATATCGGCGGACAGCATACCCAACAGATTGCCGAACATCTTGGTGATTGTATCCGAGGTTTGGTGTGTGAACCGCTTTCGTTAAGCCGTGAGCGCGGCGGGCGCGGTCTTGGCCCGCTTGGTGAGTAATTTATTCAAGGCATGGATGTAGGCGCGCGCCGAAGCGACCAGCGTGTCGGGATCGGCGCCCTGGCCGATCACCGTCTTGCCGCCCTCTTCAAGCCGCACCGTGACCTCGGCCTGGGCGTCGGTGCCCGCGGTGACCGCATGAACCTGGTAGAGCATCAGCCTGGCATCATTGGGAACGATCGCCCGCACCGCGTTGAGCGTGGCATCGACCGGGCCGTTGCCTTCGGTCTTGGCGGTCTGGCGCTGGCCGTCGAAATCGAGCTCGATCTCGGCGCTTTGCGGACCTTTCGACCCGGCAATCACCTGGAGCGAGACGAACTTGATGCGCTCGTCGGTGCGCTGAATCTCGTCATCGACCAGGGCCACGATGTCCTCGTCGAACACGTCCTTCTTGCGGTCGGCGACTTCCTTGAAGCGGCGGAAGGCGTCGTTCAAGGCGTTGTCGCCCAGCTCGAAGCCCAGTTCCTTGAGCTTCATCTTGAAAGCGTGGCGGCCGGAATGCTTGCCCATCACCAGGGTCGATTTGCCGAGCCCGACCGATTCCGGGGTCATGATCTCGTAGGTGCCGGCGTGCTTGAGCATGCCGTCCTGGTGGATGCCGCTTTCATGCGCGAAGGCGTTGGCGCCAACAATCGCCTTGTTGGGCTGCACGACGAAACCGGTGACGGCCGAGACCAGCCGCGAGGCGCGGGTGATGTACTCGCTCTTGATGCCGGTCTTGTAAGGCATCGAGTCCTGGCGCGTCTTCAACGCCATGACGATTTCTTCCAGCGCGGCGTTGCCGGCGCGTTCGCCGAGGCCGTTGATCGTGCATTCGACCTGGCGCGCGCCCGCGACCACGGCGGCCAGGGAATTGGCGACCGCCAAACCCAAATCGTTGTGGCAATGGACCGAAATCACCGCCTTGTCGATATTGGGCACGCGGTTGAACAGCATGGATATCAGCGCCGCATATTCCTCGGGCACGGCGTAGCCGACCGTGTCGGGGATGTTGATGGTCGAGGCGCCGGCCTTGATCGCGCTTTCGACCACGCGGCAAAGGAAATCATGCTCGGTGCGCGAACCATCCTCGGCCGACCATTCGACATCGGCGCAGAGATTGCGGGCATGCGTCACGCTGTCGATCACCGCCTGGTGCACTTGCGCCGGTTCCATCTGCAGCTTGTGTTTCATGTGCAGCGGCGAGGTCGACAGGAAGCTGTGGATGCGCGGACGCTGGGCGTGTTGCAACGCCTCCCACGCCCGGTCGATGTCGGCGCGCGCCGCGCGGGCCAAGCCGCAAACCGACGCGGTCTTGACCAGTTTGGCGATCTCGCGCACCGCCTCGAAATCGCCGTTGGAGGCGATCGGGAATCCCGCCTCGATGACGTCGACGCCCATCTCCTCGAGGAGCTGGGCGATCTTGATCTTTTCCTCGAGATTCATCGACGCGCCCGGCGATTGCTCGCCGTCGCGCAGGGTGGTGTCGAAAATGACGACGCGGTTCTTGTCCCGGCCCGGGCCGGGGTTGGATTGCTTCGGGTTGCTGGTTGCGCCCATGGCGCGAATCCTCATGTCTCGGAGATACGATTAGAGCCGTAGCCAATGACCCCTCGAACGCGAGCGGGCCCTTCCGCGCCCGCGCTCAGGGGCAGCTAAGTCGCAGCTGTCCGTCGTTCCCCCGCGTGAGGCCAAAGGACAAGGCATGGGAGAACCGGCGCTGAAGCGCCCGGCCTTCCCCTGCTTTCGCCCTTATAGCCATTTGTCCTGTTCCTTGAGCATCCGAGCCCGGCCCGAACCGGTCAATGCGCCCTAGTCAGGCCACAAGCCGATCCAAATCCCAACCGCCGGAAGTATTAAGACCTGGGTCTATCTCTATCCCGTTTCTCCTTGGAATCGCAAGGCTTCTGTGGCGCGTTTCCGGGGTCGCGTCAGTCCTTGGCCCCTCAGTTCTTGGCCTTGTCGACCAGGCGGTTCGCCGAGATCCACGGCATCATCGCCCGCAGCTTGGCACCGACCTTCTCGACATCGTGCTCGGCGCCGCGTTTACGCATCGCCTTGAAGCTGGCCTGGCCGGCCGCGTTTTCGAGCACCCAGTCGCGCGCGAAGCGGCCGGACTGGATGTCGTCGAGAATGCGCTTCATCTCGGCCTTCACTTCCGGGGTGATGACGCGCGGCCCGCGGGTGTAATCGCCGTATTCCGCCGTGTTGGAGATCGAGTAGCGCATGTTGGCGATGCCGCCCTCATACATCAGATCGACGATCAACTTTACCTCGTGCAGGCACTCGAAATAGGCCATCTCCGGCGCATAGCCGGCTTCGGTCAGGGTTTCATAGCCCGCCATGATGAGCGAGGTGAGGCCGCCACACAGCACCGCCTGCTCGCCGAATAGATCGGTCTCGCATTCCTCGCGGAAAGTAGTCTCGATCACGCCGGCGCGGCCGCCGCCGATCGCCGAGGCGTAGCTGAGCGCGATTTCGAGCGCGTTGCCCGAGGGGTTTTGCTCGACCGCGACCAGACAGGGCACGCCGCCACCTTTCACGTATTCCGAACGCACGGTATGGCCCGGCCCCTTGGGCGCGATCATGAACACGTCCATGTCGGCGCGCGGCTCGATCAGCTTGAAGTGGATGTTGAAGCCATGCGCGAAAGCCAGCGCGGTGTCGGGCCGCATATTGGCCTTGAGATCGTCGGCATAGAGTTTCGCCTGCAATTCGTCGGGCGTCAGCACCATCACCACGTCAGCCCATTTGGCGCCTTCGGCCGGGTTCATCACCTGGAACTTCGCGGCCTCGGCCTTCTTCGCAGTCGCCGAGCCGGGACGAAGCGCCACGCGCACGTCCTTGACGCCGCTGTCGCGCAGATTCATCGCATGAGCATGGCCCTGGCTGCCATAGCCCACGACCAGGACCTTCTTGCCCTTGATCAAATTGACGTCGGCATCACGATCGTAATAAACGCGCATGGCACTTACCTCCGGATACGGGATTCAGAATTTCCCGGCGCCGCGCGCAATCGCGACGACGCCGGTGCGGGAAACATCGACCAGCCCGAGGGGCTGCATCTTGCCGATAAACTCGTTCAGCTTCTCGGTGGTATCGGTGATCTCGAAGATAAGGCTTTCCGCCGTGGAAACGACGGTTCGTGCGCCCAGTTTTTCGGCCTGGCGCCGGCTCTCGGCCAGCCCGTCGCCTTGGCCTTTTACCCGGATCAGCGCCAATTCACGTTCGATAGGCTGCCCTTCGGCGGTCAGGTCGTGCACCCGATGAATCGGCACCAGGCGATTGAGCTGGTTCTTGATCTGCTCAATGATCATCGGCGTGCCCGAGGTGACGATGGTGATGCGCGACAGGCCGTTGGCAGTGTCGATTTCGGCCACGGTCAGGCTCTCGATGTTATAGCCCCGGCCCGAGAACAGGCCGATGACGCGCGCCAGCACGCCCGGCTCGTTGTCCACGAGCACGGCGATGGTGTGCTTTTCCACGGTTTCGCTGGCGGTCACGGCATGTCCACGGCGCTCAGACGAGCACCATGCCCTCTTCGGAAAGCGGACCGGAAGACTGCTTGTCCCCGGGGCCGAGCAGCATCTCATTGTGCGCCTTGCCCGAGGGGATCATCGGATAGCAATTCTCCGCCGGGTCGACCGCGATATCGGCGATCACCGCCTTGTCCACGGCGAGCATCTCCTTGATGACGCGGTCGACGTCATCCGGTTTGTCCGCGCGCAAACCCACCGCGCCGAAGGCGTCGGCCAGCTTGACGAAATCGGGCAGCGCCTCGGAATAGCTCTGGCTGTAGCGGCCGCCATGCAGCAGCTCCTGCCATTGGCGCACCATGCCCATGTACTGGTTGTTGAGGATGAAGACCTTCACCGGCAGCTTGTATTGGCAGATCGTGGACATCTCCTGGATGTTCATCAGGATCGAGGCCTCGCCGGCAATATCGATCACCAGCGCGCCGGGATGCGCGATCTGCACGCCCATGGCGGCGGGCAACCCATAGCCCATGGTGCCGAGCCCGCCCGAGGTCATCCAATGGAACGGCGTTTCGAACTTGAAGAGCTGTGCCGCCCACATCTGATGCTGGCCGACCTCGGTGGTGATGTAGGTGTCCTTGCCGCGGGTCAGCGCATAAAGCCGCTCGATCGCGTATTGCGGCTTGATCACCTTGTCGTTCTTGGCATAGGCGAGGCTGTTGCGCGCCCGCCAGACCGATATCTGCTTCCACCACGGCGCGATCTTTCCGGCGTCGGGCTTGAAGCCCTTGGCCTTCAAGGCCGCGATGAGCGCGGTCAGGGTTTCGGCGGCGTCGCCCACCAGCGCCACGTCGACCGTCACGTTCTTGTTGATCGAGCTGGGATCGATGTCGACATGGATCTTCTTCGAGCCCGGCGAGAAAGCCGGGACCTTGCCGGTGACGCGGTCGTCGAACCGCGCGCCGACATTGATCATCACGTCGCAATCATGCATGGCGTTGTTGGATTCGAAGGTGCCATGCATGCCCACCAATCCCAGATATTGCGGGTCCGAGGCCGGGAAGGCGCCCAGCCCCATCAGCGTCAGGGTGCAGGGGAATCCCGTCAGCTTGACCAGCTCGGCGAAAAGCTGGCAGGCGCGCGGCCCGGAATTGACGATGCCGCCGCCGCCATAGAACAACGGCCGTTTGGCGGACATGATCAGATCCGCCGCTTGCTGCACCCGCGCGGGATCGGGCTGGGTCTGCGGCTTATAGGATTTGCGCGGCGGGATATCCTCGGGTGGCCGGTAGGTGCCGGGAGCGAACAGCACGTCCTTCGGCAGATCGACCACCACCGGGCCGGGCCGGCCGGTGCGCGCGACGAAGAAGGCCTCGTGAATCACCTGCGCGAGCTTGTTCACGTCCTTCACCAGGTAATTATGCTTGGTGCAAGGCCGCGTGATGCCGGTGGTGTCGGCCTCCTGGAATGCGTCGTTGCCGATGAGATGCGTCGGCACCTGGCCGGTGAGACACACCAGCGGCACGGAATCCATCAGCGCATCGGTCAATCCGGTGACCGCGTTGGTGGCGCCGGGCCCGCTGGTCACCAGTACCACGCCGACCTTGCCGGTGGAGCGCGCATAGCCTTCGGCCGCGTGCACCGCGCCTTGTTCGTGGCGCACCAGGATGTGGCGCACATGGTTCTGCTGGAACAGCGCGTCATAGATCGGCAGCACGGCGCCGCCGGGATAGCCGAAAATGACATCGACGCCCTGATCGACCAGAGCGCGGATGACCATCTCCGCTCCCGACATCTGCCGCGCCGACTGATCGGCCGC
>Ga0181537_10004765_pt1 | contig 11175 bp, 8 predicted proteins | sample PEATcosm2014_Bin_39_FD_119765 | JGI IMG/M metagenome (GOLD analysis project Ga0181537, IMG submission 119765) | Peatland microbial communities from MTU Mesocosm Facility, Houghton, MI, USA - PEATcosm2014_Bin23_10_metaG | ecosystem: Environmental > Terrestrial > Soil > Wetlands > Peat | place... | reverse complement strand
ATCGCGGGGCTGGTGAAGGGCGCCGCGCAGGGGGAGGGATTGGGGAACAAATTCCTGACGGTCATCCGCGAGGTGGACGCCATCGTGCAGGTGGTGCGTTGCTTCGAGGATCCGGACATTCATCACGTCACGGGGGTGATTGACCCGGTGCGGGACATCGAAACCATCATCACGGAGCTGGTGCTTTCGGATCTGGATGCGGTGAAGAAGCGGCGCGAGAAGGGGGCGAAGGACGCCAAGCGCGGCGACAAAATCGCCATCGCGGAAGCGGAGGTGCTGGGCAAGCTCGAGGGGCACCTGGACGCGGGCAAGCCGGCCATCACGCTGGAACTCACGCCGGAGGAAAAGGTCATCGCGAAGGGATTTTTCCTGCTCACGGACAAGCCGACCATTTTCGCCGCGAACGTGAAGGAATCCGAGCTGGCCACGGCGGACGCGAACGCGCACGTGAACAAGGTCCGCGAATACGCGAAGACGCACATCGCCTGCGAAACGGTGGTCATCAGCGCGCAGATTGAGAGCGATTTGATTGACCTTTCGCCGGACGAGGCGAAGGAATTTCTGCGGGAGCTCGGGGTGCAGGAGTCGGGCATCGGCGCGTTGATCCGGAGCACGTATCATTTGCTGGGATTGCGGACCTATTTCACCGCGGGCGAGAAGGAGGCGCGGGCGTGGACGATTCACGCGGGCGACACCGCGCCGAAGGCGGCGGGGGTGATTCACAGCGATTTCGAGCGGGGCTTCATCAAGGCCGAGACGGTGGCGTACGAGGACCTGGTGAAATGCGGTTCGGTGGCGGCGGCGCGGGAGAAGGGATTGTACCGCATGGAAGGCAAGGAATACGTGGTGAAAGACGGGGACGTGATGCTGTTCAAGTTCAACGTCTGACCCGCCGATACCGTTGGCAGACGCCGCCAAAAAAGGGCCCCCGGCTTGAAACATTTTGCAGATGGTGACGTTTATAAGCGTGAAGGGTCGTTGCGCCCGCAGAATGAATAAAAACACATAATGATATGAGAAAGAAACTGATGATCATCGTCTCCAGCGTGGCCGTGGCGGGCGCCTTGATGCTCGCCGTGCCCGCGGTGCTGTCCCAGACAACCGTCCCGCCGGTGCCCGCGCCCCACTCAGAACATCATCCCGCCATTCGCCGGGCCATTCTCGCGCTGAACGCGGCCAAGTTCGACATGGAACACGCGAACCACGATTTCGGCGGCCATCGGGTCGCGGCCCTGGCGGCGTGCGATGCGGCGATTGCCCAGTTGCAGCAGGCGCTGCAATACGACCAGCAATAAGCCACGGCGGCCAAAGCAGACCCGCTCGCCCTCTCCGCCCGGGAGAGGAAGAAATGGTTTCCGTGCTTTGCAGCGTGCAAGCGCATTTTTCTGGGAAGCCCCTCTCCCTGTCCCTCGCCCCTCTCCTCCGTCGTGGGGCGAGGGAACCGGGCGTCTGCCGGCTTGTGATTGCTGGCTTGAGATTTGGCGGGCGGGCGTTATGATGCCGCCATGCCAATTTACGAGTTTCATTGCGGGAAGTGCGAAAAGGACAGCGAGGTGCTGGTGCGTTCCAGCGACTGGACGGGGACGAAATGCCCGCACTGCGGCTCGGACAAGTTGACCAAGAAGCTGTCGGTGTTTGCGTCGGCAACGGCCGACGGCGGCGAGCCGTCCTGCTCGGGAAATCCCCATTCGTGCGGGATGTGCGGCACCGGACGGCCGCATTCGCATTGAGGCAGCGGACGCATCGGAGCATTCACGCGGCCTTGGCGATTTCACGCGGTTCGGCGCGCGTCAGCTTCGGTTCGACAAAGAAGGTTTCCTCGCGCACGACCTGCGCGCCGGCCCGGCGCAAGTCGGCCTCGGCCAGTTTTCCCGCGCCGACGTCGGCGATGATTTGTTCCTTGTTGATTTCCTCCTTCACGCGGATGTAGGGCGCGCCCCAGCGCAGGCCGCGCAGGGATTGCAGCACGCGCTCCCATTTGCCTTTCGCCAGCGTGGCCAGCCGCGGCGGCCCGTGGCGAAAACCCGCCACGCCGTGGCCGAAATCAACGGAGCGTCGCCGGCCGAACGCCGCGGGGTTGGCCCCGGCCCAGGCGCGCGCGGCACGTGTCTTTACGGCCAGCGAACGATCCAGCGCCAGCAACCGCGGCTCGTAACGGTCACGCGCCGCCCGGAGTTCGCGGTCCAGGCCGGCGAGGAGGAGTTTTTCGTCGAGTTTGAGTCCGGCGATTTCGCGGACGAGCGTTTCCATTTGGGCGCGGGTTTTGACGGCGGACGGATGGGGCGGACGGCGATGGTTCATGTTTCCTTTTGGTTGGCGGATTGATTGGTCGGCAAAATGTTCAGGTCATCCTCCGTTTCCGGAGGAACTCGACGACGCTGGCGCGCAGAAGGAGCACGGCGTCACCGGACGCGCGGCGGCAGGGTGCGCGCAGCAGATTGTCACGGAGGAGCTTCCGGACATGGCCGGTGGAGCAGGAGAAACATTGGGCCACCTCGGCGCCAGTCACGACGGGTTCGCGTTCTTTCGCCGGCATGAAGGAAGGGGCGGATCGGCGGCGGCGTTTCTCCCTGCGCTCCGGCAGGATGGCGCGGGTGATTTCCGTGAATTCGACCTGGTCGGATTCGTGGAAATGTTCGCGCGGCCGCAGGCGGGTGTATTCGAAGAGGCTGTCGCGCAGCACGCGGATTTCGCGGGTGGCGGCGGAGGCGGACCGGATGTCAAAGGCCCAGCGCAACTGGCCGGATTCGATGAGGGCGACGACGGCGCGCTGTTTCCGGTCGAGGAACAGCATGACGGCGGGGAGCGGGACGAGGGGGCAGCGGGCGGTGAACCCGAAGTCAAACGGGCGGGGCAAGGGCGCGACCGGCGGACGTTCGCGCCGGGGCGGCGAATCGGGGCAGAAGACGGGAACGCTGGCGATGTTCATGGTTTGTGAGAGAGCAGCCTGGATTTCAGATCACCCCTCTCCCTGACGCCCGCCCCGCTCCGGGTCGCGAGGCGAGGGAACCGGCAGCTCGAGCCGGGCGAAAGGGTTGGTGGCTGTGTCCAATACCAGCATTGCTGATATTTTTTACTTGCATTTCGGCGTCCGACCTCCATACTGAAGGCAGACTAAGCGTCTGTTACCTATGAGTCAAGCGGAAAAAGCACAAATATCTCATTTATTCTCAGAGAGGCTGAGAACAAGCCGGACGCGGCTGGGGCTGACGCAGCAGGGGTTGGCGGCGTTGACGGGGTTTTCGTTAAGCGCGATCGGCAACTGGGAGAGCCGGCAGAACATTCCCAGTCCGTCCAAGCTGGGCACGCTGGCGACGAAGCTGGGGGTGAGCATTGATTATTTGCTGGGGCACGAGGATGCGGGGCGGGCGGCGGGACGGGAGATCCGGCAGGTGCCGATTGTCTCATGGGCGCAGGCGGGGGACCTGGTGGCCTATGCGGACATGGACGCGGCCTGGCACGAATACACCGCGACGACCTGCCGCGACGAGAATTGCTTCGCGGTGACAATTTCCGGCGATTCGATGGAACCGAAATACAGCGCGGGGGACATCGCCATCACCATGCCGAACGTGGAGCCGCGCAACGGCTGCCTGGTGGTGTGCAAGCTCAAGAACGAGGGGGTCTTCTTCAAGCTCTTTCATCAATCGAGCGACAACCGGAAATTCCGGCTGTCCAGTTACAACCCGGTGTATCCGGTGATGGAATGCCGGCGGGACGATTTCGTGTGGATTTACCCGGTGTATCAGGTGACGAAGAATGTGTGGAGGTGACGGCAGGCGGAGCCTGCAGCCGGATTAGGAAACGGGGCCGGGGATTGACCACAAAAGCCAACGAAGGGAACGAAGAAGGACATTCGCGCGCCCGCGAAAGATTTCGGGACGGATGGACACGGACGAGGGAAGGAATTGGCCACAAGAGAGCACAAAAGGAAAAGTATTGAACGGAGTGGTGACCGGCGATGTCGGAAGGAGCGGGTTGGAAAAGGAGGACGAGACATGAAGACATTTTTGATTTGCGATTTGCGATTCTTGATTGGCAGGGTGCCAGCGCACCGCCATAAGGCCTGCACGCATCAGGTCAGAGGCTCGTCGCCCCGTCTCCTACCGCTTCAAGGGGAGCGGGGTCGGACAAGCCAGGTCAGCGGCGCTCTGCCGAACGCCGCTACGGTGACAAAGTCGTCCCGGTTGACCCGCGTTGTCCCGCCTGGTCCCGCGTTGTCCCGCATGCGATTTTTTTTGGGACCAGGCGGGACGGTCAAATGCGGAGTGCCCCGACAAAAGGCCCCCGGGGTGAACTTGATTGCGGATTGCGAAATGTTGGGGCCATGTCAGGGACGCTGTGGGAGGCCCACCATACGGAAGGGGTGCCGCGTTTATCGACGGATAACGGCGCATCATAATTTTTCGCGTGTTCTTTGACAATTGAGCTTGGCGTCGAATTGTTGGGACGTTGAGTCGCTGCAACGGGGCGCCGCGCATTGAAATCCGGGTTTTGATTTTTTGAAATCCGGTTTAGGTTGGGGGTGGCATGGGATATACGCTCAAAAAAATCCTTTACGTGGATGACGACGTGGAGTCGCGGATCATGGTGGCGGATTACCTGCGGTATCTGGGGCATGACATCGTGACGGTGGAGGAGGCGGGCGACGCGTTGCGCGCGGCGGGGGAGAACCGGGTGGACGCGATGATCCTGGACGTGAACCTGGTGGGGCTGGACGGCCCGGAACTGCTGGCGCTGTTGCGACGGGACCATCCCCGCGTGCCGGTGATTCTTTATTCGGGAATGAACGCCGATGATGAAAAGGTGAAACGCATGCTGGCGGGCGGCGCAAACCGGTTTCTTTCGAAAAACGAACCGCTGGAAGAGCTGGTCAAGGCGGTGCACTGCGTTTTGAACTGAGCAGGCGGGCGGGCGGACTTCAATCGCAGAGGATGCGGTAGAAGCGGGTGGCGGGCAGGGCGTTGGTGTCGTGCAAGGTGAGGTTGGCGCCGGTGCCGGGCGTGGAGGGCGTGAGGGTTGTCCAGTTGGAATCCGAGAGCAGGTTCTTGTACTGCAGCGTGTAATTCAGGCCCGTCAGGCTGGGGAAGGAAAGGGAGACGTTCGGACGGACGACGGTCGTGGTGGTGATGAGGGGCGACACCAGCACCGTGAGCGTGGCGGGAGTGCTGTTGGTGGCACCGGCGACGTTGGTCACCAGGACGGTGTAAGACCCGGCCTGGGACGGCTGGACGGCGGGCAGAGTGAGGACGCTGGAGTTGCCGCCGACGGAATTGGTCACGTTGCGAAACCAGTGGTAAACGGGCGCGGGCGTGCCGGTGGCGCTGACGCTGAACACGGCCGTGGCACCGGCGGCGACGGTCACGTTGGTGGGTTGGACGGTGATGACCGGGGCGGAGTTCGCGGTAGCGGTGCAGCAAGTGTAGGAGCCGTCGAGGACTGAGATCGTGTCCACGTACCAGCCGCTGCCGCCCTGGATTTCGTCAGTCCCGAACTGCCAGTTCAAGCGGATGGTTTGCCCCGCGGCGCTGGCCGGGAGGTTGACGATGGTGGTGATGAAGCCGCCGGAGGCACCCGTCCAGGCCTGAAAGCCGCCGATGGGGTTGCCGCTGGTGTTTCCCAAGGTTCCGGTATAACCGTTGGTCGCAAAGGAGCCGCCGGCGGCGAGGATGTCCTGGTAGGGGCCGCCGTTGATGCTGATGGTCAGGATGCCGCCATCGTACCCGCTGTCCGTGTTGTAAGAATGGCGGAATTTAACCTGGGCGATGGGGAGGTTGATGGCGATGGCGGGCGAAATCAATTGCGTCAGGCCAGCTTGGGAATTTTCCTTGGCAAAGGCGGCATTGGGCGAAGTGTCACGGCTGGCGGTGGAAGTCACCCAGGCTGGTTCCCCGCCGGAATGGCTGGAACTCCAGCCCGAGGGCAGCAAGGGCGCGGGCACGCCGTCAAAGTTCTGGGAGAAAGTGGTGACTCCGCCAACGCCGACACCGAGCGTAAAGGGGAAGTTGAGGGTGCCGAGGTTGGTGGGGCCATCCTGCAATTGCAGCGAGGCGGTGATGGGTTCCCCGCAGAAGCCGCTGGCGGTGAAGGTGAACGGACGGGAAGACGTGGCGCCATTCGAACTGACCACTCCGTAAGTCTGCGGCGTGCCGGAAGGGCTCACGTTGGCGTTGGTGAGCAGCGTGGCGACCAGGTTGGTGGTGGCGGCCGAGCCGACGTTTTGCAACTTGAAATCGACGGTGACGGTTTCGCCGGGATCAATGGCGTCGTTGGTGGGGAGGCAGTTTTCCGCGGCGAGCACCGCGCCGTCGGCCACGAGGAGCGGTCTATGGACTGGAAAGGCAAGACTGTTGATGAGGTTGGTTCCGGCGGGTGTGCCCCAGCCGGTGCAAAGGTCAAAACCGGTCGTGGCCGGGTAGTAAGGACTGCTGGTGGCGTTGAAGTTGTTCCCGGCGGTTATGTCGTGGAAATTGGCGAGATAGTTTGGGCCCTTGGCGATGGTGTAGAGGGCCGGGTTGAGAAAGCCGACGTTGGATTCCCCGCTGGCAACCGCCTGCTGGTTTATTAACGCGGTCAGGCCCGCCCACAAAGGCGCGGCCGCGCTGGTACCGCCGGCGACGTAAGTCAGCCCGTGGTCGGCGATGAGATAGATGTTGTCAGCGGTAAAGGCGACATCGGGAATGTTACGGTTGTTGGTGGAACCGAGATTGGCCGTCATGTCGATGCCCTGCTGCCAGGACGGAATCGGGTAAGTTTGGCTCACGCCGCCGCTGCTGGCGTCGGCCTGGCGCGGAAACCAGTTCCAGACCGTTTCCGAGACGTAACTGACGTGTATATCCGTGGTCAAAGTCGTCCCGCCGACGATGGTGATGTTGGGATCGTCCGAGGGCGTCATGATGGTGTTGGTGCCAACGTAAGCCCCGGAATCGCCCGCAGCGGCGAAGAAGCTTTGTCCTTGGGCGGCGTACTCCATGAATATCTGGTCGACGGGCGGGACGTTACTGAAGCCGGACCATGCCCAGGAGCAGCTCAATTGCTTGGCCCGGTTGTCAATGGCCATCTGGTTCAAAACATCGTTGGGCTCCGTGCCCTCATATACCAGCACTCCGGTCAACCCGGGCGCCATGCAAATGGCCATGTCAATGTCCAGCGCGACTTCGATGTTATTGTTGTTTGCAGAGCCGTCATAGCCGTCCAGCAGGATGTTGGTGAGGGGAACATTGGGAAGGTTCGCCAGGCCCTCGTAAGTCGTAATGTCGGTGGGAAAGTAGCCGTCCAATTCGAACAACGCGACGACCTGTCCCGTGCCGTTGAGGGTCACGCCGGGCAGGTAGGCGGTACGAAAATCAGATCCAATGTAGGAGGAACCGTCGGGGGCCGAACCGTTGTTTGGCCGGGCAGTGCCCGGCTTGCCAGCCGGAGTCAGCTTGAGGCTGGCCGGACGGGGCAGCACGAAATTATCCAGGCCGTCCACATCCAGAACGGGAAGGTCCACATCGAGGGCCGGGTCGGCATCCGGGGCAAAAAAAGTGCGAGATTCCGTGGGATGATTGAAGACATGCAGGTTGACATGGAACGTGCGCTCGACATCCGCGACGGAGCCGTCGACATCCAGCAACACGCGATTGGCATAGGTGTGGGTGACGGCCAGGCCGTGGGAAGTCATGAAGTCCGCCACCTTCTGGTAATCCGCCGGCACGGGGCCGAAACGTTCGGTGAATTGTTCGGTGGTCAGGAAATGACGGTAATTGGTGCCGGCCGGATCATAGAGCGACTGGAGCAAGTTGGTGAGGTCCTCCGGGTTTCGCAGGGGCAGGGTAATCACCAGGCCCAGATGTTGGGCGGGATCGAGGCTCCGCAACGGCGTCAGGCTTCTCACGGCCGGCGGAACGTGCCCGTGGAAAGTCCGGCCCGCGGCACGGGCAAACGTGGCCGAAAAGCACACCAGGAAGACAAGCAGCAAAAGTCTGCAGACACCCGCCGGATGACGGCGAAATGGCTGGCCAAGGTACTTGGTTCTCCGTTTAGGAATCATGGATTAAGGACAGCCTTACTATGTCATATTTTGCGCATTACGCCACTGAAAACGGGAGCTTTTTTCCCCAAGAAGGATGTTGCCATGGAATGCCTTTGGGAATATGAATCGTTTATATCCAAGTCCAAGGCCGGGTTCACGTTTGTCAGGCGATGCCTAAACTGATTGTCAATCCCCGAACGGACCAGTCCTGGGAAATTCCACTCCCGGCCGGGACCATCGTGCTGGGCAGCGACCCGGCGCTGGAGCATGCCATCGCGCACGAAACGGTTTCGCCGGCGCACTGCGAGGTCCACGTTGTGGGCGGCACGGTAGCCATCAAGGACCTCGGCTCGGCGTGCGGCACGTTTGTTGATCATGCTCCGGTGACGGAGGCGTCCATCGCGCCCGGACAAAGCCTGCAACTCGGGGAAGTGGAACTGGCGCTGGCCTCCGACGCACCAGCCACCAATTCACCACCCCTGCCGCCGCGGCTCCCGGTGGCGGCTTCCGTGACCGGCGCGGAGCCGGGCCGGACGGCGGCTTGCAAATATCACCCCAAGGCGCTGGCGACATGGCATTGCGTCGAATGCCGGGCATTTTTTTGCGACTTGTGCGTCAACGTGCGGCGGATGGGCGAATCCGCGCGCCATCTCTGCCGCAAATGCGGGAACGATTGCGCGCCGGTGGAAGTTCACTACGAGCCGCCCGTGGAGGAGAATTTCTACAAACTGCTGCCGGGTGTATTCGCCTACCCGTTTAGCGGCAACGGCGCGGTGCTGCTGGCGGCGGGCACGGTGGTGTTCCTGATGCTCGGAAACCTGAGCCGCCTGGGACGGTTCGTCCCGATCTATGGCCTGATTGTCGGCGGTGGCATCGCTGTCTTTGTGGCGGGTTACGTATTCAGCTATTGCAAGAGCATTGTTCAGAGCAGCGCCCAGGGGCAGGACGTGCCGCCGGACTGGCCGGATTTCAGCGACTGGACGACGGAAATCCTGCAGCCCTGCGGACAGATGTTCGCCCTGCTGGTGCTGACCTTCGGACCGGCGATGGTGCTCGCCTTCATGAGGTTTCAGTACAGTCTCAGCCGGTATGGAGCGGCGGGAACTGCGCCCGCCTGGTTCGATGAATACGGGGACATGCTGGCTTATGCCAGCATGGCTGCAGGCGCTTTGTTTGCGCCCATGGGGATGCTGATGCTGGCGATGTTTGACAGCGTGGCCGCGCTCAATCCGATTCCGATTATCCTTTCGATTTTACGCATCCCCCTGCCCTACCTCGTTGCGGCGGGAACCTTCGAATTGGTGCTCGCGGCTTACGTGACAGTTGATCACCTCGCCCATTTGATGGGCGTCCCCTCACTGTTGACCAGTCTCGTGATGGGCTTTATGGAACTTTACGCGCTCAGCGTGGGCATGCGCATCCTCGGCCTGCTCTACCGGACGCACAAGGAACGGCTGGGCTGGTTCTAGGAGTCAGGCCTGCACGGCGACAACGCCATTCCGTTTGGCGAGAATGTTGCGGACGATCTGCCCGGCGAGCTCCGGTTTTTCCGCCAGGGCCCTCTGCGCGGCTTCCTTGCCCTGGCCGATAAGCTCGCCCTCGAATTGCAGCCACGCGCCTTTTTTGTCCACGACGCCGGCCTCAATGCCCACGTCCAGGATGCTGCCTTCCTTGTTGATGCCGTGGTTATAGATGATGTCGAACTCCGTTTCCGCGAACGGCGGGGCAACCTTGTTTTTGACGACCTTCACCTTGACGTGGTTGCCAATGGCGTTGCCGGCGGCATCCTTGAGGGTGTCCTTGCGGCGGATGTCGAGGCGCACGCTGGCGTAAAATTTCAAGGCCTTGCCGCCGGGCGTGGTTTCCGGGTTGCCGAACATCACGCCGACCTTTTCGCGCAACTGATTGGTGAAGACGCAGGTGGTTTTGGACTTGTTCAAAATGGCCGTGAGCTTGCGCAGGGCCTGGCTCATCAGCCGCGCCTGCATGCCCATCGTTGCCATGCCCATCTCGCCTTCGAGCTCGGCCTTGGGGACGAGCGCGGCGACGGAATCAATCACGATGACGTCCAGCGCGTTCGAGCGCGCGAGTGTTTCGCAAATCGTCAAAGCCTCCTCGCCGCTGTCGGGCTGAGATACGAGCAAGTCATCCAAGTTGACGCCCAGCTTCCGGGCGTAACCCGGATCGAGCGCGTGCTCCGCGTCAATGAACGCCGCCAGGCCGCCGGCTTTTTGCGCGTTGGCGATGACATGCAGCATGAGCGTGGTTTTGCCGGAGGATTCCGGGCCGAAAATTTCCACCACGCGGCCGCGCGGCAGGCCGCCGACGCCCAGCGCGAGGTCCAAACCCAGCGCGCCCGTGGGAATAACTTCGATCTTCACGCGCGACTGCGCTTCGCCCAGGCGCATGATGCTGCCATCGCCGTATGTCTTGGTGATGGTCGAAATGGCGGCCTCGAGGTCGCGGTCGCGCGTCGCAGAGATGACGCGGGCGGGCGCGGCGGCGGAAGTTTCCGGGGCGGCGGCGCGGGGTTCGGCGGTGGTTTTGGCGGGCGACGGTTTTTCGGCGGTTTTAGGCGGCATAAATTCAGGTTCTATAGAAACTCAACTCGTTTGAAACAGTCAGGCATGATTCGTCACGTTCAGATGTTAGTCAATTACAGGTTCAATTTTTTTTCGCGGCGGTGAAGCCGTTTCGAAATGTGGATGTCATCCCAAATTGGGCTCCGGGGATTCTCGCGGACTCTATATGGTTCATTTTTTTCATGGCACAGCTTCGCATTGCGGGTTAGACATAGACCGTCCAAGCCATGAGAATTCTTCTAATTGCCGCACCAAACGTAAACACCCGAGGTAAAAACACTAACACAAGCCGGCGCTCCATTTTCAGGCCGGCCGCGGATTATTTTATATTAGTCACGCCGGAATTAACCGGTGCTGCCGGCGCATTGGAGGTGACGGCAATCGGATTGGACGGGGCGGGCGCGGTTTCGCCGGACATGGGCACAAAAAAGCCGCTGTCACGGGACTCGCGGGTCTTTTGCACGATGTGCCACATCCACGCGCACCAAAGTATGCCTCCCACCAGGAACGCCCCCGCGAACAACACCGGCCAGAACAGGGGCTTGCGTTTTTGCACTTCGTCCACGGAAGCAACGT